>CEUS01105207.1_pt1 | contig 10176 bp, 10 predicted proteins | sample 427031 | NCBI WGS metagenome assembly CEUS01 (sample SAMEA2622837, study PRJEB7988) | marine metagenome | biome: marine biome (ENVO:00000447); feature: marine epipelagic mixed layer (ENVO:xxxxxxxxx); material: "saline water (ENVO:00002010), including plankton (ENVO:xxxxxxxx)" | depth 140 m | reverse complement strand
ATTGTGATTCGTTACGTTGTCCGCTAATTGCTTAGAACGATTGCGTACATTATGTTCATCTAGTTGCGTTAATTCCTAGACCGATCTTTTTATGATCCGCTCATACTTTCGATATGAGTTCTGACTATATCTTCATCTCATTACTGAGAGCCATGCACTTCCACCCACTTGGGCGTACTCGATTACTCGATAGTCGATGCACCTTTCCATTTCTGGACTTGGATCAGGATTACCATATCTTACGACTTAGGCTTCCCCTGAGTTCACATGGTTTTAAATATATATCGCTATATATTGACCCTACACGATAAGGTCGTGGTAATAATCTCTGACAAATTAGGTGTTGCCATTGATTATGCTCCTTCAGTTATTTTTTTAAAGTTAAGTTAATTGTTTTAAAGTCAAGTCAATAGTTTCACGAATACTTAAATTACTGGGAACGCCTTCTGTTGCAGGTGTAGCACTGCCTTTAACCTGAGATCGCTGAACTTTCTTGGCGTTTTTAACAGCGTCAGTTGTAACAACTTTCTTCTGTTCTGCCTTAACTTGTTCTTGAATCATTTCTGCTCGTAGCTTTGGATCAGAATAGATAGCCATATCATAAGCCTGGTCTAAACCTTGTGCTTTCCCAGAGTTAATTAAAACGCCCATTGTATCCCTTACAGATTCAAAATGCGGATGTTTTAAATTACCCTGTTCATCCTTTGCTTGAGCAAACTGGTCAATCATTGACTGTGTGCTTGCAACTTGTTGGTTCTGTTGCTGTGTTTGCTGTACTTTAAATAAACCTTCCAACTGAGCAACCTGCTGTTGTAAAGTTTTAACTTGAGGGTCGGTAAATTCATCTTCGGTTGTGTCATTTGTGACTTCCGTTAATTTTGCACCATAATTATCTGCAAGCCATTTTATAGCTTGGTTGGGATTTTCCCTCAAATATTTGTGTGCCGCAAACAACTGTCTTGTTGCTGCGACTTCATCCATGCCTGCCCTCTGAAAATCATCTCTAAAAGGGCCGTAAATTTCATCTAACGCCTCATTGCGTTTTTTAAACTTTGCCAGAGCCTGTGTCTTTTTGGTGTAATCACCTTCCATCGCCTTATAGCGATCCATCACTCTGTTTTGAACTTCTGGTGTCCAGGAATTAAAATCATCTTGAAAATCTTTAGGCCAGTGCTTCGGTGCTGTTATGGCTTCTAATTCTTTTACTTCTTCTTCCTGTTGTACTTCTTCTTGCTCTTCACCACCTTCTGGCGGTACATCGGATTCTTGAGACTCTTCGCTACTGGGTTCTTCGGTTTCATTGCTTTCTTCCTTAACCTCTGGTTCTTCTTTAACTTCTGGTTCAGCTACATCTTGACCATTTAACGCTGCTGTTAAACTGGCTCTTAATGATTGTTTATGCTCCTCTGCTGACTCAACTTTAGGCTGAGTGCTATCAATTTGCTCTTGGTTCATCTTTAATTTGTCCTCCATTAGTACCCAGTTCAACCAGGTTGTTGCGTTTTAAAAATTCCCTATGCTGCCTTCTGCCAGTAATCCACTTTCTATCCACAATGTTTTGATATGGCTCAAGATCACGCATAAGCTGTAACCTTTTTTCTGTAGCACTTGTTTTTTCAACAAGTTTTCCTTCTCGCATAACGTAAGTTCTTTTCATTAAAATCCGTATCCTCTGTAACCGCCTGCTTTTTGCACTTTGGTTTTGGCTGTTCTTAAATTAGTTTGTCTTTGCCTTTGAAGTTCCGCTTGTTTCTTATCTTTATCTCTTTCATCAGATTCTAAGGCTATTTGCTTGGCTGTTTTTTTAGGTGGCGTTAGAGAATTTAAAGCGTTTGTAATAACTTCTTTTAAAGGCACTGATTTTGGTTTGGCCTCTGGTTCTGGTCTTTTTGCTGTTACTGTACCGCCTCTTAAAGCTGTAACAGTACCACCACGCTTGGCAGTAACAGACCCCTCATCTTTTGGTGTAATAGGGCCTTTGGCAAACATATCATCTAATCGGTCTTGTAATTCAACTTGTGTTTGAATATCAGTTTCAGGTCTTAATGCCTCATCTATGTTTATTTCTTCTGGTGGTGCTACCTTGCCTTGCAATGCTTCTGCTAAATTCTTCTTAAACACCTTATCGGCATTAAACGATCCTGTCATGCCTGCAAAAAGGTTTGGGAAACCTTGCCCTTTGTATTTGTTTTCACCAAATGGGATAGTGCCAGGCTCACCAAAGGCTGTACCTTTTAATTCTGGAGCAAAAACATACCAATCATTGCCATTCCATCTGGCTTTGGGTTTTAACCCTGCTGCAACTAAAGCATCAAATTCCCTCTGGTGCTGCGTGTTCCACCCTTTAGGAGCATTGTCGGAAACAGTCTTACCGCCTAACAATCCATCAATCATCTGTAATTCTGATAAATCATCAAACCCAAGAACATCACCTTCATTAACATCCATACCGCCAAAAAAGGATTGCTCTCTGCTATCCCTTATAGGTTCAAAAGTAGCCATAGCTTCTTCAACGGCATCAGACGATTCTTCCTCAGTTTCTGTATTACCGCCAAGCAGATCTCTCGTGCTTAACAGGTCAACAAGTGTATTCTGAGCATATCCCCTGGGAGTGAAAAGATTGTTTTGCCCAGAATATTGATAATAGGGAGAAGGAAGAATCGTTGACGCATTGGTTGAATCCATTTGCGGAACATTGGGAAAATAATTTTTAATGCCGTTTGCCATTAGCCTGCCACCAGTTTTGCTTTTTCAATTTCAAGTTTTTCCTGTTTTAAGCGTTCATCAGCATCCGCTTTCTGCTTATCTAACTGTAATCGTGCAACCTTAACCTGTGCGTCTGCACTGGCCTGTTCTGTTTGAGCCTGTACCTTTGCAGCTTCTACCTCTACCAGTTTATCAGTTGGTGACGGGCCTGCAGGTTGCGGCGCTTCTATTGCTTCCAGAGATTCTTCTAAATCCCTTGCACCTGGAAAGGCTCTGGCTGCAAACAACAGCATCTGTTTACCCTGTTCAAAGCCGATTGATCCTGATTGCACCAATGGCCCTAATGCCTGCATGAACTGCACAGTTGCCGTTAAAAACTCGGTTCTCTGTTTCTGGTCAACAGCCGCATCAATAGCCCCTGATTCATCAGTGTCTATCCGCACTCTAAAACATCGCAATCGGTCATCCCTGATAATAGCCACCATCTCTGGTGTTACTGATAAACCTGTTACCTTCTGCAAGACTTCTGGCTCTAAGTTCTCAACAAGCAACTCGCCTTTCATTTCCATAATCTGGTCAATAAAGCGTTCTATTTCCCTCTGCCTGTTGACCAAACGCATAGCACCAAACTGCCCTTTGATACGCTGTGCGGTAGCCGTTTCCCTGGAAGCTGACTGACCTCGCATAATATCGCTGATACCGACAATTTCATATATTGTCTGAATGATGTTCTGCCTTGCCTGATAAAGCACATCTAAGGCTTTGATAATGTTGTCAAGCGGTGCTTCCTGCATTACATTTGCAAGTCCACCACCTGCCTGTAACATCGCCATATTATCCACTGGCACAAACTGGTTATCGGCAGCATCAGCGAGACGAACTAATTCCTGGAAACTTGCATCATAAACGCCTCGCCTTTTCAATGCCTCTGTCAAAACACCAATTCTGGCTGTAATCATATCCAGTTCATTGACCTGATCTTCATAGACAAAAAACTCTGGTACAGGGATAGTGGTGGAAGTTGTTGAAACCGAATAAAGCGGTTCTGGACAAGGCCAGAAGTTTAACAAATTATAAGGGTCATCGTTTTCTTCTAAAATCCTGTCATGGCTTGCCGCTATAAATATCTGCTTGCTTGTACTCTTATCCCAAATCTCATAAATTTCGGCTCTATCGACATCTCTGTTTTTATCGTTGGTTTGATAATCAGGACTATATGTCAAGGGAATCTTTTCACCTTCACTTCCATAAAAGTCAATCAACTGCCTGCGTGTCATTAAATGCCTGAAAGCAATCCATGAAACATCATTCCATGTTCTATTCGGCTCAATGACAAAATCCGACCAATGCACATACTCACAGTATATTGACTGCTCTCCTACAAATTCCTCATTCTCACCCTTGACATACAATCCTTGCGTATCCGACAAGACCTGATTTGTTTCAAATTCTTCACCGTCGGATGTTACATAGCGAAATGTGTTGTCACCCAATGGAATTGCCTCAACGGCTACACGCTTCGGCTCACCTTCAATAATAACTGGCTCGTAACGCATACGCACCACGCCTCTACCGACAATGAGCATATCTTCAATGGCTTTTCTGGCTGTGGCATCAAAGTTATACATATCCATCTGATACTGCAAACCACGCTCAATAACCCTTGCCACTTGCCTGCCTACAGGGTCTTGATCTCTAAACCTGCGAGTGACTTTGGGTTTGGGCGTTTTAAAGTATAAAGCTGACTTTAAGGTATCAACATTGGAATAAAAGATGTTCATGGTGTGGAAAGGTCTATCCTGCCTTTTAAGGCCATCATCCCTGTAGCGGTCTACAAGATGCGTTGCCCTGTCACGCCATGTCTCTTCAAATTCCCTAGCCTCTGAAATTTTATTGTTCCAGTAAGCGGCTCGGTCTTTTTCCTTAGACGGCTCTGTTTCTTCTTTTGTGTATTGTGCCAATTACAATCTCCATTGCCTGTTGGGTCTGGCTTCATCAAGACCTGCCATCATTTCTTCAACAGTGGGCGGTCTCCATTGATCTTCTTCAATTTCTGGTAAGGCTCTCTGGTAAGGCCTAGCCATGCACGCATACCTTGTCTCATCTGCCGCATGATCTTCCTGCTTGGTATTAATATCTTCGGCTCTATGCGTGTCGTGCTGCAAAATCGGTAATGTTCTGATTAAATCAGTGCAGGTTTCAAAAAAATATATCATGGGGATATTGTCATCACCCATTAAGCGTTGCCGTAGCTGATCCCAACCAGAAAGGCGACTATTATCACCACGCCTAAACCTAACGCCCATCTTCGCCATTCTTTCGCCAATAGACGGCCCACTTTCCCATTTCCAAATCGAGGGATCGGCAACTGAGAAATCAATTCTTTCAAACGATTCACGGCTTCTAACTCCTTGTGCTACTTCTTCGGCTGTTAATTTTAAACCTCTGTCTGGCCCTGATGCTCCATACCATTCACGATATTTAATCAAAGCACCATCTGGGAACTTGTCATGCTGCTGTGCTACGGCATACCAACCAACACAAAACGGCTTTGACGAACCCCAATCAAAACTGCGGAAACGTATCCAGTTTTCAGGTATTTCAAAAGGGCGTATAACATGCCGATCTCTTCTGAAAACATCGCCAAAGAAAGAGCCGATAATTAAATCCCAATCCCCTTCTCGTAAGGCCCTTGCCAATTCTTCCGGCAAACCAGACAACGATGCACCATAGCCAGGATCAATGAACTTATTATCTTCCATCCTTGCAGGTATATACATCGACAACCAACCCTTATCCGCTTTATTGCGTGGGTCTTTCATTGTCACATCATAAAAATAGGTCTCTGGCGGTGATGGATCAATATACAACGCCTTTAAAAAGTTATGACTGATACCGCCTGGATTGGCAGACATTACCAATCGTGGCAGATAATCCTTTTGTTTTGGCTCATAACCACCCAACCTTAAACGGCTTTTAATATAGCCAAGCTGATAGGCTGTTAGCTGTCCTGCCTCATCAATCAATGCCAGGTGTATTTCTGCTCCCTGAATACGATCACAGTCAGAATCCCTCTCCAGATACTGAAACTGGATAAAAGAGCCGTTGAAAAACTCCATACGCTTTCTGGACTCTGAAAAAGTACCCACCTGTGAAGGAATTTCCTTTTTTATCTGCTGTATATGGTTACTCTCCAATTCTGGCAGAGAGCGTCTAAAAATATACGCCTGTAAGCCTGGATTCTCACAGCAGAAAGCAATAGCATCCCAACGCAAACTGTGCGACTTGCCACCACCCACAGCACCACCGAATAATATCTGCCTCGCCTTGCATTTATGCAGCAAAGCCTGTTTAGGCTGCGGATAATAGTCGAGCTTTATTGTTTTAGCCATTAAAGAGACCTGTCATCATCCTTTAATGCAGCAGCAGTTGCTGAAACGGCTACAGGACCTACAATGCCGTATTTCTCCAATATGTTTATTAATTTATCATCAAAAATGACGTAATTTCTTGAGCCAGTTTCTTTTATCTCAACTTCAAAGCCTTTTTCTTTATAATCATCTGCAATAAGTTTTGCTTGCCTTGAGTCAAGTGCCTTGATTGGTTCTGTATCGTATGGCTTGCCTTTAACTGATAAGAATATTTCAAAAGGTGATTTTCTGCTGTTTGCATCAAAATACTTTATGCCTTTAATACCTTTTTCAAGTAATTCTTCCATAAAAGTATCTTGCGGTACATTTCTGTAAGCACTAGCCAACAATGTTCCAAAATCTGCTGCTTCAGAAACACTATATTTCTCATAAAGTGGCTTGAGTATTTTTTTAAATTTTTCAGGCTGTTCTTTAAAAGACAAATCATAATCAAGCAGTTCTTCAGGTTTTGCTTCTATACCAACTTTATAGGTTTTGCCTCTTTTAAATTTATTTGCATCAAGGCCTTTAAGTATTTCTAATTCCCACTCATAAGAAGTAATTATGTCATTTGTTAATTCGTCAGCTTCACGACTTTTTAATTTAGCAAGTTCAATTTCATTTCTTTTAATTCTATCATTTATAAGTCGAGATGCAGGTTGGTCATAATTTTGCATTTCATCTGCAATAGAACTAATAATCTGATCTTTTTGACTGCTTCCAGACTCTAAATCATAACGACTTGGTATAACTTCACCTTCGTATGTAAGTCCTGATCTTTTTTTACCCACAGAGGTTTCATAAAACTTGGCAATATCTTCACTGTCAGTAAAGTACAAACCATAACCAAATGCCTGAGCACCTTCACCAGTGCCTATCTTATCCAACCTAAATTCATCAAAGTCTGCACCACTGCCATGAAAGGCAATAATACCTGGCTTTGTCTCTGTAGGCGGTTCTACTTTGGCTATGCTTCCAATGTCACTGGCAACGTCAGTAGCTTTACCAATTTTTCTAGCTGCACCAGGTGCTTTTAACATTGCTCCTAAAACAGCACTCGCACCTAATGTCAATGGAGCAGCGACTGTGGCAACGTCACCTGCAACACCCAATCCCTGTAAGGCTGCATCAAAATAATCACCCTGCCTTATGTTCTCACCAAAACTCGGCAACGGCTGCCCAAAAACATCAACCGCACCACCTGCGGCATCAACAACACCTGCTCCTGGCAAGAAGGATGCACCTGTTACCGCTCCACCATACGCAACCTTGCCTGCGGTTTCTGGGTCAATAAAGAAACCACCCTGCATATCCAATGGTGCAACCCTATCAGGCGATGGTATTTCTATAGGCTCAAAGTAATTCTCATCTGATATGCTTCTAGATAAAGACTCCCTGCCTACTGGTTGCATTAACATCTGTGCAACCATGTTTGGATCAAATTGTGTCATTGCAACCTGTCTATGTATTGATTTCTATGTGTGTGGTTGCCTATGCAACCCCTGTGCAACCATTGCAACCCTGTGCATGAATTTTATTGCAACCTAAAAGGGCGAAAATTTTGTGTGTGCGTGAGGGTGTGTTATACGCTTTCGCTTTCGCCAAAACCCCTACCAGTGGGGAGTGACATGGGGAGGCCTAATAAGCAAGATTGGCAAGTAGTTGGCAACTAGCTATCAGAAACCTCAGTGTTATCAACAGTTACAGCGTCTAAGGTTACGGGTTCTGAACCTGTATCCCTCATAATGTTTATCTGCAAGTTCATTGCACCTAACTTATTGTTTTCATTACCAAATATCTGCCTCTGAGTTCGTTCCAGATACCAGGAGTCAGCTTTCCAATCACCACGATCTCCTGCTTTTTTGATATTTTGCAACCGATCTTGCACTGCCACGCTTTCGGCTTGACGTACCAAAATTGCAAAGTCACTATCCTTCTCCACCCATCGATTTAAGCTATCCAAACTCACCCCTGCACACTGAGCAGCAATCATCTTAGGGTTTCCTTCTTTAAGCAAAGCGAGAATTGCATCCTTTGTTTCTGGAGTATCCTTAAAGAATCTCTGTATATGCTTCTTCTTAGGTTGCATGGTTGCAATAGAACTCGTTGCAACCTTCTTCTCTCCATTGACAACCTTTGCGTTCTCTCTGGCTATCCTTACAACCTTCTGTGTTTTAATCCATCCATTCTTCTTGGCTCTCTTCTCGATGGCTTGTCGGCTGATATCGTAATCTTTGGAGATAGGATAAATACTTTCTCCATTTTTAATTCTTTCTTCTATTTCAATCCAATCAACACCAGGCTTGAATTGCCCTTTAATCATCTAATAACCCATTTCTTTAGACTAACATCAAGCCAATCCCAGAAAGACAAACCTTTAACTTTTTTATTAATCACATAATCTTTCCAAGAACTGTCTCTTTCTTCAAAATTTTTTTTACTTTCCAATTCTTTTTTAACTGGTCTTTTTTTATGAACATTTTTCATAGCACTCTCTTTAAAAAGTACAGCAGCTTGGCGGAGAATGACGAGTAATCTACCAAGCTGCCGTATTCAGTTTTACATTTTCGGGGAGGAAATAATACCTTTAAATGCACTTATTCCAAGTTTAACTAATTTATTGTCTAAAACGGGCGATTTTGTCTAGAACTTTATATAGGCATTTTCTCCCAGTTTTTTCTGTAACTTCACCAAAGCCACAGTATGCTTGAGTTTGGCGGTGTCTTTATTGCAAGAAAAAAATGAAGAAATACGTCTCCAACTCATTTTTGACCCTCTCAGCCACACTATTTTTCGATCTTCAAGCGACATACCCAACACCCATTTAAGAGCCTCTTCGCATCGATCTATCTGTGTACTGGTAGGTTTAAAATAATTCATCTTCACTTTATTGTAGCCATAAGCAAGTCCAGGATCATTGGCATATTCTGGCCAGAAGCATAATTTCTCTTTTTTCATTGGTAATGGAAAGCTGTTACACACCTGCACCATTTCTTCCAATCGATCATTCAGTTCATCTAATCCCATTTAAACCACCCTAGCTGTTCAAAAGTTACCTGACTGTTTGGGTCTCTTACCATTGCTTTGACCTGCTCTCTTTTCTCATCACTTTTATTAATCCACCCTTTAAGGAACTCGGAATGTTCGGCTCGCAGGACATCATCTTCGCTTAATTTTGTTACACTGCTGCCGAACACCACCTCTGTTTTTTTTCTTTCAATGTTTTTATTGCTAAGAACTTTCTGCAAATACGCTACAGGACTGCCTGAGATTTGATGCAGGTTTGTGCTTTTAATAGCAGAAAGAATAAACTCATCTTTTAATGCCAGAGACTGTCCTTCAAAGAACGGGTTACAATGCTGTCGCAACTTCCCAAATATGTCTCTTGATTTTTTATCGTCTAATCCTAGAGGCTTGAGTAAAGAAATGGCAGTTGTAAAACTGTTATTTTTTTGCTCATGCTCAACATGACACTGTGTCATGTTACCCCTCTTTGGTTCTAATGATGGTTCTATTGGTGGTTCTTGCTGTGACATGGTGTCATGTTGCAATGTGACAAATGCGGTATTTTCCATGTGACACTGTGTCATGTTACTTTTGCTATCAGCATGACGTGGTGTCATGTTACTTTGCTTATTTTTATAGTTTAATTGATACACATTGGCGGTGCGAGTTCGGTCTTCACGATACTGCCGCATGACATTCAATAACCCATTATATTTTAAATCTTTCAGGCAGCGAATAATTTGCCGTTCTGACAATTCTGAAATCTTGGATAAGGTGCTTATTTTAGGAAAGCATAATCCATCATCATCAGCAAAATTAGCCAATGCAATCAGTATCAGCTTATTGGAGGCTGACCCCGTTGTCTGCTCTGAGGCCCATTTGAGTGCCTTCCAACTCATAACCAACCTATCTGCGGTTTGCCTTGATAACCTTTTTCCCAGATAAACCATGCAAGACACATCATACCGCCCTTTATTGAGTCATCTCCATTTTTAAGTAAAGTTAGCCTTTTTGAAAATACCCAAATACGAATTGGAGGATGTATTTGAAAAAA
>CEUS01236775.1_pt1 | contig 10177 bp, 8 predicted proteins | sample 427031 | NCBI WGS metagenome assembly CEUS01 (sample SAMEA2622837, study PRJEB7988) | marine metagenome | biome: marine biome (ENVO:00000447); feature: marine epipelagic mixed layer (ENVO:xxxxxxxxx); material: "saline water (ENVO:00002010), including plankton (ENVO:xxxxxxxx)" | depth 140 m | reverse complement strand
CGGCTTTCGTTGGTCGCGCGGTTGTTCAGCCAGCTCTCTACGACGATGAAGAGCCCAGCCATGGCTGCACCCATCATCACCCGCAGGCCCACCCAGACCCAGGGGTTGTTGATCAGGAGCACCAAAAGGGAACAGATTGAAGCAATCGCGGCCAATGCCGAAAAAGCCCTGATATGACCCACGCGGTTGATCAGTGGACCGGACTTGAAAGTCCCCAGTGCAAAGCCCAGGAAGTAGCCGGACATCATCAGTCCCACCAGTGTATTGGGATACCCTTCGATCTTGGCGCGTAATGCAAGCAGGGTCGTAAAGATACTGTTACCCAGCATGAGGAAGGCGACCGACACCATCAGTGAGGACAGTGTGCGCAACAGTGAAAGCGCGAATATCATGGATTTTCGGGCGCCGAAGGTGCTACAGGTACGAAGTGGGCGCGAAGTTTACGCTTCCAGGCATTGCCCCGAAAGAGTTTTCAGCACAAATTTCTGCAATTTTTTGCTACAACCAGCGACTCGTGTGCGCCGTAGATCGCCTTGCCAGGGAGCGGCTGTGGTCACCCGCTGCTTTTCGCTCAGTGTGCGGGTGTCAGGTAGGATGTTTTCGGGTAGCCCAATCGTTCACCGGACTGTTGCGTAGATCAAAATTTTCACTGCTATCCATGAAGTCGTGAGTATGTATGATGAGACGGTCGTCTTTAAAAAGTACCACCGCGTAAGCCGGTGGCTCGAAGTTTCCTTCCAGCCTATCGCTTGGATCAAAATTCAGGCACACCTGGTGATTTATTGCTCGCAAGCTGAAGATCGATATGCCCAGCCAGTGGCCGGCCAGGGGCCGGTGAAGATGGCCAAGGAAGAGATGTTTGATCTTGCTGGTGTGGGGCTCGATGACGCTCTTGAATTCTTTCTTCTGGGTGAGCGATATTCGATCCAGTGCCGGAATGCCAACCTCGAACGGCGGGTGGTGCATAAAGAGGTAGATTCCCCGATCATCGGTCAGGGTGAGCTGCTGGTCCAGCCAGGTGAGCCTTCGTTCGCAATACCAGCCGTCATGGTGGCCGGGTTCATGGGTATCGAGAAACAGAAAACGGCCCGCCGCATAATCAACCGCAGATTGAACGAAGCCGTTTTCGTCGAGAGTCTGATCCGGAAAATACCGGACGAACTCATCGCGTGAATCGTGATTGCCGAGTAGGAGTTTTATTGGAAGATTGAGGCGGGTCAGGCATTGCTTCAGGTTTTCAAAGGATTCTGGATCACCCCAGTGAGTCAGATCTCCGGTCAGTACACACAGCTCGGCATCGGAATGGTGATGATTTATATCTTTGATACACCGGTTGAGGTTGGCCTGTGGGTCGCCACCGTAGAGGGTTTTGCCCACTGGTACAAAATGCGTGTCAGTAAGGTGAATCAGTTTCACGCCGGTGCGGTGCCTCTTGATTAAGTCTGTCCCCGGGGGTGGGCTGAAGACGGGGAATCCGGCAAGTGTAGTACACCTCTACTGGGGAGGGGCTGTCCAGTGAGTTCCTTCGATCAGCCGTATTCCTACCAATCTCTGGCCTTAACGGAACCTGAAAACCGTTTTTCTGCGATTCTTCAATCATGATTCTCAGGCCAGCAAGCTCAGGTGGCAGCCTTAGGTGTTGGGGAAATGCCCAGACTTAAGGCCTATGTGGGTTAGCAACGGAACGTAATCTAGTTATTAAAAAATAGGATTTTAGTTTTATCTATAAGCCATTGATTAAATGCGTGAAAAATATTGGGATTAATCCCATTTATCTATGGCCAAAATTTATTGGGAAAATTATCTTTACTCCAATGTTGATCTCGGTGTAGGGTTTTGCCTTCGAAATTGTGGACAGTCGAATGACGACGAGCCAGAAAAGCGCGCTTCTCAGTGAGATCGAGGCCTACTGCCGCGAAGCCAATATGGCCGAATCGACTTTCGGGTTTCTGGCGGTCAACGATGGCAAACTGTGCAATCGTCTGCGAAGTGGAAAAGATGTGACGTTGGCCACAGCGCAGAAGATCGAGGTGTTCATCCAGGATCATGGAAACGGGCTGCCGAGGAATTCGGTCGAGGATACGTCGGTTTCAAGCCACCGTGTCGAGGATGACACCGCGCCGCGGCTGGACAGCACCCACGCGGTCGATTCGGCACGTCCGTTTCGATTTTACGACAACCGGCAGAAGTACCTGGCGTTCATCAATACCTGTAATGAAAAATGGAAGATCGCTGAACGCGCAGCGGCCGAGTTGACGCACGTACAACCCAAGCCCCCCGCCTTTCGTCTGTTCGACGCTGGTGTCGGTGATGGCACTCTGTTGAGCCATGTGATGCGGGCAATGCATCGGCGTTTTCCAACGTTGCCGTTTTTCGTGGTCGGCAAGGAAATCAGCCTGGAAGACGTACGCTTGTGTCTGGAGAAACTACCCGATCGGTTCGTCGAACACCCGGCCAGCGTCATCGTTCTGACGAACCTCTATTACTCCGAATCCCCCTGGCTGATGCCGCGGGACGTGGCCAAGGCCGCCGCCCTGAACTGGCAGGAAGTCGAACTGGAGGGATCCTCTGCCTATGAGTATGGAGAACAGCTACGGGCGCTTGATGACCTGCTGGTAGACGGGTGGCAGACCAAGGCCAGTAAGAGGACCGGCAATCCGATCTATGTTCGGCCGTCGGTGCTGGTGCTGTACCGGGCCGACAACCGTTTCCTGCTGGACAGCGTGATTCCCCGTCGCGGACATGTCAACGGTGATTACGATCTGTTGCTGGCCTCACAGCCATGGCGTAACCGCATGAGTCTCGAATTCAAGATTGGGAAAATACTCGCACCGCTGACCCGCAGCCTGGGCCCGGGTGGAAGGCTGCTAGCGGTCCAGTCTTACGGCCAGGATTCCTGTGCAGATCTCATTCATGCGATCTGGCCGGACGAGCAGATCGTCGGACAGAACCGGCATCAACTGATTGCATCGTTGAAGGAGGAACTAGGCAGGGAATCTCGGGCGTTCAACTTTAATGCGGGCTCGGATGCTCGCTCCGTTTTCCGTTACCAGATGCATACCCTTCCCGAGGAGATTTCGAGCAACATCGGTACATCAACTCTGTTTGCTGCCTGGAACGCTGCCATCTACGCCGCGCAAATCGAGGATGAACGGCTGGAATCGGTGATTTCAACCAGTGAATATCTGGAGGTGACATCCAAGACGCTGCAGCAGCACAACGGATTGTGGTTCAACGACGAATCGTTTGTGGTATCGCGCCGGCGCGGTTGAATTCCCAACCTGTCAATAAGGTAGGTGACTGAAGTCAAACCGTCCTGACCTATCTTCCGATCTGTCCGCTCGGGTAAGATGCCCCACCGGCAGCGCTACGGCCGAGGCTGCCCCGAATGATGAACGTCCACCCCGTGGGTTCCACCTATGACTCTCGTACGATTCGACCATGTCAGTCTAGATTTCGGGGCCCACCGGTTGTTACGCGAAGCCGAATTCTCCATTGAGCCCGGGGAGCGGGTATGTCTGATCGGCCGAAACGGGGCGGGGAAGACATCCATGCTCAAGCTGATCACGGGGCAGTTCGATCCGGACGCAGGCCGGGTAGTTCGGCAGAGCGATCTTTGTATCGGTCGGCTGGATCAGGCGCTTCCCGGAGAGATGAACCTGACCGTCTCGGAGTTCGTTGCCGCTGGGCTTGAGCAAATTGAGCACCTTTGCACCGAGTATCAGCGCCGCTCCCAACTCGACCTTGATGCAGGTGGTTTGAGTGAACTGGAGGCGTTGCATGCCCTGATCGAGACCCATGGCGGCTGGAACCCGAAGCAGCGGATTGCGGCAATCTGTTCCGAGATGGATCTGCCAGCGGAGAACCTGCTCAAGGAACTTTCCGGCGGCTGGTGCCGCCGGGCTGCCCTCGCCCGTGCGCTGGTGGCACACCCCGACCTCCTGTTGCTGGATGAACCAACTAACCATCTTGATTTTGCAGCAATCGAGTGGCTCGAGCAGCGTGTGATGAATTTCCCCGGTGCGGTACTTTTTATCACTCACGACAGGACGTTTCTCCAGAAGCTCGCCAGCCGAATTGTTGAAATCGATAGAGCCCGGCTGGTCAGTTGGCCTGGGGACTACCCGCGCTACCTGGCTGCCAGGCAGAAAACTCTGGAGGTTGAAGAAGGTAAAAATCGGGCCTTTGACCGCAGGCTGGCAAGGGAAGAAGCTTGGATCCGGGAAGGGATCCAGGCGCGCAGGACCCGTAACGAAGGACGGGTGCGGGCGTTGGCCGAGATGCGGCAGCAACGCGTCGAAAGAGTCAGACCCGATGACAAGCCCCGAATTCACATTGAGTACGGAGATTCGTCTGGTAGAAAAGTACTTCGAATGCGCAACGTCGGTTTCGGCTATGCCGAACACAGCGTGGTCACAGGGTTTTCGCTGAACATCAACCGGGGTGACCGGATCGGTCTTGTTGGCAACAATGGCGTAGGTAAAAGCACCCTGTTGCGACTGTTGGTGGGAGAGCTTCAGCCCGACAATGGAACGATAAAGCGGGGTGTCAATGTTGAAATCGGCTATTTTGGTCAACACAGAGAGCAGCTGCCTTTGGACAAAACCGTGGCTGAAGCTGTTGGCGACGGTCGCGATTATGTGCTCATCGACGGCCGCCCGAGACATGTGGTGGGATACCTTCGGGGTTTTCTCTTCTCGGCCAAAAGGGCACTGACCCCCGTTCGAGCGTTGTCCGGAGGCGAACGTAACCGCGTCCTGCTCGCGCGGTTGTTTCTGCAACCGTCCAACCTCCTGATCATGGATGAGCCCACAAACGATCTCGATGTGGAAACGCTGGAAGTTCTGGAAGCGCAGCTGATCCAGTATTCAGGCACCCTGATTGTGGTCAGCCATGACCGGGCGTTTCTGGACAACGTTGTAGCCAGCGTCCTAGTTTTCGAGAAAGAAGGGCAGATCAGCCACTATGTGGGAGGATACAGTGACTGGGCCCGGCGTGGCCGGACACTCGCGTCCGCAGACGATCCCCGGCTGACTGGCAAACGGGAGAAACTGCAGCGCAAGATTGCCTCACCAGACCGGTCCAGGACCAAGAAGCTCACCTACAAGTTGCAGCACGAACTCGACGGCCTACCCGATCAGATCGAAGCACTAGAAAAACGGGTCAACGAACTGCAGCGCTGCATCGCGGTTCAGGGGTTCTACGAACAGCCATTTGCCGATACCCAACCTGTTCTCGATGAACTCGAACAGCAGTCAGCAATGCTGGACAACGCCTTGGCCCGCTGGTCCGAGCTCGAAGAACTGCGGGCTGCCTTGGAAAAAGTATCTTGATGGTCTGTCGGAGAGACTGCATATGAATAGCGGCCCCAGACTCTACCGTAGGGGAATTGCCATGCTTATCGCTTCCGCATTTTTTCTAAGCACCGCTGGCATCGCCCTGCGTTTGGTGGAACAGGCAGACGGCTGGCAGATTCTCTTCTACAGGGCGGTGTCCATGAGCCTGACGATATTCCTGTTTCTCATCTATCAGAAGGGCACGGCGGTACTAGATGAGTTTCGCGGCCTGGGCTGGAATGACGCACTGCTGGCACTGTTTCTGGGGACCGGCTTTGTCGCCTATGTTTTTGCGCTCCTTTTCAACACGATCGCGAATGCTTTGTTCATTTTTAGTTCAGCTCCTTTTGTTGCCGCCCTGCTGGGCTGGGTCGTGCTCGGCGAGCGTGTCGCGTTACGCACTTGGGTCTGTATCGCCGGCGCGATGGCCGGACTCGCGATCATGGTGGCCAGTGGGCTAGCCGCGGGACGTTATCTGGGCAACCTCGTTGCCCTTTGGATACCGGTCTCCTATGCCGCGGGGATCATTCTGGTTCGGCGTTCCGAGCGCCAGGACATGCTGTCTGCGCTGTGCCTGGCAGGTCTCGTTGCAGCGGCTTTGTCCGCCATCTTTGTTCGCGATTTCAGTTTGCCCACCCTGGACCTAGGGATATCGCTGTACCTCGGCGTGTTTCAGGTTGGTGCCGGGTTTGGATTGATGGTGCTCGGCGCACGTTATATTCCGGCTGCCCAGGTCGGGCTGCTGGCCCTGGTGGAACCGATCCTTGCCCCCGTCTGGGTGTGGCTGGGGGTTGGAGAGGTGCCTGCTATAGCAACGATCCTTGGAGGATCAATCATCTTGCTGTGCATCACCACGGACGGCATTCTTAACATCGTCAGGCCGGGCCCCCCTGTGGAAGCCGGCGGCAGGTCCGGAAACAGTGGATGAGCCAGGCTCAGGTCAGCGCCTGATACGTTGCCGTCTGCATATCATTTCGCATCGGCGAAATGATACCGAGATTCTGTGTCATGACGACACCGACCAGATCTTCTTGCCTGTCCACCCAGTAGTAGGTCGCTGCAGCCCCCGCCCAGCCACCTTCGTCCATCCCGGTGGGGTGGATCGCCCGGCCCAGATCGGTCATCACCCGACCGAGCAGGTTCCAGCCATACCCGGGCTGTGAAAAAGAACCCACAGCGATCGGCATGAGGTGCGGTTGCAGCCTGTTGTGCCACGCGAATTCCAGTACTTTTCGCGAGACCAGCGGTTCGCCTTCGCGACTGGAGCCTGACTTTGTCATGAAAGCGAATTCCAGATAATCCCGGGCGGTAGAGAACAATCCATGTCCCCCGCGGCCGATTTCGGCTTCCGGGTGGGACGGGTAAGCTGCTTCGCACTCGCGCTCCTCGAGTTTTTTCTCTCCAAAAGGGTCGTCGTAGATCTCGTCCAGTGATTTGCCATACATCGGCATCAACCGGTTTGAATTGTCCGGCCTGACGCTGAACCCGGTATCGTGCATGCCAAGCGGTTCAAATAAGTGCCGCTTCAGAAGCTCGCTTATCGGGTCCTCCAGAACGATCTCGAGAATCCGGGCCAGCACATCAGTCGAGCAGCTGTAGTGCCAGCGCGTTCCGGGTTCAAATGCAATCGGCAGGGTCGAGAGTACATTGACATAATCGGACAGCGAGAGGCCCCCGTTTTCAGCCAGTTTGTGCTCCCGGTAGAGGGCGCCGACAGGGCAATCCGGCATAAAACCATAGGAAAGCCCCGACTGGTGCAGGAATAGATGTTCCACCGTCATCGGTCCGACGGGTGCTGTCAGGGAGCCATCCGTGCCCAGGATCTGGGCATCGGCGAAGCCGGGCAGGTAGCGGGCAACCGGATCGAAGAGGTGCATCTGGCCCTGCTCGATAGCCATGAGCCCCATGACCGAGACGACCGGTTTGGTCATGGAGTAGATCCGGTAAATCGCGTTGTCGGGTATCGGTGTCTGCTGTGCCTTGCGGGCATAGCCTGCCGAGCCGGCATCCAGGATGGATCCCTGGTGCTGGATCAGCCACTCGATGCCCGAGAAAGCATCAGCGTCGATGTAGCGTTGAGCGGTTTCGCGGATACGTGCGATGCGGAGATTTTTCGTTGCCATAATAAATCGTTGTGTCTTGTCTGAGGAAACTGGCAGGAGTTGAACGAGCGGTTCGCGAGACTTTTTAAAGGTTCATGGGTCCGGGCATTCTATGGGACCTAACGTACCAGGTCATCCCGTCTCATGACCTGTTTTGGGGGAGAGAACCGCAGGCTGTCATGGTTTAGCCAGGCAGCCGCCATCGACGACCAGTTCAGTGCCTGTGATGAATGATGCTTGTTCGGACAGCAGGAAGAGACAGGCATTGCTGATGTCCTGGGTTTCGCCGGCCCGGCCCAGCGGAACGTAACGCTCAATTGCTACCAGGGCTTCTTCACTGGCCTCCCAGCGGACCTGCATGGGTGAGCGTACGGGACCGGGCAGGATGGCGTTGGAGCGAATACCTTCGGATGCGAACTGTATTGCCAGGGATTTTGATAAGCGCAGAATGGCCGCCTTGGACACACCGTAAGCATCCTGAGGTTTGTCGTCGCCACGCATTGCATCAATGGACGCGATATGCACCATAGACCCGCCGCCTGTGTCGCGCATCACTGGTACAGCGTGCCGGGCCGTCAGCGCAAAGGATCGCAGATTGATGTCAATCACACGGTCCCACAGGTCCATGTCGATGTCTACGATCGATCGGTCGCGATCGAACCACAGGACCCCGGTGGCATTGACCAGGTGATCCAGACCGCCGTGTGCGGAGACCGTACTCGAGGTTACCTCGCCGACGAACGTCTCATCCGTCGCATCGCCCTGAAAGTATGCTGCTTTCCCGGGTTCCGTCCGGATGGTCTCGGGTTCTGGCTTCAGGTCAACCAGCGACACATTGCAGCCTACCGCCAGCAGGTCATTGGCAATATTCAGCCCCATACCGCCACCAGCACCATAAACAATCGCAGTGTGGTTCTCGAAATTCATCCCGGGTTAAGGTGGCTCGGCCTGGGTTAGGGCAATTGAAACACGCCTTACTTATCCCTTGCAGTGTTGGGACGCCGTTGGCGCAAAGCTGGGCTATTATAGATCCTACCGCTCGGTCTATTTTTTGCCCGTGGCACCGAGCGTGACCGGAACTATAATCTGCCAGAACAGCAGGTCATTTCTACAGCCCGCAATCAGTTAACGTTTCATGAAAGAGTTTTTCGGATCAGTCTATTTCCTGCTGCTGGTTGTCGCAGTGACAGCGCTCATTCTGGCCAGGGAGTTGCTCAAAGCGGTCAGGGCCGGCCAGAAAGGGATGGTGATCAGTTTGTGCCTGACTATGGCTGTTCTGATGATCGCGACCTGGGTCGTGCTGATGGCGCAGTAGTGCGTGCGCTGTATTCTGAATCCCCGCAGCTGGCAGGATATCCGTCGAATCGAATCCATTGAGTGGGCTCACTGGCCGTGTCGTCTGAAATAACCAATGTTCAATCGGGTTACGATCTCTGGTCAGCTGTCTATGACCACGATCAGAACCCCATGGTGGGCCTGGAGACACCGCTGGTGCGAAAAGCACTGGGCGATGTTCGAGGATGCTCGGTTCTTGATCTCGGGTGTGGGACCGGTCGACACGCCCTGTGGCTGTCCGAAGCGGGAGCCCGAGTAACGGCGCTAGATTTCTCTGAAGGGATGCTGGATGTCGCGCGGGCGAAATCCGGCGCGGACGCCGTGTGTTTTCTGGTTCACGATCTGCATGAACCCCTCCCGTTGAGAAGCGGTTCGTTTGACGTTGTGGTCAGCGGCCTGGTGCTGGAGCACCTCGGGAATTTGGATGCGTTTTTCAGTGAGATCTGCCGGGTACTTGACGCAGGAGGTCGCGCGGTGGTTTCCGCCATGCATCCGGCAATGTTTCTCCGCGACGCACAGGCGCAGTTTACGGATCCCGAGAGTGGTGACGTCGTTCGCCCTGGCAGTCTGCCGCACCAGTTGGGGGAAATGGTGATTGCCTGCCTTCGGGCGGGGCTCAAACCCGTCCAGATCGATGAATACGCTGCAGATCAGGATCTGGTGGCGCGCTTTCCACGGGCCGGAAAGTACCTAGACTGGCCGATGTTGGTGGTTTTGCAGCTGGTCCGTTCGAGCTAGTGCCTGTACCGGTTGCCCGGCGTTTTATCGACGAGGGGTCAGGCGTCGATCGGATGCTGCGCCAAGACAGTCACCCTCAGGCCTGAAAAAGCCCGCTGAATACCCGTCTTTGAAGACCACTCAAGTCTTGCAATCTTCATGTCGCAGTTCACACAACAAGCGGTAGAGTCCGATATCGAGGTCCGGCTGGCCGGATGCCGGAAGGCATCGGATAATGTTTTCTGCGACTTCCTGGCGTGTCGCATGAATCACCAGGCAGATTCCGATCTGTTCGTCCGGACCTCGAATTTGTTCTTCCTGGCGGGGGCCGTGTCCGGTGGAGTGACACGGCCTGACATTCACCGGGCGCCAGAGTTCTAACCGCACCACGCCAGAGCGGTCCCACAGCGTCTTCATGCAACTTGTCAATAGGGTTTCTGTTTCGATCACCGGTGACCGGACAGTGACCAGAAAGCCCGCTCTCTCTGCTCCGATGCATTGTGCCTGGGCACAGACGGTCCGTGAGGCGTTGATGAATACCCCATCCATGATCTCGCGTGTCAACGGAGAGGGGTGGTCCAGTTGGTGCAGATACGCGGACGAGGACAATACCTCAGCAGAGTCCGTTTCATAGTAGGTGAAGAAGCGGGACTTGGCGTCCACGGCCTCGTGACGGCGGCCGAGCCG
>CEUS01138110.1_pt1 | contig 10181 bp, 11 predicted proteins | sample 427031 | NCBI WGS metagenome assembly CEUS01 (sample SAMEA2622837, study PRJEB7988) | marine metagenome | biome: marine biome (ENVO:00000447); feature: marine epipelagic mixed layer (ENVO:xxxxxxxxx); material: "saline water (ENVO:00002010), including plankton (ENVO:xxxxxxxx)" | depth 140 m | reverse complement strand
TCCGTTGCTTGGGCTGTAAGGACACGGGGTGTTGGATAAAAAAGATAAGCTACCAGCGCTACACTAAAGATTATGACTGGTATGAGTAGAGGAAAATATAGTTTTAGGGACCGCGAAGTATTCATAGTTCTAGTCGATTTTTGTACATTCTAACCAACCGCGCGATGGCTCTAAATGGCAAACAGTATAGCTTCCAAACGGCATCGAAATCTTTTGGTTCGGTACCTGCAACTCCACATTTCACCATCTCGCGTGTTTTCGGCACATAAAGGGTTCCAACTGCCCAATCCCAGAAGGCAAAGATGAATCCAAGGTTCTTTCCAAAATGCGCCGGATCCACACTGTGGTGGATTTGGTGTTGAGCTGGTGAGATTAAAAAGTGGCTGAGAATGGGAGGGTATGATAGCCAAATGTGGGAGTGTCTCAAGTTATAGCCAAAAAGGTAGAACACTATAACACCTAAATTTAGCCCGGCGACGGAGTACCAGCCTATTCCATTGGCATAGAGGGTTTGGAATAGTCCAATAGCTAGTCCCATAGAGATGCCTGCTATACTTCCCGATAGTAAATCATCAACTGGATGCATTCTGTATACTGTGATTGGGGTAAGTACTTCGGCAGAATGATGCACTTTGTGAAACTCCCATAATAGAGGGAAACGGTGCTGTAGGTAATGGGCAAAGTAAAGTGCACCATCCATGACAAACAACAACAGAATAGTAAATATTATCTGGTCTAAAGTCGCCGCTTTTCCCAGTATGTTGCTCAGAAACGGAAACTGCTCAAGAAACCGCATGCTAAGTTGACTAGCACCAACAATTCCAAACGTTAACGGGGCTATCAGCCATGGAAAGGCCATGCGATTAATGATAAAAAAGGCATAGTCAATGCGGGCTGACCTATGTCCCAGCAAGCGTTTGGGAAAGCAAAAATGAACGAACTGTAAAAACTGTTGGGGCCTCGAAATAGCCCGATTTTTGCGTGAAAAATCCGGTGTGCGGGCATATACCCAGCCTGCAAGAACAATAGCCATTAGCAAATATAACCAGTATACCCGCTGGTCAACGCTAATCAGATAAAGGAGTGGCTCCGCAATGATCAGAATGGCAGAATCCAAAACGTCACGTACCAATAGTTGCTCCACTCCTGATAAATCAATAAAACAGGAAACTTGTGGTAACAATATAGCATTTTTGGAAGGTAGTATTAGTAGTGAATTTCGTGGGATATGATTGGTGTCGGGATGGGGGTCGCCTTAAAGGGACAGATTTGATGATGGTGGTGCCGCCGGAGTGAATTGAACACTCGACCCCACCCTTACCAAGGGTGTGCTCTACCCCTGAGCTACGGCGGCTGATGATAAGGTCTATTAGATGATGGACTTCTCAGCAACCACTTTATGTTATTGGTTTTGCCATAGGGCTTTTTTGAGGGCATGTTTTAGCGGCCAGAGCGTGCTTGCATGTAGTGTTATAACATTAATTTTAGGTTGATTTTTTAGATCCGGTAAAATTGAATGAGAAGATTGACAAAGCTTCCAATGAAAAATCTCGCTCCAAGTCAGGGGAGAGAGGATAAAAAAATCCGGCGTGAAGGAGAGCTGCTCCGCGAAAATTTAAAAAGGCGGAAATTACAGGCTCGTACCAAGGCTCAAGTAGAGGAGACGGACCTGAAGTGTTTGGGAGATAAGTGATTAAATTTGGTCAGGACTGGAGAGTGGTCCCTCAATGCAAAGAGTATGACCCAGCGGATTAAATCTTTTTCACTGTAAGGTGAATTTCTGGAATCATGGATAGGCTAAGAATAATAGGGGGTCAGACTTTATCAGGATCTGTTCGTATTTCTGGAGCTAAAAATGCGGCGTTACCTTTGATGGCGGCCAGCTTATTGACGGATCAAACCTTGATACTTCGAAATGTGCCAAAAGTTGCAGACATCGAGACAATGGCCCAGTTGTTAGCTGAGTTGGGGCTTGATGTTTCTGATCATTGGGAAAACAGAAGTGGACCCAATATGGAAGGTAGTTCATCTGTTTGCCTGGCACTCAGCGGGAGTGGACTGGAGAGTGTTACCGCCTCCTATGAATTGGTAAGGAAAATGCGGGCCTCTGTTTTAGTTCTAGGGCCCTTATTGGCCCGCCTTGGATATGCATGCGTGTCAATGCCCGGAGGATGTGCGATTGGACCGAGACCGGTCGATCTCCATGTTGCTGGATTGAGGCAGCTTGGAGCCACTATATTACTTAAAGATGGATATATAGAGGCGTCTGCGCCGAAAGGTCTGCGGGGAGCAGTTATCCAATTGCCTGTTGCGTCTGTTGGTGCGACAGAGAACCTAATGATGGCTGCAAGTCTCGCGGACGGAGACACTATTATTAGTAATGCGGCATGCGAGCCAGAAGTAGGGGATCTTGCGGAGTGTTTGGTGAAAATGGGGGCCAGTATAAGTGGTGTTGGGACACAAAGACTCGAGATCTCCGGGGTCTCAACATTGCGGGGAACTGATTATACGGTTGTTCCTGATCGTATTGAGAGTGGGACTTACGCTATAGTTGCCGGTATAACCGGGGGAACCCTAGATCTTTTAGGGGCACGGATAGAACATATGCAAAGTGTCGCTGATAGCCTCACTAAGGTGGGGGTAGAACTAACCAAGATAACCGATGGAGTGCGTGCTGCCCGCGTTTCTCGAGAGATTTGTCCAGTAACTATAGAGACCGAGCCTTACCCCGGTTTTCCTACGGACATGCAGGCGCAATTGATGGCACTTACAACCCTGGCCAGAGGGGTTTCGACGGTTCGGGAGCGGATTTTTGAGAATCGTTTCATGCATGTCAATGAATTAGCCCGCCTGGGCGCGGATATTAGTATTAAGGGGAATACTGCGACGGTGGTGGGTGTAAGTGCCTTGAATGGAGCTCCCGTTATGGCAACTGATTTGAGGGCGAGTGTATCCCTTTTGGTAGCTGGGCTTGCTGCCCAGGGTGAAACAGTGATTAACCGCGTCTATCATTTGGATAGGGGCTACGAATCCATAGTAGAAAAATTAGTTGCTTGTGGTGCAATAGTTGAACGGCTACCCGAATGACCTATGGATCATCACACAGGTCTCTGAGCCTCAGAGCCGGGGATGAAGAGGATTTTGCTGTAATTTCGGCTTTGTTGCAGGATGCTGAGGTTAAACTTGGGGACATGACCTTTTTGAGAGATGAGAATAAATTCATAGTTCTTGTAAATCGCTTTGTGAGAGAAAATAAGAGGGGTAATGACTCCCAACCGGGGATAATAAACAGAGTGCAGACAGGTTTGTGTTTCGATGGTGTAGAGAGTGTCCGAACAAGAGATATAATACGCGAAGATAGGAATATTCTTTTGCGATTCCTCTCTGTGTCTTATGTTCAGGAAGAGGTGGCGCTGATTTTCAGTGGAGGCGGTGCTATCAAATTAGAGGGTGACAATATGGTTTGCTTATTTAGGGATTTGAACGCAGAACCTGATGTAGGTGAGAGCAGTGTCTGAAATAACTTTTGCTGTACCCAAGGGAAGAATTTTATCAGAGCTTTTACCTCTTATGGAGAAAGCGGGAATCGAGCCCGAAGCTGATTTCCACAACTCCAATTCCCGAAGGCTTTCGTTTCGTACGAATTTGCCTTATCTAACCCTAATCAGAGTTAGAAGCTTCGATGTGGCTACCTTTGTTGCATTTGGTGGAGCTCATTTAGGTGTGACGGGGTATGATACACTTTTGGAGTTTGAGTATCCTAATGTATATGCCCCTGTCGACTTAGGTATTGGTCGGTGTCGCATGTCTTTGGCCGAACCGCAGGACAAGTCAGAACGTTCATCCAACACTTGGGATCACCTAAGAGTGGCCACAAAATATCCAAATGCTACAAAAAGTTTTTTTAATGCGCGAGGAGTGACGGCGGAGTGTATTAAGTTGAGCGGTGCAATTGAGCTGGCACCTTTGTTTGGCATGTGTAATAGGATTGTTGATCTTGTCGACAGCGGTCGGACTCTGGCAGAGAATGGTCTTGAGGAAAAAGAAGTGATTGCAGAAATTTCTTCTCGGTTGATCGTTAATCAGGCGGCGTGGAAAACACGTAACCATGAACTTGATCAACTTGTTACAGATTTTTCCGGTGTAGTAAATGCAGAAACCGCTTAGGTCAACGGATCCCAAATTTGGGGCTTTATTGGAAGAAGCCTTAATAAAAAGAAAAGGAAAAGCTGTTGGGGTGACCAGTGTAGTGCAGGAGATACTGCAGCGCGTGCGTGATCATGGTGATCCTGCCTTACTGCAGTACACCGAGCAGTTTGATGGAATAAGATTGGGATCCAGAGAAGTCAGGGTATCAAGTAAAGAAATTGAAACAGCTTTTGTATCGTGTGAGCTTGAAGATATTGCCGCACTAGAATTTGCGGCAGGTCGTATAGAGGATTTTCATAAACGACAAATTCCTAGTGAAATTTCATTTACGGACCAAGCTGGCTTGAAGCTTGCAACCCGCTGGACACCGATTCAATCTGTAGGCTTGTATGTCCCTGGGGGCCAGGCTGTCTATCCTAGTTCTTTGCTCATGAACGCAATCCCGGCGCGGTTGGCTGGAGTTGAGAGGTTAGCAATGGTCGTTCCTTGTCCCGGTGGGGCTGTAAGCCCGTATCTCCTCGCTGCGGCAAAGATTGTTGGGGTTGAAGAAATCTATAAAGTGGGTGGCGCACAAGCGGTAGCTGCCCTGGCTTACGGCACCGAAACTATTTGCCCCGTTGACAAGATTGTTGGGCCGGGGAACGCATTTGTTGCGGAGGCGAAGAGGCAAGTTTTTGGCATAGTTGGTATAGACGCTATTGCAGGGCCAAGTGAAATATTAGTAGTTGCGGATAAGGAGGCGGACCCAAGCTGGATTGCTATGGATTTGTTGTCGCAAGCTGAACACGATAAAGATGCTTTGTGTACTTTGATAACTGATGATATTGGTTTTGCAGAAGCTGTGGGAAAAAATATATTGGATCATCTAACGAGCTTAGAACGGGCGGACATAGCGCGTGAAAGCTGGGAGAAAAATGGTATTACCATAGTGGTTGATGATCTTTTGGAGGCGGCTAACCTAATAAATAGATTGGCCCCCGAGCACGTGGAAGTGGCCCTGGGAAACCCAGATCCGCTTCTAAAAAGGATCAAGAACGCTGGTGCTATATTCATTGGGCGCTATACCCCTGAGGCAGTTGGAGACTACGTCGCTGGTCCGAACCACGTATTGCCTACGGCAAGGAGTGCTCGTTATTCCTCTGGTCTGTCAGTTGTAGATTTTTGTAAGAGCACAAATTTGATAGAGTGTGATGCTTCAAGCCTTCAGGCTGTAGCGCGACACGGTATTACGCTGGCCAAACGAGAGGGATTAGAGGCCCACGCCAAATCTTTAGCAATGAGACTGTTGGATGAATGATCAAGATGGATTTACCAATTCCCTTGGGTCTAGAATTATTCCATTAAATGATTTTCAGTAAGAGCTTTGAAAAACATAAAATCTGATGATTTGAGTAAAAAATCCTACCGTATTGTAGAAGTTTTTCTTGATGAACGTAGTGTTGTTCGTTGGAATCCAGAAATCGATAGGGAGAGGAAGGTAGCGATTTATGACCTTTTGGAAGAAAATTATTTCCAGCCTGTCGCCAAGATTCCCGGTCCGTATAAATTAATATTGGGGATAGAGGAAAATAGGTGGCTCTTCCTTATTAACAATAAGGACGATAGTGGTGCTCGAGAGCGAATTGTGCTGCCGATGTCAGGATTGAGAAGACTGGTGAAGGATTACTTTACGGTGTGTGAGAGTTACCATAACGCAATAAAATATGCGCGGCCAAATCAGATAGAGGCATTAGACGTGGGGCGGAAGGGAGTTCATGATGAGGGATCCCAAATGTTGTTAGAAGCTCTTAGCGGTAAAGTAAGGATTGATTTTACGACGGCTAGACGCCTGTTCACCTTAATATGTGTCATGCAACTACGCAATTAGGGGATAGCCAAATCCGGTATAGTAATTCATGTCGGTAAGGGTGATAATTTGAAGAATGTGTATCAGTATGGATGATGCGGAAGTTATTTGTTACAAATAGTAGGAATGTAGGTGGGTGTGTGATGGCTCATGGAGCAGAGTTCAAATTTGGATATATATTATATGAGCAATAGGAGATTTAATGGCTAAAGAAGATGCGTTGGAGTTTCAGGGGCAGGTCACAGAGTTGCTTCCTAATGCAATGTTTAGGGTGAAATTAGAGAATGAGCATGAAATACTCGCCCATACTTCTGGGCGGATGCGTAAAAACCGTATACGCGTTTTAGCTGGTGATAAGGTTACCGTGGAAATGACGCCCTATGATCTTACAAAGGGTCGAATAGTGTTTCGACATAAGTAATAAAGTAGTTGGTACGCGAGTGTTCATGGAACTGGTAGGCTAGCTGTGAGTGCGACAAAGTTAATCTTAGCGTCGGCATCTGATAGAAGGTACCAGTTGCTTCATCAAATAGGCTGGGTGCCCGATCTAGTTGTTCCAGCGGATGTTAATGAAGCTAGACTCGCTGGAGAAAGTCCCAAAGAGTTGGTTACCCGCCTGGCTTTTTTAAAGGGAGAAGAAGTTTTTCGACATCATAAGGAAGCAGTAATAGTGGCTGCCGATACAACGGTTGCTCTGGGCAGAAGAGTGCTGGGTAAACCCAGGGATAGGGGTGAAGCGGGGGCATTTTTAAACATGTTGTCTGGCCGCAACCACCGTGTGTATACCTCTATATATATCCGTTACGGCGGCTCGAAGCGGCAACGCTGTATCCAAACAAGGGTTAAATTTAAGAAGTTAACAACTCATGAAATTTCAAGCTATCTAGATAGTGGTGAATGGGATGGGAAGGCGGGAGGATACGCTATACAAGGTAAGGCGTCAGCTTTCATCATATCCATTATTGGATCTTACACGAATGTGGTTGGGCTACCTCTGCATGAGACTTATACTATGCTCTCTGGTGTGGGTTATCCAACGTCATACTAGTAACTCTAGGGGTGGACAACCATGGGACAAGAAATTTACGTATTTGATTCTGTGTTAACCACCCGCATTTCTCTTAGTAGAGATGGCTATCTAGATATGTTGTCTATTGAAGCTAAAAATGCATCTTCTTTGGTTGAGGGTGTTTACCTTGGTAAGATAACTAAAGTAATTCCTGGTATTGACGCCGCTTTTATAGATTGTGGAATGCAAAAGGATGCATTTTTAAATTTGGAAGCGGAGACAGAGCGAACAAATATAGTTGGTCAAAAGCATGATAAGGATCGTCTTACGGAGGGCTCAAGAATTCTTGTTCAGGTGAAGAGCGATGAGAGAGATGGAAAGGGGCCTAGGGTCAGTGGGGTAATCTCATTAGTGGGCAGATGCGCCGTATTCAGTCCATATTCTGGAACTATTAGTGTCTCTCGTCGAATAACAGATAGTAGTGAACGGGCTCGTCTCGATATGGTTGCGAGTCGGAACAGAAAAGGGAATGAAGGTATCTTAGTAAGGACGGCTGCAGGAGGACAAAGTGGTGACGAAATTTCTCATGAGATTGCTAAATTACGAAAAATTTGGGCTGATATTAAAAAGCGAAAAGGTTTGGCAGAATCAATAGGACTGCTGTGGCCCGCGCCAACGGCGGCTGAAAGGTTTCTAAGGGACCATTTGAATGCGGAAGTTGTATCCATAATGGTAAGTGATAGGAATAAGGTTGATGAGGTTAAAGGATACTGTAAGGCCTATTATCCGCAGGCAGTTGGATTGGTTGAGGCACTAACTGGCGAACGCGCCATGATGGCAGAGGATAATTTCGAGGAACAGTTGGAGGGAGTGAGCGCCTCCGTGGTTAGGTTGCCTTCTGGCGGTCGTCTTTATTTTGATGAGACTCGATCAATGACCACAGTCGATGTGGATACGGGAGAGAATAATAGTAAGGGCAGACGCTCTGGGATCGCTTTCCAAACTAATTTGGAGGCGGCTTCAATTATGGGGCGGCAGCTTCGCCTACGAAATATAGGCGGCCTAATAGTGATTGATTTTGTCAGCATGAGGCATCGGAATGATAAAAAACGAGTACTTAATGCCTTAAAACTAAGTCTTAATGAAGACAACTTTCCTGTGAGGATATCTGACTTTTCGGAATTTGGAGTCGTAGAACTTACGAGATATCGAAGGGGTAGAACTCACTCTAGCGTGATGAGAGAGGTTTGTTCAAATTGTAACGGCGATGGTAAGGTGCGAAACATTCGTGCAGTCATCGATCAAATTTTTGTGGCATTGGGGAGGGAAATTTTCTTTTCGCAAGGGAACAGTTTCTCTATTGTTAGTAACGAGAGAACTATAGGGTTTATGCGAACTTATTGTTTGGATATCATTGATGAGATTGAGAGAAATAGAGCTGTGAGGATAAATTTAATGGTGGATCACGATGACGGCTGCGTGGATTTTAGGATTGTGTCAGGTTGAGTTATAAAGAGGGGGATAAGAAATTAAATTCTGGGAGTAAGTATGGAAAGTGTCCAAGTTGCCGACGGAGCTTATTATTGGAGCGGGCACCCTTTTGCAGTATGAGGTGTGCCCAAGTAGATCTGGGAAGGTGGCTAACAGGGACATATAAGATTAGTAGCAATGTGTTGACTGAAGATGATGAATAAAATCGTATTAACAGCTCTTATGTTTTGGATAAATATTTCCGTATGTATGGGCGTTGAGAAACCAGTGGCTATTATTAAGTTTTTTGGATTGGCTTAAAATGCAACTTAAGAAGGTTTTGGAGAGGAAGAGCAAGGTGCTTACATCTTCGCAGAGAGAAGAGTATTTCCATCGTGGATATCTCAAGTTAGAGGGGCTTTTGGACACTGCTTGGGTGACAAGATTGAGATCGGCAAGCATGAAGTTTGTTGAAAAAAGTCGATTAGTTTCTCAAAATAACGAGGTGTTTATTTTGGAGGATGGACATTGTTTTGAGGATCCAAAATTAAGAAGGGTAGTTAGTCCGGTATCTCATGACAAAATATTTTGGGAATTTGCTTCAGCGTCTATTATTCCTGACTTGGTGGCGGATGTCGTTGGTCCCAACGTTCGTTTTTTTCACTCCAAACTGAATTATAAATGGGCAAACGGGGGTCAGAGATTTGAATGGCACCAAGATATCCAAGCCTGGCCACATACTAATTATAGCCCTGTTACAGTTGGGGTTTTACTCGAGGATGTTAACATGTCCCAAGGGCCCTTAACTGTTGTTAAGGGGAGTCATATTGGACCATTGTATGACTTATATGATGATCGCGGAAATTTTGTAATTCGTATTGCAAAGGATAAGTTAGACTGGGTAACTGAGGCATTAAAGGATTATATGATAGGGGCTGCTGGTACAGTGTTTCTATTGAATTGTCGGACTATTCATGGCTCTGATGTTAATCACTCCAGATCGTCAAGGCCGCTCCTTTTGAATGTTTACTCGGCAGCCGATGCGTTTCCTTACTCGGCAAACCCTATACCAAGTGTCTACGATGGCACCATAGTGAGGGGAGAGCGTGCTCGTTGGGCCCACCATGACCCTAGGCCTTGCCAGGTTCCGCCAGATTGGTCCGCCGGATATGTGGGGCCTTGGTCTCACCAATCTAAGTAGCTATTGAAGAACAGAAATTTTTAAAACTTGCTACCTAGCAGGGACTCGGTCTCTTCCAATTGCACAGGTTCCCAGTTTGTGGAGCGAGCAAATTCAGGGCGAGGGTTATCAACTTCCTGCGGCTTATTATTAGTGGGATTATAGCAAAAATACACTTGCCGTCTGTCTTCGGCCGACAAGTTTTGTCCAGACGAATGTAATAAGTTGCAGTGAAATAATACGGCATCTCCTGGGTGACCTGTTATAGCTACCGGCTTCCTCCCTTGTTTCAAAGCGCGTTTTATATCTTCGGTTGGCGTGGAGTAGAAGTTGTAAGCGGTGCTTTGATCCCATTGTGGGTCAATTCTTCCTAGTTGGTGGCTGCCAGGTTGAAAGTGCAAGCATCCTCCCAGCTCCGTTGCTTCGTCCAGCATAATCATAAAGGTGACTAGATTTGGCTCTAAAATGCCATCAAGTTTCCACTGACCAAAATCTTGGTGCCAGGGCCATACGCTTCCTTCAATTGC
>CEUS01034964.1_pt1 | contig 10184 bp, 8 predicted proteins | sample 427031 | NCBI WGS metagenome assembly CEUS01 (sample SAMEA2622837, study PRJEB7988) | marine metagenome | biome: marine biome (ENVO:00000447); feature: marine epipelagic mixed layer (ENVO:xxxxxxxxx); material: "saline water (ENVO:00002010), including plankton (ENVO:xxxxxxxx)" | depth 140 m | reverse complement strand
ATAAATTTTCATATGTCTTTAGTTAAAATATCTCCATCAATTCTATCAGCAGACTTTAGTAAGCTAGGCACTGAAATTCAGAACTTGGAAAAAGCAAATGCAGATTTAATTCATATAGATGTAATGGATGGGCATTTTGTTCCAAATATCACAATAGGGCCTGAGGTGATAAGCAAGTTAAGAAAATACACATCATTACCATTTGATGTTCATCTAATGATTTCTCCAGTTCATAAATTTATTAAAAATTTTGCAGATGCTGGAGCGGATATAATTACTATACACCCTGAAGCAACTGATAATCTTAAAGATTCAATAAAAAAAATTAAATCATTAAATAAAAAAGCTGGTGTATCTTTAAATCCAGAAACTTCAATTGATAAAGTCTTACCTGTATTAAATTTAATTGATTTAGTTTTAGTTATGAGTGTTAATCCAGGATTTGGCGGCCAAAAATTTATGAGCGAAACATTAGAAAAAGTAAAAGCTTTAAGAAAAGAAATAGATTCAAAAAAAATTAATGTACAAATCGAAATAGATGGAGGAATTAACTTTCAAAATTCTAAAATGGCTAAAGATGCTGGTGTAGATATAATAGTTTCTGGAACTACAATTTTTAGAGAAAATAATGGTGATTTAAAAAAAAATATTCAAATACTTAAATCGGGATAAAAATGCATAGAGTTAAAAGTATCAAATTATACTTTTTTTCCGTTCTTAAGCTTTTTTTTTTAAGTTTTAGAAATCTTTATTACAGAAGTAATTATTACAACAAAAAATTAATTAATTTTATTCCCGAAAGGATTTTTTACAATCCCAGCACATATCTAAGTGCTTCTCTAACATCAATTAATAGTGATTTTTATAATATAATTGAAACGAAACCAGATCTACTTTGGAAAATAAATACAGAAGATAAACTTCAATTTGAAAATCTGCACAGTTTTTTATGGCTTGCAAGACTTGATAGAAAAAATAGTAAAAATCTTACAAAAGAGATTATTAAAAGTTGGATAAAAAGATTTTTTAATTATGACACAAACACATGGGAAATGGAAATTACTGCTAGAAGAATTATTGCCTGGACATCTAATACTGATATAACTCTAGAAGATACAGATAAAGAATATAAAGAAAAATTTTTTCTAAGCATCATCAAACAATCAAATTTTCTTTCAAAGAATTTGAAAAGCTTATTTCATGGATCAAGTAAAATTATTTGTTGTGCTGGTATAATACTTTCTGGAATAATTTTTAAAGAAAACGATATAAAATATAAGTTTGGTATAAAAGAATTAGAAAAGACTGTTAAAAATTATTTTGATGAAAATGGTTTTCCTAAAACAAGAAATCCGGAAGAAGTTTTTATCTGCATTAAATATCTAGTTTTAATCAGGGAATGGTTTAAAGAAGCACAAAAACCAGTACCTGATTTTCTAAATGATATAATTACTAAATGTGGAAACTGTTATGCTTTACTTTCTTGTGGAGATAAACAATTTCCATTATTTAATGGTGCAACAGAAATAAATCACAAAAATTATGATTTATTTTTAAAAAATTTAAAATATAAATTTGTAAATAAAAATCATGAAATTGCTGATTTAATAAAAGTAAAAAAAAAAAAATTGGAATTTTTTATTGATTGTGGAAATCCACCATCTAATAACTTTGCTAAATATTATCAAGCGGGCTGTTTAGCATTTGAACTTACTTCTAACAAAAAAAAAATAATATGTAATTCTGGATATGGCAAATACTTATCTCCAAAATTTACGGCAATAAGTAAATCAACAGCCGCGCACTCTACTTTGTATATTAACGATACCTCTTCATGTATATTTCAAAAAAATGAAATTATAAACAAAGTATACGGAAATTCTTTATTGCAAAAACATAAAATAATTAAAAAAAATTATACCGAAGATAATGAATGTTATCATGTGTCTGCTTCACACAATGGATATGAAAAAAAATTTGGTTATATACATACAAGATCTATTAAAATTTTTAAGAAAGACGACAAAATTATTGGCCAAGATGAATTAAAAAAAACCAAAAGCTATCATAAGCCTCTTGTTTATTTTATTAGGTTTCATATTTATCCTGATACTAAAATTGTAAAAACAAAGGCTGGAAACTCAATATTAATTAGTTTATCAAATGGAGAAGGGTGGTCGTTACACTGTAAAACTAATAATTTAGAAATAGAAAAAAATATTTTTTTAGGTAATAAAAATAAAATCATAAATAATGAATCTGTATTTATTTCAGAAAAAATAGATGATGAAAAAATTTCAATAAATTGGGAAATTAAAAAAGTGAATTAATATTATGAATTTAAGAAAAATAAAAAGAGCAATTATTTCAGTATCTAATAAATCCAATTTAAAATTGATATTACCCACTCTTAAAAGATTTAAAATTGAAATTGTAAGTTCTGGAGGTACATTTAAACAAATAAAAAAAATGAATTATAAATGCATTGAAGTCTCTAATTACACTGGATTTTCTGAAATGCTTGAAGGTAGGGTCAAAACTTTACACCCAAAAATTCATGCCGGAATTTTGAATATAAGAAAAAAATCTTCTCATAAAAAAGATTTAAAAAAACAAAATATTCCTAATATAGATTTAGTAATTGTAGATATTTATCCTTTTGAAAAAAATCTTAAAGAAAAATCAAAAAAATTAATTGAATATATCGATATTGGCGGACAAACTTTAATAAGATCTGCAGCTAAAAATTTTAATGATGTAACTGTTATTTCAAACATTAATGATTACACGAAACTTTCAAATGAACTTAAAACTAATAAAGGATCAACCTCAATTAAATTCAGAAAAATGATGTCTGCAAAAGCCTTTGGCCTGACTTCCTACTATGATGCTGTTATATCAAATTGGCTCAATAATCAGTTAAATATAAAATTTCCCGAAAAAGAAATTTTATATGGAAATTTGATCCAAAAACTTAGGTATGGCGAGAATCCCCATCAAGAGGCAAGCTTATATAAAACTAATAATGATTTAGATATTAAAAAAATTCATGGTAAAGATCTTAGTTATAATAACTATAATGATATCTACTCTGCGCTTTTAATTTCAGAAAATCTTAAAAAAAAAGCTGCTGTTATTGTAAAACATGCCAACCCATGTGGTGTTTCTGAAGATAAAAATCAGATTAGATCATTTAAAAATGCACTTGCTTGCGATCCCATAAGCGCATTTGGTGGTGTTGTTTCGCTTAACACAATAATCACAAAAAAATTAGCTTTAGAATTGAATAAAAACTTTTTTGAAATAATTATATCTAAAGGTTTTAAAATGGATGCGTTAAAAATTTTAAAAAAAAGAAAAAATATAATTTTAATTAATTGTAGAAAATTTAATCTAAAAACAAAAAAATACTATCTTTTCTTGGGTAGTGCTTTTTTATCTCAAGATTGCAATACAGTACTGATTAATAAAAAATTGAAAGTAGTTACAAAGAAGAAACCATCATCTAGCCAACTTAAAAGTTTAAAATTTGCATTTAACATTTGTAAATTTGTTAAATCAAATGCAATAGTCTTAGTAAACGATCAATCCACTATTGGAATAGGAGCCGGACAGCCAAGTAGATTAGATAGTTGCAAAATTGCTTCAAATAAAGCTCAAGAATTTGCTCCGGAAAAACTATCAAACTCTGTAGCTGCGTCAGATGCTTTTTTTCCTTTTGCAGATGGAATTAAAGAATTAATAGAATCTGGAATAAAAGCAATTATCCAGCCTGGAGGCTCAATTAATGATAAAGAGGTAATCAAAGCAGCTAATGATGCGGGTATATCAATGGTATTTACTGGAACACGTCACTTTAAACATTAAATTTTATCAATTTTAGCAGCTAAAACAAAATCACTTTCATGTAAACCTTTAATAGCATGAGTAAAAATTTTAATTTTTGCGTAACCCCATCCAAACCAAATATCTGGATGATGACCTTCTGTCTCTGCGATATTACCTACTTTATTCACAAAGGTTTGACTTTCTAAAAAATTTTTAAATTTAAACTCCTTTATTAAATAATAAATTTTAGATTCATCAGCTTTAACCTCCCAACCATCTACCATTTTAAGATATTTGTGAATCTCGGTTATTTCGAATCCTGGAATGCCTCCATTGCAAGGAATACATTTTTTATCTGCTAGATCAGCCATAATTTTTGGAGCGGGAGAAGGGAATTGAACCCTCGGCCTAAACGTTGGCAACGTTTCGCTCTACCACTGAGCTACTCCCGCTTTTAAAAAGAGCATTATTATATAAAGCTTTTTGAAGGTCAAGACCTATAAATAACCAAGTTCTGACATTTCATCTTTAAAGTTTTCTTCTATTTTTTTTATTAAATCTGAATTCAGTTCATTTTTCCAACTGTCTTTTTTTCCTTTTCTAAAAAATTTAGAATCTACAGATTCTTCAAACCCATAATCATGTTCCATTTTGCTTAAATTAGAAAAATTACAAGACATAATGCTTTTTAATATCTTTTCTTTTTCTATATTAATTTTTTTAAATTTATTTATAAAATTTAAAATTTTTTTAAATTCCTTTTCAGTATCATCAATTAAATCTTCATATTTAATTATTAAACCCTGAAATTTTTTCTTCTTTTTCCACGACAAATAATTTAATTTCCACGATCCCGGAATTTCAGCCAATTTGTAAGGACCATTATAACCAACCTGATCCTCGTTAAGTAAATCATTCACTGCTTGTTTTAGCGATATTTTTGAGTGCGAAGCCATAGAACACGCAACAGCTCTAGGATCTCTCACGACGTAAATGTATCCTAAAGTATTTGTTTCATCTGTAAACCATCTATTTTTATAAGATACGCATGCATTATGAGTCTTGAGAAATTTAACCTGATTATCTAAATTTATTCTTAGTTGCGCATCTTTCCAATATTCTGTTATTTTTAAAGGGCTCTGTTGAAGTACTGTTAAATCAACTAACGAAGAAATAAATTTTTCCTGAATAAATTTAGGTATTTTGTGTAATAAATCAAAATTAAATTCGCCATTATTTGAATAAAGATATGTTGAAATCAACGCCCTTACCCATGTGTTTCCGCTTTTAGGATATGATACAATCCACAAGATCATAATAAATTAATTTTAGTTTAACACAAATTAATTATTTAAAATGAATATTTATTAGTATAATTTTATAAAAATAAAAAAATTATGAATATTATTGATTTACCGAAAAAAATAGCAGTATTTCCATTATCTAATGCAGTTTTTTTTCCCAAAACAGTACTTCCATTAAATATTTTTGAAGAAAGATACATTCAGCTAGTTAGTGATTGTATGCAAGATAAAAGATTATTTGGAATGGTCCAGCCTAAAACAAAAGAAAAAAATTATTTAAATGTTTACGAAGTAGGATGCCTAGGAAAAATAACAAGTTTTAACGAAACAAATGATAAAAGATTTATAATTAATCTTTCTGGAATTATAAGATTTAGAATTATAGAAGAGTTAAAAACTAGTAAATTATACAGAGAATTTAAAGTAGACTACACAGATTTCTCAGAAGACTTAAAAATTATAAAAAACGATGATTTGCAATATGACAAAGCAAGTTTATTAAAAAAAATTAAAACTTATTTTAAAAAAAAAGATTACATAATTAACGTTAATGAACTGGAAAAATTAAATTTTGATCAATTAATAAACACTTTATGTATGATTTCGCCGCTTACAGTAGAAGAAAAGCAAAAGCTAATTGAAACAAATTCTACAAAAGAAAAAATTAAAGTATTTGAAAATATTATTAACTTTAATTTGGTTGATAATTTTGAAAATACAACGATTCAATAAGTTAAAAATTTAAACCTTTATCGGCTATATTATAGAGCATATTTTTAATAAAATTATTATTATTAGATTTTAAAATAATTTTATTTCTTACCTCTTTTAGAGGTCTGTTTTTTATAGAGAAGAAATTTTTAATAGAATCTATACCTAAAGAATATACAAAATTTTTTGCTTTGGTTTCATCTGAAAATTTTTGTAATGTATCCAAACTTCCAACATCTAATCCTAAATTTATTTTATTACTTAAATTTTTTTCTAAATACAATAAATCTCTAAGCACCATATTAAAACCTTGGCCTGTAAGTGGGTGAACTGTGTGTAAAGAATCACCAAAAAGTAAAATTCTATCTCTAAAATATTTTTTTCTTATAGAAAACTTTAACTCCTTAGATTCTATTTTTGTAGTAAATTTAATATTTTTATAAAAATTTTTTACATAAAATTTAATTTTTCTTTTTATTAATGATGTCTTTTTAGCATATTCGGTATTTACATTTTTTTTAGCAGTCCATACAAATGATGTTTTTGTATTTGAAATGGGAAGCAAGGCTAATATTTCATTATCTAAAAAAAACTGCCTAGCTGTATCATTTTCTAAGTGCTTATGTTTAAAAACTGCGGTAATTGACAGCTCATTGTATAAACGATCAAATGATGAATTTGAAAAAAATTTTTTTTCTAAATCCGAAAAACCACCAGTGCAAATTATTAACAGATTATATTTTTTTTCTTTCTTTTTTTTAAGTTTAATAGTTTTTAAAAGTCCAGAATCTGAGATGTCAGAAATTTTTTCATTTTTAAAAAATTTTACACATTTTTCTTTTTTTAATTTTTGAATAAGTAATTTCTTTAAAATAGAATTATTTACCATATATAAAATTTTTTTATTCTCCTTGTAAATTTCAAAAATTTTTGAAAATTTTTTACTTTTGTTTTTGACATATAATTTCATGTTTTTACATGCCCAAAAGTTCTTCTTCGAAGAATTATAAATTTTTAATTTTTTTAAAAAATTGTAATTATTTTGTGAAATTGCAGTAGTTCTTATAGTGTTAGGTCTACTCGAAAAATTGTCTGAAGCAATTAAATCTATATCTAAATCAAGTTTTGATAACGTGGCTGCTGTTACTAATCCAGCCAAACCTCCACCAACAATGCAAACTTTCTGTTTTTTCATTTTTATAAATGAATTTTAACAATTACTAATTAATGATACAAAGTGAATCGGTTGATTTGAAAATTATGAATTCTGAAATTTTATTAAAAATTGGTAATTTTATTAAAAAAAGACTAATTGAAACTACAGGAATACTGTTACTAGTGGTCGCAATTTTTCTTTTAGTATCTATTTCAAGCTACTCACCTGGTGATCCTAATTTCATATACACGCCAGAAAATGTTGATATTAAAAATTGGGGAGGTTTTTTTGGTAGCGTTATATCTGATTTTATGTTGCAGGCACTAGGTATCGTATCATTTATGGTTATATTAAATTTATTAAATTGGGGATTCAAATTAATAAAAGAGAAAAAAATTTCTAATATGATACAAAAAATTTTCTTCACTTTTGCTTATATAATTTTTGGAACAACTTTTATTAATATGTTTTATGATAAATCATACTGGCTTATTGATAATGGAAATGGCGGCTTCGTTGGAAGCTCAATAAAAGAAAATTTTTACCTAGTTTCAAATTTATCTAATAATCAATATTTTATTTTTTCTTTTCTATTTTTATCAATTATTTTTTTTATTTGCAGCCTCAGTTCTAACACAAAAGAAATTATAAAATTTTTATGTTTACCCTACTTAATTCTAAAAAAAATGACTAAATTTTTATTAATCCGTAAAGAGAAAAATGAAAATATTAATGAAAGTGATTTAAACGCAGATAATAAAGAAATTTTAAACAGTACTACTCCAGAAAAACAACCAATTTTACCTTTTGTATCTTCAAAAAAAATAAATCCTTCTGCAAAGACTTTTAAACTACCTCCTTTAAGTTTTTTAGAAAAAAATATTGACATTAAAGGTAAAAAAAATAAACAAAGTGAGGAGTTAAATGAAAATTCTGAATTTTTAGAAAAAATTTTATTAGATTTTGGTGTTGAAGGTAAAATAAAAAGAGTCAGTTATGGTCCTGTTGTAACTTTAAATGAATTTGAACCAGCTTCAGGAATAAAAGTTTCAAAAATAGTAAATTTAGCTGATGATATAGCAAGAAATACTAGCTCAGTTTCAACGAGAGTAGCAACAATACCTGGAAAAAATACTATTGGTATAGAAATCCCAAATTCTAAAAGAGAAAATGTATTTTTAAGTGAAATTATTCACGATGAAAAATTTAATAAGAGAGAAACAAAATTGCCTATAGCCTTGGGAAAAAGTATTTCAGGACTACCAATTATTGGTGATCTCACTGCAATGCCCCATTTATTAATAGCTGGAACCACAGGTTCAGGAAAATCAGTATGTATTAATACCATAATTTTATCTTTGCTTTACAAGTACACTCCTGAAAAATGTAATTTAATTTTAATAGACCCAAAAATGTTAGAGTTGTCAGCCTATGAAGGAATACCACATTTATTATGTCCTGTAATTACTGAAGCCAAAAAAGCTACTGCAGCACTTAGTTGGACAGTTAAAGAAATGGAAAATAGATACAAATTAATGACCAGTGTAGGAGTTAAAAATATTGATGGATATAATCTTAAACACAAAAAACATATGCCTTATATAGTTGTGGTAGTTGATGAAATGTCTGACTTAATGTTGATTTCAAGCAAAGAAATAGAAAACTACATACAAAGATTATCTCAAATGGCTAGAGCTGCTGGTATTCATATAATTATGGCGACTCAAAGACCAAGCGTTGATGTAATAACTGGGACAATCAAAGCAAATTTTCCAACTAGAATTTCATTTCAAGTAAGTTCAAAAATTGATAGTCGTACAATTTTGGGTGAACAGGGCGCAGAACAATTATTAGGAAAAGGAGATATGCTTTACATGTCATCAGCGAACAGAATTGTAAGAATTCATGGGCCCTATGTTTCAGAAAAAGAAATTGAGAGAATTAATAGTTTTTTGAGATCACAAGGAAAACCCGATTACATTGATGAAATTACAATTATTAAAGAAAAAGATATAAATGCTGTTAACGACGATGAAAAGGATGAGTTATATTTTAAAGCTTTGGATATAATTAAACTTGAGAAGAAAGCGTCAACAAGCTTTTTGCAAAGAAAATTACAGATTGGTTATAATAGAGCAGCAAGAATAATGGAATTAATGGAAAAAGAGGGAATCGTAAGCCCAGCTAATCACGTTGGAAAAAGAGAAATATTGTAGGATAAGTTTTGTCAAAAAAAAAAATTTTTACTATTCAAATAGTTTTGTTTACCCTACTTTTTGCAAAAACTTGCTTAGCAAGTTTGCAAGAAGATCTTATAAATAAATTAAAAGAAACAAAAACTTTAACTTTTACCTTCAAACAAATAATTGCTGAAAAGGAAGAATCTGGGAAATGTTATATAAAATATCCACTTTTGATGAAATGTAATTATAAAAATTTAAAAGAAAAAAGTATAATTTCAAATGGAAAAACAGTTGCAATAATTAAAAAAAAATATAAAAAAATTTACTATTATCCACTTAAGTCTACACCGCTTTTTACTATACTAAATAAAAAAAAAATTTTAAATTTAATTAAAAATAATAAACCAAATAAAATAGTATCAAATTTAATAGAATTTGAATTTATAAATAAAAAAACTGATAAATTAAAAATTTATTTCGATAAAAACACTTTAGAATTTAAAGGATGGAAAACTAAAGATGCATATTCTAACGATGTAACTTTTATAATAAATAATTTAGTAATTAATAATCAAATTATTAATAATTTTTTTAATATCCCAAATGAAGAAGATCTCTAAGAAACCATTTTCCCAACTTTTTCTCCACCCAATAGATGAAAATGAAGATGGGGAACTTCTTGTCCGCCATTCTCTCCCGCGTTAGCTATAACTCTATAACCATGCCCTTCATCTACAGAAATTCCAATTTTTTTTGCAACTATGTTTATCCCTTTAATAAGTTCCGCAATTTCTTTTTCAGAAGCTCTTTTGCTAAAATCATCTAAATTAATATATTCACCTTTAGGTATAATTAAAGCATGCACTTTTTTCTTAGGATTAATGTCATAAAAAGATAACACAAATTCATTTTCATAAATTTTTTCACTAGGTTTTAACGGTATTTCGCCTCTTAAAATTTTAGCAAAAATATTATTTTTATCGTAAGTCATTTTTGTCTTTT
>CEUS01009067.1_pt1 | contig 10186 bp, 10 predicted proteins | sample 427031 | NCBI WGS metagenome assembly CEUS01 (sample SAMEA2622837, study PRJEB7988) | marine metagenome | biome: marine biome (ENVO:00000447); feature: marine epipelagic mixed layer (ENVO:xxxxxxxxx); material: "saline water (ENVO:00002010), including plankton (ENVO:xxxxxxxx)" | depth 140 m | reverse complement strand
TTTCTATCAACCGGTCCAAATATCCACAGATCTCGGGATTATACAGCACAGATCCTTCCCAATCAGCTGGCCGGTCAATATCAATAGGCCTATATGCGATGTTGAAATCACCGCCAATAATAATTTTATCGTCTTCTATGAGTTCTTTCTCAATGTAGTTCATGAACGATTTATACCACAGCAGTTTCCTCGCATATTGTTCTAGTTCCACTGAGGCTCCGTTAGGAGCATAGACTGACATCATTCTTACATCCTTGATAATACCGGAAATAAACCGTGCCCCTTGAGTATCCAGTTCTTTATCAAAAGAGCATCTAATATCATCAATTTCATATTTTGATATAAGGGCAACACCGTTGTAAGACTTTTGCCCGTTGACAGCCACATGATAACCTAACTCTTCTATCGGTTCCAAAGGAAATGTCTGATCCTCAACTTTGGTTTCCTGAAGACACACTACATCAGGCTGAACAAGTTCTAACCACAGCATAAACCGCTCTAGACGCGCTCTGATTGAATTCACATTCCAAGTTGCTACTAACATTTTGCTACCCATCCCCACAGTCCTGTTTTACCGCAGTTTAATAATTAACTCCAATCACTATTTCCAGATAGTACCGTGCAGGAAGGAATATAGTTCAAATGCCGTATAAAATCCCTGACCTGCCCTTTCTAAATCCTTCACTTCAACGACAGACAGTCTCCCATTCTGTACCCCACGGGGTAATTTCAACACAAACCCCTTATTGATTATTTCTCCTGTCATTTCTTCATAGGCTAATTTATAGCCTCCCTGTTGCAATGCGTATTCAGCATAAATTCCTTTTGAGGTTTTATAGTCAATCAAGACTTTTTCTCCAGCAATTGATCCAATAACGTCGAAACTGCCCGCAAATCCACCAGTGTGATAAACATAGCCTTCAGTATGCTCAAAGATAATCCCAGTTTGTAGAACCCATTCCCTCCATGATTCAACCAAAAATGAAAATTCGTCGGGTATATCGGGGGACTTACCCTGGCTCAGTTGTTCTAAAAGTTCATGAGCAATGGTACCGTAGCGGGAAGCAGTAAGCCGTTCTTCTTCTTGTCTTTCCTTAGATCCGTTCAAGATACCGTTCATCTGATTCTCAGGAATGGTGATGATACCGTCAGACAAAAACTTGGTTCGGATTGTCTTTTCGACCGCCCTAAGAGTGCTAGATCTGGCCCAATTGAGCAATCCAGGCTTATTCACCACTGTCTGCAAAATAGTAGTTACAGAAGGTAAGGACTGGCCAGTCAAATCAGAATCCCCTTCAATTAAATAAACACGCTGACCAGATGGGTCTGTCTTTTGAGTAATTTCCACATATTTATTGAGTCGTTCGACCCACACATCCATAAAATTGTACCTACTATGCGAATTATTCCACCAAAATGGTGACCCGCCTCGGACTTGAACCGAGAACCTACTGATTAAGAGTCAGTTGCTCTGCCAATTGAGCTAGCGGGCCCTATAGTCTTTAGCACAAGAAACGAAGATCCTCCAAGTAAAGATCGACATCCTGCAGACATACAGTCCAAAACCTTATTATATCGTGTTTAGCCAGTTGAAAGAAATGGATGAAGATGACAAAATTACTTGTAAAAGATTGCTATATGTTAACCATAAGCCCACAGACACGTAACTCTGCAGCTTTAAACATCGTATAGTTTGAAGAATCTAAGGGAACTGCTAAATTCTTATGAAACAAACTAAACTGAAAGACATCGGTGAGTTTTCGCTAATCAACTCCCTTCAGAAGCTCATAGAAAGCTCCGCACCCAATAATATAGATCCCAAATTCCAGCTGGTAGCAGGCATAGGTGATGACACCGCCGTCTGGGAATCCCCTAAAAGCACTCAACTCTTGACAACGGATACATCAGTGGAAGGAGTTCATTTCAATTCAATCAACTCTCAGTGGGATGATATTGGCTGGAAAGCAATGACCGCGAACCTAAGCGATATCGCAGCAATGGGAGGGATTCCTCTTTACTGTGTGATTTCACTTGGGTTAAATCCCGACAGTTTCACCTCTGACATTTTATCTTTGTACACTGGTATTTTAGAAGCCTCAAATGAATACGGCTGTCGAGTTGTAGGAGGTGATATTTCCAAGTCTGTCCCAGAATTTATAAATATAGCCCTGTTCGGGTATTGTTCTCAAAAACCAGTGACTAGATTTGGTGCACAAGTTGGAGAAAGCGTAGCAGTCACCGGCACAGTAGGAGGGGCATTAGCCGGATTAAAACTGCTTACAAATAACCAAGATAAAGCTTTCAGTTCTTTAACAAAACTAGAGAGGCAGCATGTCATTACTACTCACAATCGACCGCACAGTGCGAGGATACATGAAGGACTAAAACTCGCTAGTTCTGGTGTAAGTGCAGCAATTGATATAAGTGACGGCTTATACGCAGACTTATCCAGATTATGTGATGCAAGCAAGGTTTCTGCCAAAATACATCAACCACTGCTCCCCGTTAATAATTCGCTAAAGTCTCTCTCCAGCAAAGAACAGGCTCTCTTAGCACTCCAAAGTGGCGAAGAATATGAACTAATATATACTGCCCCCAGTGCATTAGTACAACAATTAAATAATTCCCTACTTACTCCAAGTACTATAATCGGAGAAATTATTCAACAGGAAGCTCAATCAGTTACGGTATTGGATCGCAACAATGATCAACTATGCCTGCAAGTTGATGGCTGGGATCATTTTATTACAAAATAAGAGAGTGAGCGATGACTACCTTAAAAGAACACCATAGTACAAGTCCAAATGAAACACTGGAACTAGGTAAATCAATTGGAATGCAATCGGCACCTAATGACGTAATTTTGCTTTCTGGCCCTATTGGAGCTGGCAAAACATGTCTAGCCCAAGGTATTGCATCAGGTCTTGGATTCATGGAATATGTTCATAGCCCAACATTTGTCCTCATCCATAAATATCAAGGAAACCTAGTTATGTACCACATGGATCTGTACAGAATTGACGACCCGCTTGAAGTAATAGACCTTGGGCTAGACGAATATTTTAATAGCGATAGTGTTTGCGTTATCGAGTGGGCAAATAAGTATGGCCATTTACTACCTCAGGAACACTTGGCAATAGATATCCATATATCTGGCACGGATAGTCGAATTATCACAACACGCGCTAATGGTAATAGATACAAAAAACTAATAGAAGCAATAAGTTAGTCGAGCTAAATCAGTTAAATAGAATTTACCCTATAGCAGAGCAAGGATATAATATTCTCGTAATGTCTAGTAGTTCAGAAACCTCAAGTCCACAAGCACCCCTATATTTAATAGTCGACACTTCTACTAAGAACTGCGCTATAGCACTTGCCAATACCAGTGGTATTATTTATAGCAAACTTTGGGAAACAGCCTATAACCCAACATCTGAATTATTGCCAAATATCATGACTGCCTTATCGCATATGGATTCAACATTGAATCGCATAGCAGGAATTGGAGTCGCGGTTGGACCTGGGGGTTTTAGCTCAATCAGAACGGGAATCAGTGTTGTTAAGGGAATCAAAATAGCATCAGGTATTCCAGTAATCGGATTCAATACACTGGACGCCACAGCATACCAGTACATAGATAATCAAAACCTCATCACTGCGGTTTTAGCAATAGGGAAAGGTTATTTTGCTTGGGCAGACTACCAGATTGTGAATAGATCATTAAGACTCATCGGAAACCAAAAGGTTGGTCAAGAAACTGATTTACTCACCAGGAAACATACTGATACTTCTTACTGCGGAGAAGGAGCATCAATCCTATTCGGTAATGTTAATGCTTCAGCTCGTAAAGATGTGCATGTATTGCCTTACCAGGCAGAGGATCGAATCAACGGTCTGACTCAACTGGTTATATGTCATTTTTCAAAGAATCCAACAATATCAAATCTCTTAGAACCCATCTACCTTAGAGAACCGACTATCGGAAAGAAAAATAGTTAATACGAGATAACAAGTCCGTGATTCTGCACAATTGCAAGAGATCAGTCTTCCAAGTAATATAGTCGGGATATCAGAACATCTCAAAAGAAAGGGCAACCATGGAACGATCATTAATACTGCTAAAGCCGGATGCAGTCCAGCGACAGCTAATAGGGACAATAATCAACCGCATTGAGGGTAGAGGACTTAAGCTCATTGGGCTTAAACTCATCAAAATGAGTAATGAACTGGCGTCGGAACATTATAAAGCTCATATTGAAAAGCCGTTCTATAAAGGTCTAGTCTCCTTTATTACTTCAGGTCCATTGGTCTGCATTGCAGTCGAAGGCAATAACGCTGTCTCATTAATTCGCAACTCTATGGGTTCGACTAACCCAGTGGACTCACATCCAGGAACAATCAGAGGAGATCTTGCTATTGATATTGGTCGCAACCTAATACATGGATCAGATTCAGTAGAAGAAGGATCGAGGGAAGTGAACCTCTTTTTTACGCCAAATGAATTAATCACCTATTCACTTGCTAACGAAGATTGGATCACTGAACCGCAATAATCATAGGGGCACTGCTCCACAGTTTTTCCAATTGGTAATAACTGCGTGCACTTTTACCAAGGATGTGCACATTGAGTCCATTTGAATCAATTAAAACCCACTCTCCATGAAGAGAACCTTCAATGAGCGGTCTTCCATGTCCCTGAGATTTTATTTCTCTAGATATATCTCTTTCTAGTCCGTTCATGTGACGGGTCGTATCACCTGTCATAACTATGCAGTAATCAGCAAACGGGGTAAGTGCTTGAACATCCAACAGCACTATATCGCTAGCCTGCCTGTCAGATGCCAATTCCACGATTGTCTTAGCCAAATCCAAAGTTGCGTTCATTACATAGTCTCCGCCACTGTACTATTTATGCGAATGCTTCATAGGGTACAACCATCTAGATAATCCCACAAGAATATTTAAAATACTTGTTGAATACGAAGGGATTTGTTACGCTGACTGACAAATTATGCCGAATAATACCAAACAACCATTAGTCGTGGTAGCAATGAGTGGCGGAGTTGACTCATCGGTTGCAGCCTTACTTCTAAAACAATCTGGTTATGAAGTGATAGGCATCACCATGCGTTTAGCCAGTGCGGACGATACTTCGATAAGTTCGTCTACTAATCAATGCTGTGGAGTGGAAGATGTAGAAGATGCACGAAGAGTGTGTCAAATAATTGGATCACCTCACTACTACCTGAACTTTGAGAAAGAATTTCAACAACACGTTATTGATTACTTTTGCAGTGAGTATCAAAAAGGAAGAACACCTCACCCCTGTATTGCGTGTAATGACCGGATTAAATTTGACTTCTTGTTAGAAAGAGCTAAATTCATGGGAGCTGACTACATAGCTACAGGCCACTACGCTCGAATAAAAAAAGAAGGCAGTCAATACAAATTAATCAAAGGGGTTGATCCCTCAAAGGATCAATCCTACGTGTTATTTAATCTAAAACAATCACAGCTTCAGACATTACTGCTGCCTGTTGGTAAATACAGCAAAGCCGATATTCGACAGTTGGCCTTGGAAAGTAATCTGCCCGTAGCAGACAAACCGGATAGTCAAGAAATATGTTTTATACCTAGCAATAACTACAAAGAATACATCCAAGACAAACTGAATAAGACGTCAAAAGGCGCAATAGTGAACACCAAGGGACAGCGCCTTGGCACGCATAATGGCATAGAATTCTACACTATTGGCCAACGCAGAGGCTTAGGCATTGAATTGAAAGATAAAGCGTTCGTCACAAAGATTGATCATTTGACCAATACAATCACAATCGGCAATGATGATGATCTAATGTGCAGTACTGCCTGGGTAAGCAATCTAAATTATATTTCTGGAATCAAACCTGAAGGACCTTTTACAGCAACAGTAAAGATCAGGTACAAAAGCCCGCCTTCAACCGCAGTAGTCCAACCCAATGGAGCAGGTGCGCTTATAACTTTCAGCCGTGCTCAAAGAGCGATCACTCCTGGCCAAGCTCTTGTGATCTATCAGAATGATCAGGTTTTAGGTGGTGGTTTTATAGATGGTACCAATATACCGGAGACCAATACTGAAACACGTGACCCACAAGAGCAAAGCACCGCAACTTCATTAGAACTCAAACATGCCTAGAGGGGCAACATTCCCTGTATCGGCATAGTATGACCTCTTGAAAGTAATATCGATATTATGACGTACAACTCGATTGTCTAATTCCAGGAAAAGAGCGATTATTTTGCGCAATTACCAACTTTCACTTCCCACATTTAAGCAAGAACTACAGTTAATTCAAAAAGGATTCAAATACATTGCTGGCATTGACGAAGCGGGAAGAGGTCCATTAGCTGGACCATTAGTTGCAGCTGCAGTGATATTATATTGCAGTATTACTCAATCACCCTTCATTAATCTAATTCGAGATTCCAAAACATTATCAGAACGTCAACGAGAGCAAGCTAGACAGGTGGTTAAAGCACATGCTCAAAGCATTGGAGTTGGAATATCTTCCACAGAGTTCATTGATCAGCATGGGATCATGAGTGCTACGATCAGTGCGATGAATGAAGCAGTAGATAAACTTTCCATCACACCCAGTTTTCTTCTGGTAGATGCGGTGATCCTTAAGGATAATCCTCTGCCTTCCAGCTCATTTATAAAAGGGGATTCCAAGTGCCTTTCAATAGCTGCTGCTTCAATCATTGCCAAAACCACAAGAGATAGCATCATGCAGAGTGTTGATAAAACCTATCCTCTCTACGGATTCTCCCAACATAAGGGTTATGGGACCCAAAAGCATCTCGCCATGTTAAAACACTTGGGGCCTAGTCCAGTTCATAGAAGAAGTTTTACACCTGTGAAAATACTATTAAGCAGCATAACTAAAAACAATTCAACATAACCAAGGAACGTCAACTCATGAAAATAACCAGATTAGAACACGCTAAAAAAGTTTCCGGATTGTACGTTATTATTGATCCTGAATTGCTTCCTGGCAAAGATCCCTTACGCATTACCCATCAGGCTCTACACGGTGGAGTTACAGCGATCCAACTTAGAGATAAACTGTCTGACCAGTCACTCCAAGTTGATATGGCCCGCAAGATGCTAGCGTTATGCGAGAACCATAATGCAGTTCTTATCATCAATGACTCACCTTATGTCGCTGTAGAAGCTCAAGCGCATGGCCTCCACTTAGGACAAAATGATTGCAGTATTAGCACAGCGCGATCAATCCTGAGTGAGAATCAATTTATAGGCACATCAAACGCTACCCTTCAGGAAGCTATTTCTTCAGAACAACAGGGCGCTGATTACATAGCAGTGGGAGCACTGTTTCCGACTAATTCCAAAGGTGCAACTCGACCAGTAAGCCTATCACTCCTAAGTGAGATAAAGAAAACTGTGCACGTCCCAGTAGTAGGAATAGGTGGAATATCACATGCAAATGTTTATTTACTTAAAGATAGTAAAATCGATGGGATTTGTGTAATTGGCGCAGTTTGTCATACAGACAATCCCGAAGACTCTTCACGCAAACTACTGAAAACATTTCAAGATGTATAGAAGCTCACTATATTGGAATGACAACACACTTATTGAGCATAATAGCAAGTAACAACCATGACCTGCATAGCACATAACTATAAGAGTTTTTTGTTTGACCTAGACGGAGTCATATATCTAGGAGATTCAGTTATCCCAGGAACCAAAGAAACAATTGAGTACCTTAGGACACTAAACAAAAATATCCGATTTTTGACAAATAATCCTTTGGGCACGACGCTTGATTTCGTAAAGAAGTTAAATAATTTAGGAATAGTAGCATTTGATAGCGAAGTCTTTTCTGTTGGTAAAGCAACTGCATCATTTCTAGTATCCGAAGGATTTCAAGATAAACCAGTATATGTCATTGGTTCTGAAGGCCTGAAGTCCGAATTACGGGCTCAAGGAATTTGCATAGTTGCGGAGTTAAATCACTTGGACGCGACTGCAGTGGTTGCCAGTGTACATTATGATTTCAGCTATCATGAACTCATGATAGCTACTCAAATACTAGATCAATGTGGGATACTCTACGGTACTAATAGAGACGCAGTTCGACCAACTGTTAATGGCAAAATGCCAGGCTCAGGTTCTATACTCGCAGCCATTGAAACGGCTTCCGGTATTGAAGCCCAAATTATTGGCAAACCTGCCCTTCCTTTCATGCATGCTGTTATTCGATCACTACCAGCATCATCAAGTACCCCTGTTATTATAATTGGAGATAGATTAGACACAGATATTCAAGCAGGTGTTTCTGCTCAGATAGACACCGCACTAGTGTTAACTGGCGTAAGCACTCTAAATGACGTAAAAGTATCTAATTTACAACCTGACTTCATCATTCCTTCCATTGCCTCCCTAACTCATTCCGTGCCATAACGGGTGCACAAGAACCCCCATTGTTATTTCATCTCTTCCGAAGGAGCCATCATCAAATTGACAGATGAGCTAATTTTTGGGAAAATTGGTCGTCGTGAATTTTATCACTACTAGTTATAACTGAAGCTTGCGTGCCCTTTCTTTTTAAAGAAGGGCATTTTTTATGGAGGTAACGCATCTAATGACTACTATAACTCTCGCAATTGCATCCGGGGTCATAGCCTTGGTTTTCGGGGCATTAATGTTCAGAAAGGTATTAAGCCATGGGCAAGGCACTGACTTCATGCAGGAAATTGGACAGGCTATCCGGGAAGGATCGATGGCATTTCTATTACGTGAATACAAGGTTCTTATACCGTTTGTAGTGGTTGTCTTCTTTGTACTGGCTATAGTAATAGACTGGGTTGATCTGGCTGCTGATCCTATAGTGTGGAGTATAGGAGTTCCTGAGACTGCTATTTCTTACCTTATAGGAACTATTGCTTCTGGCCTAACTGGATTTGTAGGTATGCAAATAGCAATTCGTGCAAACACAAGAAGCGCGGCAGCAGCAATGGATGGACTAAACCAAGGGCTGAGAGTTGCTTTCAACAGCGGTAGCGTAATGGGAATTTCTGTTGTTGGTGTTGGAATCCTCGGTGTTACGCTCCTCTGGTTGGTTTTTAAAGATTATTCAGTAGTAGCAGGATTTAGCTTTGGTGCTTCATCAATAGCATTGTTTGCCAGAGTAGGAGGAGGCATATATACCAAAGCAGCAGACGTCGGCGCAGACGTAGTAGGGAAAGTAGAAAAGCACATCCCTGAAGACGATCCTAGAAACCCAGCTACTATTGCTGACAATGTTGGAGACAACGTTGGTGATGTTGCTGGAATGGGTGCGGATCTTTTCGAATCCTACGTTGGAGCCATCATTGCATCTATAGCTTTAGCTGGTGCTCTTGCTGTGAGTAATGGACAAATTGCTGATGCCAGTAAAATCGCATGGGACGACAGTTTAGTTGTACTGCCTTTACTTGTATCTGCTGCAGGAATCATTGCTTCTATATTGGGAACGTTTATGGTCAGGACAGGAAATACTATAAGCTTTAGCGGATTACTTTGGGCACTTCGGAAAGGTGTTTTCTTCTCAAGCGGGCTCATAGTATTCGCATCGGCGGGAGCTGTCGCGTACTTAGGAATAGACTGGTCTATCTTCTGGTGTATACTGTCCGGCTTAATTGGAGGAGTAATTGTAGGGTTAGCAACAGAATATTACACTTCTTATGACTACAAACCCACCCAAGAAGTTGCTGAGTCTGCTCAAACAGGAACTGGCACCCTTATCATCAGTGGTATGGCTACAGCTATGTACTCAACGCTGATCCCTGTATTGGTAGTGGGTATCGCGATTCTCATTTCATTCGAGTTAGCCGGCTTCTATGGTGTCGCAATAGCCGGTGTCGGTATGCTATCAACACTCGGCATAACCCTAGCTACAGATGCTTACGGTCCTGTGGCAGATAATGCTGGAGGAATAGCAACACAAGCAGACTTAGATCCTGAAGTCAGGGAGCGCACAGACGCCCTCGATTCTCTAGGGAATACCACAGCTGCAACAGGAAAGGGATTTGCTATTGGATCAGCGGCATTAACAGCTCTGGCTCTGATGGCTGCGTTCGCTGTAGCTACGGGAGAAGATCCTAAATCATTTACTCTCTTAGAAGGCCCTATGATACT
>CEUS01023190.1_pt1 | contig 10189 bp, 10 predicted proteins | sample 427031 | NCBI WGS metagenome assembly CEUS01 (sample SAMEA2622837, study PRJEB7988) | marine metagenome | biome: marine biome (ENVO:00000447); feature: marine epipelagic mixed layer (ENVO:xxxxxxxxx); material: "saline water (ENVO:00002010), including plankton (ENVO:xxxxxxxx)" | depth 140 m | reverse complement strand
AGCGGGAATTTGTTTGTCTTTTCTGTCTTGGATTAGATCCTTTTCTAAACGATCTATCATTCCATGTCTTTTCAAAAAGTCAGTTGTTAACTGACCATTTTTGTATTCTTCTGAATTTAGAATGGTTTTGTATAATGGAATTGAAGTTTCAACGCCTTGTATGTCAAAATCATCTAAGGCATTTAGCATTCTTAATCTTGATTCATCAAACGTTTGTCCCCATGTGCAAAGTTTTGCCATTAAAGAATCATAGAATGGAGATACAGTACACCCTGGATACAAGTATGTATCACATCGAACACTAGGTCCTGAAGGAATTGTAACGTGTGGAACTGGACCAGTTGATGGCGCAAAGTCCAAGAAGGTATCTTCAGCATTTATTCTACATTCAATTGCATAACCATTCATTTTCAAATCAGATTGTTTGAATGGTAATGATTCTCCATTTGCAATATCTAGTTGAAGTTTAACAAAGTCTAATCCAGATACCATTTCAGAAATTGGGTGTTCTACCTGTAATCTTGCATTAATTTCAATAAAATAAAATTCTCCAGAATCAGCTCTCAAGAATTCTGCTGTACCTAAGTTAGTATAATCAACAGCCTTTGCTGCTTTAACAACTAATTGGCCAATTTCTTCTCTTTTGGCTTGATCAACTACAGGAGATGGAGTTTGCTCAATTAATTTTTGATTACGTCTTTGTATGGAACATTCTCTCTCAAATAGATGAACTGTATTACCATGTTTATCCCTACACATTTGATACTCAATATGTCTTGTTTTTTCAAGGAATTTTTCAACAATGATTGCAGATTTTCCAACTGCTGCTATCGATTCTGATGTAACTGTTTCAAAACCTTCACGTAACTCTTTGTCATTAGTAACTAATCTAATTCCACGACCTCCACCACCATAAACTGATTTTAGAAGTACTGGATAACCAATATCATTTGCAATTTTTTCAGCTTGTTCTACATCATCTACAATTCCTGTACTTCCAGGTACAGTTGGAACATCAGCTTTGAGCATTGCTGCTTTACAACGCATCTTATCCCCACAAAGATTCATTGAATCTGCAGAAGGTCCGATAAAATTGATTTTATTCTTTTCACATAATCGTGCAAAGTCATCATTTTCAGAAAGGAATCCATAACCAGGATGTACTGCGTCAGTACCAGAAGATAACATGACATCAAGGATCTTTTCTTGATTAAGATAGCTCTTAGCAGGAGCAGCTTCACCAATATAGTATGCCTCATTGGCATTTTTTACATGAAGTGAATTTCTATCCTCATCAGAATAGACTGCTACTGTCTTTATACCTAAAGCCTTACAAGTCTTCATTACACGAAGTGCAATTTCACCTCTGTTAGCAATTAGTACCTTCTCAATCATTTTTTATCACAGATTGATATTTCCATGTTTTCTAGGTAATTGTTTATCACGTTTGTTACTTAACATTTCAAGTGCTTTAATAAGCATTGGACGTGTTTCTGCTGGATCAATTACGGTATCAACAGTACCATGTGATGCAGCAACATATGGATTAGCAAATTTTTCTGTAAATTCATCAACTAATTTCTTCTTTAATTCTTCAGGATTATTGGAATTTGCCAATTCTTTTCTATTCATAATTTTCACAGCGCCTTCTGAACCAAGGACTGCAATTTGTGCAGTTGGCCATGCATAATTAACATCAGTTCTAAGATTTTTACTTCCCATTGCAATGTATGCCCCGCCATATGCTTTTCCTATTACTACAGTAATTTTTGGAACTGTTGCTTCACAATACGAATACAATAACTTACTTCCATGTCGAATAATTCCATTATGTTCTTGATTTGAACCTGGCATGTAACCTGGTGTATCAACTAGAGTAATAATTGGAATTCCATATGAATCACAAAAACGAATGAATCGTGCAGCTTTGTTTGATGAATCAATATCTAGTGCACCTGCTAAAAACATTGGTTGATTTGCAACAATCCCAACTGTTTTTCCATTCATTCTTCCGAATCCAACTATAACATTTTGCGCAAACAATTCATGAATTTCAAAGAATATATTATCATCTAAAATTGAATGGATAATTTCTTTCATGTCATATGGTTTGAGAGAATCTTCTGGTATGATATTTATCAAATTATTATCTAATCTATTTGGATCATCTGAAGTTTCAACCACTGGAGGAGATTCTGAATTATTTTGTGGTATGTAAGAAAGTAAGGTTTTGATGTAATCCATACATTGATACTCATTTTTTGCAACAAAGTGTGCAACACCGCTTTTTGTACCATGTGTCATTGCACCTCCTAAATCTTCAAATGAAATTTCTTCTCCTAGTACAGTTTTTACAACTTCAGGACCTGTAACGTACATTGTTCCTGCTTTTTCAACCATTATAACAAAATCAGTCATTGCAGGAGAATATACAGCTCCGCCTGCAGAAGGACCAATACTAGCAGTAATTTGTGGAACAACACCAGATGCTAATTCATTATGATAGAAGATATCTGCAAACCCATCCAAACTTAAAATTCCTTCTTGAATTCGAGCACCACCAGAATCTGCAATTCCAATTATTGGACATCCATTACGTGTAGCATGATCCATTAATTTTGTAATTTTCTTAGCACCCATCTGACTTAATGTACCACCAAGAACAGTGAAATCATAAGCAAAAACATAGATTTGCCTTCCATTAACTTTTCCATAACCACCCACTACACCATCAGTGAAAAATTTCTTTTTTTGCATATCATAATCATAATAATGATGTGTTGTCATTGCATCAATTTCAACAAATGACCCTTCATCACAAAGTAAATCGATTCTTTCTCTAGCTGTAAGTTTTCCTTTATCATGTTGTGCTTTAATTCTATCTTGACCACCACCTTGAGTGGATGTTTTTTTCTTCTTCAGGTATTCGTTAGTTTTTTCAGAATGCATATCCGCGAATTTTTCGTACAATATATCATATATTAATTTAAGTCAAGAAAAAAATTCAATATTTTTTTAATTTATTCAAAAAAATATGCCCAAAAGAAATTTGAGATGTATTTGGCTATCAATTATCCACATTTTTCATGTTTTACCCCAATACCCTTTGACCATAGTCCGATCTCATTTACTGGGATTTTTTTATTACATACAATGCATTTCCCTTCAAATTTCATTGTTATCCTACGCCAGTCCATTTTATTGGTTAAATTTTTCTTTATCACCTGTACACCATTCAGCAATTGCATTTCTTTTTCAATCAATTCATCTAAAGAATCATCAAATTCAAGTTCAACAACATTATTTTTTTTCATAGATAAAATGTAAGGGAAGAAAAAGGTAGAAAAAATACTTGGGGAAACATGAAGTTTTTTGGAAAACATTGAAGCAAGAGCTTTAAGTTTTGAACCATCCCAACGAAGTCTATTTAGAAGTTGCCATGAAAGATTGTATTGAGTGTATCTTATAGGAGAATTTTTTGTGTATAATGATAATAATATTGAGTCTAGATATCTCAAAAGACGCCAGTTTTGTGTTTTCATGATTTTTCCATATAGTATATCTGCGTCTGATATTATTTCCAATGATTTTTGCATTTGTTCTACTGAAATATTACTTGTGATGATACTAGAATAAAATGCATTAATTTTTTCACGAGGATCTATTCTTAGTGAAAACAGAACAATTCGTGCTTCTTCAATTGATTGCGCCTTGAAAAATGCATTAACTCCATCTTCAATGTTTAGTGATTCAAATGTTCTTTCTGTGTTTGGTTCAAATCCTGAAACTAATGACTGTGCAGTATTTATCATAGAGCGTATGTCACCATTAGAATCAGTGATTAATTTTAAAATTCTTTCAGAATTAATTTTTGCATTTTCTTTTTTAAGAATCATTTCTAAATGTTTTTTGAGAAGTTCTGGTGGAAGAGGTTCCACTTGAATAGTTTTTACAGATTTTTTTATCTTTTTCATTTTATCAGATGAATCATTATTTGCAGCAAGAACAATTGGTACTGTAGGTTCTTTTAATATATTTATCAATGCTTCAACACCACCGTAATCAGAACGACCATGAATCCCATCAACTTCATCTATGAAGATCATTGGTTGACCAAGCACTGTTTGATTTCCTAAAACAGGTGTCAAAATTTCCTGAATATTTTTTTTATTTCTAATGTCACTTGCGTTAAGACTGATCATATCATAACCAAATTGTTTTCCAGATAAAATACACAATGTAGTTTTTCCTATTCCTGGAGGGCCAACTAATAGCAATGGTCTTACTCCTTTCTTCCATTTTTCAAACCATTCTACAAATTGTTTTCTAGCACCTTCATTTCCAATCATATCTGAGATACTTTCAGGTCTATATTTTTCGGACCACATCATTTGTATCACTTAGGAAGATTTTGGGTCAGTTCTGACCAGATATTTTTTTCTTGCAATTTTTTGTACCAAAATTGATTATAATGTTCTACTGTCAAGAAAAGAAATTCTAGAAATTTTCGATGTGAGAAATTATCAGGTAGTTCTTCTAGAGCAGCTCTTGCTTCTACTAAATATGATTCACTATGTTTCATTGTTTCTTCAAATCCGTTTTTTACATCATTCATTTTAAGTGAATAAAATAATGGCCAAGATGGAATTTTTGCTGCTTTATCTCTAATACTATCTTCAATTTCATTTCCACATCCAACTGATTCAGCTGCTTTTGCCATTCCAGTGTAAAAGATGTCAGCTAATGGAGCACGATTCAATGCCATGTTTCTACCAGCAGTTCCCATTACAGAACGATATTTTTTGTAACTTTCTATCAACTCGTCTTCTGTAATTGCTGTTGGTTTATCCTTTAACTTTGTATCAAGATATTGACCAATTCTTGCTTGTTTAAATCCCTCTTCAAATTCTTTTAGAACATCATCACCGCCTTTAGAAATTTTTTCTCGAGCAAGTTTTAGAATATATGGATTCATTAATTTATAATCATCAAGATAATCCAAATCTTCATCTTTGTCAACAATTCTATCCATTGGTTCACTAAGATCAATAGCAATGATATGACCATCAACAATATCTTCTCTCATTGTCGTATTTTTGTTATCTTTAAAGTAATCAGTAGATGCATCAAACAAGGCATTGAATACAGGAAACGTCATTTTAACAAAATTAGAATTTAAAATTCTCAAAACTCTGTCATGTAATGTATCAAAATCTTGTAATTTAGATTTGATAGGTCCAATTTCATAACTATTTAGAATGATTTCTGTAGAGCCTACTTCTTCTGCAAATTTTTGTTGTGTTGTATTAGGAGAATCATCAGCATTAATTTGAACAAAAAGATTTTTTGCGAATCTTTTAGCAAACTCAGGAAATGTATTTTCAGCTTCTTCCTTATACTGGTTAAATTGTTTGAAACCTTTTGATTTGAATAGACCTTGTTTTATGATTTGTTTGCCTGGTTTAGTTCCCATTAAAGCGCTTTTACTAAAAATTGATTCGTCTTTTCCACTCACAAAAACTTGTTGATAAATTGCTATTTATGCCTTCAAAGATCTATTACATTCTTCCAAACTCTGACGTACCTTTTTCTGTAATTCTTAATTCAATTGATTTTCCAAAAGGACCACTTTTTTCAACAGGAGTCATGAAACCTTTAGTTTCAAAATCTTGTAGTATTGCATCTAGATTGTTAGTTGATAGATTTGCTCTTTTTTGAATTTCTTCAAATTTAGTAATCTTTGTAATTAATAATCCAAGTACAATTTTTTCTTTTGGCCAATTTTTTGTTGAATATTCTTTTTTACTTGGTGATGCTTGAAAATTATCTGGTTTTTCTTCAAAGAAATTTCTACGAGGATTTGAACCAGTGGTAGAAACATTTGGATTATATCTACCTCTTTTCAATAATCTAGGAATTATTCTAGCTAGAGGAATAATCAAAAAAATTAGTAAATAGATCCAAGAGTAGTTTTCTTCCATATTATACAGAAAAGATTCAAAATTAATAATGTATATGTTACTCGTTACTAAGATTTCTCAAAAACACGGTATTCTCCAATTGTGGAGTTGCATTTGTGACAAGTGTATTGGCCTCTTTCAATGAGAACTAGTCCATCTGCAACTGGTTCATTTGGTTTTTCTTCAATTTGAAAATTTGTTGGCCCATCAAATTCAGCGTCACATGTTTTACAAAAATGTTTTAACATTTTTGCAGGCTCAAGTTTTTCAAGTGATGCCAAAAAATGTTTGTCAATTTGTGGTGCAAGTTTTGATTTTGTAATTTCTTCATCAGTAAGTTCTGCATTAACCCATCCACCTGATCCGATTAGTTGTGTTTCTGTCACAAACCATATTTTTTTCACATAAATATAGACTTTATCAAGTAATAAAATTATTCAACTTAAATTATGTATATTTTCAAAATTAATATGGATACAATTCAAATTCTCAAAGAAGCATCTAAAAGAATTTTTGATGCTGTGAAATTTATGCCAGGTACAGAAAATGCAGCAGGTGATTATGGAATTGGAGCAGGAGGAGACATATCTAGAAATATTGATATCACTGCAGAAAATGCAGTTATAGATTATCTAAAGGAGATAAATTTTGAGTGTGTAGTTCTAGGTGAAGAATGTGGACGTGTTGAGCTTTCTGAGAATCCAAAAGGATTTCTCATCATGGATGCTATTGATGGTTCTGCAAATGCAGTAAGAGGGATTCCATTTTTTTGCTCATCTTTGGCATTTGCTACTGAAAATAAACTGAGTTCAATCACAGATGGTGTAGTAACAAATCTTTCAACAGGACAAATGTACTGGGCTACAAAAGGTAAGGGTTCATTTCTAGATGAAAAACCAATTTATGTTCACAAAGAAAAACCACTATACAGAATTGTAGGCATTAACACATCTGGTGCGTCATTAGAATTAATGAAAAAACTTCAACCTGTTTTTGAACATCATAATCATACAAGACATTTTGGTGCTAATGCATTAGAGATGGTTATGTTTGCAGAAGGTCTTATGGATATTTTCATTGATTTAAGAAAAAAAATTCGTATTCAAGATATTGCGGCAGGTTATATAATTGTCAAAGAAGCAGGTGGATTATTACTGAATGCAGAATTTAATTCACTAGATGCAGATTTAGAATATGAAACTAGAGTTTCATTCATAGCAGTTGCTAATGAAGAAATTCTAGATGAGGTTTTTCCAGAAAAAGTATAAGATCATCCGTAAGATTCGTATTTGACTTCAAATGTTCCATCTTCATGTGGATTATCTCTATTTACAAATCCACGTGCTGAAACATGATCCATGACACCGTCTATAGTTCCTTGATAACCACAAATGTAAATTCTAGTATTTTCAGGAGTTATTTTTTCTCCCACGAGTTCATCAATTGGAGAAACACCATCTTTATTTTCTTTGAAAAACGATTCTACACGTCCTGTGTGTCCACCCCATGATCTGTTAAAGAATTCTTTTGGCCTACTAATTGCAGCTCTATATAGAAAATTCCATTTATCAGTTCCACGTTCTTTACTTTCATTTTCTAAATCAGTTAAAAGACGTTTGTAACTTAATTCATCAACATAACTTGCTCCATGTAAGATTACAAGTTGTCTTTGATCATTGGTGTCATGGAAATGATGTGCAAAAGCAATGAATGGTGCAAGTCCAGTTCCACCACCAACACAAATGACTCGTCTATTATCAGGTTCACCGTTATGATATGAATTTTCAATGAGTAAATCTTCTCCTGTAGGTTCACCAAGTAATACTTCATCACCAACATCAAGATAAAATAACTCAGTAGTTACTCTACCTGGTAATGGTTTTCTTACCCACCTTATGACAAATTCAAAATAATCTCTATTTCCAGCGTTTGATGCAATAGAATATGCACGTTTTACAATCTTTTTTTCTGCAGCTACAGGGAGACCGATCGTTAGGAATTGACCAGTAGTGTAAACTGGCATTCCATCATCTGGAAGAATTCTTAGTACAACTAGATCTTCTTTTAATAATTCTTTATAGATGATCTTTGCTTTCATATCTCCCATGCGTGTAATTTTATTAATTTGGATAAATGTATTTCTTTCCAACAATTGACAACATGGTTTTTATATACACTTTTCAAGCAGCAAATATTGACAATAGCAAAACTAACATGTAGAGATTATGGTTATGAATGCGATTTTGAAGTAGAAGGTGATATGGAACATGTTCTTGATAATTTTGGAAAACATACTCATGAGGAACATGGAATAGAATACTCCACAGAAGCACTAACACAGTTTTTAATCAGACAGCAAAACTAGTTTTAGATTAAGCTCGTTTCATAGAAACAGACAAAATTGGAAGTTCTTTTTCTATAATTTTTTCAACAGATGGAACAATTCCTGCTCGAAGTTTAACATTTTCCTCAAAAATCTCTGCAACTTGGTCTCTGAATAACAATTTGATTCTTGGTAACTCCATTATTGTTTCTTCAACTGCTCTAGGCTCTGAAATATCTAGAATCAAGGTTCCTTTCTTCTTTTCTTGCATCACAAGTTTTATTCTATCTAAATCAATTAGGAAATAATCTGCGGTAGTTGCAACTATCACAATATCAAATTTATCAAATCCTGAAAGTACATCTTCAAAAACAATAGGAGTTCCACCTAATAATTGGGAAAAATTTGTTGCACGATCAATGGTTCTGCTTGTAACTTGAAATGGAATTTCTCTCTGACCTAGAGTTTTTGCCACCATAGCAGCAGATTCACCAGTTCCAATGAGTAAAACTTTCTTTTTTGCATCTAATCCAGCCTTTTCATCAATTAGATTCAATGCCACATCACCTAGAGATTTTACATCTTGACTAATTTGAGTAGATTCTCTTATTGTTGTTGCTAATCTAATCACACTTTCAAATAATTTATTAAGAATTTTTCCAGAGAATCCAGCTTTTTTGAAAGTTTCTATAGTTTGTTTTATTTCATTAAAAATTTCTTCTTTGCCAACTACTACCGAATCTAATCCACATGCTAATCTAAGAAGATGTAAGTAAACATCATCATCTTTGAAAACTTCTAATGTTTGATCAAAATGATCAACATCAATTTGTTCAATGTTAGAATTTTCTTCCCATAATTGTTTCATTTGATTAATTATCAAACCTTTTCCTTCAGCACTCCTTGCATCTGGTGCATCACCACTTTCAATATTACTCACGGTAAAAATTTCAACTCTACTTGAAGTTTGTATAATAATACATTCTTCTACACCAGGAATTTTTTTGAAAGCTTCTGCTGCAATGTTAATATCTTTGAAAGCAAATCTAGCAAGTGAGTGTAATGGAACATTTTTGAATGTAACTCTTGCATTTAACACATCAAATTTTACATCTGTCAACCCATCTCACCAATTTCACTTTTCTTTATCTCTTCCACCTTTTGCAGTTCGAAAAACATTCATTCCAAGATAATAATTTTCATGTAATGAATCAAGGTATGCTAGTCTACGTTCAATCTCATCAATTTCTTGTTGCAAAGTATCAGGATTATTTTTTATTTTTTGTAATTTAGCTTCTAATTCGTCACCTAAAACTGTAATTCCTGTTTCATAATTTGATGTTCCACCAAAACGTTCATCAAGAATATGTTTTGGATCATAATTAGGAGTAGTATCTTCGTAATTGAGAGCTTTTTGAGTGATTTCATTTTTTTCGTCATCAGATAGAATTGGTTTTGGAAATCTATCATCTTTATCTAAGAAGAATTCTGGTTCACCCATTTGTCTTCTAAAAATCATCTCAGTCTTTCTTTTGAAAGTATACTCAGGTCCTTTTGGTTCTTGTTTGATATCAGCAGCAATTGCTTTGAATTCTTCTTCTGCAGCTTTTGCCGCTGCATCTTTGAGTTGTTTTGCTTTTGCAATTGCTTTTTGTGCTGCTTCTTCTGCCTTTGTTGCAGCTTTTTCTGCTGCATCTGCTGCTTTTGCAGCATCAGCTGGTTTTAGTGTTTTAGTTGATACCTCTTTTTTTTCTTCAGACATTAATTTTCTGCTAAATTGCCGGGATTTTAAGATTTTGTGTTTATAGAAAAAATGTTACGATCTGAATTAAAAATAATAGAATTTTCTACATGAAAGAAAATGGCGCCCTCGGCGGGATTTGAACCCGCGTCTCAGCCGTGACAG
>CEUS01279439.1_pt1 | contig 10190 bp, 8 predicted proteins | sample 427031 | NCBI WGS metagenome assembly CEUS01 (sample SAMEA2622837, study PRJEB7988) | marine metagenome | biome: marine biome (ENVO:00000447); feature: marine epipelagic mixed layer (ENVO:xxxxxxxxx); material: "saline water (ENVO:00002010), including plankton (ENVO:xxxxxxxx)" | depth 140 m | reverse complement strand
CATATTTCAAGTCCAAGTGTTCGAGCCACACGTTCGGCGGCGGCACGGATACGGACTAGCGGTTCAGTCGTTACGTTCACTTCTCTGGCACCCCTGAAATAAAAAAAGTGGGCATACGCCCACTTCAGTCTTGAACCAAGCACCGAGTTCCTTAGTATATCACTGGCTACTGGTCGCTGGACATTCTTTACTTGAACTTAATGCAGTTTAAAACGCAGTAGTTGGACTAGCAAGCAAATCATAGCCTTTTGTGCCAATGATTTTAGCTTGTATGAAGTCTCCCGCCTTAAATTTTGAGGGGTCGCAGTCAGTTAAATAAACTGCAGAATCTATCTCTGGGGCTTGAGACTGTAATCTTGCTTTTACTACAAGATGTTGATCTTTTTCTGTTCCGTCAATAATTAGTTGTACTTGTTCTCCAACTCGTGATTTTAAACGTCTTTGTACAATATCTTGCTGAAGGTGCATTAGTTTGTTTCGGCGTTCAGTTTTTATTTCTTCCGGAACACTATTTTGAAGATTGTACGCAGTTGTATTTTCTTCATGTGAATAGGTAAATACTCCAACATGATCGAACTCAGTCTCTCGTACGAAACTAATAAGTTCATTTATGTCAGCGTCAGTTTCACCAGGAAAGCCAACAATAAATGTGGTACGTAATGCGACACCTGGAAGCCGTGTTCGAATCTGTTTTAGTAAGCGCGAGTACAATGCGCGGTTGCCTGGTCGTTTCATTCTTCGTAGTACCGCATCTGATGCGTGTTGTAATGGAAGATCGATGTACCGGCACACCTTTTGATTTGTACCAATAGCTTCAAGGATCTTTTCATTAATCGTTGTGGGGTAGAGGTACAGCAGTCGTATCCATTCAAGACCTTCTATACTATTTAAGCGCCGAAGCAGTGACGCTAAGGCTCCTTTTTCATTCCTGTCAATCCCGTAGTACGTGGTGTCTTGTGAAATTAGAAGCAATTCTTTGATGCCCTGGTTAGACAGCGATTCAGCTTCCCGAATTATTGAGGTTGCTGCGCGACTTCGGTATGCCCCACGTAGTGTTGGAATGATGCAAAAAGAACATTTGTAATCACAACCTTCAGCAATTTTGATGTAGGCATAGTGAGACGGTGTTGCAAGGAGACGTGGCGTATCTGCATCGTAGATATAGGTTGGCAGCAGGGAAGTGCCTCTATGCTGTTTTAATTGAGTGATTGGTTGACCATCAGATCGAAGGAGTGGGACAACATGAGAACTTAATGCCCCGACGATATCAGGCACTTCACCGGTTCCCAGCACCACATCTATTTCTGGGATTTCTGCTCTCAATTCATCGCGATAACGTTCGGCCATGCAACCCGTAACAATGAGACGCTTACACCGGCCGGACTTTTTGTGTTCTGCCATTTCGAGGATAGTGTCAATTGACTCCTTCTTTGCCTTGTCAATAAATGCACAAGTATTCACCACGAGTACATCTGCATCTGATGCCTCGTGGGTTATTTCGTGCCCCGCCTGTTGTGCGAATCCAAGCATGACTTCGGAGTCGACAAGATTCTTTGGGCACCCGAGAGAGATAAGGCCAATTTTCATTGAGACAATAATAGTTATGGATAAAGACGGTAAAGCATTCGCGGATATGGAATTGTTTCTCGTACGTGATCCAATTTACAGATCCATGATACACAGCGTTCAATTCCCATGCCAAACCCTCCGTGCGGGACGCTACCGAAGCGTCGAAGGTCGAGGTACCATTCAAATGCTTCCTGTGGAAGGTCGTGGGATTTGACACGTTCTAAAAGTAATTCGTAGTCATCTAGCCGTACACCTCCACCAACAATTTCACCATAGCCTTCTGGTGCGATTACATCGACGCAAAGTGCCTGATTAGAGTTTTCTTGGTCAGGCTTCATGTAAAACGCTTTAACCTTTGTCGGATAATGTGTCACGCATATAGGAGAACCAAATGATTCTGACAGTACGGTTTCGTCTGTACCACCAAAATCTGTACCGTGTTCGAAGGGCTGGCCTTTTTTCTTAAGTAGTTCGACAGCCTCGTCGTATCGAAGCCTGGGAAAAGGTTTTTTTATTTTTTCTAAGGGTTTGGTATCTCGACCAAGCACCATCAGTTCACTTGCCCGTGTTTCAAGGACGTGTGAAATTACAGCAGTAATCAGGTCTTCAGCCAATTCAATAACGTCATTAAGTTCTGCATAAGCCATTTCTGGTTCAACCATCCAAAACTCTGTTAGGTGACGGCGTGTTTTTGATTTTTCCGCACGAAAAGTAGGTCCAAAAGCATAGACTTTTCCGAGAGCCATAGCGTTTGCTTCATTGTAGAGTTGTCCACTCTGTGTTAGATACGCGGTAGTATCATTGAAGTATTGGACTGGAAATAAAGTACTAGTACCTTCGCAAGCGGCAGGCGTGAAGATTGGAGTATCACAGAGAATAAAACCTTTCTTGTTGAGACAATCTCTTACTGCTTCTATGACAGCATGTCGTACGCGTAAGATTGCTACTTGTCGTTCAGAACGTATCCACAGATGACGCCGATCCATAAGGTAATCGATGCCATGTTCTTTTGGGGTTATAGGATATTCATGTGACTCACTGTGCACTTGATAGTCTTGTACATCGATTTCATATCCTCCTTTTGCACGGGCGTCAGCTCGAACCAATCCTGTAATTGAGAGCGACGTTTCCTGAGACAGATGGCTAGCTTTTTCAAAAGCCTCGTCACCGACTACTTTCTTTGACATTACTACTTGAAGAAAACCTGTACCGTCACGCATAACCAGAAAGTGGATTTTCCCACTTGATCGACGATTATGGAGCCAACCATTGACTGTGACTTCTTGGTCTACGTGCTGGGATATTTCTTTTATATACATGCCTGCTTTTTTCAATGTCTTCAAATTATTTGATGACTATTATCACTCTTACAATTTAAAGACTGATTTATAAATTTTCTCATCGCAGTTCTTTGCAATGTTCACTTAAAAGGTCTCGTAGGCGGAAAAACCTAGGGTAACGAGCAAGGTTTGCACGTATATATCCTAGGGTACGCGGTATATATTTGAGGTACGAGGAATTGCCTCGAACAGTTTTTTGGAAGCCAAAGGTTCCGAGTGCTTTGAGATTGCGTTGAAGTGCCATTAGATCAAATTTCCTACGAAATTCGACACCAATATTTTGAGGAACAACTTTTTGATTTGAAGATTGCTGCAGTAAAAGAAAGTAGGTGATTAGTTCGTTAACTTGGTTCTCGCTTACATCCCAGTACGAATCACGGAGTAAAGAAACAAGATCATATGTTACAGGACCAAGTCTGGCATCTTGAAAGTCGATAACATAAAGTTGATTCTGATGCAGCATCAAGTTTCGGCTGTGGTAGTCACGGTGACAAAGCACGCGTGGTTCACAAGCTAGTTCCACTACAAGTTCCTGATATTCTTCAGTCAAGGCGTTCTTAGTGGCTACCGTCAGCGAAGCGTCCTGGTATGACTCTATAAAATGCTTGGTGAAGAAATGTAACTCTGCGCCAAGTGTTTCTTCGTCGAATGCAATATTGAAGGGGACATAATTATTTGATGTAAGTTCCTTACCTCGTCGTTGCAAGGTATTAATAACAGATATTGCTTGTTTATAAATCTTGTTGTGTGCTTCCTGGGAGTTTTTTTTTAGATAGGCCTGAAGAGTAATGTCACCAAGGTCTTCAAGGGCAACAACACCAAAGCGATCCGAATGGTCGAGAATTCTTGGTACTCGAATCGGCACCTTTAAAAAGAGTTTCGCTACATTTACAAACGGCAAGCTATCGAATTGAATAGGTTCTTTATATAGAGCAAGTACTTGTGACGGGTGGTTTTCAATGAGTAGGCGAAAATATTGACGATCAGAGGCGTCTCCAGTTAGAGGTATCACTTTTGCACGCGACTGACACTTTTCTATTAAGTAACCGTTGAGGCGTTTTTGAATGTCGAGATTGATCGTTTCTTTTGATGTCATCATACAATCTTGGCAATTGCGATTTTTCCTACAACAGTTTCACCAGGTTCAAGATTCTCAAGTGCCGGGCGCATCGTTACATTTGACCAAGTTTGACCAGCCGGGACTTTGACACCGTCAACTACAATACAGCGATTTAGTTTTACACCGGCTTCTACTACTACATCGTTCCAAAGAATGCTTTCGGTTACTGTTGCAGTTCTGTCAATAAGTGCGTTCTTATTTAAAATTGTGCCTTCGCGTTCAGCCATTCTTAGGCAAGTGTTTAGGTAGTCAACGGCTGTTCCAATATCATAAAAATCTGTATCGGTTAACCATCCACGTATAGATCCAACTTGGTGACGAATAAGCTGAGGATACAGTTCTGCAATAGATTCAGATGGTGAGCCATCAACGACATCTTTGAATGCATCTGCAGAGGCTATTTGTACCCCAACGAAGTGGTAAGAGGCTTTATTCCCTTTACCTGCAAAACCTGTAACTATGCCTTGATTATCAATTACCACTCCACCGTACTTATCTGGTTCCACGTTAGGTTTTAAGGCAAGAGTGACGAGAGCACCAGAGCGATTATGTGCTTCTACGAATGCAGGGATATTGACATTAGTCGACGTATCACCATTTACAATTAAAAATTGTTTTTCGTTCAGTAAAGGCAGTGCATGTTTCGGACCTCCAGCTGACCCAAGGATTGGCATCTCCCATGAATACCTTACCCTGACACCAGTATTTGTTCCGTCGCCTACGATGCTTGTAATAGTCTCTGGCAGGTAATGTAGATTAAGCACTACGTCACGGACACCGTAGCTAGCGAGTTGTGTAAGTATGCGATTAATTAAAGGTTTGCCAGCTACTGGGACAGCCGCTTTTGCGCACACACGTGAGATAGGGCGCAATCGTGTGCCAAGTCCCGCCGTTAAGACTAAGGCTGGAATCATGAGTTTTCAAAAATCATGTCATTCCGAGAGATTCCGTACTCGTTTCGGTGTTTCATAAAGAGACTACGGTACGAATCAACTATGAAATCTTCTGAGCTTCGTCCTAGTAAGCGAGTCATTTCTAGAATACCTTTTTCGGTACCTTCGATCTCTACATAGGTTCCAACAGGTGTTTCATCTAGTGCGATCGTAACGTCTTTAAAGGAAAATTCTTCACGGTATTTTTGGTACCTGAAACAAACAGAGAGACCTAATCCTTCAAAAATTTTTAGTAACGCTTGCTTGTTTTCTACAGCAGTCTCGTACTCTTCACGTAGCTTCATTTGTGCTTGTCTAGCGGGTCCCTTAAGTGTCAGCAGGTTCTCACCGTTGTCCCCTCTGATGCGAAGAGTGCATTGCCGACTGTGAAGTTGTTTATCTTCCGTGTCAAATAGGGAATCTTCTTGCAGGCGTCTTTGTCTGAGCGGAGTAGCGCCTGTAGCTAGAATTGCACTTTGTGCTACCAAGGGGTCGCTGAATCTCAATTTTATTTCACGCTCAAGCATTGCGACATTCCAAGTTTCAAGTTAGTCGAGAGAGCCCAGAGAGTCCAGTTAACGAAGGCGTGCCAACATTTTTTCCAAACACCATAACCTTGTGTGTGCTACCTAATCCACCTGGCATCATAAGGGATTTAAATGTCAGCCAACGCCGTGTGTCGTTCACGGATATTGGCTCATTGAATAGTTCCTTATTTTGTTTGTTTTGATGAAGGTCATTCCAAAGTGCAAGAAGAAAGTACGTTTGATCAAGTAAGCCAAGTGTTTTGAAATCAAATGTTTCTGCAGTTCGGCGGATTGATGTTAAATCAACGTGCGACGTAATGTCTTGTTCGCCGACTTTTTCGAGCCACGATGGCGTAGCTGAATCTGAGGTAGCAGTGCTTGTATGTTGTTTGTAGGTTCTCAAGGTCCCTTCGGGGTGTAGCATAGAGTACAGGTCTGTTGCTTCACGTCCATAGTCGATGAGTATTAGGAAGCCTTTTTTAAGAGCCTGACAAGCATGTTTCATCCAGGACACTGCAGAAAGATTAATTTCAGCCTGAGTATTAGTTTTCAAAGTGATATCCAACGCTTGCAAGTAGTGCTCGATTGCATTACTTGAAAGGGGGGCTTGTCGTTCAGTTAGGACATGCCCGTTAAAGTCAACATAACACTCTCTTAGACCATTGCTTGTCATAATGACTTTGTGCACAGGCAGTGCATCGAGTAGTTCATTCGCGTACACAATTCCATGTATGGCATTTGGCAGTGTTTCAGTGGTGTCAACAATTTTTTCCGTATGGCTAGTCAGCACTTTCCGTTGAGCAACACGTGCAAGTGTACTAACTTCAACTAGGTGCAACCTGATAGCTAAGTAGAAGTCGGGATAGAGTTTCCTAGCGGTATCTAAAACATCACACGCGAGCTGCCCATTTGATGCTCCGACTTCAACAATATCAAAATGTCTATTTTGACTTGACGAATGCTTGCGAAGGATGTTCCAGAGTTGATTGAACTGATGGCATAAGAGATTACCAAAGAGTGGACCGATGTTTACACTTGTAAAAAAATCACCATGGCGACCTGTACGATACTTCTGACTTGTATAGTAGCCAAACTCAGGATGATAGAGTGCTATCGACATGAAGTCCGCTACGGTAATCGGACCTCGTTTACGGATTTCTTCAACGATGAGGTTGTGTGCGCTCACAGACACGAAGGGCCCCAGGAGTCAATCTTAAATTGTTATTCCTGAGGCCCAATTTAAAATTTCAATGGTTACTGTTTTGTCACTGTGACAAAGATTTCCTGTCCGTTTCGAAGTATCAGCATAAAGGCAACGCCTCCTGACGGCACGCTGTTTAGTGCTTGGCTGACCTCTGTACTATTTCTTACAGGGTTTCTGTTTACTTCAAGTACCACATCACCTTGAGCGAGGCCAGCCCGTGCTGCTGGGCTTCCAGCTACTACATTGACGATTACCGCTCCTGTAACATCGTCACTTAGTCCTAACTGCCTGGCAACTTGCGGAGTGATATTTCTCAGCGATATTCCGAATCCGGCACTTGTTTGTTCTTGCTCTTCGTTATTTTGTGCAGTTTGTCTCGACTCCTCTTCAAGGCTTAACTCTTCAACGGTAATTTGGAGAGTAACAGCTTCTTTATCCCTAATGACTTTGACAGGCACCGTCGTGTCTGGCTCTGTTGCAACAACAATACTTACAAGGTCATTGTTACTTTTCACTGGCCTGTTGTTAAATTCAATAATCACATCACCTGGTTGCAGGCCGCCTTTTCCACCTGGGCCATTTGGATCGACTGTTGCGACTAGCGCACCCTCACGTGAAGCCAAGCCGAGTTGTTCAACTGCATTGATTGGAATTGGGCCTACCGAAATGCCAATCCTACCCCTCGAAATCTTTCCCGTGCGGAGCTGTGGAAGTAGATCGCGTACTACGTTAATCGGCATGGCAAAACCAATGCCAATGTTTCCTGTTTGTCGTGCATCGCTATAGATAGCAGTGTTAATACCGACCACTTCACCACGAATGTTGAGCAGTGGACCGCCAGAATTACCTGGGTTGATAGCAGCGTCAGTTTGCAGAACCTGAGCCCACCGGCCGCTAGCGACTGGGAATGGTCGTTCTAAAGCACTAATTACCCCCACACTGATTGTGTGTGCTAAACCAAAAGGGTTACCAATGGCCATAACCCAGTCTCCCGGCTGAATCTGAGAAGAATCGCCGAGCTTGACTTCAGGGAGTTCTTGTTCGGGTTTGTCTAGTAGTTCAAGCAAGGCACTGTCTGTTAAGGGGTCTCGTCCAACCACCCGCGCCTCATACGTCATGCCATCTTCTTCACCATAGAGTGAGACTTCAATTTTTGTGGCACCTTCTACAACATGATTGTTTGTCAAAATCAAACCAGATTTATCAATAATAAATCCAGTACCAGCAGCTTCCGCAAACTGTTCTCTTGGTTCTTCACGTCGTCTTTGTGGATTTCCAAAGAAACGTTCAAAAAGATCATCTCCACCGAAGTACTCTGAAAGATCTTGGTTGCTTCGACGGGATTCTGTGCGGATGTTAACTACTGCCGGACTAGAAGCCTGTGCAATATTTCGGAAAGTCGTTGAGTCTAACGGACCGTCAATCGGAGTACTATTTATGGAGGGAGCCGCTATTGGCTGAGCTCCAGATTCTGGTGCCAATCCAAGCCTTGAGGCAATTACCATTCCCACGACTAGTGAGGTAATGGCGATCAATAAACTATAGAAGAATGTGGTTTTACGATTAAACATAGTGCCTCCACACGCCGTAGGGAAGATGCCAAGACTTACGTAATTTTCTTGGGCGTACTTCCAATTGAGTCAGAATCTTATACGCTGAAAATTGCTGGTTTTGAATAGTCATATTTATTCAGCTTAAAGTGACAATTTCAGATTGTTTTGGTCCAGTGACAGTCGCTTCATTCTCACTGCAGAACATATTAATTTCAGTTCGAACTCCAAAATCCTTGAAGTACAGACCAGGTTCGATTGTAAATCCTGTACCTGCAACAATTCGACGGCTATCATGAGTTTCATAATCATCCAGGTGAACGCCATTCCCATGGACTGTCTCGCCTAGACTATGTCCAGTCCGGTGAAGAATGTGATCTATATACCCAGCCTTAATCATCATATCGCGAGTTGCGCGATCAACCTCCCAGCCACATAATTCACGGTTATTTTTGACAGAATCTTGTACAAGTGAAATAGCTGTATCTCGACCCTTGGCAATGACATCGAATGCTCGAATGTACACTTCTGGCACTTGCTGTCCTGTATAGCCTACCCAAGTTATATCGGCAAATACTGATCCTAATGTACGATTTTTTCCCCAAAGGTCCAGCAACAATACTGAGTTTGGCTCAATTGGCTTTGTTTGAGTAGCAGTAGGTAGATAGTGAGGATTACCAGAATTTTCCCCACAGGCAACTACGGGAGCTGAGTCACTTACGAGACCCTCTTCGTCAAACCACCCAAGCATCATTTGTTGAATATCGTACTCGGATACAGGCAGTTTGTCTTTGAGGGTTTTTCTTACTGCGTCAAAGGTGCGATCCTTGATTCGATAGAGGGCTTTTGACGCAGCTTGATGTGAAGCTAATTGAGTCGTTGTCCACGTAGCCTCAAATTGTTGTACAAGATTTTCAGACGAAACGATTTCAATTCCGTAGGTACGGATAGCTTCAGCAGTTCCAGCATCTACTCGAGATAGATATGGAATTTCACACGAGGGCGAGTACTCCATAGCCACGCGTTTTAAGCCGGTGAGCAGTGAAGATAATTCTGTGTCAAGTTGTTCCCGACCTGAATACAATTTTTTTTCCCCTGGCAAGGCGTCAAGATTACAGCGTTCGATTGCGTGCACTAGCCCCTGAGGTTGGCCTTCTGCAGGGATAAGGTAATACCATCGTCTGGTAGTCATGTGAGCTCCAGGTTTGAGCTCAGCTAGCCTAGTAGCAATCGGGTTCGAACCTTGAAAGTCGTAAAGAAGCCAGCCATCTAATCCATAGGTATGGAGCATCTGCTGAACAGCTGTAACATTAATAGACATCAGCGTTTAGTATATGCTTCTAGACTTCTAGAAAGTTGACATTGATGTGAAAAGTCTATGACAGGTAGCCAGGCTAGCATATATAGCGTTTATACTTTAGATCAGAGATTTTAAAGTGACCTATACGTTTCACAGAGAAGAACTTATTAACTATTTTTGGTGATATATGAGAACTTCTTTCCGCACCCTTGTTGTTATGTTTTCTTGCTGCATCCTTCTTGTATCTGCACAAGAACCACCGCCAGCACAGGAAGATCAGCAAGCTCCCCCAGTCACATTCCGCATGGAAGTCAATTACGTTGAAGTTGACGCGATTGTGACCGATGAAAATGGCCTGCCGGTAACAGATTTAACAGCCAGCGATTTTCAAATTTTTGAGGGAGGAGAGCAGCAGGAAATTACAAACTTCTCTCTAGTGAACATTCCCATTGAGCGAGCCGATCAACCATTGTTTGCTAGCGCGCCAATTGAGCCAGACGTGAAGACAAACCAAGATTCAGGCGGGCGCTTGTTTCTTATTGTGCTTGATAGCCTGCACACTGAGGGACTCAATGCGCTACGAGTAAAGGATGCTGCACACAATTTTATCGATCGTAATATGGGAGCTAACGATCTGGCCGGTATAGT
>CEUS01200665.1_pt1 | contig 10191 bp, 8 predicted proteins | sample 427031 | NCBI WGS metagenome assembly CEUS01 (sample SAMEA2622837, study PRJEB7988) | marine metagenome | biome: marine biome (ENVO:00000447); feature: marine epipelagic mixed layer (ENVO:xxxxxxxxx); material: "saline water (ENVO:00002010), including plankton (ENVO:xxxxxxxx)" | depth 140 m | reverse complement strand
GCATTCGCTCCAATCCACTCGGCGCTCACGTTGTTCAGAGAAGAATTCGAAGCCAAAGTTGCAGGCAACGATGAGCCAACAATGATTGAGGTGGCCGTCGATGTCTGAATCAGCACCAAATGAAATCAACGTCACCATCAACGGCATCCAAGTCGAAGCGCAACCCGGTGAGATGCTCATTGCCGCAGCTGACCGAGCCGGAGTCCACATTCCCAGATTTTGCTATCACGAAAGAATGTCTCCAGTCGGTATGTGTCGCATGTGTCTGGTCGACGTGGACACCGGTCGCGGACCAATGCTGCAGCCATCATGCATGGTCCCAGTCGCGGACGGAATGTCGGTAGACACGGAATCAGAAGACACCAAAAGAGCGCAAGAAGGCATCCTCGAATTCCTTCTGGTTAACCATCCTTTGGATTGCCCGGTATGCGACAAGGGCGGAGAGTGCCCCCTTCAGGACCAAACAATGGCTTACGGGCCAGGCGAATCTCGTTTTGTCGAAGAAAAACGCCACTATGAAAAACCAATCCCAATTTCCGACCTTGTTCATTTAGACCGCGAACGCTGCATTCTTTGTGACCGATGCACCCGATTTGCCGATGAGGTTGCTGGCGATCCCCTCATCCACTTCACGGAAAGAGGAAACGCCACCCAAGTACTCACATTCCCCGACGAACCATTTAGTTCCTATTTCTCTGGAAATACAGTCCAGATCTGTCCCGTAGGCGCACTAACAGCCGCCCCCTACCGATTTAAAGCTCGTCCTTGGGATCTTGAGCAGGTCGAATCAACTTGCACCACATGCTCTATGGGATGTCGTGTCGCCGTCGAATCATCCAGAAACGAATTGGTCCGATACCTCGGAGTAGACGTCGAATCGGTCAACCATGGTTGGTTGTGTGACAAAGGACGCTTCAACTTCGAATCCACTAATAGCGACCATCGCTTAACGACGCCTCTAATTCGGGACAAAGATGATCAAAGACAGTTATTGGGAAGCGACTGGGGCTCTGCCCTGGCTATCGCTGCTGAAGCAATACAACAAGCAGGACCCGAACGCGTCGGACTCATCGGAGGATCGAGACTGACCAATGAAGACGCCTATGCGTGGTCAAAGTTCGCGAAGTCTGTATTAGGCACAGACAACGTAGATGCGCAATTAGGTGACGGATTGCCGGCCGAAATAGTTCTTGCTTTGCCATTGGCGACCATCGCAGAAGCATGCAACGCAGACACGGTTCTTGTTGTAGGACCAGATATCAAGGAAGAACTAGCGATACTGCATTTGCGACTGCGCGGCGCAGCAACCAAAGGTCGCACCAAGGTCGTAGAAATAGGACCGACCCCGACAGGTATCGAACCCTACGCACACCGATCTATACGCTGCGCCCCAGGCGAAACCGCCAAAGTTTTAGACGAACTCCTCGGAAGCGACGATCCTTTAGCTAAACAACTCAAAGAAGGCTCACTGGTAGTAGTCATAGGTCGAGCATCGTTGGCTGAATCTGAAGAGCCAACTTTGTCGTTAGCCGCGACGATCCGAGCGGAACTTCCACACGCGACATTTCTCCCAGCGTTACGACGAGGCAATGTGCGTGGCGCGCTCGATATGGGGCTAGCTCCCGGCATTCTCCCCGGTAGAACGCGTCTCAACCAACCCACGTCTGCACTATCGGAGAACTGGAACACAGTCCCAACATCTAAAGGGCTTAACACAACCGAGATGCTCCGCGCAGCGGCGTCAGGAGACCTAGATACTCTGATTTTGATAGGGGCCGATCCCTTATCGGACTTCCCCGACCGCAACCTCGCAGCCGAAGCGATACAAAAAGTCAAAACCCTTATCGCCGTCGACACATTTGTCACGGACTCAGTTGCGCAGGCTGATGTCGTACTACCAGCGACTGCGTATGGAGAACAAGGAGGCACGACAACCAATATTGAAGGTCGTATAAGCAGACTCACCCAAAAGATCACTTCCCCCGGATCGACCCGAGATGACTGGATGATTGCAACCGAACTCGCATGGCGGCTCGGCGGCGACTTAGACCTAGGTTCGAAAGAAGAAATATGGCGAGAAATTGAACGAGTCGCCCCAAGCCACTCCGATGTCACTCTGGAAAGAGTGGAAAGTTCGGAAGCGCACGAGGGAATTCTCGTGCAACGATCATCGATCGAACTAGACCTCCCAGCCCCCGCAACACCACCGGTAGCAGACGGATATGGGCTGCGACTCGTCAGTGGTCGCAAACTCTGGGACGCTGCGACAGCTACAACGTATAGCCCCTCACTTCAGCCGCTTGCCGAAGCACCCACCCTAAGAGTGCACCCCAATGACCTCCAACGTCTAGGCATTTCAAGTGGGGCTGATGTTCGTGTGATTTCGACGCGATCCACCGAAATAATCACCGCTATTGCGGACGAGAAGATTGAACGTGGTACGGCCATGTTGCCGTTCAACCAACCGGGTGGCGGCGCCAACCGCTTTATCGATGCGGACGCCATGGTAAATGACATCCGGATAGAAACCGTATGACGGGGGATCCGCTCTACCTCGACGGGGTTGATTTGACAGATCTGGGCATCATGCTCATAAAGGTCCTGGTCGCTTTCACCTTCCTTCTGGTTGCAACGATGTTCATGGTCTGGTTTGAGCGGAAGCTCATTTCAGACATGCAAAATCGGATAGGCCCTAATGTTGCAGGCCCCTGGGGATTACTCCAAACGTTTGCCGACGGGGTCAAATTCTTTTTTAAAGAAGACCTTCGTCCAGAAAACGCAGATCCACTGATATTTCGACTAGCGCCATATATTTCAGCGGTTACAGCGTTCCTTTCCTTCGCAGTAGTGCCCATAGGGGGTTCTTTTGGAGGAGGGGACTCAGGCACAGTCACAATTTTTGGTCGGGAAACCTTCCTCCAGGTAGCAGATCCGCCTATCGGAATTCTTCTTCTACTAGCCATGTCATCAATAGCTGTATACGGCGTGATGCTTGCTGGATGGGCCTCGGGCTCGAAATACCCACTGATTGGATCCGTGCGAGCATCCGCTCAAGCCATTTCCTATGAAGCCGCTCTTGGCATGGCTACGGTCGTTGTCGTAGTTCTAGCTGGCACGCTTTCGACGCACGGAATAGTGGCTGCGCAATCAGGTGGCGTCACTAGATGGTTTTTGATTTCGTCTGGGATCGTCCCATTCGTGGTGTTCTTGATCGCAGCTACTGCCGAATTGAATCGCCCTCCCTTTGACCTCGTCGAAGCCGAACAAGAGTTGGTGGGAGGCTTCCACACTGAATACTCGTCAATTAGGTTCGCATTGTTCTTTCTCGCAGAATTTATGAATGTAATCACCATGTCGGCAATCATGGTGACCCTCTTCTTCGGGGGACCTGCAGGACCAATTCTTTTCGGCATGACATGGTTCTGGCCGACCGTGTGGTTCCTACTAAAAGTACTGGCGTTTTTGTTCGTTTTCGTTTGGTTTAGAGCGACCCTTCCTCGGCTCCGCTACGACCAACTCATGCATCTCGGATGGAAGCTTCTAATCCCGTTGATTCTCTTCTGGCTGATGTTCATCAGTCTCAAAGAATTACGCGCAGCGTATGACTGGAATTGGGTAGTTACCTACGGATCTGCGATTGTGGCGCTTGCTGTAGGCACTGCATTGCTGTTGGCAGCGCTTCGGGCGGGAGACCGTGTTTACCGAGAAGAATTGGAAGACGCGTAATGGGGTATCTCGCAGGCTTCAAGGTGACCTTTAAGAAACTCTTCGAAGAGAGAGTTACCACTGAGTATCCGAAAGAAAAACGCCCTAAGCCACCTCGGTTCCATGGAAGGCACGTTCTCAATCGATACGAAGACGGTATGGAAAAGTGCATCGGCTGCGAGCTATGTGCCGGTGTATGCCCAGCTAGGTGCATCTACGTCCGCGGCGCTGATAATCCCGAAACTGATCCGGTTTCACCGGGTGAACGTTATGGCTACGTCTACGAAATCAACTATCTCCGCTGCATCCATTGCGATCTTTGTGTTGAAGCCTGCCCGACAGAGGCCATCACTGAATCCAAATTATTTGAATTCAGTTTCAGCAATCGGACTGATGCCATATACACCAAAGATGAATTGGTTGTCGGTGATGATGGACTTCCCCAACGTCAACCTTGGGAACTGTGGCACGAAGGAGATGATCTAGCTACCTCGGGCTGGATGAGAGCCACAGCACCATCAGGAAATCCTGACTATCAAAATCGAGCGGGTTGGAGTGGGGAACTGGGGTATGGAATCCGTGCCCCCGAAATGGGCCAACACGACCGTCCCGAACAAGATGACGCCGGGAGCAATGCAGAAGAAGACGGTCACTCAGGAGCCAGCCACTAATGGTCGACGCACTCGTCTTTTTCATTGCAGCCGGTGTTTGCTTGACCGGTGCACTAGGGGTCATTCTCGCTCGAAATCCGGTCCACTCTGCCTTGATGTTGGTAATGACGCTGTTCGGAATTGCTGTCCAATTCGTAGCGCAAGAAGCGCACTTCCTCGCAGCGGTTCAAGTGATTGTCTACGCAGGAGCGATTGTCGTTCTCTTTCTTTTCGTCATCATGCTCTTGGGTGTAGATCGAGCTCAAGACCTAGAACTGTCAATACTGCCGGGCCAACGTTGGGCCGCCTTAGTTTTTGGAGCAGGTTCTCTGCTGGTCCTGGGGTCGCTAATCGTTGTCGTGGGTGAACCTGTAACTGGGGCAAAATCCGTGGGTGGGTCAGCCTCAACGGCAGAAAATGTGCGTCTTCTAGCCAGATCCCTATTCTCCGATCATGTCTATGCGTTCGAATTGACATCACTACTTCTTGTCATTGCAGTGATCGGCGCAGTCGTGCTCGCTCGAAAGCCCTCGCAACCGGAACCGCCACTCGTTGAAGAGCGAGGCGAAAACTAATGGACGTAACGACCGGCTGGTACCTCGTCTTAGGCGCCCTCCTTTTCGTGATCGGCGGCACAGGCTTACTCATTCGTAGAAACCCGCTCGTCATGCTGATGTGTGTCGAACTCATGTTGAACGGCGTCAACCTCAGCCTCGTGGCCTTCGCACAAAGACTCGATGACATCGGAGGACAGACGGTCGTCTTCTTCGTTCTGGTCGTAGCAGCAGCTGAAGTAGTAGTTGGATTAGGGCTAGTGGTTGCAATCTTGCGACGGCGCCCCGGCACAACAGCCGATGACTTGTCGACGTTGAGGGGCTAACGGATGGTCGAATTAGTGTGGCTTATTCCGACACTCCCACTCCTGGGATTTCTTATTCTTCTTGCAACTGGGCACTTACTCGGCGAGCCTCGTGCGGGGTGGATTGCTACCGCTTTCGCCGGAGCTTCTTTCTTAGCGACCTTCATCGTTTTGATCGGCCTATTAGGTAAAGACTCTCACGGTGGAGGTCGATCCTATGAATTTGTTCTTTTCGAATGGCTACCAGCTGGATCCCTAAAAGTTGAAGCAGGGTTCCTAGTTGACCCCTTGTCCATCACCATGGCCCTGTTCGTCACTGGCGTCGGAGCGCTCATTCACTTGTACTCAATTGGCTACATGCACGGAGATGAGAAGTACTCAAAGTTCTTTTTGTATCTAAATCTTTTCTTGTTCTCGATGCTCATGCTCGTCTTCGGCAACAACTTAGTGGTCACGTTTCTGGGCTGGGAAGGCGTGGGAGCCTGCTCCTATTTCCTCATTTCTTTCTGGCATCAACGAGAGTCTGCGGCCACCGCCGGAAAGAAGGCGTTCGTCACCAACCGCGTTGGTGATTGGGGATTCATGATCGCGACCTTTGCAATCTGGTCTGCCCTGGGAACAGTCACCTACACCGAAATTTCAAACTCACCAGCGATGTCTGCAGCAACTGGCACAGCGGTCTCGCTGCTTCTCTTCGTCGCCGCCGCTGGCAAATCCGCCCAACTCCCGCTTTACGTATGGTTACCCGATGCCATGGAAGGACCGACACCAGTTTCAGCGATGGTTCACGCAGCGACCATGGTGACATCGGGTGTCTATCTCCTAGTGCGGATGAACAATGTGTTGACAGATGACGCTCTGCTCGTCATAGCGGTCATCGGCGCAACAACAGCACTCTTTGCGGCCCTGTGCGCAGTCGCCCAGCATGACATCAAAAGAGTCTTGGCCTATTCGACCGTTAGCCAGCTGGGGTACATGTTCCTAGCAATCGGTTCAGGAGCCTATGTAGCCGCAATCTTCCACGTAATCACGCACGCCTTCTTCAAGGCCCTGCTGTTCTTAGGCTCCGGTTCGGTAATCCATGGCATGCACGACGAGCAAGACATGCGAAAGATGGGCGCGTTGCGTATCGCAATGCCAATAACTGCTGCCACCTTTATTGTCGGGTGGTTGGCGATAGCAGGCGTTCCCCCGTTCGCAGGGTTCTGGTCTAAAGACGAAATTCTCCTAGCAGCATGGGAGCAGAAAAATATCGGTCCTCTGCTCTGGGTCGTTGGACTCGTAACGGCCTTACTAACGGCGTATTACATGAGCAGACAAGTAATTCTGGTGTTCTTCGGTGACCAGAGATGGGACGACGACGTTCATCCCCACGAGTCTTCATGGACCATGACAACCCCGCTATGCGTACTCGCTGTCGCAGCGGCGGTAGGAGGAGCAATAAACCTGCCACTAGTCAAAGACTGGCTAGTGCTCGAACACTTCTTGGAACCCATCTTTCACCACCCACACCACTTTTCTTCAGGAACTGGCACCAAGATCGCCTTGGCAGTTATCTCTGTAGCTGCCGGCCTCATAGGCATCTCTGTCGCAGTGCTGACTTGGATGAAGCATCGCATACCCACGGATCGCTTAGAACCCGAATTTCTTGAAAACGCTATGTACGTTGATGCCTCCTACGCACGAGTTGTCGGCGGGCCGGGCACATCCGGTTTCCAAAAAACCGCTGATTTCGACCGCCGAATAGTCGACGGTGGTGTCAACGGAGTAGGGCGCGCAATCATGAAGCTTGGTCAGCTGATCCAACCGACGCAATCGGGATACATGCGCAACTACGCAGTAGCAGTCGCTCTTGGGGCTCTAGCGATCCTCGTTCTTCTGGCATGGGGATTGCTCTGATGAGTCTTATCGCTGCGCAGAGCGCATCGTCTTTCCCGGTGTTGAATGCCCTGATCTTGGTACCGATCATTGGCGCATTAGTAGTTGTCCTCCTGCCCAACAGTCGGCCTGAGCTAATGCGACCAATCGGAGCTCTCTTTTCTTCAATAGCAGCAGCTTTGTCGCTCTACGTAATGGCACAATTCTCGATTCACCAATCTGATTTTCAGTTTGAATCAATCCAATCGTGGATCCCTAGTCTGGGTATTAACTGGCATGTAGGTGTCGATGGAATTTCCCTGTGGTTGGTAGTGCTCACAGGTTTGATCACACCAATAGTCCTTGTCGCAGTTGATCCACATCACGACCCCAAGCCCTACACAGCGTGGTTATTGCTGTTGCAGGCCGGCTCTTTTGGTGCATTCCTCGCGCTCGACCTCTTCCTCTTCTTCGTCATGTTTGAAATCGTCTTGGTGCCCATGTACATGCTCATCGGGGGCTGGGGTTACGACGACAGAAGATACGCGGCAACAAAGTTTTTCCTATACACAATGGCGGGTTCGGCGCTAATGCTTGTAGCAATAGTGAGTGTTGCCACCTTGAGCGCGGGCGACCAAAGTGTCACCTTCAGCGTGGTTGAACTCGCCGAACGACAAGCACTTTCAACAAACACAGCCCGACTGTGTTTTCTAGCATTCGCGCTTGCCTTTGTGATCAAAGTTCCGGTCTTCCCGGTTCATACCTGGCTCCCAGATGCTCACACCCAAGCGCCGACAGCCGGCTCAGTAGTTCTTGCCGCAGTCATGTTGAAACTAGGTACTTATGGGCTATTGCGCTTCGGGTTGTACCTGTTTCCCGAAGCCTCAGTCTGGGCGGCGCCTACGTTGGCAACGTTGGGCGTCGTCGGAGTCATATACGGAGCGATTGTTGCGACAATGCAAAAAGACCTAAAGCGTCTAGTTGCATATTCTTCTGTGGCCCACATGGGTTTCATTGTCCTAGGCATCTTTGCCTTCACCACCCAAAGTTTGGAAGGCGGAGTGCTACAGATGATTAACCACGGTTTGTCAACTGGTGCTCTGTTCCTTCTTGTGGGAATGCTCTACGAAAGACGGCAAACCCGAGCGATTGAAGAACTAAGCGGTATTCAGTCGGCAGCACCAATTTTTGCGGGCTTCTTCACGGTAGTAATGCTTTCGTCAATAGGTGTGCCTGGACTCAACGGTTTCGTTGGCGAATTCTTGATTCTGATCGGTTCCTATGACACCCGACGCTGGTGGACCATCGTCGCTGCAACTGGCGTCATACTCGCAGCGCTTTACTTGCTTTGGGCTTACCAACGAGTTTTTCATGGCGAACCGACTGCTCAGGATCAAGAAACCGCTGACTTAACCCTCAAAGAAGGTCTAGTGCTCGCGCCTTTCATCATCGGCATCGTTTTCCTAGGTATCTATCCCAAACCAGTCCTTGAACGAATAGAACCTGCTGTTCACAATCTCATCTCTCATCTTGAAGAACACTCCGACTTCGTTGAACCGGACCTAGGGCAGCCGATCATCGTTACCGATCATTCAAGCTCCGAGGATGACCACTAATGGCTACCCAAAACGTTCTGGCGTTTATCGGGCCATCAGTTAACTGGTGGGCGTTACTCCCACAAATGATTCTCCTAGGCGCTGCACTGCTGATCCTGCTCGTTTCTGCTCTCGCCCCCAAGCAAAGCTCTACAGTTTTCGTGACCGTCACCACAGTGTGCGCTGCAATTACTTCGTACATAGTGGCAATGGGATTGTGGAATGACGTTCAGAGAGATGGCCCTTCATCTTCGATAGCTTCCGCTTTCGGCATTGACGGATTCAGCATCTTTTTCACCATGCTCATTCTGATAGCGCTAGCGGCGACAGCGCTCCTGTCGCACGGCTATCTAGATGACGAAGGTATTGATGCGCCTGAGTTCCATGCCCTCTTACTGTGTTCCGCAGCTGGTGCCATCGTCATGGCATCAGCAAACGACCTGGTCGTAATGTTTCTTGGTTTAGAAGCGCTCTCCATTGGTCTTTATGTGATGATCGCCATGCACGACCGGCGACAAGAAGCGAGAGAATCGGCAATCAAGTATTTCGTATTAGGTGCCTTCAGTTCGGCGTTCTTGCTCTACGGCATAGCTCTCACATACGGCTCTACTGGATCTACCAATCTGATTCACATCCGGGACTATCTAGGCGCCGTGGTTTTCCGAGATCAACATCTACTCATGGCAGCCATGGCACTTCTTCTTGTCGGTCTGTCGTTCAAAGTAGCTGCAGCCCCATTTCACTTCTGGGCCCCTGATGTCTACCAGGGAGCTCCCAGCCCAGTAACCGGATGGATGGCCTCAGTTGCTAAAGCAGCTGGATTCGCGGCTCTTTTGCGGATCTTCTTTGCGGCTTTTGCCAGCCACCGCATTGATTGGACGCCGATTGTCAGTGTTCTGGCTGCAGTGACATTAGTTGTGGGCGCAGTAATGGCGATCTTGCAAAACGACGTTAAACGGATGCTCGCGTTTTCCTCAGTAAGCCACGCCGGATATGTGCTCATCGCCGTTCAGGCAGCCACCGACCAAGGCACAGCAGCAGCCCTCTTCTACCTCTTCACATACACCTTTATGGTTCTGGGCACTTTCGCTGTCGTCGGAGCGATGGGTCGAGACGATGAGCACCCGCTAACAAATTACGCAGGCCTGGGTCGCTCTCGCCCAGTTCTGGCAATTGGATTTACGATCCTCCTATTAGCTCAAGCAGGTATCCCGACGACCTCAGGGTTTGTTGCAAAATTCCAAGTGATCGCCGCTGCGGTGAACAACGAAAACTATGTTCTGGCCGGCCTAGCAATGGTGACTGCTGTAGTAGGAGCATTCATGTACTTGCGCATTGTCATGGCAATGTACGTAGACAATGAAGAAAATGAGGACAGTGTTCCATCGTGGCACTGGACCACCACGGTTGTAGTGATTGTGATGGTCGGTTTCACTCTTCTATCGGGGCTAGTGCCACAATTTCTCATTGAATTCGCTGAAGATGCAGTTCCAATCTTGATTCGAGGGTGAGGTCCCAAACACTT
>CEUS01284427.1_pt1 | contig 10192 bp, 9 predicted proteins | sample 427031 | NCBI WGS metagenome assembly CEUS01 (sample SAMEA2622837, study PRJEB7988) | marine metagenome | biome: marine biome (ENVO:00000447); feature: marine epipelagic mixed layer (ENVO:xxxxxxxxx); material: "saline water (ENVO:00002010), including plankton (ENVO:xxxxxxxx)" | depth 140 m | reverse complement strand
ACGTGATCAGCAATACTCTCAACTGCTGCCACGCTAACTGGACGCTTCTCGCAAGCTTTTAACAAGCCAACTATAAGCTTCTGGCGCTCAAAGCGTTCTCGAGTACCGTCTTTCTTGACTACCATACATGGGATTTCATCAATCCGTTCATAACTGGTAAATCGGCGACCACATTGAAGGCACTCACGACGACGGCGAATGACTCCACCCTCCTTACCTTCACGTGAATCAACAACCTTATCGCCTAGGTGTCCACAGAATGGGCATTTCATTGTTAATTCAAATCCTTCTTTTGATTTCTCATATTCGTCAAGCCAAACAATCCATTCAAACTAAGACCATCTTGCATCATAAACAGCATCCCTAAGATGGTCACTGGCATAAACGAAATTCCATGTAAGATCAACGCAGCTGCTACCGCTTCTGCATTTGATGCGCCAAAAAATGTGGTTGCCCCAATGCGATAAGCCTCATGGAAACTACCCACAGCCCCTGGTGTTGGAACTGCAACCCCTATTGCTAGCATTGCCTGCAACAGGAAGCTCCCAGTAAATAGCATATCAATCCCAAAAGCTATACTTACTAAATAAACTTGGACGGCAATCGTAAACCAAAGAATCACTGAGCAAATAAAGGCCGCTACCAGCACTCTAGGAGCCCTAACCACTGCCAATCCCTCACTAAAAGTCCGTGCTAGCTTAGAAAGACTCCTGGCCAAACCTTGAGGAAAATACCTGGTAACCTTTAACACGAAAAGACCAATACGATCCGGGTTTAAGGCTAAAAGCCACATTATTAAACCCAATATAATTGTCGCGATCATTATTAGAATCACTGAAATCTCAACTGCCTGCATATTTAGTGAAAGAAGAACATGCCTGCCACTAAAAAATACAAAAATGCCCAACAATAAGAGTATAGAAACCAAATCAAGTATCCGCTCAATGACTATAGTCGCAAATGTAGATGTTGCGCTTAGACCTTCCTGGCGCGCCAAAAGGTAAGGGCGTAAGAATTCACCTGCGCGGGCAGGCAAAAGATTTGATGCTGCAAGTCCAATCATAGTTGTTCGAAAAATTGCCCGGAATGATGCCTCTCCTAATGGTTCCAACAAATACTGCCAACGGACACTCCTAACAAGCATAATTAACACCACTGGCACAATCGTCATTAGGAGAGCACTAATACTTGCACCGCGAATCGAATAAAAAACATCAGCAAGATTCGCATGCAGTAAAAACCATGCCAGTAGAGCAATTCCTAAAAGGCTAACGAGTAAAGTTCTCAATTGATATTTCATGAAACGTCACTTAGATTTAGGTCACAGAATATATCAAGGTCGCCTGCCTATACAGTTGAGAGACTGCAGTTGTGATATATACATCACATGGCTACTATAAAATTTACAGAACTAAGGATTTTTTCTTTTGCCAGAAACTAGCCCTCTCCTCAGCACAAAATTAAATGGTGTTGACCCTGACCGCCGTGGAAAAGTCCGCGATATCTATGAAACTGAAGACTCTCTTTTAATTGTCGCGACAGATCGCATCTCGGCCTTTGACTACGTGCTCGGTTCTGGTATCCCGGACAAAGGTAAGGTGCTTACGCAACTCTCAGCATTCTGGTTTACTAAAACTCAACATATTGTCCCTAATCACTTGATTGGACTAGAAACAAAAAACTATCCCTCCATGTTTCGAAAACACTCCTCAACCCTTAAGGGCCGCTCTATGCTTGTCCACCGGACAAAACCACTTCCAGTTGAGTGCGTAGCACGCGGTTATCTGTCAGGGTCAGGCTGGAAGGAATACCAATCAACGGGATCAATCTCTGGCGTACAACTGCCTCTAGGTTTACGTGAATCTGAACGTCTCCCAAAAACTATCTTTACACCAGCGACAAAGGCAACAAGTGGCCATGACGTTAACATCACTGAAGAGGACGCAGGGCTACTTGTGGGCAAAGAAATAATTCACCAGCTTTGCGACTTAACCCTCCAGCTCTACGAATATGGACTGGCTCATGCTAGTGAGTGTGGGTTGATTCTTGCCGACACTAAGTTTGAATTTGGCTTGACACCAACCGGAGAAATTATGCTAATTGATGAGATTATGACTCCAGACTCATCGAGGTACTGGCCAAAAGATTTATACCAGCCAGGAAAGGCACAACCTAGCTTTGATAAACAGTACGTCAGAGATTACCTTGAAGAAATAAAATGGAATAAGAAGCCTCCTGTACCGTCACTGCCTGATAAGGTAGTTCAACGCACACGACATAAGTATTTAGAAGCTTACCAACGCCTCACTGGTCAGGAGCTCGAATGAGTGCTATGCGGGAACAGCTTGAAGGCCTGATTACTGAAATGATTAATCGAGGCATTCGATACGAAGATGCCCATCAAGAATTTGAAAAACGCTTCATCATAGAAGCGCTCAATAAAGTTAATGGAAATCTAGGTCGAGCCTCAGAATTGCTTGGAATACACAGGAATACCCTTAGCAGGAAAGTTAGTTCTTATCGACTTCGCAAGAAGCCTTGACCTCATTTTAACCAATAGATAAAATAGTTCCCTTGTTGTAAGAATAAAGGCCAGACTGTAAAGCTATTCCTGTCAATAGTTACTCCTGTTTGAACACCTTTGTTCTATTTATGCTTGGGGTTATTTCACCCCATCACTACTACCAGACATTCTGGAGTCGACGAATATGTCAGTTAGACCGTTACACGACCGGATTATTGTTGAGCGTCTCGAAGATGAAAGTGAACAGACGATTGGTGGGATCATTATTCCTGACTCAGCTAAAGAAAAACCCCAGCAGGGTAAGGTGATCGCTGCAGGCCAAGGAAAGAAGAATGACGACGGAACGAGACTTTCGCTTGACGTCAAAGAAGGCGACAAGATTCTCTTTGGAAAGTACTCAGGTCAAGAGATAAAGATGGACGGCCAGGAGCTACTTATCATGCGAGAAGATGAAGTCCTAGCCGTGATCGAAGGTAAGTAAAAATAGTAAGCAGTAAAAACTAGTGTGAAGTTATAAGTGCGTGAGGCTTGTCCCTTACGCTCTGATGGAGTCTAGGTAATGGCAAAACAAATTATTTACGGCGAGCAGTCGCGACAAGCTATTCTTCGCGGTGTCAATCAGCTAGCCGACGCGGTAAAGGTAACGCTCGGACCTAAGGGTCGAAATGTTGTTCTCGATAAAAAGTTTGGTTCTCCAACGATAACGAAGGACGGTGTTACCGTAGCAAAAGAGATCGAACTTAAGGATCCTCTAGAAAATATGGGTGCCCAGATGGTTAGAGAAGTTGCAAGCAAGACTTCAGACCTCGCTGGTGATGGAACAACTACCGCAACAGTGCTCGCACAAGCAGTTTATCGAGAGGGCTCCAAGAACGTCGTTGCAGGTGCCAACCCAATGGAAATAAAACGTGGCATCGAAGCCGCTGTCAAAACTATCACTGACGAACTCAAATCATTCAGTTCGCCAGTCAAAGACAATAAAACTATTGCGCAAGTCGGCACTATCTCAGCAAACAGCGACCCGACTATTGGCACGATCATTGCGGATGCAATGGAAAAAGTCGGCAAGGACGGCGTTATTACAGTTGAAGAGGCGCGCACACTTGAAACTACGTTGGATGTCGTAGAAGGCATGCAGTTCGATCGTGGCTATTTGTCACCGTATTTTGTGACAGATTCTGAAAGAATGGATGTTTCTCTTGAGGACCCGGTCATTCTTATCCATGAGAAAAAAATCAGCTCGATGAAAGACCTGCTTCCAGTGCTCGAACAAGTCGCAAGAGCAAGCAAGCCACTTCTAATCATTGCTGAAGAAGTTGACGGTGAGGCACTTGCTACACTTGTAGTAAATAAATTGCGTGGAACCTTAACAGCTGCAGCGGTAAAAGCCCCAGGCTTTGGCGACCGTCGAAAAGCCATGCTTGAAGACATTGCTGTCTTAACTGGAGGACGTGCAATCACTGAAGACCTTGGTATTAAGCTTGAAAATATTAAGCTTGAGGACCTTGGCACAGCCAAAAAAGTCGTTATCGACAAAGACAATACAACAATCGTTTCTGGCGCTGGAACACAAGCTAGCATTAGTGGACGTGTGAAACAGATCCGTGCACAAATCGAAGAAACCACATCGGATTACGATAGAGAAAAACTCCAGGAACGCTTAGCAAAACTGGTCGGTGGTGTCGCTGTCATCAAAGTTGGTGCCGCAACAGAAACAGAAATGAAAGAGAAGAAGGCTCGTGTTGAAGACGCCATGCATGCAACCAAGGCAGCTGCTGAGGAAGGTATCGTCCCTGGCGGTGGCGTCGCTTTACTCCGAGCAGGGGACAAACTCGACAACCTTAAACTCTCTGGAGATCAACTCGTTGGAATGGAAATCATAAAGCGTGCTATTGAAGAACCCCTGCGCTGGATTGCAACGAACGCTGGAAAAGAAGGTTCTATCATCGTTTCAAAAGTTCGAGAAATGAAACAAACAAATGAAGGCTACAATGCTTCCACGGAAGTTTATGAAGATCTTGTGAAAGCAGGTGTTATTGACCCGACCAAGGTAGTCCGATCAGCTCTTCAGAATGCCTCGTCAATCGCTGCCTTACTGCTCACAACCGAAGCACTGGTAGCTGAAATTCCAGAGGAAAAGAAAGAAGCCCCAGCAATGCCACCTGGCGGCATGGGCGGCATGGGCGGCATGGGCGGCATGATGTAATAGCAGATCGATTGAAAGCACAGATCTTAAGATACAGAAACGGCCCGGTGGAAAATCCATCGGGCCGTTTTTTTATGTCTACGCAATAACTCTGAGAAACTAACGTAGTGAAAATGTCAATTCAATTGCAATAAGAACATTAACTGGTTCTCCTAACCTGGTTCCTGGAACAAAACGCCACTGTCTAGCAGCTTTCATCGCTTCTTGATCAAGGCCAAAGTTACGATCTAGTGATTTGGCAATCCGTATATCCCCGACACTGCCATTAGACAGCACAACACACTCCAATAAAACGGTACCCTGCACTTTGGCACGCATTGCTCCAGCTGTGTAGTTTGGCTTAACTTTATGTAGGACTTTTGGTAACTCAACTCCACTCCCTGGCCGGTAAAACCCACCACCCGTACCCTCGCCAAAACCTTGACCTAGGCCAGAACCTTCGCCAGAACCAATACCAACTCCTTCTCCAGTCCCAGCGCCTCCATTTGTACCTGACCCTTGAGAAAGAGCTTCTGACACGCTAGTAGCTTCAAGCACGCCTGGAACGATCAGGTCCCCAGCAGCCATTGTTTTTGCTGGAATATCAAGTTCCAAGACTGGCTCAGGATCAGGCTCCTGAGGTTCATCGTCCTGAAGAGCGACCTCCTCTGGCTCAATAGCTGGAACGCTCAATTCTTCTTTGCCTGGCAATTCTGCTTCTCTAGGTAGTTCTAGTGACTCATTGCCACCGCCACCACCACCGCCACCTGGCCCTGGGACAGCAAGCCAAACAATCTCATCAGAGAGTCGTTCTGGCAACATAGCAACCCGAATAGGTTCTGGCATCAGATTCACGATCAGAATGACCAATAGAAAAAACCCTACATGGGCAAGAACTGAAATGCCGAAAGCATTGCCAACACGCTTATTTTGTTGTTCAAAAGAAAACTGCACCTCTGGCAACTCGCTCTTAAGGCGAACTGTTAGGTGCCCATACGCAGGCGTTCGATCCTTTTTAGCAACATCTGTCGTCTTTCTCATCGTGACCAAATTAAAAACGCTGGCCATGCTCTTCACAAAGTACGACAGAGCTTGTGTTTTAAATTGCTTCAAGATAGAGCTCCGTGCTAACAGAGGCCCCAATGATTGCTACACACGTCCAAGCCAAGCAGAGATAGCTGCATTTCCACCTCCGTATGAAAGTAACACTGTCAGTGCATCTGATGCACGAGCATCTGTAGCTACGGCAACGAGAACTCCGCCTCGGGCAGTTAACGTCTCGAAAATCTGACCATCGTGCAACTGAAAGCCAATTCGTTTGGCTGAAGCTCCAATACCACACCGCGCAAGTAATTGATCGGATCCTTGTAACGCTTCAACAATTAGTCCATGCACACAAGCAGATCCTAAACCATGGATCTCCATTGTTGACGCTGTAGTTCCGATAGCACTCTTGCATAATTCTTCAACCTCAAGAGAATGCTTTGCTATCAAGCTTACAGTCTCCGAGGAGAATCCTTGTGCGAGAAGTGCCTGCAACCCCTTCTCCGCACTACTTACATCCTGAAAAACTCCTACAGTAAAGAGGCTACTTGACATCTCGACCATCTCAGCTCCTTCCAACGCTTACCCCTCTATTATTATGCCTGCGAACCAAGCCCTTTCAAAAGGGCGTGCTACAATGTAGCTTGTAAATTCTGACACAGTCCAGATTTTGGGCTCATTGATAAAAGAAGGTGCATCATGAGTGTCGGCCTTCCAGAGATGCTTGTCATCCTGGCTATCATCGTCCTCATCTTCGGTGCCAACCGATTACCCGACATCGGTCGTGGTATTGGTAAAGGCATTCGAAACTTTAAAGCTGCTACAAAGGAAAACGCCGATAACGAGACCAAGTCGTAGCAGTGTTTCACTTAGATCTAGCCTTTACTGTATTACTCTTTGGTCTTTTGGTTCTTCGTTTTTCTGAACGCTCACGTCGACCTGGGCGCGTCGAGCGACGCTTATCAGTCTTCGACTTGCGCCCTTTGACCTTAGCAGGCCTTGTTTTACGTCTGATGCTGTCAAGAATCTCAATTATTCCAAAATCTATCTGTTTTTTTTCTAGATTAACTTGGACAACCTGAACAAGTACTTTATCACCAAGACGGTACTCCTTCTTCGTATTTTCACCTCTGAGCTTTTGGTCTCCTTCAATTAATCGATAGTAGTCATCTGCCATACTTGATATAGGAACAAGTCCTTCAACATAGTGTTCAATAAGCTCCACAAAAACGCCCGCTGAAGAAACTCCGGTCACATAACTTTCAAACTCGTCACCAACCTTATCCAACATGAAACGAACCTTCCTCCACTGTAAAAGTTGGCGTTCAGCTTCAGTAGCTCGACGTTCCATCTCAGACATCTGCTGGGCAATTTTAGGAAGGGTCTGAGTAAGGTTTTCTCGACGTTTCCGCAACAACTTACCTTGCCTTGACTCCCGCAACATCCGATGGACAACTAGGTCAGGGTACCGACGAATTGGGGATGTAAAATGCGTGTAATACTTAGTTCCCAATCCAAAATGACCAAGACTCAAAGCATCGTAGCGCGCTCTCTGCATTGTTCTGAGCATTAGGGAGGAAATCGGTCGTTCTTCTGATGTGCCACGAACGCGGTCGATAAGCTGTTGAAAGTGTTTAGGCTTGACCAGTGTCCTGCCTACACCAAGACCGTGTCCAAGAGTTTTAATAAAATATTTAAAGTCTTCTACTTTATTTGCATCAGGTGATTCATGAATGCGATAAAGAGCTGGAATACTGTTCCTATCTAGATGCTCTGCTACAGTTTCATTGGCTAAAAGCATGAACTCTTCAATAATACGATGAGCTACATTCCTCTCAACCGCAACGACTTCCTTAACCTCTCCCTTTTGAGTCATGACCACTTTAGCTTCAGGAAGATCAAAATCTATAGTTCCCCTGAGTTTTCGTTTCTTATGAAGCAACTCAAACAACTCCTGCATGAGTTCAAACTTTGGCACTAACGATTTATACTTCGACCTCAGCACGTCATTACGATCAACTAAAATTTCTTTCACCTCAGAATAGGTCATCCGAGCATTGCTTCTAATTACGCTGTCATGTAATTCGTACCTAACAACCTGTCCACTACTATTAAGATCCATAAAACACGATTGAACAAGTCGATTCACATTTGGCTTTAGGCTACATAGTTCTGTGGAAAGTTCTGAGGGAAACATATGAACTGCCCTTTCAGAAAAATAAACAGAAGTCCCTCTCTGATAGGCATCAATATCTAGAGCCCCTCCCTCTTTTACATAATGCGCAACATCTGCAATATGAACACCCAGGCGATAATGACCGTCCTTGAGTTTCTCAATGGTAATTGCATCATCAAAATCTCTAGCATCTTCCCCATCAATAGTTACTGTTACTAAAGAACGAAAATCCGTACGTCCTTCCAGGTCGCTTTTCTTTACAGTTGCACCTAAACGTCGCCCCTCATTTAAAGCATCCTGACTATGTGTCTCTGGGATGCCACACATGTGAATGACAACGCTTGTATCAACACCTGGCTCATCTAACGAACCAAGGACTTTAATAATCCTTCCAACAGGCTGATGTGCTTCAGACGGCCATCGTGTTATTTCAATAACTACTATGTGACCAGGCTTGACATCAAATTTACTTTTAACTACTAACTTAATATTCATTAGCAACCGACGATCAAAAGGCACAACATAGGCAACCCCTAGGTCAGTGCGTTGAAAAGACCCGACCACCCTTGGGTTGCCTCGTTCAAGAATTTGAACAATTTGTCCATCCACGCCTGCTTTTGTCCGCCGTTTAATACGAACGACAACACGGTCCCCATGCATTGCGTTCATTAGATTTCCAGAACTAATATGAATATCCTGATCTCTTGACCTCTTCTGAGTTTTCGTGCTGTTATGAATATCGTCTGGGATCACGAAACCGAAGCCAGCTGGATTCGTAACCAATCGACCAACTGTAAAATTTTTCATCTCAGGAAGACTAAAGCGATCTCCTCGTCCCTGAACCAACTTACCTTTGGAGATTAAAACCTTAAATTGCCGAGTAAAGTCAGATCTCTGTTTATTTGAAATTCTGAGCAACTGAAAAATTTCTTCTGATGTTGCTGGATAAGGCACGTTTTTTCGAATCAGGCTAAGAAGATTATTTATTGGTGGCATCAGAAATGTGGAATAGACTCAAAATTCTCAGAACTATTTGCTATTAAAGCAACGTGAAGATCGCCAACATTAGTCTCAGTTTGACCAGTTCTAATAAGATCTCCAAGCCTAGAAAAAAATTCGTAAGAATTATTTTCCTTTAGATAATGACTAGGTGCTTTTAATCCTGCGTTACTTGCCCTAACGATTGTCGTTGTATCAATTATCGCACCAGCTGCATTAGTTGGACCATCAATCCCATCAGTCCCGATACTTGCAACAACTACATCTATATCAAACTTCTTAACCTCAAGGGCTAATGCTAGGGCAAATTCTTGGTTTCTCCCACCAGACCCTGCGCCAGTTACCCGAACGGTTGTTTCTCCTGAAGCAATAAGACATAGGGGCGCTTTCAACCCTCGAGAGACTTGCAATAGATCGTTTGCGTACGTCAACGCTACAGTACGGGCTTCACCGACGATCGGCTCTGGGAGAACGTTAACTCGATATCCTCGATCCTCTGCAGCCCGACGAGCTCCCTCTACAACAACACGCCCGTTACCAACGATTCGAGTATGATTTTTTGTATTTAATATCCTAGAAGACAATCTGCTTTCACTAGAATCAGATGCTTTTTTGTCCTCTAGAAAAGCTACCACTTGCTTCGGATAAGATTCTCGTCCACCAAATTTTTCTAATACTTCAAGCGCCATCCCAGGCTGAGTCGGATCAGAAACAGTAGGACCAGAACCAATCACCGAAAGCTCGTCACCGACCACATCAGATATCACCAGAGTAGAAACTGTCCCTGCGCAGGCCTCGGATAAACGTCCTCCTTTAATCCTGGATAAATGCTTACGGACCGTATTGAGTTCCGTAATATCAGCCCCCCTCTCAAGTAATAGTCGAATTGTTTGCTGCTTATCTCGGAGCGAGACTTCCCTATTTGGCAATGCCATTAAGGATGATGCACCGCCAGATAAACATACTAGCAGGTGATCTTCCGGACGGCTCAGACTAGCAATCTCCATTGCACGCTTGGCTGCCCTAACACTATTCTCTCCTGGAATTGGATGAGACCCTCTATACCACTCAACATCAGAAGACTGTACGGGCCTGCTATTTATACCTATACCAATTACACGACGTAGTGGTTTCAGAGAAACTGCCTGAACTCCAGCCAGCATGCCGTCTGCTGCTTTCCCAACGGAAATTACATCTAAAGCAGAAGAATCTACCAGTCGACGACGTAAGCTAACGTCTGCTAAGGAAGTCTCAATAAGGGTGC
>CEUS01184964.1_pt1 | contig 10194 bp, 8 predicted proteins | sample 427031 | NCBI WGS metagenome assembly CEUS01 (sample SAMEA2622837, study PRJEB7988) | marine metagenome | biome: marine biome (ENVO:00000447); feature: marine epipelagic mixed layer (ENVO:xxxxxxxxx); material: "saline water (ENVO:00002010), including plankton (ENVO:xxxxxxxx)" | depth 140 m | reverse complement strand
CCCGCCGCACGAGGTCCAGTCGAAGTGGCCTGTCGAGCGCGGAGAAGGGCTCGTCCAGTAGGAGCAGTTCCGGTCTCGCCAGCAGGGCTCGGCCGAGAGCAACCCGTTGACGCTCGCCTCCCGAAAGATTTCGGGGACGGCGTTCTAGCAAGGACTGCACCGAGATCATCTCGGCGGTTTCTTCCACGTCGTCTGTGTTCGCCCCTGCAAACGCGAGGTTTTGTCGCACAGTAAGGTGGGGAAATAGCAGATCGTCCTGAGGCACCCAACCGACACGACGCTCCCAGGGTTCAAGGAAGAATCCCCTGGCGCTGTCCAACCAGACACGCCCCCCCATTTTCACCCGCCCGATGGCCCGACGCTCCACCCCGGCGAGAATGCGAAGCAGCGTGCTCTTGCCGGCTCCCGACGGGCCCACGATGGCCACCGCTCGCCGGCGTGTACAAAGCTCTGCCCGCAACGCCAAGGCCCCCAGGGACAGGGTCACCGCGACGTCCAGCGACGGGTCTGAGACCGCGTTGGTCATCGCCCCGACCACTCCTCGAGCCTCTTTCGCTGCCGCCGGGACAGAATCTCAAAACCCGCCAACGCAAGGAACGAGAGTAGCACGCTGGCGCCCACCAGAAGCCAGGCAGCCCGACTACCTCCCGGAGACTCGAGCAGCGAGTAGACCGCCAGCGGGATCGTTCGGGTGCGCCCTTCTACGTTGCCAGCCAACACGACCGTGGCTCCGAACTCGCCGAGTGCCCGCGCAAACGCGAGCACCGCCCCCGCAGCGATGCCGGGTGCCGCTAGCGGAAGCACGATGCGGAAGAAAGTGGAGCGCGGCCGCACCCCCAGGGTCCAGGAAACCTCCTCGAGGCGTCCGTCCACGGCCTCAAAAGCCCCCCGGGCCGAGAGCACGTAGAGCGGCAACCCGACCACGAGCGCAGCCACTACAGGCGCGATCAGGGTGAACGGCACGGAAACCCCGACCGCAGCCAGCGTTGGCCCGAAAACCCCCTTCGTTCCGAACAGCGTGAGTAGGAGAAAGCCGGTCACCACCGGAGGCAGCACGAGAGGCATGAGGATCAGCGTTGTAACCAGGGTCTTCCCAGGAAATTGGCGATGGGCCAGGAGTCGTCCGAGGAACAATGACGGGACCAGCCCGAGCAGCGTCGCTGCTAACGCCACTAGGAGCGAGAGCATGATCGCCGACGCCGGATCCGCAATGGGAGAAACCGGTGGTGGGGCGTATGCTTGCGCCGTCGGAGCAGCAGCAAGCAGCTCGAATCCGGCGGCTGTGAAGACCCCGCGTGCAGGCTCTGAGCCCAGGAAGGAAAGGAACCTAACGGCCGCTGCGGGACGCGGAGCACCCGTGAGCACCGCGCCCGGATAGACGACCACAGGCGACACTGCCGAGGGAACCGGAAAGGCCAGCTCGACCCCAGCATGAACGCGCACATCGGTTTGGTATACAATGCCTGCCGCAGCCTCTCCACGCGCTACCCACTCCAACGCGCTCCGCACGCTCTCCCCGCGGACGACCCGATCGGCCAACTCGTCCCAAATCCCTGCATTCTCCAAAGCTGTTCGCGCGTAACGACCCGCTGGAGCCGTCTCCCCCGCCAGCGCAAGCCGGGGTACCACGTCCAAGTCAGCTAACGCGCGGGGTGGTGTCGTCGTGCCGACCGGCACCACGATCACGAGAGCGTTTCCGAGCAATGCGACAACCCCGTCCGCTCTTGCCCCGCCCCGCTCGACCACCCAGTCCATCCACTCTTCGTCTGCCGAGATCAGTAGGTCCGCGTTGCCCTGTAGGGCCAAAGGAGCGAGGCGTGACGTGGCAGCGAAGCTAAACCGGACAGGGTTCCCTCCCTCCTCTTCCCATAGCCTGGCCACCGTGGTAAGCACGTCGGTCAGGCTGGCAGCGGCCAGCACTAGGATGGGCTCTCCAGACGAAGACGCTGGGTCAGTCGTCTGGCCCGCAAGGATGCCTGGTCCGACGAGCAGGGCTCCACAGACTACCCACGCCAGTAGCAGAACTCGGCAACGTGTTGGTGACGGCAAGAAAAGTCGGAGCTACCAATGAAAGGGTGTGATTAACGTGCAACCGAGGACACAACTTGGGGAAATGCCAATCCTCCCGCACGTTTTCGAGGGCCGAAGCACGCGTGCGAGCCGTCTGGTCGGACCCGGCCGGAGCCCTGCGCGAATCCCTGCCAAGGTGAGAGCCGCTCCCAGCGCGTCCTAGGCCCTGTCGCTGCCACTCCTAGGGAAGCGAAGGAAAGCGCTCCGCCTTGTCCTCCGGGAGCACCGCGGCCAAGCTCTACACATGACCTTCTTTTCCCGACCCAACCGCTTAAATAGGAACACCAGGCTCCCCATGGTCACCGGCTTAGGATAGTGGATAGCGGGAGCGTTGATCTACTGGATCGTAGTTGAGGTGTTCGGTTCACCGCTTCGGGATCTGGAAGGAGCGGTGAGGTTATGGCGGGTGTGGCTGAGCACGCCGACCGGGGATTCATGAGTAATACTGAGCAGCGAGGTTTCGTTGGCGTGGATGTGGTGGACCTGTGTGATCGCCGCTGCGATGGCAAGGTACATGACGCTCGCTTCCTCACGCGGGTCCTCAACGACGTGGAACAGGGTGCGCTGGCGGCCGCCCCTGATCCCGTTGCTACCCTATGGCGCCTGTGGGCCGCCAAAGAAGCCGCCTTCAAGGTGGTCTCGAAGGTCTGCGGCGCACCTCCGGCTTTCGTACATGCTGCGTTCCGAGTTGACCTCCCTGGCCCTCAATCGAGGAGTAGCCTCGGCAAGGTGGAGTGGGAGGGCCTCTCGGTGTTCGTCTCCTGGCACGAGATGCCCGGCCGGATTGCGGCACTCGCTTGGAACGGCGTGGCGGCCTGCGGGCCACCAGAATGGGCCTGGGGGGCGGCGGCGGATATCGATCCGGAGCCAACCGCTCCGATGGACATTCTGCTGGAGAAGCTTAGCGAACGCGAGCGGCCACCGGTGCACTCGCGCAACTCGGCGCTGGTGCGGTTGGCCGCCCGCGCCGCACTGGCCCGAGCATTGGGCATAGACGAAGCCAGAATCGAAGTCGTATGTGGGGAAGGGCCGAAGGGACACGTGCCACCGGAAGCGTTGATCGACGGCCGGGCTGCTCCAGTCGACGTGAGCTTCTCGCACCACGGGAAGTGGTTGGCATGGGCAATTCGGCCTACCGGGCCTAGGGCCACGCAGTACGCTCCGGAACGCTAGCATCCGCCTGGGCGGTACCGCATCAGCGCGGTGTTGTCTGCTTGGGGTAAGCCGCCGTTTGGACGGGCACTGTGCAGGAACCTGGCCATGGGGCCTCTTGACTGAGTGCCCTGGACCGGGGAATCTCAGGGTCATGGAGATGGACGACCACACGCGGCTCAAGGCCCTCCTAGTGGAGCGCTCAGTTAGGCTCGGGGATTTTGCCCTGGCAGGGGGCGCAAGCTCGATGTACTACGTCGATGTCCGCCGGACGACCATGAGTGCCGAAGGGCAGGTCCTGGTGGGTAAGCTAGCCTGGACGCGGGTGAGCCAGCGGTCTCTGGGAATCACCCACGTGGGAGGGCTCACCATGGGAGCCGACCCGGTGGCCTACGCCATCGCACATTCGAGCTGGCTTGACGGCCACCCAGTGGATGCATTCTCCGTCCGCAAGAAGGCGAAAGAGCACGGGCTAGGACAGCGCATAGAAGGAGGCCTTCCTAGCGACGCTCACTGCTTGGTGGTGGACGACGTGATGACCAGCGGCGGAAGTGCGATGCAGGCCATCACTGCGGTGCGCGCCCATGGGGCAACGGTTGCTGCCGTCTTCACGGTGGTGGACCGTGAGGAGGGTGCTGGCGCTTTGATGGAGGCGGAAGGGGTCCCGGTTCTTACCCTCTTCACAGGTCGCGAACTGCTCGAAGCAGCCCGGGAATCAGCTTAATCCAGCAGCCTGAGCGGCATTACCAGACACAGGTAATCGATCTTGTCGTCACTCTCACTGACGGGCTCCAACGTTGCCGCTCTCTCTGGCGCCTGGAAAGTGAGCCTTACCTCGTCGGTCGGCATATAGCGAAGCACCTCGAGTAGATAGTTGGCATTGAAGCCTATCTCGAGTTCCTGGCCCTGGTACTCCAGCTCCAGTTCGTCATGACCTTCGCCTAGGTCAGGTGTCAACACATTGAGGTGAACCTTCCCTTCCTCGAATGCCATTCTGATCCGGTGGGTCTGGTCACTGGCAACCACCGCCATCCTGCGTACGGCCGACTCCAAGGCGCGCTTCTCCACTATAGCATGCTTGTCATTGTCTTTCGGTATGACCTGCTCGTAGTTCGGGAACGCTCCGTCAATCAGCCTGGTGTAGACCTCGGTCCCGCCTGAACAAAAGCCCAGGTGGTTTCCGCTCCTAGAGACTGACAGGTCATCCTCGTCTCGGAAGAGCCGTTGCACTTGTTGGAGTGCCGCCGGAGGCACGATGAAATCGGCACCGGTAGCGGTGGAGGACCCTATCGGCATGGTCATCCGTGCAAGGCGATGGCCGTTGGTCGCCACCATACGCATCTCGCTGCTACTCAGCTCCCATAACACACCATTTAAGATGGGTCGGCTTTCCTCGGTTGATACAGCAAATGACGTGTGGTGGATCAGGCGTTGGAGGTCTCCACCCTTGACCGTCCACCCTTCATCGAAACCGACAGATGGTAGCGTCGGAAACTCATCAGCCGGCAACCCATTCAGTTTGAAATGGCTCCTCCCGCAGCGGAGCTCTATTTGGTCATTTTGTGTGGTTACTTCGACCGGGTGATCGGGCAACTCACGGGTTATCTCCTGCAATTTCCTCCCCGGAGCCGTAAGGTTGCCTGACTCTAATACCTCAGCGGGAACACGCACCCTTACAGCCACATCCAAATCCGTGCCGTTCATCCAGATACCATCCCCGTCGGTGGAGAAAAGGATGTTGGAAAGAACCGGAAGCGTGGTTTTCGATGGGATGCTAGCCGATACAGCGACCAAGCCGTTATGAAGGTTCTGCCGGGTGATCGTAAATCTCATGGATCCTCACAAACGTAGGTAGTAAAGACCTTTTCCACGGCACTACTTAATATAAATGATCTTAAATAATAAGAATCTAGTAGTAGAAGGGGGTGTGCATTAGTGGAAAACCCCATCGGAGATGCATGGGGGATAGCGCCCACATTGGGCGTACTTCGTTTCCGGGTGACTGTGGATTGAGGGTGGAGAGGGGGATGTTTTTCCAGCATCCGCGCCTAGTGTCCAAGACAGGTGTGGGAAACAGCTCGCCTCTCCTCATTGTACCCACATCAGATGTGAGGATTCACGGGATAGCGCAACTCGGCTTGCGCTTCTTCCACCTCTCTACGGAAAACAGAATCCACCTCCATGTCTTGCTCGATCTTCCGGATGGAGTGAATTACCGTCGAATGGTCACGGCCTCCAAACACCTCGCCGATTTGCACCAACGACGTATCCAAGATCTCTTTGATGAGGTACATGGCGACCTGCCGAGGCACCGTCAAGTCCTTCGTCCTCCTCTTGGACACCAGCGCATCAGGGCGGACCTTCCACCGACGTGCGACCGTGTCACGGATCACCTCAGGAGTTAGACGTGCCCGATCTCTCAGGCTCTCCGTCCGCAGCACGCCGGAGAGAGCGGTGCGAGCCAAGGAGCTGGTAATTTCCTGATTTGTGAGTGAAGAGAACGCGAGCAGCTTGATGACCGCACCCTCCAACTCACGAACCGAGGCGGTGCAGGAGTGCGCGATGTAGTCGATCACGTCGTCATCGAGCACGATCCGGTCGTCCGCGGCCTTCTTCCGGAGGATCGCTACCCGAGTCTCGTAGTCCGGTGGCTTGATGTCGGCTACTAAGCCCCACTCGAACCTGGACACAAGTCGTTCCTCGAGACCGGGCAGTTCCTTGGGGGGGCGATCGCTAGTGACGACGATCTGCTTCTGGGCGTCGTAGAGGGCATTGAACGTGTGGAAGAACTCCTCCTGGGTGCGTTCCTTTCCCTCAAGGAAGTGAACGTCGTCCACGAGCAGCAGGTCCATCTGGCGGTAGCGTCTGCGAAACTCCGCCATCGACCCTTGCTGGATCGAGGTCACGAGTTGGTTTGTGAACTGCTCAGAGGAGATATAGGCCACCCGCCCGGGACCGTCCTGATCGAGGATGTAGTTCCCGATCGCATGCATGAGATGTGTCTTGCCAAGCCCTACGCCTCCGTACAAGAAGAGTGGGTTGTACATGCGAGCTGGTTTTTCGGCGACCGCACGGCAGGCGGCTGTAGCCAGTTGATTGTTGCTGCCCACCACGAATCGCCCGAAAGTGTACCGCTCTTTCAGTCCGCTGGTAGTGCGGCCGGAGGGTGTGGAGGAGGAGGCCTGCTGGCTCGTGCCGCTGGTGGAAACCGGCTGGACCGGGTTGGTGCGGGTCTCTTGGGGAACGGGGTCAGTCAGGGATGGTGCTGCGGCGGGGAGCTTACTAGAACGGAACGCGATTCTGAGGGGTCTGCCCATAACGCGGCGCGTCAACTCGCCTAGCATGGAGCCGTACTTGTCCTCGATCCACTCAACATGAAACTGGCTGGGCGCTTCGACCAACAACTCACCATCAGTGAGCGCGCTCGCTGAGGTTCCCGAAAGCCACGTTCGGTAGCTTTGCTCGGGTATCCCGGCTCGTGCGGATTCCAACACACGATCCCAGAGGTCGGTTGCGGTCAGCTCCATTGACACACTGAGGCTTGCCCCGGACCGTCGTGTCCCGGGAGCCGATGACTCCTTGAGTTCTGTTTTGGATGTCTCTTCCGACTGGAAGAGGCATAGTCAACGTAGGCTACGGTTGTGGAAAAGTCAATCGAAAAGTAGCGGTCCGTTGCGAAGCCGACGCTCCCGATATGCGCAACGGATGCCCGGTTGACGCTTGCCGGACGCCGGGTCTACTTTTTCTTGCTCGATTCGCTACGGACAGCCCAATGGCAGGACACGATGAAACCGACGTACAGACCGCGCAACCGGAAGCGAATCAACAAGCATGGCTTCCGTGCCCGCATGGAAACCCGCGGCGGGCGGGCGGCCTTAGCCCGGCGTCGGAGAAAAGGCCGGAAGCGGCTCACGGTCGAGATCGGCGGCAAGTACTAGGGAGGACATGGGGATGAGCACTGCGCGGCCGGAGAGTGACGGGCCGCGTGGTCCGGGTGACTGCCAGCGACTCCCCCGAGCGAGCCGGGTCCGCCGCAGTCCGGACATCAGGGAGCTGTTGAGGCGGGGGAAGCGGGAGAAGACGACGCACCTCGACGTCTTCTTCGCCGCTTCCCCCGCTGCGCGTCCCAGACTGGGAGTGGTCGTGCCAAAACACCGGCACGAAATCGTGGAGAGAAACCTTCTCAAGCGGCGACTGCGCGAACTCGGCCGCACGCGGGTGCTCCCGGTCTTGCGGAGTGCTGGGAGAAATATGGACGTGATGGTGCGGGCTCGAGCCGAGGCCTACGACGCCTCGTTCGCCGATCTCAAAGAAGAGTTGGATCTGATGACGGAGGGGCTTTGTTCCGCGCGCTGCTCATCGTCTTGATTCGGTTTTATCAGGCCGCAATCTCGGCCTGGCTGCCCCCGGCTTGTCGCTTCACCCCTACCTGCTCGTCCTACGGCCTTGAAGCGGTGGAGCGCCATGGCGGAATGCGCGGCGGTTGGCTGACCCTGCGGCGTCTCTTGCGCTGTAATCCATGGGGGAAGGTGGGTTACGACCCTGTTCCGGCAATTGGGTTCGCTCCGGCTTCGCCACTCGGGGAGGGAGGGAGTGGTGATCGCATTCGCCACGCACGCGGCAAAAAGACACGATGAATACAGAACTGCGCTTCGTTGTGGCGATTCTCTTGATGATCGCTGTGCTCGTGGTTACCAACGTACTCTTTCCACCGACCCCACCGGCGCTATCAGATCCGGGCATGCTAGACACCTTGAGCGTGCCCCAAGGTGGTCCCCCACGATCGACCGGGGGGGCACCGACACAGGTTCTTGGCGGTTCTGGCCGGCTGCCTTCCGTGCCGGACTCGCTCGCTAATCCGACAGATCTACGCGAGCGTGAGGTTGCCGTGGTGGGGCCGCTGTATCGTCACGTTTTCAGCACGCGCGGGGCACGCCTGGTTTCCGCGGAGCTCCCCGGCTTCCGCTCATTCACCCGTGATGGTCCGGTCCAACTAATCCCCGAGGACGGCGAGGGGGCGCTGGGGCTAAGGCTGGTGATCGGGGCGGACACGCTCGATCTGAGGAACTTCGCCTTCACTCCTTCGCGGGAGCAGGTGACGCTCGGTGAGCGAGACTCCGAGCGCTTGACGTTCCGGTACCAGGCTCCTGGGCTGGTGGTCGAGGTCAATTATCTTTTCGTACCCGATTCCTATCTGATCGAGGTGACGGGATCGGTGCGAGGGCTGGACCGGGCCTTGCTCCTGACCGACCTGGGGTCCGGGCTCGCCCTCAACGACGCCGACCCAAAGTCCGAGGTGCGGGCTTTGGCCTACGTCGGAAACCATCTCCAGGATGGTGTTTCGTCTCATCCCCTGAGCAAGGTGGATGGGGCGATCGTCCACGAAGGCCCGTTCCTGTGGGCAGCGTTTAAGAGCAAGTTCTTCGTCCTCGCGATGCAGCCCGGCGCCGGTGGTGTGGGTCCGGAGCAGTTTGGCGGCATGCTTGTGTGGCCGGAAGGGCCTGATCGGGCGCGGGTCGCTGTCTCGGGGCCGATTGCCGGAGAGGGCGAATTCGGATACCGCACGTTTATCGGACCCCAGGAGTATGCGCGTCTGACCGCCCTAGGGGGCGACCTCGATGAGGTAAATCCCTACGGTTGGCGCTTCTTTCGTCCGGTGATTAGGCCTCTTGTGGGGGTCATTACCGGCCTCTTGGTGTTCATGCACGACACGCTCAATCTCGCACACGGCTGGGTGCTCATCCTTTTCGGGGTGCTGATGCGTGGGGTGCTTTGGCCGTTCAACCAGAAAGCGATGCGTGCGCAGATGCGCAACATGGCGGTGCAGCCGATGCTCAAGGAGATCCAGACCAAGTACAAGGACAATCCCGAGAAGCTGCAGAAAGAGATGCTGAGGCTATACAAGGAGTACGGATTCAACCCGATGGCTGGCTGCCTACCGATGCTCCTCCCCTGGCCGGTCCTGATATCTCTTTTCTTCGTATTTCAGAACACGATCGAGTTCCGGGGTGCCTCTTTCCTGTGGCTTCCTGACTTGTCCGCACCAGATCCCATCTTCATCCTGCCGGTATTCTTGGGCATCTCGATGTTCTTCCTGCAATGGATAAGCATGCGATCCATGCCGGAGCCCAATCCACAGATGAAGATGATGATGTGGATTATGCCGATCATGATGGTCTTCATCTTCTTCAACCTGGCCGCTGGCCTCAACCTTTACTATTCGGTTGCTAACATTGCCACCATCCCGCAGCAGTGGTGGATCGGGAGGGAGCGGCAGAAGACCCAAGGACGAGGGCCGGTGAAGAAACCGGTGGCCTGAGTCGGGGGAAGGCGGGCCCCATGGATGTGGTAGCCGTCGATACCATCGCAGCCATCTCGACTCCGCCGGGATCGGGGGCGATCGCTGTGGTGCGGCTGAGCGGCCCGCGAGCCACCGATGTCCTCGCCCGGGTGGCGCCCGAACTCGGTCCCGCGGAGCCCCGCAGTGCTCGGCTCATTGCCATCCGCGATCCGGACACGGGCGAACTGGTTGACCGCGCGGTGGTGGTCGTTTATCCCGGACCGGGTAGTTACACTGGTGAGGACCTGGTCGAGATCTCGGGGCACGGTGGTTGGCTTGGCCCGGCCATGGTAATGGAGGCCTGTGTTGCAGCTGGTGCCAGGCTCGCCGAGCCGGGTGAATTCACCCGGCGTGCCTACCTGAACGGCCGTATGGACCTAGTTCAGGCCGAGGCGGTGGCGGATCTGATCGAGGGGCGAAGCCCGATGTTGCGCCGCGCCGCTCTCCGCCAACTCGACCGGGGCCTTTCCGACCAGGTGGCCGGCCTGCACGACGCTCTTGTGCAGCTCGAGGCACTTTTGGTCCATCACCTGGATTTTCCCGAAGAGGACGATCCGCCGTTCCCTGTGGCAGGCATCGCGGCCGAGGCGGACCTAGTGGTTGCACGGTTGCGGCGTTTGCTCGATACCGCC
>CEUS01067821.1_pt1 | contig 10194 bp, 4 predicted proteins | sample 427031 | NCBI WGS metagenome assembly CEUS01 (sample SAMEA2622837, study PRJEB7988) | marine metagenome | biome: marine biome (ENVO:00000447); feature: marine epipelagic mixed layer (ENVO:xxxxxxxxx); material: "saline water (ENVO:00002010), including plankton (ENVO:xxxxxxxx)" | depth 140 m | reverse complement strand
ACGAGAATCACGGCCATCGTGGAGGCGTATCCTGGGGAAAACTCGGACGGAGGTCGATTTCGACTGTAGGCCAAAATCAACCGTCGAGGCAATACGGAACCCCGCAAGGATCTCGCCTCTCACGAACTCAACGCTCGGCCCCAACCAACCAGGCCACGGTCCTCTCCAGTCCGTCCCGCAAGAGCACTTCCGGGCACCAGCCCAGTCGCCCGGCAGCGGCCGAGGGATCCATCAGGCTGTGACGAATGTCACCAGCCCGCGATGCCTCATACCGAGGTGTCCCTGAGTCATCGCGTCCCAGACGGGCCGCAACCAATTCGCCCAGCAGTCCGGCCAACATGTTGATTTCGACTGCCTCACCGGTGCTGACATTGACCGACGCGGCCTCGCCCGGGTTGGCCCTTTCGATGGCTGCCACGTTCGCGCGAGCCACATCGCCGACAAAGACAAAATCGCGTGTCTGGCAACCGTCGCCGAAGATCGTCAAATCGGCCCCCGCTTCCAGATCGCGACAAAATGCCGCCACCACACCGGCCTCACCCTCGACACTCTGTCTCGGCCCGTAGACATTGCTGTATCTCAGGGACACTGCGGCAAACCCCAACTCACCGGCGGCCCAGTCCAGGTAACGTTCTCCCATCCACTTCCCGATCCCATACGGCGAAATGGGCATCGCCACCGTCGTCTCATCGGCTGCCTCAGACGTCTCGCCGTACAGCGCGCCCCCGGACGACGCAAACACGAATCGCGAAGCTCCGACACGGTGGGCCTGGCTGATGACGTTCAACATTCCCACGATGTTGATCTCCGCGTCGACGGCCGGTTCACGAACCGACCGCGCGACCGAAACCTGTGCAGCATGGTGGCAAATCGCCTCGGGACGCGCTTCATCGAATGCGGCCGACAGGGCCGGCGTGTCACGGATGTCCACCTCCGACAACGGCACTCCCTGCGGAAGGTTCTCGCGTTGTCCGCTCGAGAGATTGTCGAGCACATGTGGTTCGTGTCCGGCAGCCAGCAGCGCATCGACAACATGGCTGCCGATGAAACCGGCCCCACCTGTGACTAGCACTCGCATCCGCACCCCTCCACCCCGGCCCGCAAACGACACCTCAGGTGCCGAACAGGGCCGTTTCTCGACCCTTTCTAGGTTAGACTGCCGCCAGCCCTTACGACAACAATCGACTCCCTGACCCAATCGAGACAGCCCGCCATGCCCCAAGCCGCCGAAATCGCCTCCCGTGGCCGCCTGCTCTTCCCACTGATTGCCTCGGTCACGATCCTGGTCCCCGCAGGTGTTGTCGGCGAGTCACCCGGGACCTCCTCGCGGTCGGCCGGGCCGATCACCGCGACGTTCTCGATCGTTGCGGTCGACCCCGAGACCGGTGAATGCGGGGCGGCAGTCGCCAGCAAGTACCCGGCCGTCGGCAAGGTGGTGCCCTACGTGAAACCCGGAGTCGGAGCCTTTTGCACCCAGCACTACCACCATCCGCCCTGGGGCCCCCAGGCGTTGAAACTTCTCGGCGAGGGGTTGGCGCCCGAACGGGTCATCGGGCAGTTGCTGGCCGACGATCCACGGCGTGAACTCCGGCAACTGGCGATCATTGACATGACCGGCCGGGTCGCCAACCACAACCCTTCGGCCGCCCCGGTTCGCAGCCGCTACTGGGGTGCCCAATCGGGACGATTCTATTCGTGCCAGGGCAACACGCTGGCCGGCCGGAAGGTGATCGCCGAGATGGCTCGGGCCTACGAGCAGACCAAGGGAAGCCTGGCCGACCGGTTGATGGCCGCCCTGGTAGCCGGGGATTGTGCCGGCGGTGACCACCGTGGCCGACTCGCCGCGGGAATCAAGGTCGCACGCCGTGGCAAGCCGGGGACCTGGTTCCAACTGCACGTCGACAAAAGCGACGATGCGGTCGCCGAACTTCTGAAGACATACGTCGCGTTCAAACATCCGGCCAAAGGGAGTTGGAAAGGCGGACGGCCGCCGTTTACCGATCCCTGTCCGAATCGTAAGACGCCGCCAGCCAAATCGCCTGTTGAACGACCGACACCGCGTCGGTAGGCTGGCGACCCCGGACGCAGCGACAGGGATGGGTTCGCTCGCCGTAGCAGGGATGCCGATGGCTGCCAATCGAGAGTTTCTGGACTGGGATTGTCCCGCGTTGCCCGCGGCGGCCAACTGGTTGGCCGACCGGTACACCCGCAACGATGTGTTCGATCTCTCGGAGTCACTGCTGGTCCTGCCCGGTGCCCGTGCCGGACGACGCCTGCTCGAGCTGCTGGTTGATCACGCCACCGAAAATTCTCTGCGACTGGTCTCCCCCACAACGCTCACGGTGGGAACGCTTCCCGAACAGCTTTACGTCTCGCAGAAGCCCTTCGCCGACGACCTGGTGCAACGTTGTGCGTGGGTCGCGGCGCTGAAGCAAACTCCAGCAAAACAACTCGGCGACGTCACCGCGCACCGCCCCGGCGACGACGATTCGAGGGGATGGCTCGACCTGGCCGATCTCCTGAAACGGCAACACGGCGAATTGGCGGGCGACGGCTTTGACTTTTCTCACGTCGCCGCCTGCGAGATGCTCGATGCGATTCCGAAGGAACGCCGTCGCTGGGAAGTTCTCCACAGCATCCAGCAGCGATATCTCGACACGCTGGAAGCTCTCGCGCTCTGGGACCGTCAGACCGCCCGGATGGTGGCAATCGAACAGGACGAGTGCTCGGCGACGGAGGACATCGTGCTAATCGGCACCGTCGACATCAATCAAACGATGCGGCGAATGCTCGAGTCGGACGGTGTCCGTGCCCGGGTCACCGCGTTGGTACACGCCCCCGAATCGTTGGCGGATCGGTTCGATGGCCTGGGGTGCCTGGAACCCCGTCACTGGCGTCAGCCGGCAAGGCCACCCCGAGACGATTCGGTGCAGATCGCCGACCGGCCCGACGATCAGGCCACGACCGTCGCGGCGTGGCTGTCAGAACTTCCCGGACCGCGACGAGCCGACGACGTGACAATCGGCATCGCCGACGAAACGCTGGTCCCGACGATGGCCCGTCAAATGGCTGACTGCCAGGTCCCCACCCGGTGGGTTCACGAGGCGGCCCTGCCCGACACACGTCCCTGGGGGTTGCTCGAAGCGGTCGCACAGTGCCTGGAGAGCTTGCACCTCGACGAGGCGGGCGACGACCCGGTAACAACCGTCGCCTACGGACCGCTCGCGGCCCTCTGGCGGCATCCTGACTTCGAGACCTGGCTGAGATCCGCAACAGACTCAGACCCGGTCGCCGTCCTCGATGCCTTCCGCAGAGAACACCTGGTGGCACGGCTCGAACTCAAACCGCTGGAACCCGATGACGAGGGCTCCCTCTTGCCGGGAGCCGCCCTGGAACAGACCGGATCCCTGTTGTCCACGCTGTCTGGATCACCCCGTCCGCTGACCGAATGGTCCGAACCCATCATCACCCTGCTGGCGACGATCTACCGGGACCGAACAGCGGACCGTGACGAAAGAAGCGGCCATGTGCTGCTCTCGGCGTCGCGGCACATCCACACGGCGGTCACCGAGTTGGGTGAGGTTCCCGGCGACGTGGCGGTGGAGACAACCGCCATCGAAGCGATCCGGGTGGTACTCGAAATGGCATCCGGCGAAACCGTCGCTGCCGTGGCCGATCCCGAGGCAATCGAGATGGTCGGATGGCTCGAATTGCCTCTCGACGATGCCCCCGTCCTGGCCGTCGTCGGTGTCAACGAGGGTCACGTCCCGTCGGCAACAACCTCCGATCTGTTTCTCCCCGATCGCCTCCGCCAACGCCTGGGGATCCTCGACAATTCGCGGCGGATCGCTCGGGATGCCTACGCCGTGTCGGCCCTGGTGGCTTCCCGCGAGCACCTGCTGCTGATTGGTGGTCGCCAGTCAGATTCGCAGGACCCTCTGCAACCCAGTCGACTGCTGCTGTCGACCGAGGGCGACGGCCAGCCGGCCCGTGTCCTGGACCTGCTCGATGTCGACTTGACCAGGCGAACCGCCCGCTTGCCCGGTGCGTTCGCCAACGGCCCCAGCGAATCCCGGTTCCTCGTCCCGGAACCGACCGCCACCGGACTGTCACGGGTCAGCGCAACGGCCTTCGGAGACTTCCTGGCCTGTCCCTACCGGTTCTACTTGCGACACGTCCTGCGGCTGGAGTCGTTCGACGACCAGCCCGCCGAACTCTCGGCTCTCACCTTCGGCATCCTTGCCCACGACGCACTCGACGAATTCGGAACGTCCGACCTGGCCAATTCGACCGACGTCGACGCCGTGCAGGATTTTTTGCGGTCCGCCGCCTGGAAATGGGCCGGAATCCGACACGGACGCCACCGACCCGAGGCGGTCGAAGTCCAGGTGGTACAACTGACCAACCGTCTCAACGCCCTGGCCGAATGGCAGGTTCGATCGGTCCAGGACGGGTGGCGGATTCGACACTCCGAAGAGTCCATCAAAGCCGGACAGGTGATCCTCGACACACCGGCCGGCCCCCTCTCGGTCACCGGCCGCATCGATCGGATCGATCACAACGAGTCGACCGGCCAGTGGCGAGTGATCGACTACAAGACCAGCAACAAGCCGGACAAGCCCGACAGCAACCATCGCAAGGGACGCGGAAAACAGAAAACCTGGCAGAGACTGCAGTTGCCTCTCTATCGTCGGCTGGCCAAGGAAGCCCTCGGCGTAGACGGCGATGTCCAGTTGGGGTACCTGGTCCTGCCGGCCAGCACAGCCGACACCGGTTTCCTCGAAGCGGGATGGACAGAGGACGAACTGGCCGAGGCCGATGAGGTGGCGGCAGAGGTGGCCGAGAAGATCGTGCGGGGCGACTACACGCAAATCTCCCAGAAGCCGCCGGCCTTCAGTGACGGACTGGCAGGAATCTGCCAGGACAAGCTGCCGCATCCTCCGCGACACCAGCACTGGAGCCGGTCATGAGCAGCCTGGCGATCAATGAACGCATGTTGATCCGCGCCTCGGCCGGTACCGGAAAGACCTACCAACTGACCAATCGGTACATTTCCAGGCTACTCCGCGGTGTTCCCCCCTCACAGATCCTCGCGGTGACCTTCACCCGTTACGCCGCTGCCGAGATCCTCGATCGGATCCTCATCCGACTCGCCAGGGCCGCCAGCGATCCGCAGGAGACCGAAAAACTCGGCGAGGCCATCGGGGAAACCGGTCTCCAGTCCGATCGCTGCCGCGAGGTGCTCGGTGAGGTCGTCGACTCGCTGCAGCAACTGCGGGTCAGCACGCTCGACAGTTACTTCAACCAGGTCGCCAGCAGTTTTTCTCTGGAACTTCGGCTCCCGGTCCCCTGGCAGATGATCGATGACATCCAGACAGCCGACCTGAAGCGGGAAGCGGTCCGGCGTGTCGTCGACCAGGGCAGCCAGACCGTGCTCCGGCGGCTGGTCAACCTGCTGGCCGACTCCGATGCCGCCCGCTCGGTCGAAGACACGCTGGTTGGCGTCGTCACGAATCTCCACCGGATCTACCTGGAAACCGCCGGCGAAACAGGAGACAGGGCCTGGAAGTGGTTGAAGCCGCCACCGCGGCCTGGCCGCACTGAGATCGGCGACGTCGTCGAGGCGATGGAGAACGCACCGCTGCCGGAGGACAATTCCTGGCACAAGGCGCATCAAAAAGCCATCGCCGATGTCGACGCCATGGAGTGGGCTGCTCTGGTCGGACGAGGACTGGGAGTGAAAATCCTCACCGCGGGAGAAGATCGGTTCGACGATCCCAAGGTCCCGGTCGAGGTGGTTTCGGTCTACAAGCAGGCCTTGAAACTGTTGCGGGCCGATGTGGCCAACACACTGGTCGACCAGACCGCCGCCATCCATGACGTGCTGGAGATGTTCGACGCCGAATTCACGAAACTGAAAAACGAATCCGGGTACGTCGAATTCGGAGACATCACGCGTGAACTGGCCACAGCGGCACTGGGGAACGACTCGCAACGGTTGGCCCACCGGCTCAACTCGGGTATCGACCACCTGATGCTCGACGAATTCCAGGACACCTCCCCGCTGCAATGGCAGGTGATCGAACCCCTGGCCCGCGCGATCACCGACGGCAACGATGCGGATCGGTCATTCTTCTGCGTCGGTGACAGGAAACAGGCCATCTACGGGTGGCGTGGCGGCGTCGCCGAAATCCTCGAAGAACTCGAGACAGAACTTTCGGGCCTGGACGGCGATGATCTTTCGGAGAGTTTCCGATCGACCCCGGAGGTGATCCGGACGATCAACCAGGTCTTCGGGAACCTGGACCGTCACGACAACCTGGACCAGGTCACTGACGCCGTGACCGACTGGCCGTTCGACGACCACGAAGCCCACCACTCCGACCGCAAAGGTTACGCCTGCCTGAAAACTCTGCCTGGCGAACGCGGAAACATCGATGACGAGGCGACGTTCGACGAGATCGCCGGGATCATCAACGGTTCCGGTGGCCACAGCGTGGGCATCCTCGTCCGACAGAACAAGACCGTCGGCCACATCGTCTCCCAACTCCGTCAACGGGGCGTACGTGCCAGCCAGGAAGGCGGGTTTCCACTGACCGACTCGGCCCCCGTACTCGCCCTGCTGTCGATGATGCGGCTGGCTGACCATCCCGCCGATTCCCTGGCAGCTTTCCACGTCGCTTCCTCGCCAATCGGAGAACTTGTGGGTCTTGACCGCTCATCCGACCAAGCCCAATGCGCGGCCGTCTCTCGGCGGGTACGCGAGGACCTGGCCGATCGGGGCTACGGAGCGGTCATCGGTGACCTGGCCCGGAAACTGGCCGCCGCATCCGACTGCGACGAGAGATTCCGGCTCTCGCAGATTGTCCGGCTCGCCTCCCGCTACGACGCCCAGTCCAATCTCCGACCCGCAGCTTTCGATCGGTTTGTCCAATCGGAAGGATTCGGTGACCCATCGACTGATCGCGTCCGTGTGATGACAATTCACAAGGCCAAGGGTCTGGAATTCGACATCGTGATTCTCCCGGAACTGAATTCTTCAGTGTCCGGAAGAACGAACACCCTTTCGGTCCACCGCCACAAACCGACCGAACCCCCGGATCGAATCCTCAAGACCGCCAACAAGGCGCTGCGACTGGCGTTCCGAGAGGACCCGGACATCAACGAGGTCTACGTCGCCGAACAGAGTCGCAATGCCACCGAGGCGATGTGTGTGATGTACGTCGCCATGACTCGTGCTCGCCACGCCCTTCACATGCTGATTCCTCCATCGACCAAGACGAAAGAGAAAGACCTCCCGGCAACAATGGCCGGACTGCTGAGAGCCTCGTTGACCGACGGAGACGAAGTGGAGGCCGGTGTCGTGCTCTTCGAGGACGGAGACCCGGAGTGGTGGTCCCGAGTCGAACAACCCGTCGAACCGGTTGCCGAAGAACTCGCTCTCGACATCACGCTGGAACCGTGCGGGGGTTCGCGACGGCGCGGCCGCAGCCGCCGGGCCCCGTCAGGACTCGAAGGCCCCTCGGAAGTCGATGTCGCCGCGATCTTCGAAGCCGGCTCCGGCGCAAACATGCAACACGGCACACTGGTCCATGCCTGGCTCGAGCACACCGAGTGGGCTGACCGGATTCCCGACGACCAGACACTCCAACAGATCGCTCACAGAAATCACATCCACGTCGACGACCTTGATGTCCGAATTGCCAAGCTGAGGACTGATCTCCAGCAGCCCGAGATCCAGGCCATGCTCACCGAAGGCTCCTACCACCAGCATCAATGGCTGCCGTTCAACGACGACGTCAGCCAACAGATCCTCGAGGGCGACGGACCACAACTGGAAGTCCAGTGCGAGTACCCGTTCACGATCAATCGGGACGGAGGAATCCTCAACGGGACCATCGACCGTCTGGTGCTGCTGCGACACGGAGACTCGATCGTCGCCGCGGACACGATCGACTACAAGACCGACTACGTCGAGAACCAGGACGACATCGACAAGAAGGTCGAGTACTACCGCGGACAGTTGGAAGCCTACCGCGATGCCGTCGGCCGGGTGTTCGGTCTCGACGATGACCACATCGCCACCAGGCTGGCGTTCGTCGGTGCGGGACAACTGGCCACGGTGTAGGCCTTCGACTCCATCGCGCCGATGACCTCGGCTAGCGGACCGGAAACAACTGAAACGCCACGTATCCCTCGTGCCGGTGGTCGCCCCGCTGCATCGTCGCTCGCAGGCCGGCCCCCCAGCCGGCGATCTCGTCACGATCCCGTTCCGAGAGCGGTTCGAGCGGTACCAGGTGCTGTCGCTCGAACTGGTCTTCTCCCAGCACTCCCGACTCTCGCAGTCGTGCGAACAACTGCGGCGTCACAAACTCGGTGTACCCGTACGTCGTGCGATACCTGAGGATCTCCTGCCAGTTGACCAGTACCCAGCCGATCCCCTCGGCATGGAACCGCTCGCGGATCGTCTCGGCATCGGCCAGCCCCCCCTGCCCGTCTCCGCACCACTCTTCCACCAACGACCGATCGAACACCGTGTTGTACCGAACCGGAAATCTCGCATCGAAGACCTGGGCCTCCCCGACACACAACACCCGCATGGCTCCGTCCCCGAGTCGCTGGTTGACCGCCCGGATCGCCGGTGCCGTCGCCTGGACGACCTGGCGGGCTGTGTCGAGATCGCCGAGGAAGGCGTTGTACCCGATCACCGGACGTGGTTCGGTGATCGTCACCACGCCGATGTTGTGGGCCACACCCAGCACGACCAACACCGCACACGGACGCCACCATGCCGACCTGATCGACCAGGTCATCCCGATCCCGGCCAGCAACGAGACGACCGGTAACAACGGAACCCAGAAACGGTCGAGCCGGTGCGTCAGCCCCCACCAACTGAAGAACAGCCACGCCACCAGCAACCAAAGACCGACCACCACGCGTCGGCGACTGGAAACCAGCAGAGCCAGCGGGGCCAGCCCGAACACCAACGGACTCTGCCAGTCGTTGCGACTGACGATATCGAGCACACGGTTGGCCAGATCCGAGACCGAAAAGTCACTGGAGGAATGGGCCGCCCGCCACTTGAGGTTGTCCGACTCCGACCAGTCCTCTCCGCCGAACACCGAATATCCCAACGGGTAGACCGGGTTGCCTGTCTCGGCCAGATTCTTCAGCAACCACGGGCCGATCGTCAACGCGACACCACAGCAGAAGGCAACGGCCAGCCGAACGACTCGCATCGGCGCCTCACCTGACCCGTTCCGCTTCGGGGACCTCGACAACACCAGAACCAGGGCCCCCGCAGCGGGGAGCACCACCTGGACCAGCCCGGTGTACTTGCAGGCCATCCCGCTTCCGGCCAGCAGGCCGGCCAGCAACCAGGCGGCAGTCGCCGGCTCACCTCGCTGCGACCTCTCGATCGCCAGCATCACCGCCAGCAGTGTCGCGGCCAGGAAGAAGCACAGCCCGCCTTCGGCGTAGGCGATGATCGCAACACGGGTCGTCCAGGGAATCGTCAGATAGACCATTGCGGCAGCCAAACCGGCCGATGAACTCCACCAGCGGCGACCGGCCGAAAACAGCACCAGGGCCGTCAGGGGTGCGAACGCAGCGAGCACGGACTTGCCAACCAACGCCCCCCACCACCAGTCATCGGCCACGACCATCCCGGCCAAGCTCAGCATCTCGGTCAGGAACGGGAAACTGGTGTAGACGTTGTGGGGCAGGCGGGTGATCCGTCCCTGTTCGAAGAACTCTCGCGGCCCCTGCAGGTGGTACTCCTTGACGTCGAAGTCGATCGACGGCAAGGCCGCACCAGTGAACTGGAAGAACAGAAACAGGGCAGCGACAAGTCCCACCAGCCACTTCACCGCTGTCGGGTACGCCAGGAAAAATCCCGTGGAGACTCTCGACGCCGCCGCTTCGGACCGGGCACGGCGACCCGCTCCGGCCCGCCACCACAGCACCAGTTCTGTCACAAGTGCCACCGCCGGCAGGGCAACCAGGACTCTCCGTTCGAGCACACCGGCCAGTCCGCAGGCCAGTGTCAACAACGAGAGGGCCGAGATCCCGACACCCGTGGCCAGGACAAAAGCCGTGGCCGTGTCGGTCTGCAACGGGGACGTCACCAATCGGTCACAGCGGCCCACCAATCGGCAGATCAGTCGGCCCATCCCCCAGGCCCCGAACAGCAGC
>CEUS01254411.1_pt1 | contig 10198 bp, 8 predicted proteins | sample 427031 | NCBI WGS metagenome assembly CEUS01 (sample SAMEA2622837, study PRJEB7988) | marine metagenome | biome: marine biome (ENVO:00000447); feature: marine epipelagic mixed layer (ENVO:xxxxxxxxx); material: "saline water (ENVO:00002010), including plankton (ENVO:xxxxxxxx)" | depth 140 m | reverse complement strand
CCATTGCAAATGTTTTGGTGAATGCCAGCGGCTTAAACAGGCGACCTTCCTGCGCTTCCAGTGTAAACACCGGCAGGAACGACAGGGTGATGATCAGCAAGGAATAGAAAAGTGCAGGCCCGACCTCCTTCGATGCATCAAGGATGATTTCGAGATGACCCTTCTTTCCCTGATCTCTTTCCAGATGCTTATGTGCATTTTCAATCATAACGATGGCAGCATCCACCATCGCCCCAATGGCGATCGCAATACCACCCAGAGACATAATATTCGAGTTGATCCCTTGATTCTGCATCACGATGAATGAAATCAGAATACCCATCGGCAGTGTGAAGATCGCAACAAATACGCTCCTAAAATGTCCCAGGAAAATCACACACACGAACGCAACAACGGCCATCTCCTCGATCAACTTGGTGCTCAGATTGTCAATCGCCCGGTGAATCAGTGTCGATCTATCGTACGCCGTACGTACCACAACACCCTCCGGCAGACCTGGCTTCAATGATTCCAACTTGGCCTTCAGCCGTTCGATTACCGTAAGCGCATTCTCGCCATACCGCATCACCACGATCCCGCCGACGATCTCTCCTTCTCCGTTCCATTCCGCCAAGCCTCGTCTCAACTCCGGGCCCATCTCCACCGTAGCAATGTCACGCACCCTGACCGGTGTACCATTCGGGTCAACTGAAACTGGAACATTTCGGATGTCGTCGAGTGAACTGATATACCCCAGCCCCCTGACCATGTATTCGGCCTCGCTCATCTCGATCAACCTCCCGCCCACGTCGTTGTTGCTGCGCTGAATCGCCGTGCGCACTTTCTGGAGCGGGACATTATATGCCAGCATCTTGTTAGGATCCACGGTTACCTGATACTGCTTTACGAACCCACCGATGCTAGCTACTTCTGACACCCCCGGGACGCTTGTCAGTTCATAGCGCAGATACCAATCCTGGATGGACCTCAGTTCGGCCAAATCGTGATTCCCTGATTTGTCCTCCAACACATACTCGAAGACCCAACCCACGCCTGTTGCGTCGGGTCCCAGTGAAGGCGTTACGTTTTTCGGCAGGCGTCCAGATACAAAATTCAGATACTCCAGAACCCTGCTTCTGGCCCAGTACATATCGGTACCGTCTTCGAAAATCACGTAAACAAAGGAAAGCCCGAAAAACGAATAACCACGAACCGCTTTGGCGAAAGGAACCGACAACATCGCCGTGGTCAGCGGGTAGGTAACCTGGTCCTCGACCACTTGTGGCGCCTGCCCTGGGAATTCGGTGAAGATGATGACCTGAACATCCGACAGGTCCGGAATGGCATCAAGCGGTGTGTTGTACATCGCGTAGACACCCCAGCAGATAGCGAACAGAGTCGTCAGCACAACCAGGAACCGGTTACGCAGGCTCCATTCGATGATGTTGTTCAGCATTGTCCAATCTCCCCGGCAATACCGCGATAGACCTCCTCTGGGAAAAGGCTGGTTCCACATGGGATCATTCCCAGTGACGTAGCCTTGAGTCTATCAGTGCTTATGTTCACTGGGCGTCGCCTCCTCTCCGTCCCCATTGGACTCACTGGTCATTGTCTTGAGAGCAGCATTGAGATTGCTTTCGGAGTCAATCAGAAACTGTGCTGAGGTAACAATGGCCTCTCCTTCCCTCAACCCGTCCAGCACTTCGTAGACCCCCTCGGCTTGCACACCGATTCGGACTTCGCGAGGCATAAACCTTCCCTCACCCAGATCCACGATCACCACATTACGTTCACCAGAGCGAATCAACGCCTGAGAGGGGACCACCAGGGCGTCTCTTGACACCAGAGGCTTTATCCTCACATTTGCATACATCCCCGGTTTCAATTTTATCTCTGGATTGGGGAAAACCATTCTCACTTTAACTGTACGTGTCTTCGACTCCAGGAAGGGGTAGGTATAGGTAACCTCTCCGTAGAACGTCTTTCCGGGCTCATAGGACAGCTCCACCTCCGCTGGCTGTCCCACCTTAACCCAGGGGAGTTCGTATTCATACACATCCGCATAGACCCAGACCCTGGCGAGATCCGCAATACGATATAGATGCTGGCCTGATTTGATGTGAGCCCCATCGAATACGTCCTTGTGCACCACAACGCCTTCCTGTGGCGAATAGACCGTCATAGTCCGTTTCACTTGTCGTGTTTTCTCCAATTCCGCTATCTGACCCTCCGTAATGTCCCAGTAGAGCAATCTTTGCTTTGCAGACTTGAGAAGATCCAGGGCACCCGCGGCGACGTCTGATTCGGCTCGTTCTCTAAGCTTTCTGCTATAATCGAGCGCCGTCAGATACTCTTCCTGTGCCGCTACAAGTTCAGGACTGTATAATTCGAGAAGGGGCTCGCCCATTTTTACGGCGCGTCCGGTGTAATCCACAAAGAGCTTTTCGACCCAACCCATCACCTTGGTGTTCACATCCGTCATACTCGTCTCATTGTAATCCACCCTGCCAATTGTACGGATGGTTCTGGACAGGGCCTTGCGTTCCACAACTGCCGTCTTCACACCGATATTCTGTATCGTCCCAGGGTCAATCTTCACACCTCCACCTTCCCCTATCGCTTTGTCTTCATACACAGGAACGAGATCCATTCCCATAGGAGACTTTCCCGGACGGTCCGATGTAAATTTCGGATCCATCGGTGCTCGCCAGTACAGGATCTCTCGATCCTCTACTCCCGGCTTTTCCTTCTGTTCTTTCCCCCTATCCTTCACCAGATCCATCCCACACACTGGACAGCTACCAGGTCGCTCCGAAATCACGGTAGGATGCATCGCACACCGGTACACCGAACGCTCCTCCTCATCAGGTCTACCAGTTTCCTCATCCCCTAACCAGACGCCGGCGACGAACCCAAATGCAAGTACAACAACGAGTGTCGCTATCCTCTTGATGTCCACCTTACCAGCTCCTTTCAGTCTGGAACAAAGGTCTGCCCACCGCCGCCTCCAGTTCAGCCAGTTTCTTTTCGTGTCCGGTCACGTGACGGTAATAGTCTATCTCGAAATTGAAGAGCGTCACCTGGTTGTTCAGCAAGGTCAAGAAATCAACCTTGTCCACCTGGTAACCTGTCATTGCGGATTCCAGCGACTGCTCGGCCTGAGGTAGAATAGCCGTTTCGAAAAGCTCCGCCTCCTCCAGATGGCGTCGTGCTTCCAAATATGCAACACGCGTACTGAAAAGAACCTGCTGCTTGGCTTCTTCCACCTGCGATTGCGCCATTCGAATATTGGCCTGGGCCTCAACGATCTGATGATGTTGTTTCCGCCCCTTGTAAAGCGGGAGATTCATCCCGATTCCGATGCTGAGGAAGTCGGCCCCATTTACCGGATCATCTTTCGTACCAGCACGCTGCCGGTAGCCCAGGCTGATTGTAAAATCAGGCCATACCTGTCTTCGTGCGAGACGTTCTGTGGCTCGCCATTTAAGGACGGAGTGCTCCAACCCTTTAAGCAGCGGCCTAGCTTCCAGGGCAGCCTGCTGAATTTCCTCGAGCGTGTACTGCATAGCAGTCAGGGTCACTTTTTCAGGCCTCCCAACTTCGCTTTCAAGGCTTCGATTGAGCAGAAGGTTCAAACGGGCTTCCGTGGTTGCACGTATTGTTCCCAACCGGATCAACTTGTCCTTGAGGCCCGAGAGGGTTACCTGTGCTTTCAGAACATCCTGCTGGAGGCCCCTTCCCACGGCGTATTTCGTCTGCGCAATACGAATCAGATCCCTCAGAAGGGTTTCATTATCCCGGGTAATCGAGATAGCCCTGTCCAGAAACGCGAGATTGAAATAGGCCTGTTTTACCGCGTTTACTATTGTGCTTTCCCGATCCTCAAATTTGGCCTCCGCTACATCCGAGGCGTGCTTGGCAACCCTTTCCCTGACTGATCGCGTACCTGGAAATGGAAATTGCTGACTCACCCACAACGACCTTCCCGACATAGGTGTGCTGTCCAGGTCAAAACTGTTTGTTGGCAGGTTCACCAGGTCAAACTTCACATTCGGATCCATCAGGGCCCCCGCCTGAGACACCCTGGCCTCGAATGCGGCCCAGCGATGCTTCAGTTTGGACAGGCCCGGATTCTGCTCAAGGGCCTCCCTGATGATTCTATCCAGGTCCAGTTCGCTGGTGTGACCCATGGTGCTCACGAGAATCGTGAGCATTACGATAGTCTGTAGAAGACTGTAAATGCACTTCGACACCCAAACCTCCTTCGGCCTTACGCACGACGGCATCTCCCCGGTCATACGGCACCAGAGGTGGCGACCTGGCCATAGCGTAGCGATCAACCCAATCGGCTGACAAAAGAGTCGGTGGGTCGAACTCCACGAAGCACTGAAAATTTCTTCTCTGAGGAAATATTGCTTGAGTCGCCCCCGGGTGTGGACGCCCACATCGGGAGGACGGGTAGGGACTAAATCAGAAACGAGGTATTCAGCAGATACAATTGGGGTGAAGCACGGGTTGCAGAGATATCCGATGTCCTTGTGTGCCCAACCGTACGATAAGTACAAGATCCATGCGTGGTAGTGGAATTCTGATGAATAATTGGAACTGCCTGAGCTGTAGCCGGCAAGGCCGAGGGCAACTCGCGTTCATCCTGATTCACTTCGGGCTGATCTCCACAACAGCAATTGGCCATAGCAGGCGCCGTGTGACACGAATCTGACACCAACTGCACCCAGCACAGACAACTCAGTACGGCAACCAACAGGGCCACAATGACAGCGTATGAAGTGGAAGTTTTCGGCAAGACGGATACTCCATTGTCAATGAGTGTTTTGGAACAGTGCATTATTCTTCCTTGTAATCCTTTTCGAGAATTCCTTTTTCCTTCAAAGTTTTTGTAAGTTTTTCTAGACGAACAAGTGCAACCACTCCAATCATCCCAAAAACAAATCCGACTACTGCTAGACCTTCCACTATTTATACTCTTGAAAGCACTTTTCGAAATTACTCCACCGTTACGGAAACCTGCAAAGTAAAAACAAGAAACTTACTTTCGACCAACGCCACATGGGCTAACAGTTGGCACAATCTATGCCTGCAAAATCCAAAATCACAATATGTTATATTTTACAGAAATCCTGCAGCTATGTCAATACCGAGACAGCCATGTCCCAGATTCCTACTATTGAGGCCGATCTGCCGATCCTGACCAGAACCTGTAGGTATGGAGTTGTGTTGGCTGTAATGGGATGAGACTCGTTATATTAATCAGGACGTAGAAATGGGCCATACTAAAATGAGAAGTCATTTCCTATGGGGGACATCGTGAAGAAGCGTACGTTCTGTAGCAATAAAGGCAATGTTCCGAAGTTTCCTTATTCGCAGGCTGTGATCTACGGCGATCTGATCTACATTTCCGGTCAGCCGCCGGTAGACCCTGAAACTCAGGAACCGATATCGGGCGATGTTAAGGAACAGACACAGCAGATACTCTCGAATGTATCGGGTATACTGGAAGATGCAGGCACCTCACTGGAGAACACGATAAAAGTCACAGCCCTGCTGAAGGACCGATCCTTGTTTTCCGACTTCAACGAGGCATATGCGGAATTCTTCCAGGAGAATCCGCCGGCCAGGACGCCTGTATTTACAGATACCGGAAGCAACCTGGTGTGTATGGACTTTATAGCAGGTCTGGAATAGACGACTCACCAGAATGCGAGGACTTACCAGATCCTGCTCAAGAGATCCAGGATCCCTTGCTTCACTGGTCCACTATGATGGGATTGACTTCTATCCAATTCAAGTGTCTTTTGCCGGTTTTGGATGTACCAAGAATATGACTGGCATAACATCTGAAGATTGCTATATCGCGAGGACCACCCTAGATCAGAGCGTGCACGAGTCTTGTCTATTTCACATAATTCTCTAATATTATGGTGTGTCCAAGTCCCCGAGTGTTGTTTGCATCACGAGTTGGAGCTAGTAGTCAGCAGAAGTTGAACTTTGCCCATTTTTCTTGCGAAGCGCCACTAACTTAGAGTTGGCAGTTTTGGTCCTTTCCAGTAAGGCTTTACTAAAAACTGAATTCTTGAAAAGACAAGGTGGATTGTCCACCCAAGCCCCCTAAAGAGAAGAGTTGACACACAGAGGCGTTTACAGATGCGATCTAATCTCTCTAAAAATACTCTCGGCAAGTCGAGTCTTTTCTTGATCCTAATGACTCTGCTGGCATTCGTCTCCTTCAGAGGTGTAGAAGACCTACTGATTGATGCAGATGACCACGACTATTTTAAGGCCGCGTCTGGTGTTGATACTGGTTCTTCGCTTTCACTCCGCTTGGCGAATATACGAATGCTCGGCCAGTTACCGAGTGGCTTTTCCTTTACTTACACAATATTTGGGGTGAAAATTATTCCAATTACCACTGGCTCTTAGTGGGTTTGCATCTGGTAGCTAGCCTACTGCTTACTCTGACGCTTTGCCAATTGGGCTATGACAAGATGGTGAGTTCCATTTCCGGGATGCTGTTCCTCGTGAACGTCTCACATTTTCGAGCAGTGCACTGGATTTCTTGTATGGCTTATCCATTGGTTTTAATCTTGTCACTGGCTGTTCTAATCTCCTAGTCCCATTTTTTAAAGTCTCGTCGCGGTGCTTGGATAATCGTAGCCTGTGGACTTCTTTTCTTGGCCAGTTTTGCACACGCTTCAGCAGTAAGCGTTACTCTCTTCTGTGTCTACTTAACTTGGCGTAGATTTCCTTCCCCAAGAAGAATGATACTGTCAGTGTGGCCTCTTCTGTTCACAAGTTTTGTGTGTTTTGCACTCAGTTCCACGTTGTTCGCCAGTGCATTACCAGCTTCGGAAGGTTTCCCGAATCTCCTCCAGGTGCCAAAACATCTACTGTGGTTTCTCGGAATGCTCCTGATCACAGCACACTGGTTTCCGTCGAACTTGGTATACGAGCCAAACCTGATGGTCATCTGTTTCGGCGTGCTAGTCTTCATTGCAGCCATATTCATAATGGTTCGTTGGCCCAATAGTTCTGCGATGACAGATGGAATTGTTTGGATGTTCTTGGCACTTGCTCCCTTCTGCTATAATGTGATTATCATCATTGGCTCAGGTGCAGTGAAGCCCGGAGGAGTTGGACCATCACGCCACCTTTATATTGCCTCGGCAGGTTCATCCTTGTTACTGAGTCATCTGATCTGTCAACTGCATTGGTGGCTATTACAACACACGAGTGTCATACGTGCCCGGGCAGTATTCGCGATATTGCTGGTAGGGATAGTAACATCTAGCGTAGTTGCGTTAGATTGGGTGAGGGCTTTGTCTCTCTATGCCTCTGGGCGAAGCTATATTTGGAAGGGTCATCTAGCACTGGGTGTTCAGCAACTAGAGGGTGCGATTCGACACAAAACTTCCATTCTCCCCAAGGCTGCGTTCCTGCACCTTACGGTTCTTTCTCTTGCCCTTGGGAAATCCCAACAACATCTCCTCGAAAAGGAGTTAGAGAAGGATCCTGACTCTCCTCTTTTCGGAATGCTCCTTGGTATCACTGCGTCTCTGCTTGATAAACCTGAACTGCGTGCTGAGGGTGCCAGAGTCACCTTAAAGATTCTAGAGAAGTCCAAAGATCCAGTGCTTCTTTCACAGGCTGCTACTGGTTACAACAACCTTGGAGCTCATTACTACACAGTCGGCGAGCTTCCTGAAGCCATTGAGTGCTACCTTAGGGCCATACAGATTTCGCCAAAATACTACAAACCGATTTCCAACCTCACTCGGGCTCTTTCTGAAAGTGGTAGGTTCGAGGAGGCCCTTCGAGTATATGGCTACCTATTGGAACTTAAGCATAATCAAGACGACTACTACCATCTTCCCCTCTCTTTGCAAGACCAGGGACAATCAAAGCTGGCAATCCAAGCCTACAAAGAATATTTGTTGATAAAACCAAACGATGTTTCTGCACTGAATAATTTGGGAATACTGCTTTCTGAGAAAGGGGAAGGCGAGGATGCCGTTCTCTACTTAAAGAGGTCCGTGGAGATTGATCCAGAGTTTACTGACGGAATTCACAACCTTGCTCGGGAATATCAAAATCAGGGGAAGTTAACAGAAGCCATAAAAGGCTTTGAAGCCTACCTTCGTTTTGAGCCAAATGACCACATTGTGATGAACACCTTGGGTATTCTCTATTCTAGTAATAACCGAATCCGGGAAGCCCTCGAAATCTATGGAAAGGCAGATCAGATTGCACCAGGCTTTGGAGAACCGTTGTTCAATAGTGGGGTGATTTATTTAGGCCAGGAGAAATATGATATTGCCGAAGAAAAATTCAATCAAGCACTACTTAAGGACCAAACTCTTTGGCAAGCTTATCAGGGGCTTGCAGAAGTTTTTGAGCAGAGAGGGAAATGGAAAGAAGCAATTGAACGATACCGGAATATTCTTGAACTCAATCCTAGCAACCAGAATGCCCGTGAGAGGATTGATGAATTGATACGAAAACACAACACGGAATAATGTCAGATTAAGTCTTGTCTATTTCATCTAATGCCTAATTCGTAGATCCATTCGATGAATCTGAAAGAAAGAGGATGCCTGAGTGTAAGTTTTTTGAGCTGCCAATCCCTGACCTCGAATTTTTCAACGAACAGGTTCCCGTCTCCAAGCAGGTGGACCGCCGAACCCCAATACATAAAACAGGCGGACGCTCCTGCCATCCAGGCCACACAAACGGCGTAGTGCCAAGGAGACCTACCCCAAGGGTCAATCACTTTGGCTAATTTGCCAAAATATGTAAGCCCCAAGGAGCGTAAAAACGGAACGAGTAGGATTAATGACAGGATAAAAAATGCAGCCTGTATCCAAATGGGATGATACGTCAATACATTCGCTGCCCAAATGGGATTAGGTGGGGGAACTAGGTGGGCAACCTGATACAGGCCGCAGATGACGCTGGCAACTACGATCGAGTTAGCAGTAGTGGTAGTTTTCTTCAGATCCACTTGACCCTCGCCAGCTTTGCGCCAAGACGCAGGGTGTGCATCATATTCGTCTCGTCCGCAATTCCCTTGCCTGCGATATCGAATGCGGTACCGTGATCGACGGATACTCGCACAATAGGCAAACCGAGCGTTACATTCACTGCCTTGTCAAAGGCGACCAATTTGGCAGGCGCGTGGCCTTGATCGTGATACATTGCGACTACTCCGTCGAAAATACCATCGTATGCCTTGAAAAACACGGTGTCGGCTGGAAGCGGTCCAATCGCATCAATTCCTCGGGCTCCCGCGCGTTCTATTGCCGGCTGAATTGCTGCGGCATCCTCGCTGCCGAAAAGTCCTGATTCTCCCGCGTGAGGATTGAGTCCGCATACTGCGATACGCCGGGTAGGTCGCCCCATATCCTTTAACGCCTGATCCAGCAGCACGATCGTATCGAATATCCGACCCTCGGTCAACTGTGCGGAGACATCCGAGAGGGCAATGTGTCCGGTGACGTGAACAACGTTCAGCCTCTCGGAAGCCAGCATTAGCCTCACATCGTGACCACCGGCACGCTCCCCAAGCAATTCGGTGTGTCCGGCGTAGTGAAATCCGGCAAGGTTCATTGCCTCTTTATTCAACGGCGCGGTCACAATACCATCGATTCGTCCGGCAACTGCAAGATCAACCGCAGTTACGACCCACTCAACTGCCCCCCGGCCTGCTTCCGGGCAGACCTCTCCAAGGTGAATTTTCGCCACATCCAGCTCGACCGGACTCAGGACTTCGACCGTACCCCATTCGCAAGCAGCCTCCTCGGGCGAACTCACCGGCTGTACAGCCAGGTCTACTCCTGCAACATCGAGACTATTCTGCAAGAGTTCGGGATGCCCAATCACCATCGGGCGACAGTCTCGATATACCTCAGGTTTGCTGAGTGCCTTCAGAATCACTTCCGGCCCAATACCACAGGCATCTCCCATTGTGATGGCCAGAAACGGCCTAGGCTTCCCTGGTTCGGTTTCTGGCCCCACCAGCTCTTGTACTGCTTTGACCAGAATGTCCGAACCTCCGATTGCTCCCCCCTTGGTGACCATGCGCAGACCGTGACGATCGCCTCCCGAAATCATACATAAAGGTACACCCGTAGACACCTGCCCAAGGATCTGGGCACCTGTACCCCCAACGGCCTTCAGTATCTCCACAGCTGTCCATCCGCCTGTC
>CEUS01068604.1_pt1 | contig 10205 bp, 9 predicted proteins | sample 427031 | NCBI WGS metagenome assembly CEUS01 (sample SAMEA2622837, study PRJEB7988) | marine metagenome | biome: marine biome (ENVO:00000447); feature: marine epipelagic mixed layer (ENVO:xxxxxxxxx); material: "saline water (ENVO:00002010), including plankton (ENVO:xxxxxxxx)" | depth 140 m | reverse complement strand
CCAATATCTGCAAACCATCGAGCTCGTTCTTCGTCGAATGTCCAGCCATTCGTATCCAGAATGACAAGGTGTTTATATGGGTCAACCGCCTCGATGAGCTCGTCAAGATTCTTCATGATCAGTGCTTCGCCGCCTGTCAGGACAAAGCGGAAGATGCCGTATTCGTCAGCCTGGCGAGATAGCTCGGCGTAGTCTGAAATTTCCATCTGCTTGCGCGGATCAATGTTGCCCGTTCGAGCCTTTAGGTCTCGACTCATGTACGGCTCTTCACAACAGTGCTCGCACTTGAAGTTACACAGTGACCTGTTGATCTTAAGTCGCAGGATCGGACTAATGACGCCCTCCAGCGAATTGCGGTGAAAAGCTTGGATTTTTTCGTGGACACGTGGGCGTTGCTTGCTCTGATCTTGTCTCTTGCGGCTCTCATCCGAGCGGAGAATGACTGTTTGGCCTTCTTCTGGAAAGGTTGTCAGTGTTTTCATGAATCACCTGTATATAGGTCACCTTATGACCGTAAACAATGTTAGGCCACCGGTCCACTGCTCTGAGACCTGCGTAATACCTGGCACAAGCATTTGACTCAACAGCCAAAATTCCAGACTCAGGCCATAGGCCTTGAAACACAGAATCAGTCGCTTGTCTATATGTTCGAAGGCAGAGAGGCAGAGCACCGGTGGATAGGCCTCGGTATTTGCCAGCAAATCCGGCGAACCTATCAGCGCTGCTGCGGCTTCAAAGCCCCCACTCAGTACGAGCGCCTCTGGCATGGGCAGGGTCAGCATTTGGCTGCGCTGAGAGGCGGTGTCGTACTCTTGGAGCGCAGCGGGAAAATACCACCCGACAATGACGCCCTCTCGTCGCGCGCTCAGAAACTTCTCGTATCGTGCTCCTTCGGCGAGTGTCAGTGCTCCGTGCAGCGAGGGTTTTTTACCCTGTAAGCTTCTTTTGAAGTGATATTGAGGAAACATTTCTGTGAAGGAGTTTTCAACAGCCGCCAACCAGTGCTGTTCAAATTCTTCTCCCAAGTCCATATGGTCGACACACTTTGGGCAAATGAAAGGGACGTGGGCACCCTTGTAGATATCTCTGATGGAGGCATCTTCTCTCGCCGCCTTCATTAGATCGCGGCATGTGGACTCAAACTGGTGAGCGGAAATGCTTTCGGTTACGCCTGCATGTTTGTTCATCCTTCGCAGCACTGTGTCGAATTGGATGTCTGGCTGGTTCAACTGATAGTAACGGCGCGAGTCTTTGTTAAAGACGCGCATTCCTTTAAAGGGGATGCGCCGACCATGTTCATCAAACAGAGTATCGCTCGTGGTTTTCATCTTGTTGTCGTTCTGAGCCAGGACCCTAGGAAACCAAGTAATCGAAGCACAATCCTAGCGTTTCTGGCATTGACCCTACCAATGATTCTCTGCGGTCTCACAAAATCAATGCAGTAGGTTTGGTGCACTTTTCAGCATAACCGTACAAAGCTTACAAGCTATCTAACTAGAGCCCAATATGACCACGCCAATATGGTCGTTATGTTGTGCGATGAGAAGCTTTCCTGGGACGAACCTGAATTCCGGACACCGCCTTGATGATTGCCCTTGCGATGGGGGCGCCAAGAGGAAGTCGCCTAGTAACAACCCGCCATAATAAGAGAGAGTCGCACACTTGCTGGAGACTGGCAAGGCCTCTCGATCCTGGGAATGCAGCTAAGACTGGATCTTCACAACGGGTCTACGGCAGAAACGCTCGGCGCGGATTTAGCGATAACCTCGACGGCATTGAGTACGCTCCTGGGCAACAGAGTTACTTTGGTGCTTGCCTCGATCTGAGAGACGTTTCGCGCACCGACGATGACACTCGTGATCTCGTTACGTCGGAGACACCAGCCGAGCGCGATCTGACTTGGCGTTAGATTGGCATCCTTAGCGATGTTCACGAGCTCCTTGACAGCCATGGTGCATTGCGGCTCGAAGTACCGTCGAATCAGTCCGTAGAGTTTGTCGTCAGCCCCACGCGAGTTCGCTGGCAGTCCCTTGAGATATTTACCGGTCAATACACCCTGTGCAAGAGGGCTCCACACGACAACACCGAGCCTCTCTTTGGTGCACGTGCTGAGCACGTCCTTCTCAATGTGGCGGTCAAAGATGTTGTATGGTGGCTGTTCGACGACTGGCTTGTGGCGGGTAGCGAGTCGGCACGCGTGGGCTATCTGTTTTGCCGTCCAGCACGACACACCCCAATACAAGATCCGGCCGCGCATGACCAGATCTTCCATGGCTGTCACGGTTTCTTCAAGCGGCACCTCCGTGTCAAAGCGATGACAGTACAGTATGTCAAGGTAGTCTGTCTCGAGGCGCCTGAGCGACGCATCTACAGTCTCGTGGATATGTTTGCGGGAAAGGCCCTTATCGTTCGGGCCGGCACCCGTTGGCCAGAACACCTTGGAAGCGAGAACATAACTGCTGCGGCGAATATCTCCGAGAATCTCGCCGAGGACGGTTTCAGCCGTGCCATTTCCATAAATGTCGGCTGTATCGATGTGATTGATGCCTAGGTCGAGGGCACGGTGAACCACATCGCTGACCGTATGTTTCTCAAGGCTATTACCAAATGCAAGCCAACTGCCGAGCGACACTTCAGAGAGTTTTAGGCCGGTTCGACCCAGCGTGCGGTAGCGCATTGATCGGCTACCTCGACACCGCAGTGTCAGACCGGACCGCCGTATACCAGTCGAGCGTTTGCTCAATTGCATGCGGCAAGTCCATGCTTTCTCTTAATCCCAATTCGACCTGTGCGCGTTGCGTTGACGGAACGTAGCGTTCTGCTGGTCCCTTGGTTGTGCGCGGCCGTCTAATTTCAACGTCCACCTTCGGTGACACAGCTCCTGAGACGAGTGTTGCCAGTTCGCCAATCGTCACACCGTTTTCTGACCCAACATTGTAAGCGCGGCACGATTGGCCCCGAACCAAGATGGTCCACAACCACGTGGCTAAGTCCGAAGCATACAAATATGAGCGATAAGGGCTCCCATCCCCGTGCGCCTGTATCCGCTGGCCTTGGAGCGCGTTCCGAATAAAGCTTCCGATTGCGTAATGAAAATCCAACTGTAGATACGGTCCAACGAACGAGAAGCAACGCGCAATCTTCGGTTCGAGCCCATACTGGGCCGCGTAGAGCGCGCACAACATTTCAGAGGCGCGTTTGCCTTCTCCATTGACCCATTTTGGGTTCGTGGTTTCTGGTGAGCCCAAGTAGGTTTCAGCTATGTGCGTCAGCTCGGGAGGTTGTTTCCCATAAACGGCACCGGAACTCGTCAGCAGTAATTTTCGTACGCCACTCTGGCGAGCAAACTCCAGTACGCGTTCTGTGCCTTTGACCATCGTGTCGAACTTTAGAAGAGGCTTGTCGTCGAGATCCTTTGTTGGCGCTTCCGTGGCTGCATGAATAACATGTGAGTAATGCCCGCTCGGAAAATCGAACGATCGGACATCCCCTTCTAAAAGTTCTACGGACGGGTGATTGGCCAGATACGGAAAGCGATTTCTGAAAGCGGCTGCGCGCCTTGTCAACACCACAGCGGAAGCACCGAGGGAGAGTTTTTGATTGGCCCAGATGAAACTTTCCAGCAGCCAACAACCCAGAAAGCCGGTTCCGCCGGTGACAAACAGACGTTGCCCTCTGAGTTCTTCCCACAGGCCTTCTGTCTGGACCAATACTTGATCTAGGTCTCTTGTAAGCGGGTGACCCCGGTGCAGGCTCCGCTCGAATTGTGATGATGGTCCCACTAGCTGCCCACTCCATCGATAAAATCTCGGTACATCTCGTGATCGGGAATCAAGTCTTCCGGACAGTATGCGTGCCACGCCCAGTTGCCAGGGCACGGACGACCCGTACCGGTGACTGCCTTCCAATTGTGCTTTCGTATCTCATCGGGCGGCTTTTGCAGTTGGCAATCGAACAACAGAGAAATGAAGTGCCCGCGGATCTTCCGCAATGGTTGTATGACCTCGTTGATTGCCAACGGTTGGTGCATGAACGTTACCATTGCTCCAAGTTCCGTTTCTGCGACCGCGGAAATCCGGTCGGCCATTTGCTCTTTAAACCGCACAATTCCGCCAGGAATATGCCACCCGGGTGGGCCGATGTTATCTTCTCTCCATGTTAGCAGCGTATGGGCTTGGTCGTTTCGGATGAACAGATCGACGTTGATCATCGGCGTGACCTTGCTGACAAACAGGAATAGTTCTTCCGGTAGTCCGAGTGAGGGATTTTCAATCCGCTGTTCAAGCGATTCAAGAATGACCTTTGTTGCTAGTCCCGTATCCTTACTCATCGGCCTTGTGTATCCGGTTGCGATGCTACCGTTTCCAGTCCATGATCTCTCAGAATTACCACGTCCATTCTGGGTCCAAACTTTTCTCGGATGATCCGTGCCACTTCATCGGAGTAGCTGGCTGCCATGATGATGACCGCGTCGACCGGATCGGACTCCAGACTGGAAGGAGCTACGATGGGCAGATGGGTCGCTGGTGTGTATTTGCCTTGCTTAAAGGGTGCCGAATCCACCACATACCGGACACGAAGCGTAATATCCGACATCGCCATCAGCGTGAAGGCCTGGTGCCCTGCGCCCCATATGGCCACTCGCTTATTGTCGAAGCGTCGGACGAATTGGCTCAGTTTGGCAATTACCTGCGCTTGGCTGTTTCGAAGCTGTGAGAGGTCCAGGGTCGATCGTTTTCTGACGGTCGCTGAGAGGATGTAGCCGTACCATTCTTCGCTGCATTCGACTATGTCGAACCCGTTTCGGTTGAGCGTCGTGCTGAGGGTATCGCTGGTGAAGTAGAACAGGTGGTCGGCAGTAAATTCGGAAAATAATTTTCGCCGCATGATCATATCGAAATTTGGTACTTCAATTAAGCCTATCCCGTTGGTAGTCAAGTTGTTATAAATCCCTCTCAACATGGCCTGCTGGTCTGGAAGATGCTCTAGGAAATTCAGGATGAGGAACGCGTCAAACGGGGCGCCCTTCACCAAGGTGCTTGGGCTATCAATAAATCCTTCTGCAACCTTGAGACTGTTGCTGGCACAGTGCTCTACCGCGGTTGAGGAGTATTCAAGGCCGTAGGCTTCGACTCCACACTGCTCCAGGATAGACAGATATTCTCCGTTGCCACAACCAACCTCGAGCACCTTTTTTCCATTAAGGGACTGTGTTTCGACGAATGCACGAAATTGCTTGTGTCGAAACTCTGTCATTTCTCTTGAGATGGCCGCTGCACGAATGACTTCCCGGAAATAAGATACTGGAGCGTTATCAAGCTGTACCAGGCCGCAGCAGGAGCATTGACGCACTCTCAAATCAATCCCAATGTCGTTCTTGATTGACTCTATGTCTGGGAGGTATTGGGCAGCCTGTGGCATGTTCCGGTACTCCAACAGTGGGCTCTCGAAAAAGGGGCCAGAACACACTCGGCAGTGGCTTACTGCTTCAAGTGCCTTGGAGTGATTCTCTGAAGGATTGTTCATGTTGAGCTAGGAGGCTTTACTGGGAAGGCTATCAGGGTTGGCATGAGTAACAAACAAGGCTGGTACTGCTGTTGTTACCATGTTTTCCAGGCTGGATTTCCGTCAGCCCAGAGGGACTCCAGAAATTTTAAGTCTCGAAGAGTGTCTACACACTGCCAGAATCCTTCATGACGAAAGGCAAACAATTCTTGTTCTTCCGCTAGGCGTTCCATCGGTCTATGTTCCCACATGACATCTGAGTCGATATATCTGAGCGCCTCTGGCTCGACGATGAAAAACCCACCGTTGATCCAGCCTTCTTGGAGCTTGGACTTTTCTTCAAATCGACTGATACGGTCCCCATCGAAATTCAATGCTCCGAAACGGGCTGGAGACCTCACAGCTGTCAGCGTAACCAACTTTCCGTGACCGCGATGGAAGGCCAACACCTGGTCTAGCGGGACATCGCTGACACCGTCCCCGTAGGTCAACATGAAGGTCCGATTGCCGATGTGTTGAGCCAGTTGCTTTAGGCGACCGCCTGTCAAGGTTTCCTGGCCGGTATCAATCAGGTGAATCGTCCATGGCTCTAGCTGGTTGTCAGCATGTGTATTGACCTGTCCATCTTGTAGTGAAATCGTCAAATCACTTGCCAGAGGGCGATAATCGAGAAAACTCCGTTTAATGTCCCTGCCCTTGTAGCCCAAGGCTAAGATAAATTCTCCAAACCCGTAGCTCCAGTAGTGTTTCATGATGTGCCACAAGAGCGGTCGACCGCCTACCTCAACCAGGGGTTTGGGTCGTGTTTCTGTCTGTTCAACTAGGCGCGTGCCTTTTCCGCCGCACAAAATCACTACTGGGATATTTACGTCAGCCATATGTCTGTCAAGTTCTTAGTGGCCTGTGGTGGTATTAGAGAAATAGTGCTCGTACCACTTCACAGTCTCTTGTAAACCCGCCTCCAGCGTAAATGTTGGGGACCAACTCAATAAATTTTTCGCCTTGCTGGCGTCTAAGTGCTGAATCAGAATTTCATTGGAAGCTTCATTGCGCACATTGGGCTTAATATTTAGCCCCATGATGGTAACGATCTTTGTGACCAAATCTAGAACAGATACCTGCTGTTCGTTCGAGAAATTGAAGGCTTCACCGAAAAATTCTGGCTGGCTGGCCATTTTTTCGGCCAGCAGCATATAAGCTGCTGCCCCGTCTTCGACGAAAAAGTAATCGCGAATCGACTTTCCGTCAGAACGGATTTCGGGCGATTCTCCACGTAACAGAGATCGGATAGTGCCAGGAACGAGTCGATTCCAATTTAGGTCCCCTCCGCCATAAAAATTACCGCAGCGAGTAATGGTTACGGGGAGTTCGTATGTTTTGGCATACATCTGTGCTATCAGATCGGTGCAAGATTTGCTGACATCGTAGGGGTGACGCCCTTCGAGCGGTGTTGTTTCTGAATAAGGCAAGACCTCTTGAGCGCCATAAGCTTTGTCAGAGGAAGCTAGGACAATTTGCTGGACTGTTGAACTACGCCTGCAGGCCTCGAGTAGGGCCCAGGTTCCACGAATGTTTGTGTCTAGTGTTGAAACTGGATTTCGATTGGCAACGCCCACAATCGTTTGGGCCGCTAGGTGCATGACCGTCGCCACCTCGTACTCGCCGAGTGTTCGCTCCAAGAGTTCTTGGTCTCGAACGTCACCACGAACCACCCGGACCTGTTCGAGGAGTGTGGTTGACACAAGCTCTGACTGAGGAATCCAATCGCGCACCAGGCACACTGGCTCAGCACCGTGAGTGATTAAGCGCCGTATTAGCCAACTGCCCACTAGGCCGGTGGCTCCAGTGACGAAAACTGGTCGGTCTTGCCAAAATGAAGACAAAGAATTACTCCCAAGCATCAATGTTGATTGCCTTTTGGGCAATCCCCCGCGCACGCAAATCCTGAGATACTGTATCTAACATTGCTGGAGGTCCAGCTATGTAATAAGTCGCTTCCAACGGCCTCGGTATCCGGGGCCAGGCGGAGGCTACCGATACCCGGCCTTGGTGTTCGTGTTGGCCTGGCAAGTCTTCGGCCGCTTTGTTTTCGTGTCCTCGCTCGATGAAGAAGCATACGTCCAATGCAGGAACTCGTTCCATGCAGTCAAGAATTGATTCCTTGTAGATCAGCAAATCTCTGGTTCGAGCACCGTATGTGAGGTGGACCCTCTGGCCATTGGGCTGAAGCCTTTCCAGAAAGCCAATGAAGGCTGTAATACCTGTTCCGCCGGCCAATATAACGACATCGGTACTAGCGTCTACCAGGAATTTGCCATATGGCATCTTGACCCAGACCTCACCCCCCTCCACTAGTTCTTTCTCCATCCTTGTCGTGAAGCGACCTTGGACTGAGTAGGAAATGCGAATCCGGTTTCTCTCCGTTGGCGGACTTGCGATAGAGAATGCGCGAGAATCTGGCCAGAACCCAGTTGGGTCATAAGAGTCGATGGCCAGGTGTAGGAATTGACCAGGGTGGAACCGTGGGACTCTACGCGAAGGTCGGAGCACGACTGTATGCACATGGTCGCCATGATCCAGAAGCTGCTCCACCTGGCAGGAAAACTTTTGTGTCACTGCCATACTGTCATGGAGTATGAACATTCCCGGGCGCGATCACTAGACCCGATCTCCATTCATGAATTTTGCGACAACATCTGCCACGTAATCGAATTGGGCTTGACTCAGCCCAGGATAGACTCCGATGAAGAGCGAGTTGTTCATCACTGTATCGGTGTTGTCCAGATTTCGTACGACGCGATGAGGACAGGCTTCAAATGCAGGATGTCTGATCAAATTCCCGCTAAATAGCCCGCGTGTTTCGATGCGGTGAGTTTCCAGAAATCTGGAAAATTCGTTACGGGTGAATCCGGCATTGTTCTGCACAGTGATAGCAAAACCAAACCAGGATGGATCAGAATGCGGTGTAGGTTTCGGGAGTAAGAGTCGGTCTTCGTACGGGGTAAAAATTTCCATCAATTGGTTGAAATTCTTGCGCCGTTTAGCAATAAAAGTGTCGAGTTTTTCGAGTTGTGCGCAACCGATCGCTGCTTGCATATCAGTGACTTTTAGGTTGTAGCCGATGTGGCTGTAAACGTATTTGTGATCGTAGCCATGTGGCAGGGAACCAAATTGTTGGCTAAACCGCGTCCCACAGGTATTACTTTCCCCACCAGCGCAATAGCAATCTCTTCCCCAATCTCTGATGGAATTGGCGATCCCGGCTAAGAGATCGTTATCGGTGACGACACACCCGCCCTCGCCCATTGTGATGTGGTGGGCCGGGTAAAAGGATATTGTCCCAAAGTCACCGGTCGTAGCTGTCAATTGGCCGTGATATCGAGACCCTAGAGCGTCGCAGTTGTCCTCAATCAACCACAGGTCGTGTCTTTTGGCCAAGTCGCTAGCCACATCTAAATCAAATGGCACACCAAGCGTATGTGCCATCATTATTGCGCGGGTTTTAGGGCTGATTGCATCTGCCAGTTGCTCTGAGATCGCTGTGTAGTCTCCAAGGTTGACATCCACAAACACTGGTATCAAATTATTCTGGAGTATCGGAGAGACAGTTGTGGGAAAAGCCGCTGCGACGGTTACAACTTCGTCTCCAGGCTTCAATCGTTGTATACCAAGCTTTGCCGAAGTGAGGGCGGTTAGGGCTACCAGGTTGGCTGAGGACCCCGAATTCACTAGCGCCGCATTCGACAGGCCTAGGTAATCTGCGAATTCAGCTTCAAATTGTTCTGCAAAGCGGTTTGCAGTTAGGAAGAAATCCAAACTGGCATCAACGAGACTACAGAGTTCTTCTGCATCAAACACTCGGCCAGCGTAATGCACTAGATCGTGTCCTGGGTTAAAGGTCTGGCTTGAAAATTTTTCTTGGTGGTACTGGCGAACAAGATTGGCGATTTGTTCTCTAAGAGCTTCAGGGCTAGGCACTTGTTCTCCCGTTGACAGTTGAGCGATCAGCAAGGCAAATCTGAGATGAGCGTTGAGCAGGCTACGGTTGTCAGAAGCGCTGCTTCGAGTAGTTCACATCCGAAGAATCTAACGATGTTCCTGGTTGAAGTCCATTTGCAGTTTAGAAGGAAGCTCTCGCCTCCTCTTAATCTTGCTACATCATACTGTGGCCGTGGCTGGTATTATCGCGGGACGTCAACATGAAGGCCTCTTATTGGACAATCTGAGGCTTAGGCAGGTTCGGCGTGTCAAAGAATCCTGGCCTGGTGCCAGGGTTGAGTAAAGGCCATACATGGCGATGGCGGCTTTGGTCGTATTTCTGATCCATATGGCAGGGCTGTCGTGTCGGTGTGCCAAGCGTACTGGATGACTAGGGACCTGGATCGCGGCAACTGATGTTTCGGAAAAGGCGTTGTAAGGTATTCCCCTCGCTTTGATCGGAGCAAGGTGGCCTGGGGTTGTTGCTAAGGACGGCGTCTGGATAGATGAGCCGGCGTTTTAGGATCGCGACCACCGCCGGACATACGGAGTATGCAGGGGAAACAGTCTTTGCCAGTGTAGCCGGAGAATTTCATGTTAGGGAATGAGGCGTTCTCCGGTTTCTATCGATACGCGACCACGTTGGCGCTCGGATTCTTGGCAGCCGTCATTAGCCTGCCATTGTGGTCGACCCTGCCTTTAGGCACCGAGATGATTTGGGG
>CEUS01035127.1_pt1 | contig 10206 bp, 7 predicted proteins | sample 427031 | NCBI WGS metagenome assembly CEUS01 (sample SAMEA2622837, study PRJEB7988) | marine metagenome | biome: marine biome (ENVO:00000447); feature: marine epipelagic mixed layer (ENVO:xxxxxxxxx); material: "saline water (ENVO:00002010), including plankton (ENVO:xxxxxxxx)" | depth 140 m | reverse complement strand
CCAGGTCGCTCAACTTGGCCAGGACCAACGGCGTCCCATTACCGTTGATCTTTCCCGGCGGCTCGCTGGACGCACCGGCGGCGTTGTCCGGCCCGAAAATGGCCCAAAAGGCCAACATGGCCAGGCCGATCATCAGAACCAGGGCAAATTTGCCAGCTGTGGGGAGGGAGTACTTTTGAATCATCGCGTTTTTCAACTCTCCTTTTTTCGTGAATCCTCATGTGGCTCCCAAAAATCCACAGACGAATAGCCAAATGCGGGTCCACATTTGGCCGCAGGTATAATACCAAAGTCCAGATGGGAGCCCAGTCACGTTTGCAGACGTGTAAAATACTCCCGCCAACAACACATGGAGGTTTCCCATGGCAGACAAATTCTCCGGAGTCCACTGGATGCTGGCCACGCCCTTCCACGAGGATGAAAGCATCGACACGGCGTCAGTGGCCAAGATCGTGGATAAAGCCCTGTCCTCAGGCTGCGAGGGCATGGTCTGCCTGGGCGTCACCGGCGAGGCGGCCCGTCTGACAGACCGGGAGCGCTACCAGGTGGCCGAGGCCGTGATTCAGAACGCCAACGGGCTGCCGGTCACGGTGGGCGCCACCGCCAGCAGCACGGCGGCCGCCATCCAGAACAGCAAAGAGGCCGAAGAGCTGGGCGCGGCGGCGGTGATGGTGTCTCCCCCGGCCATGGGCAAACCCAACCCCGACGCGGTATTCAACCACTACGCCCGCCTGGCCGACGCCATCGACATCCCCATCGTGGTCCAGGACTACCCCAGCACGTCGGGCGTGCACATGTCGCCCGATTTCATCGCCAGGCTCTCCAGCGGCATCCCCGCGGCCCAGTACCTGAAACTGGAAGACCCGCCCACACCGCCCAAGATCTCGGCGATACGCAAATTGGTGGGCGACGATATGCCCATCTTCGGCGGGCTGGGCGGCGTGTTCTTGCTGGAGGAGCTGGCCAGGGGCTCGGCCGGCGCCATGACCGGCTTCGCCTATCCTGAGGTATTGGTGGATATCTGCCGCCACATGGCTGAGGGTGACCGCGCCCGGGCTGAGGAGCTGTTCAACCGCTGCCTGCCGCTGATGTTATTCGAGTTCCAGGAGGGCATCGGCGTCTCAGTGCGGAAATACGCCCTACAAAGCCGGGGACTCATCGAGTGCCCGGTCGTGCGCCACCCCGGCCCCAACATCACAAACGAGACCAAGGACGAGTTCCACCGCCTGGTCGAGGCAGTGGGGCTGGGTTCGGTTTAGACGAACCTCACCTATCCCAGTGCCTTGGCCCGCTCATCCTGAGCTTGTCGAAGGACCTAGGTCAGCCATACCCCTGGTGGGGATGTTAAGCGCGGTGCAGCAGTGGTTGGACAGGTCCGATGTTATCGAGACTCTCGACTTCGGTCGTAGCTCAACATGAGCGGATCGAACATGGTTGCGTTGTGTGGAGGCTGGTTGGCCATGAAACAGAGCGGGTTGGAAACCCGCCCCTACGCAGGCGCATGGCGTTCCACAAACCACTCAGAGTGAGCAGATAGGCGCTGGCTGCTCTTACTGGGCCGTCCAACCGCCGTCGATGACCAACTCGCTGCCGGTCACGAAGGAAGACTCGTCCGAGGCCAGATAGAGGACTCCATAGGCTACATCTTCAGACTCGCCGTACCGGCCCAGAGGTATGCGGGAGAGCATGACCTCGCGTACTGCCGGGTCGGAACGCCGGGCCTCGGTCATGGGCGTGGCGATGGGGCCTGGGTGCACAGAGTTCACCCGGATGCCTTCTGAAGCGTACTGGATGGCCGCCGATTTGGTGAACAGCCTGACCGCTCCCTTGGACGACTGGTACGGCGCGCCGCTTTCCTTCATGCCCACCAGCCCCAATTGGGAGGAAATGTTGATGATGGAGCCCCCGCCCGCTTTACGCATCTCGGGAATGGCGTAGCGCGTGCCCAGGAAGACGCCCTTGGCGTTGATATTCATCACCCGGTCCCAGTCTTCGACGGTAGTCTCCTCGATGGAACCGCGGGCACTGACCCCGGCATTGTTCACCAGGATATCCAGCTTGCCGTAGCGGGAGACGGCCTCATTTACTGCCGCCTGCCAGTCCTCTTCACTGGTCACGTCCAGGCGCACGAACACCGCGTCGCCGCCATCGCCGGCGATGCTTTGTACCAGGCTACGGCCCTCGTCCTCGCGCACGTCGCCGACGACCACCTTTGCCCCTTCCTTCAAAAACAGGTCGGCCTCAAATGCTCCCATGCCCCGGCTGCCGCCGCTGATGAGGGCCACTTTTCCTTGTAGTCGCATGTTTACTCTCCCGGGGTTTTGCCCCGTACTTGGGCTCAGGCTGGCGGTGCAGCAACGAGATTCCTCGGCTGACGCCTCGGAACGACAGATACGGCGTGGCTGGCCGCTTCAGTTCAGAACCTTGTCTGCTGGTTCATGGGGGTGTAGGTACCGGGGTGGACCGATGTCAGGCCGGCGTCCACGGGTAGGCAGATGCCGGTGATCCACCGGGCTTCGTCGCTGGCCAGGAACAGCGCGGCGTAGCCCACGTCCCAGCCGGTGCCCTCTGACTTGAGTGGCGCGGCCTGGGAGCGGAACTCGCGCAGGTCGTCGTTCATGCGGGGCGCGACCATGGGGGTGTAGACCAGGCCTGGGGCAATCACGTTCACACGGATGTTGTCGGCGGCGTGGTCGGCGGCCATGGAGAAGGTGAGGCCGATGACGCCGGCCTTGGAGGCGCTGTAGGGCGTGCTGCTGTGGGCGCGCAGACCGGCGATGGACGAGATGTTGATAATGGCGCCGCCGCCCCCGCTGGCAATCATGTGGGGGATCGTGGCCTTGCTGGCCAGGACGATGGTCTTCATGTTCACGGTCATGACCCGGTCCCAGTCGTCCTCGCTCACCTCGACAACCGTGCCCCGCTGGGAGATGCCCACGTTGTTGTCCAGGATGTCCACCCGGCCATAGCGCTCCATGGCGGTTTCCGCCATGCGGTTGCAGTCTTCTATTTTGGTCATATCGCCCTGGAGGGTTGAGGCGATGCCGCCCTCCTCCTGGATGATCTGCTGGGTCTCCTTGGCGCGGTCCTCGTGGAAGTCCGCCAGGAGCACCTTGGCCCCTTCTCTAGCGAACAGAATAGACGCTGCCTTTCCGTTGCCGACGCCCTCTCCGCTGGAGCCTGCGCCGGTTACGATTGCCACTTTGCCTTCTAGCCTGGGTGGTCGGTCAACCATGGATAACACCTCTGGAGATTCCTGGGGTTTCAATGCCTTTACCGGTTGGTAGATTCTAGGAAACGGGACCGCTTGTCAATCTCGTTTATCCCTCGGGCCGGAGCCTTGTTCCTTGACTCCACATGGGGCGCACCTTAAACTGATATAGACACATTAGGTGAGCCTCCAACAGGCCCACCGGGACGTTTTACTTCATGCAGGACCGCTCAACCCCCGGCGACGTCGCCCTCTTTATCGACTGGGAAAACTTCAAAATTAGTCTGGCCGTAGGCCACCGCACCCCCAACGTTTCCGCCCTCAAAGAAGAAGTAACCAACCACGGACGCGTAGTCATCGCCAAGGCGTACGCGGACTGGGTTACCAGGGCCCCTGAACTTCGCGGCGCAAGCCAGTTCATCAACGACCCGCCATCCCTCTACGCCGCCGGCATCGAGCCGGTGTTCGTGCCCACCCGGGCTCCGTCCCAGGGCGCCAACAACGCCAACGGAGTGCGCACCGGGCGCATCAAAAACAGCGTCGACGTCAAGATGACCGCCGACTGTATCGAGATTGCCCACACCTACCCCAACATCAGCACCTTCGTGCTGGTCTCCGGTGACTCCGACTTCATCCACGTGGTCAACGCACTGCGCACCATGGGCAAGCATGTCATGGTGGTAGGCGTGTCCTGGAGCACCTCCCGCCGCCTGTCCGACCAGGTCGACACTCTGGTGCTCTATGATGTGGATGTCGATCCGCCAGAATCCGAACAGGCCGTGGTCGCGACTGCGGCGCCCGTTCCCTCCAGCGCCGCTACCGGCGGCAAGGGCGACCTTCAGGACATCATCCGGGCCGTGGAAGAGATCATCCGCGACGAACGAAAGGCTGGCGGCAACCCGCTGCTGACCTCCATCAAGCAGCGCCTGATGCGCCGCTACCCCGATTTTGACGAGAAGAAGCTGGGCTATTCCGGCTTCAAGCGCCTGATGGCCAGGGTGGCCCAGGACGGAAACATCCGTCTCATCACCGCCGGTCTGGTCGACTGGGCGATCATGGCCGACGAGGCCATACCCGAAGGCGCCACCGAAGCAACATTCTCCAACTCCTCCGGCTCCCGCCAGGGACGGCGGCGAGGCAGGCTTCCCCGCTCAATACAGGCGGAACCCGCCAGGGAACCGGAACCCGAATCACCTGACCCGGAGCCCATTCAGGCTGACCCTGAACCCGCGTACAGCTCCGACGGTGAAGACGCCGTTTTCACCTACGACGAAGCCGACTTCGAGCCTGCCGCCAACGGAGATTACGGCGAGGCCCCTGTGTCGGGAGAATACGCCACGGCCTCGAGCACGCCCATCTCGCCCTTCGGCGACAACCCGGAACTGTCCCAGGCCATCCAGGATGCCATCAGCAACCTGGGTATGCCCGGAGAACCGGACGACAACCAGTTGGCCGAGCGTGTGTCAGACCTGATAATCATGGCCAACACCCTGGAACACCAGGAGGGTGTCAGCCACGTCGCCTTCAACTTCCTGGTCTCCGAGATCTGCGACGCCCTGTCCCAGGCCCTGGCCGCCGAGCACGAAGAGATCACCCAGCGCTGGGGGCAGAGCAGCTCCCGCACCTATGTGAGCAAGATGCTCCGCAGCCTGAGCGAGGGCGAGTTCTTCCTGAAGGGCAACCACAGCTGGCGCGACGAGACCTCCGGCCAGAACCGCCGCCGCCGCACGTTTAACCTGAACCACGAACACCCCTTGGTCCAACAGGTGATCGGCGCCCGCTGGGACGGCGGAAGCGAGGAAAGCTCCAATGGCAACGGCTTCGCCAACGAAGACGGAGGCCAGGTAGACAACTACAGCGCCATCACCGCCGCTGAAGAGCCTCAGCCGGACGAAGAAACCGGAGAGCAGCCAGAATTTCAGGGCATACTCGGTGAAGTCACCCAACCGCCGGAGGAGAGTTTCACCGACTACGACGAAGAAGACTACGAGTCTGGCAAGGAAGCCGCCGAAGCGCGGGCAGAGTCCGGGTTCATGTCCCGCTTGTTCCGGCCCAAGACCACCTGGCCAGGTGGGACCCGCTCACGGGGCGGACGGCCGGGCCAACGCGACTAGACCGTCTTCCCGCCTAGAGAACTAAAAAGCGCCTTCGGATGAAGGCGCTTTTCTTTTTCCTCAGCTCCGGGCCCAGTTCACATATCCAGAATCAGCGTAGACCAGCCGAAGTCCCTGGCGCCCAATCCCTCGGCAGTGTACGGTTGATAATACTCACGGAACCCCGACCTCTCGATGCACTCATGGCTCTTGGCTACTATCGCATCCGCCAACTCGGAATATCCGTGATTCCGGAGTGCGAGGGAAAGGAACCAATTGGTGTTGATCCAAGACGGACCGCGCCAGATAAAGCCACGGGGGTTGCCAGGCATGAATTTGGGGTAGGAAGCGGGAACAGAAGGCAGGGGGTAGGGTGTCCAGAAATGGTCGCTGGACGAGACCCAGTCGCCCACCAACCGCTCCACCTTATTCCTGGGCAGGTCGGGCAGGACCAGCGGCATGAGGGAACTGATAGTCACAACTTTAACCGGCTCCTCCGCCACGCCCGACAGGTCGAAGAAAGCGCCCGCATCCTCGTCCCAGCATTTCTCCAGCAGGGCGTTGGTTGTGCGGTCCGCCTGCTGGTTGAACTCATCAGCCTCCGGGCCGCTGCCGTGCAGCCTGGCCAGGGAGCGCATGCCAAAGGCGTAGATGGAATTAACCAGCACATCTTCAAAGTGGAAGAGGTCGGCGGCGAGCATCGCGTGGTCGTCGCCCCGCATGGGCTCATATGCCTCGTAGACCTTCTTCAGGGCCGCGATGAAACCCTGGTTGGAAAGCTCGGTGAGCCCCAATGCCTCATCGTATTTGGGGGAGCAGTCCGTGCCCGCTTCCTCGGGCTGGATCACGGCGATGAGGCCGTCGTTGTCGGGGTCCCTGGCCCCCCTCAGCCAGCGGTAGTAGTTGGTCAGCACCGGCAGGGCGTCGTTCTTGAAGGCTTCGTCCCCCGTGGCCTGGTAAACCCGCTCCACCGCATAGGCGATGATGGGCGGTTGCATGGTGGAGCTGTAATGGGGATCGACCTGCCCCACGATGTTGCGGCTCAGGAAGTCGGGCTGCTTCTCCATCTCCCAGAAGATGATGTGGGGGATGAAGCCGTTGGGCAGGGCGCCGCTCATCAGCGTGCGCAACTCGGCCTTGGCCTGGTCCGGGTCCAGGTGGAGCAGGGCGATGGCGTGGAAGCAGGAGTCCCAGAACCATTGGAAGGGATAGCCGGTCAGCGAGGGGCAGACGAAGCTGTATTCCCGGCCGTTCCAGTCGGCAACGCCCTGGCGCAGATTGGTGAGCAGAATCTTACGCGCGCCCTCTTCCAGCGCCTGGCGGTCCATCTGCCTGGTCTGCGGTTAGGCTGCCGTGGGAGTGCACTGGTAGACTTCCAGGTACTTCTCCGCCACCACCGGCCAGGTGAATTCGGAAAGGGCGTACTCCTGGGCTTCTTCCCCCAGGTTCCGGCGGGCGATCTCATCATTCACCAGGCGCGTCAGCTCGTTGACGGCGGCTTCACGGTCGAACCTGGGCACGACCACAGCTCCTTGGCGCAGGACTTCCCTGTTGGCGCCCACGTCGTGGGTAAGTACGGGCGCCCCGTGGGCCATGGCCTCGACAAATACCAGGCCGAATGCCTCGTAGTTGGAGAACAGGGCGAACAGATCGGCCTCGGCGTACCATTCCGCCAGTTCGTCGTCTGTGACCTCGCCCGTGGTGATAACCTCGGCTTCCAGTCCGTGCCTAGCGATGAAGCTGGTAACTTCTTCCGCGCCGTCTTCATCGCGGCCCACCAACACCAAGCGGACCGGGCGGGTGAACCTTTCTTTGGCCTGAAGGTACGTTTCCATCAGCCAGCGCTGGCCCTTGTGGTGTCCCAAACGCCCCACACAGAGGACCGTTACGGGTCTGCCGTCCTCTTCGCTGCGGACTACATGCTCAATAACATGGCCCTCTTCGTTGGCTGTAGCGCCCCAGCCGATGACACCAACCTTCTCTCTGGGCGCCAGGTAAGCTTTGTGTACGTCTTCGGCCTCGCGTCCGGTCAGGGCCACGACCCGGTCGGCGACGTGGCACAGAAAGGCGTTTATGGGCTTTAACCACCATTTGCTGGGCGGCAGTTTGTGGTAGGACGGCGTGAACACGAACCTGGCACGGTCCCGGCGCCAGAACCAGGCCCAGAAGTGCCCCCAGAACCAACCGTCGCCCACAAAATGGATCACGTCGGGCTGGAACTCGTCCAGGTACCGCTTCACCTGGAGAGGCGAGAACCAGACCAGGGGCACCGAGTAGAAGGGCAAGGAACGCCGGGGGAAGCCGGATAGCCGGTAGATGGCGATGCCTTCGGACGTGGTCTCCTCATCCTCCCAGGTTGGCTGGGGCTGTCTGGGGAAAGAGTACTTAGTAGTTAAGACGCCAACCGCCTCGATGGACGCCGACTGCTGCATCTGAAACGATAGCTGCTCGATCGCCCGTTCGATGCCCCCAAGATAGGGCCGGAAATAGGGGGTTAGGAAGAGGACCCGCAGTGGTCTGCTATCCACCGGCTGCCTCCAGACCGTTGTTCCACACTTTGCTTATCTCAGAGACCGTAATATCCACGTCGGCGTTCAACTTGAACCGGTCCCCTCCAGTATATCCCAGTCTGGTGACCGGGACGCCCAGGCCAGAGGCCAGACCGGCTAAGGCCGCCCATTGTTCTTCGGGCAAGCTGACCACTATCCGGGACTGCCTTTCCCCGAACAGCGCTGCGTCCCAGCGCTCCGGGACCGGGAACTCGCCGGTGAAGCCGATGGCTCCCTGGATGGAGCACTCAGCCAAGGCCACGGCCAATCCGCCCTCGGAACAGTCATGGGCTGAAGTTATCCGGCCCTGCTCTATCGCCCAGCGGCAGACCTGCTGCACCCGCTTTTCAAAGTTAATGTCGATCCTCGGGCTCCCCTCAACCCGGCCGTGAATGCGCTGCAAATATTCGCTGCCCGCCAGGTCGTATGGCTCAACCTCGCTGGTGTCTGCGCCCAACAGGGCCACCACCATGCCTTCACCGGCAAAGGCGGAGCACGTCGCTTTACCGGCATCTTCCAGCAGGCCCAGGCCTCCCACCACCGGAGTGGGAAATATCGCCTGGCCCCGGGACTCGTTGTACAGGCTTACGTTGCCGCTGACCACCGGTACATCCAAGACCTTGCAGGCCTCGGCCATGCCCCGGATACACTCCTCAAGCTGGTAGTAGATGTCCGGCCGCTCAGGACTGCCGAAGTTGAGGCAATCGGTCATCGCCAGGGGCAGGGCTCCGGAGCAGGTCAGGTTGCGGCAGACCTCGGCCACCACGATCATGCCGCCCTGGTAGGGGTCCAACTGGCAGAGGCGCCCGTTGCCATCAATCGAGACCGCGATAGCCTTGCCGGTGCCCTTAACGCGCAGCACGGCGGCGTCGCTCCCCGGCCCCACGACAGTGTTGGTCTGTACCTGGTGGTCATACTGACGGTAGACGCCCTCTTTGCTGGCGATGTTGGGCGAGGACAAGAGCTTAAGCAGGACCTCCTGGGCTCCGGCTTCTGGCAGCTCCACCGAGTCCAACTCAAAGTTGAGGCGTTCCAGGTGTTCTTCCGAGGGCTTCCCTTCCAAGCGGTACTGGGGGGCATCCGCCAGAGGGCTTATGGGCAGGTCCACCACCAGATTGGAGCCGTCGCCGATCTGGGCCACTGGTTCCGCGACCACCCTGCCAATGTCTTTACAGGTGACGTCCCATTTTTCAAATACGGCGCGAATGGCATCCACGTTCTCCGGCGCCACCATCAGCAGCATCCGCTCTTGGGACTCGGAGAGCATCACCTCGTAGGGGCTCATCCCGTCTTCCCGCTGGTGCACCTGGGAGAGGTCCAGGCGGATACCCCTTCCGCCGCTGTTGGCGGACTCGATCGCCGCGCTGGTAAGTCCGGCGGCCCCCAGATCCTGGATGGCATGGACCAGCCCTGTGCTAAGGGCCTCCAAACACGCCTCGATGAGCACTTTTTCCAGGAAGGGATTGCCCACCTGTACAGTGGGCCTGAGTTCTACCTCTTCCTCGAAGGTGCGGGAGGCCAGGCCCGAGGCCCCGTGGATACCGTCCCGGCCGGTGCCCGCGCCCACCAGCAGCACCACGCTGTCAACGGCGCTGGCGGCTGAGGTGGCGATCTTATCCGCCTCTATCAGGCCAACGCACATGGCGTTGACCAACGGATTGGCCGAATATGAGTCGTCGAAGCAGATTTCGCCGCCCACATCGGGCACTCCGATGCAGTTGCCGTACCAGGAGATGCCCTCGACCACGCCATGAAACAGGTGCACATTCTGGGGGTCGTCCAGGTGCCCGAAGCGCAGGGAGTTCAGCAGGGCTATCGGCCGGGCGCCCATGGCCAGGATGTCCCGCACGATGCCGCCCACTCCGGTGGCTGCGCCCTGCAGGGGTTCCACGGCCGAGGGGTGGTTGTGGGACTCGACTTTGAAAACCACGGCCAGACCGTCGCCGATGTCCACCGCCCCGGCGTTCTCCGCGCCGGTCTGGGACAGGACCCGGGACGACTCCTGACTGAACATGCGCAGGAGGGGGCGTGAATGTTTGTACCCGCAGTGCTCGCTCCAGAGGGCGCCAAACATGCCCAGTTCCACCGGGTTGGGCTCCCGGTCCAACCTCTCCAGTATCAGGTCATACTCGGCCTGGGAGAGGGCAATCTCGTCCAGTGTTTCCTTGGTCACCGCCATCTATTCACAACCCTTCGCTTGTTCCCTGCGGCCGTTCTCAAAGGCCCGCCCATGATGTATACACCCGTCACGGGGATTCGTCGAGGGTCTCGGCAGACCCCTCCGACCATTCTTGGAACGAGACGGGGTTGACGCCCGTGTCGCCATGCTGGTCCGAGGGCCAGATCTGCCCTC
>CEUS01280585.1_pt1 | contig 10207 bp, 12 predicted proteins | sample 427031 | NCBI WGS metagenome assembly CEUS01 (sample SAMEA2622837, study PRJEB7988) | marine metagenome | biome: marine biome (ENVO:00000447); feature: marine epipelagic mixed layer (ENVO:xxxxxxxxx); material: "saline water (ENVO:00002010), including plankton (ENVO:xxxxxxxx)" | depth 140 m | reverse complement strand
ATATGTCTACTCGTTACCTGTCGTATGCCGAATAGTTGACTTGTTAGAATCTGTTTAAATTACGTTGTTGATACTCCAGTTGGCGAGTATAAGTTGCTATATGGCGAGCGCTCTCGGCCCCATCCACGAAGACACGCCGGAAGGTGACAATCGGAAGCGGCTTGTTTGCCGTGACTGCGGGTTTATCAACTACGTGAACCCAAAGGTAATCGTAGGTGCAGTATGCACCTGGCACGATAAGATCCTTCTATGTCGTCGCGCTATTGAGCCACGTATGGGGTACTGGACAGTTCCTGCTGGCTATCTAGAGCTTTATGAAGGAGCAGAACAAGGCGCAGCTCGCGAAGCCCTAGAAGAGGCAGGAGTTCGCATCACGATCGACGGCCTTCTTGCCGTGTACTCCTTGAGCCACATAAGCCAGATCCAGCTCATTTTTCGAGCTTACCTTAAAGACCCTTACCTTAATCCTGGCCCCGAAAGCTCAGAGGCACGCCTAGTGGAGTGGTCACAGATCCCTTGGAGTTCTATCGCTTTTCCAAGCGTTACTTGGGCACTAAACCGCCATAACGAAGTGCGAGACCAGACCATCCTTGTACCCGCTACCCAACCAGATGACACCTCTGCGATAATTAATCGTGAAAACACCTGACCCTTTGGCAAACACCGCCAAATACCAATACTACATCGGTCCTCCCAATGAATTACTGATAATCATCGATCCATCGTTACTTACACGTTGGCATTAATTAAAGTGGATCTCGTGTCTTTTGGGGTAGGGTCGGACTCTCTGTATTCGCTACCACCATCCCAAACCCCAGTATTACTCGTGCTGCTTATTGTCCACCCGATACCGATTCAGCAATGGCGTCTGGGAAATAGCAAAAATTAGAGTCAAAGGTAATATGCCAAAAACCTTGAAGCTTACCCATGTGTCCGTATCAACACTCCGCCAAACAAGCTCATTAAGTGCTGCAAGAAATAGGAAGAACACACCCCAACGTACAGACAGCCTAGTCCATCCCTCGTCTGTCAATTGAAACGCGTGCCCAAATAAGGGCTTTAGAACCGATCTTCCTAATGCGTAACCTCCGAGAATAATAATCCCGAACATTGCGTTTACGATTGTTGGCTTTACCTTGATAAAAGTTTCATCTTGCAGATATAGCGTTAGCCCACCAAACACGAGCACAACTAAACCGCTAACCAAAGGCATTGGGGGAATACGACGTTCCCAAAGCCATGAACAAATGAGAGAAGCAATCACTGCTACCATAAAAGCAGCTGTTGCCTCGAATATTCCATAGATTCCATTAACAATGAAAAAAATGCCAAGCGGACCTACTTCAACGAGAATTCTAGCAATTGGGTTCATCAAGGTTACATCATCTGAGTGCCATTATCATTAGTGAAAACTAATTCAGATACATTTCTTGCTATCAAAGAACCCTTTTCGCCAACGCGTCAACTTTATCTCAGAGAACAAGCCATTTATCGTAAACGGATCATTTTCTATGAAGCTCTCTGCCACAGTACGATCTTCCGTATCCAGTATGATACAGCCGCCGTGGCCTCCAGACCCGTCATCATTCAACAGGGCACCCGCAGCTAACAGTTTATCCTGATGCGAGGTAAGATAATCAAGATGAGTTGGCCTCAAATCATTACGGAGATCAAGGGAGTCTGGCTTATCCGTTGTAAGTATGAGAAAGGGCATCAAACTTTCCTCTTTAATATGCTAATAATTATTTTTAGGTCGCTTGCCGCCGAACCAAAGCCTCATAGTCTTCCATTAAAGCACGTGTAATCGGACCGACCTGAAAATTACGCGCATCAATTTCACCAATAGGAGTTACTTCCGCTGCAGTACCAGTCAGGAAAACCTCATCCACGCCTGCTAGTTCATCTGGAAAAATTCGCCGCTCAACGATTTTAAATCCACGCGCACGCGCTAGATCGACTACGGTACGGCGTGTTATTCCATTGAGGAAGCAATCGGGCGTAGGTGTATGTAAAACCCCATCAATAACAAAAAAAATATTGGCGCCCGTAGCCTCTGCGATTCGACCTTTCCAGTCTAACATAAGAGCATCGTCGTAACCCTCCCGCTCGACAGAGTGTTTGCTAAGCGTACAGATCATGTATAGGCCCGCCGCTTTTGCCATTACTGGAGCTGTTTCGGGAGATGGCCGTTTCCATGGGGCAGTTTTTAGGCGTATACCCTTCAACCGAGCCTCTGGAGAGAAATAGGAGGGCCAAGCCCAAGCTGCAATCGCCACATTAATTGCTGTCGTTTGCGCTGAAATACCCATCATTTCGCTACCACGCCATGCGACAGCTCGAACATAACCATCTGAGATTTTCATAGTCGCAACAAGATCACGTTTCGCCTTATCAATATCTGTTGCTGTATATGGCAGCTCAAAGTCAAGGCAGCGCGCTGAATGTATCAACCGCTCACTATGTTCCCTGATCTTGAAAATTTCTCCAGAATAAGCCCGCTCACCTTCAAACACACAACTTGCATAGTGCATGCCATGGCTCAAAACATGGAATTTAGCATCCCGCCACGGAACAAGGGATCCGTTGTACCAGATCACCCCCTCCCGATCATCGAAGGGCATGAGAGACATATGGGTCCGTCCCTACCGCGACTCTATCCTTTTTGTTGCGTCAGCTTACATAGTAGGTCATATATGTCAATATGGCTGACGCAACATGCAGCGGTGCCAATACTTTGTTTCTTCCAGGCGAAGTAAACCGTAAGGGCATAGAACTTCTATTTTGTGCCTATGGCAACTTCACCAGTCATTCAGACATTTGCGCTAAAAAGTATGGCCTTGGTTTTACACATCGTAGAATTACCTATTGCATCTTCCGCAAACCAAAACTGTCATTAGCCCAATTACTATCAAATTTGCGTATTACAAAGCAAAGTCTAGCACGTATTTTCAACCAGCTTGTTTCGGACAAATCTGTTAAACAAAATAGAGGCCGAGCCAATCGGCCGCAGCGTTCTCTGTCTCTACGGAAAGCGGGAGAGAAACTCGAACACCATCTGTCTCAGCCTTATCGGGAAAGAGTGTCGTACACATACCTTAAAGCTGGACCCAATGCCGCTTATGAATACCGTCAAATTCGTCTTAACCTCGTAAAAGAGGTAGATCGGCATACAATAATTCGCTCTATTCTGGGCGCCTGACTTACAGTGTCAACCACACAGAAAAGTGAGCAATCGCTGCCAATGGGTCGTGCACACCTCCTGGTCGTTGATGATGATGAACGTTTGCGCAAGCTGATCTCTAGATTTCTTACAGAGAAAGAATTGCGAGTTACAACAGCATCAAGTGCAGAGGATGCTCGCGCGAGGATGGCTGGTATTGAATTTGATCTTTTAATTCTGGACGTCATGATGCCCAAAGAGGATGGCTTTGAGTTCGCCACTTGGGTTCGCAAACGCAGTCAAATACCCATCTTAATGCTAACAGCAATGGACACAGTCGATAAGCGAATAATCGGTTTAGAACACGGTGCAGACGATTATTTAGCTAAACCTTTCGAACCACGCGAACTGCTCCTACGGGTACAAAGTATTTTACGTCGAACACTTCAAACCGCACCTAGACATTCAACAGTTACGTTTGGCCAATTCCATTTCGACATTGGTCGCCACGAACTGCGACGTCGAGGTGAACGAATCCACCTGACTTCAGCAGAGGCAGCCATGCTCAGCATTTTTGCTCGAAATCCTGGAATAGCTATGTCACGAGACCAACTCAGATCTCAAAGTGGCGCCAGTGATCGAGCGACTGATGTACATGTTGCTCGACTAAGACGAAAGATAGAGTCTGATCCGAGGATGCCCCGTCACCTCATTACAGTTTGGGGTGAAGGATATATGCTTCGGGCTGACTGACGTTTACTCAAAATGAGCGAAATATTGTTATGGTTCTGAAGCGACTGTTGCCGAACACACTATTTGGACGGGCGCTATTAATGATTGTAACGCCCCTCGTTCTAGTTGAACTAATAGCAACTTACGTCTTCTTTGAAAACCACTGGGAAACCGTGAGTCGGAGACTCGCCCTAGGCGTCGCTGGTGATATATCCATGGTCATCCACCTGCTGCCGCAATACATAACTCCTTTACAGCGCAATAACTACCTTTCCGCAGTTCGCGAAAACCACAACCTGTCAATAGAGGTGCTATTAGAAACCAAACTAGCAGACATACCCAATTCAAAAAGTATCAAAGATCGACATCATGAAAGAGTCTTGGGAAAGGCCCTTCGCGAGCGCATTTCGAAACCCTTTCTTGTCAACACAAGAAACCATACGAATCAGATTGAAGTATTGGTGGAAATGGATAACTCCGTATTACGGATACTAACGTCACGTAAACGCATAACTAGCACAACGACGGTTGTGTTTATATTATGGTTAGTGGGTTCATCCCTAATAGTTTTGTCTGTCTCCATCATATTCTTGCGTAACCAGATGCGACCGATCCGCCGATTGGCGGAGATGGCAGATGCATATGGAAAAAGTCGCCAAACCGACCCAATTAAACCTTCTGGGGCTAGTGAAGTCCGCCAAGCGACTTCTGCGTTTATAGCAATGCGGGAACGCATTCATCGCCAATTGGAGCAACGTACGGAAATGCTTGCTGGAGTCTCACACGACCTGCGAACCCCGCTAACGCGCATGAAACTTCAGATTGCCCTGCTAAGAGATAACTCACTTGATAAGAACCTCCAGCTAGACGAGCTAGAGAAAGACGTTACAGCCATGGAACGAATGGTGGAAACCTATCTCAATTTTGCTCGTGGCGACGCCGGTGAAGTTGCAACAAATACCAACGTTGCAAATCTTCTACAACAGGTAGTGACAGATACAAAGAAGAATGGCATTTCTTACATCGACCTCACCGTCCCAGACATTTTGCCCGCAATAATTAAACCCAATGCTTTTCGACGATGTATCCAGAACCTTCTCGATAATGCACTACGGGTATCAAGTCGAATAGCAATTATAGCCCAACTATCCGCTGATTCCGTGGAAGTCACTATTGATGATGATGGCCCCGGAATCCCACTCAAAGAGCGGGAAACAGTATTCAAAGCCTTTCATCGCCTAGACACTGCACGTAGCCCTGACCAAGAAAGTTACGGCCTTGGCCTCACCATTGCCAGAGATATAGTTCGCGGACATGGGGGTGAAATCACCCTCACCGACTCGCCACTCGGGGGACTACGGGTGCACATACGCCTTCCACGTTAATTGATTTATTGGGAGCTATGTCCCCATAAATTAAGGGTAAGCCATAATTAAAATGGTTAAATCATAGATGAAACTTATACGACATTATGCGCAGTAGTAACTTGGGAGATACATGATGGCAAAAGTATTAGCTTATGGTCCTTTGGGCACCCCAGGAACTCAAGTACTTGAGCTGCGTAGCGACATAGAGTTAGTAACGGTTGCAGTTGCAGATCTTAACGCTCTACACCACGAGGTAGCATCAGCCCAAGCAGTCATCGCACGCTACCTGCCTTTCGACCGCGAGACGATAAAACTAGCACAACATCTTAAGGTAGTTGTGCGTGTTGGCGTTGGCTTTGATAACATCGATGTAGATGCCCTAACAGAAAGGGGCATTCCACTTGCTACGGTCGGAGATGCAAACTCCACAACCGTTGCAGAACACACCCTATATCTGATGCTTGCGCTAGCAAAGAAGGGCATCAATTGCGATCAAGCTAGCCGCACGGGAAATTGGAAATACCGCGAAAACCTTAACACTTTTGAGCTTTGGAAAAAGACACTTCTCATTGTGGGCCTTGGTCGGATAGGACGGAAAGTCGCAGAAAGATGTGCAGCGTTTGGAATGCATATACTAGCATATGACCCATATATCTCGTCAGATGAGATAATTCGACGTGGAGCGAACCCAGTTGAAGACCTAAATAACGCAATAGCAAAGTCTGATATAGTTAGTCTTCATGCTCCCGCTACATCTGACACATACCAAATTATCAACAATTCACGGCTTCAGCTTTTTAAAAATAGTGCATTGCTGATAAACACAGCTCGGGGAAGTCTTGTCGACGAGACAGCACTTTGCGACGCGCTCCATGCAGGCCAACTTGCTGGCGCTGGAATCGATGTTTTCACCACCGAGCCCCCATGTCATCAAGAGCGTCTTTTTTCCTTCAATAATGTCGTTATTTCCCCGCATACTGCTGGATTGACGGAAGAATGCATTTCGCGCATGGGGATTATTTGCGCTAATCATGCCATTGCAGCTATTGATGGCTGCTTAGATTACACTTATGTAGTTAATCCAGAAGTTCTGGGGCAGAAATAGGACTTAATTTTGACCCAATGCTATCATTGGCGCATCAAGAAGTCTTGAGCCCGAACGAATACGGCAAGTGAGGAGGATTGTAAATGAAACTAAAGTCGGATGCAGAGTACCGCAAAATACTGACGCCTGAGCAATATAACATAACAAGAGAGAAGGGTACTGAAGCCCCGTTCACAGGAAAATATTGGGATTGCAAAACTCCAGGCATATACAACTGTATCTGTTGCGGCACGGCACTGTTCAGCTCAGAGACAAAATATGACTCAGGAACTGGATGGCCAAGTTTTTACAAACCTTTAGCAATGGACAAAATTGATACCGAAACTGATACAAGCCTCGGTATGATTCGCACAGAGGCACTCTGTTCAAACTGCGGTTCCCACCTTGGTCATGTTTTCTCCGATGGCCCTGACCCAAGTGGCCTACGTTATTGTATGAATTCTGCATCATTAAATCTTAAAACGAAGGATTCTGAGTAATTAGGGCAAGATTCTCATAGCAGATTGCTCCGCTATCTAGCAGAGACTACGATGACAATCTGTGCTCAAATAGCTTAACAACTGGAGTTTCAGAATGAAGGTAGTAATAACTGGCGGTGCTGGGTTCCTGGGGCAAAGACTATGTAAAGAGATCCTACACCGAGGCGAACTTGTCGGTCGTTCTGGCGATTCTGAAATAGTAGATGAGATTGTGCTATTCGACATCGTAAATCCAACAGCACCAATCGATAAGAAAGTCACTCTAACTAAAGGTGATCTGAGCGAACAAGCTCAAGCTTTTGACGTGATCGGCGATACGACCGATACCGTCTTTCACCTGGGAGCCCTTGTCAGTGGTGGTGCGGAGGCTCAATTCGAAATAGGATACAAGTCAAATCTTGACGGCACTCGTTCTATACTAGAAGCATGTCGTCGATTGTCTCACAATCCGAGGGTGGTTTTTACAAGTTCTATTGCTGCCTACGGTGGAAAACTTCCAGCAATAGTTTCAGATGAGACGCCCGCATGGCCGGAATCTTCGTACGGTGTTCACAAGGTTATTGGAGAACTCCTTATAAACGACTACACCCGAAAAGGATTTATCGACGGCAGATCGGCCAGACTGCCAGTTATTGTCGTCCGTCCTGGCCTACCTAATACGGCTGCCTCCTCTTGGTGCTCTGGTATCATTCGTGAGCCACTCGCAGGAGTTGAGTCAAAGTGCCCTGTTTCACAAGATACCCAACTTCCCTGTCTCTCTCCGCGTCGTGTAATAGATGCTCTGATTAAGCTACATGATGCCGAATCGGAAGCGTTTGAGGCCTATCGGACAGTTCTATTGCCAGGCCTTACAGTCACAGCTGCTGAAATGGCGGAATCGGCTGAACGGCACAAAGGAGATAGGCCCTTTGGGGTTATAAAATGGGCACAAGACCCACTGATCCAAAGCCTAGTTGATGGATGGCCCAAAGGTGTGTGCGCAACCAAAGCACAGGCCCTTGGTATTGCTGCTGACACAAGTATTGACGAAATTGTTTCAGGCTTCGTAGAAGATTACCTAGACGACCAGATAAAACTTGTTGCTACCAACTAGCCGCAAAGAGCGCGGATGCCGTACGTTGAAGAATAGCATGTCGGTATGCAAGTTGATCAATATCATCTGAATACCCTCCTCCAACGACAGCAGCGATTGGAATATTTTCTGAGTGACAGGTCGAAAGCACCATAAGGTCTCGGTCGGCAAGGCCATTATCCGTTAAAGAAAGTCGGCCAAGCTTGTCCTCCACATGACTATCCACCCCGGCATTATAGAATACAATGTCCGGCGTCCACTTTGAGATTATTGAGTCTAGCTCTGCCCTAAGTACTGCCAGATATTTATGGTCCCCAGTGCCACGAGGAAGGCCAATATCACGGTCGCTCTTTTTCTTTCGAGGGGGAAAGTTAGAAGAACAGTGCATCGAGAAAGTAAAGACGCTCGGATCATCAGAAAAAATTGTTGCTGTTCCATCTCCTTGGTGAACATCTAGATCAAGGACAAGTGCTCGTTCGATCAAACTTTCACTTTGCAACACTTTTATTGCAACCGCTACATCGTTAAAGATACAAAATCCTGACCCGTGATCACGAAACGCGTGATGACTACCGCCCGCGATATTGCAAGCAATGCTAGAATCCAAGGCTAGGCGCCCAGCCTGAATCGTGCCCGCTACCGCTAATCTGGATCGGTATACAAGAGATTTACTAAGCGGCAGGCCGATCCGACGAACTGATTCTGACTCACGACAAAAACCAAAAACCTTACTCACGTAGGTTGACGAATGAACTAACTCTAACCATTTACGCGGCACAGGAATTGGCTTGATTGCAGCTTCAGTTGTTACGATACCTTCAGAAACTAAATGCTCAAATATTCGGCCAAACTTCGCCATCGGAAAACGGTATTGGCTGGGAAGCTGTACAGTGTAGGATGGATGAAAAACGATTGGCAGCACCATGATAGCCTCAGTCTGCCTGAATGATTGTCTTAGGTAAGACTTGCATAGTACGCCCTCAGTACACTCAATACCTCAGGTCGACTAAACTCCGAAGGAATCTCCTCATTGTCACACAGCATTTCACGCAGACGCGTACCAGAAATGTTGAGCCTTACATCCTCATCGTGCGGACACGTTCTTGTACTTGCCATACCACCACATCGGTAACAGTAGAATGTAAGATCAAGCTTAAGAGGTTTAAGAAGCAAGCTATCCTGCCAAAGTGTGTCAAATATCTTATGCGCATCAAAAGGCCCATAATAGTCTCCAACGCCCGCGTGATCTCGACCAACAATTAAGTGGGTACAACCAAAGTTCTGACGTATCACGCCGTGCAATAGTGCCTCTCTGGGTCCTGCATACCGCATTTCGATAGGATATCCAGCTTGTATACACGACCCTGGAACAAAGTAATTTTTGACAAGAGCATCAATAGCTTCCGTTCGAACCTCTGCCGGGATATCGCCTGGTTTAAGTTCACCAAGCACCTGATGGATTAATGCTCCATCACACACTTCAGACGCCACTTTGACAAGGTATTCATGGCTTCGGTGCATTGGATTACGCGTTTGAAAAGCTGCAACTGTGCTCCAACCCAACTCAGAGAACTTAGCTCGAGTTTCAAAGGGGCGTTGGTAGAGATTCGGGTAACGAATCGGATATATGCCCTCATCAAATAGCTGAATAGCCCCAGCAAGATTAACTTGACCTTGAGCATGAACCTTGGCCACACCAGGGTGTGTTATTTCATTAGTCAAAAATACAGAGCTACACTCAAGTTCAACATCTATTTGATATTTCTCTTCAACATTAAGCGTACCCATGATGACGCCATTCTTATCAGTCAGTGCAACCTCTTCCCCCATAGATATACTATCAGCAAGATCAATTGCGCATGAGAGTGTTATTGGGATGGGCCAAAATGTTCCGTCGGGCAACCTCATCTCTATACAAGTTCGACGCCAAGCCTCCTCACCCATAAAACCTTCAAGAGGCGTATAAGCTCCTATTCCTAACATAATCAAATCTGAGACCTCACGACTCATCATCGGAATACAACGCAGATCCTTTGCTTTCTCTCTGGCATCAACGGAGAGGCGTTCATTAAGTAAGCGGGAAACCAAGTTGCCGCCACTGTGAGGAGCAATAAGTTGTGACATATAAAACTACCTTTCGAGTCTTAGAGGGTTACTCTGCGATAATACGGCAACCATAAGCGAATACCGACCGACACGGCCTCACACTGCAATTTGGCTGAGGATCGCACTTTCAGTTTAGTTTAAGCTAGATTTAGACTTTCCTTATCCAAGTTGAGCGCCCCGCAAGAG
>CEUS01276741.1_pt1 | contig 10208 bp, 13 predicted proteins | sample 427031 | NCBI WGS metagenome assembly CEUS01 (sample SAMEA2622837, study PRJEB7988) | marine metagenome | biome: marine biome (ENVO:00000447); feature: marine epipelagic mixed layer (ENVO:xxxxxxxxx); material: "saline water (ENVO:00002010), including plankton (ENVO:xxxxxxxx)" | depth 140 m | reverse complement strand
TTTCCTGTTCGATTTGTTCTATTATCGAGCTCATTAGTTTTCTAAAAAATTAATGTACAGATTTTTCGAGGTTAGCGAGGCGCCCGGCGACGGAGGCGTCGTAAATGTCATCTCCAATGGTGATTCGAAGGCCGGCTATGAGCGCGTCGTTTGCCAACGAGGTTGTCGTGATGGGGCGATTGTAGTTTTCGGATAATTGCTTTTCAATAGCGGCGATGGCGGATTCTTCAACAGAGCCGGCAAATTCAATTACTGCCTTTCCGCGATTAATCGCCTGCTTGATGTAGTAGAGGTAGTTTTTGAGGACGATTTTGGGTTTCCTGGGAGAGTGCTTTCTCAGAGTCTCCAAAACTGCTTCTACCTTTTCGGTGGAAACTAGGCCGTTATCTAAAGACAAGTCGGCCAGTTTTTTGGCAAATTGTTTCAGTGCGATGTCTTTATTCACTTCAGGGCCCTACACTTGAAAGCTCTTCCGCAGCAGATTTGCTAAAACGAGATTTGTCATCGTCGGTCAAATCCTTGCTGAGCACTTTTGAGGAAGTCTCGACAACGAGGCGGGTAACTTCCTCACGGACTTCTTTGAGCATTTTTGTTTTCTCAAGCTCAATGGCTTCTTTTGCTTTCGCTATTATTTCTTCAGCTTTGGCGGTAGCCTCCTGCGCCTGCTTCCTCTCATAGGTTTTAGCGTTATCGCGAGCTGTGGCTATGATTGATTGCGACTCCTGCTGCGCTTTCTGAATGGTGGCAGCATGTTGCTTTTCGGAGTCTGCCAGCTTCGCCTTGGCTTCTTCAGCAAATTCCAGTCCTTCGGAGATTTCCTTCTGTCGCTGGTCGATGGTTTCAATAATGGGCTTGAAGGCAAACTTGTAGAGGAGAGCGGCGACAATAATGAAATTGATTATTTGAGCGAGAAGGAAGCGCCCATTGAGCCCGAAGTTTTCGGCCAATCGAATAAACTGGTTCGCGGATTCGGCTCCTTCAGTAGCAGCTATAAATAAAATACTTTCGATCATCACAAAGGAATAAGTTGGGCGCGGCCCGTTACCGAGCCGCACCTGAAAACATTGTTACAGGAAGAGGGCGTAGAAGGCGACCGCTTCCGCCAGGGCCATACCCAGAATGGCTTGAACCAGGATCTTTCCCGAAGCACCAGGATTGCGGCCCACGCTTTCGGCGGCTTTGGCACCTACGAGGCCTACTCCAATGGCTGCACCTAGGCATCCGAGTCCACCTTGAATACTTCCCTCCATTACTGCTAATAGTTCGATCATTTCTTTTTTGGATTTATTGTTTTAAGTGTTTTCAAGGTCCCCCGGCATCGTGGTCGGTCCAGACCAGGAAATTGGTTTAATGGGCATGCTCCTCCGAGTCGTGGTTACAGATAAGGCCGATATAAACCGCTACGAGCATCACAAAGACCATGGCTTGGACAAAGCCTATGAGGAGCTCCAGAAAATAAAAGGGAACGGGCACAACCCAGCCAATCAGGTTGGTCATGCTGTGCAACAGGTTTTCTCCTCCGAACACATTTCCATACAAGCGGAATGGCAGGGAAACATTTCTAAATATAATAGAGATGACTTCGATGACCCCGACCAAGAGGAAGATTACGGTCAACAAATAGAACATTGCCCCCGGGATTTCTTTCCTGTCCGCCTTGTTGCCGAACAGGTCGAAGATAAGTACTTTGGGTCCTGCGTAGCGCATAACAAAGTAGAACCAAGCCACAAAGTGAATGATCGCAAGTGCCAGGGTCATATTTAGGTCGGCATTCCCTGGCCGAATGTAGGACTCAAAATGCCCTTGCTCATCAAAATAACCGACCGTGCCCACTCCTGGAAGAAGCCCACTCCAATTATGGAGGAGTATAAAAGTGAATAGGCCAACCAGTAATGGAAAGGTTGGCTTGACCATGTGTTTGCCCACAATGGGTTCAATCAAATTACGGATGCCCTCAACGAGTGTTTCTACAACAAATTGGCTTCTGGTCGGGATGAGTTGCGGCTGTTTAACCATCAACCGAATTATTAGTATAATAAGGATTGAGAGTCCCCAACTCGTGACCATTGAGTTAGTGACAGGTAACCCGAGTACGGTGGTCAGTTCGGTAGCTTTCGGGCTAATTGCTGCCTGTGCGGATGGCGTTACAAATAGCAAGCCAGAGGCGATAGGTACAAATTTGATGAACCGGGTGAAGGATAATTGCAGGAAAGTGCTCATAAGTGCCAATTCTGACAACTTAAAAGGCACTTGAGTTGAAGGAACTCTTTGCTTTGGTCAACCATCATTTGTAAAAAATACTCCAGCTTGTTTTTTCCATTAGAGATCCTTGACTGAAATAATATTATCAGTCGTTTAATATAGATTTGTAAGGAGTCATTTAAGTGACATGCCTCAGCCCAAAGACATAACCGGAGCCATATTTAAGCGTAAGAAGTTTCAGTCGCGAAAGAAGCGGCAGGGTTTTCCGGTGCCTCAACCGGTCGCCCGTATTCCGACTCATCGCTTGCGACGAATACGTTTCAGTACTTTTTCTTTTGCCATCGGATTATTGGTCTCGATTGCCGTCCTGCTTCAATTCGTGATCGTGTTACTCTTTCAATGGATTTAGTTCGGCGACCAGCGATGAGTGCTGGTTGTTGGTCAGTTCCTGGAAAACGGTTGCAGTGATTTCCGGCCATTCGAAGTTTGGAAGCACCGTCCATTCGCCAGATTGATCAAGCAATTCCTTCGACCATTCCAGATAGGCATCGTAATCTGATCTCAGAAACAGTTTTCCTTTAAGGATGCTCGCTGACGCCAAGGCATCCAGAAACGGGGCCTGAATTATTCTGTTTTTAAAGTGCCTTTTTTTTGGCCAGGGGTCGGGATAAAGAATCCAGGTTTCCTTGATTCGAATTTTATCGGGGAGTAATTTCAGGAATTCTATGCTCTCGCACTCCAGGAGGTGAATGTTTTTGAGTCCAAGTCTTTCGGCTTTCCGGCGAGCCTTGAATATCCGGCCTCGATTTACGTCGATGCCCACAAATTGTTCTTTGGGGGTTTTTAAAGCCATTGCGGTTAGGAAATGTCCGTGGCCGCAACCAATCTCCAATGAAATTGTATGGGCGTCTGTTTCGATTTGTTGGAGTGTTGCGGTCAACTCTTCCCTGCGCTTTAAGATCTTCGCGTAGACTTCTGGTTTCATTTTTGAAGCCACTTCTGGGTCGGTTGAATGTAAATATAGTCGGGTCATGCCGCTGATGGGAGCGATATTTCAATTTTTAGTCCACCGCCCTCCACGTTTTCAGCTTTTAAGCTGCCTCCATGCAATAAAACGATTCTGTTACGATACTCAATCCCAGACCAGTTCCCCGTTTGTCGCGGGATCTGCCTTTTTCGACCCGGTAGAAACGCTCAAATATTCGCGGTAACTCGGACTCGGGAATGCCGATTCCATTATCCTCAAACCATATCAGGATTTCGGGGTCCGCTTGATGCGATCCGACTCTCAGGGGCGGGTTTTCAGCGGGGTATTTGGTGGCATCCTGAATCAAGTTATCAAACACTTGGGCGAATTTTCTAGAATCTCCATTTATTTCGTTCTCTTCTGGATTTAATTCCAGTTCGAGGGACATTTAATTTTTCTCCAAGCTGTCGGCGTTATTTACCAAGTTGGCCTCCGGTTGTTCAAGATGACTTTGCCTTGATTGCTGAAGCTGGATGTTTTCCTGGATCGCGGAATTGATTCGCTCCCTGAGCCTGGACATGTACTTGGAGGTTTGGGGAGTTGACTCGTCGTCAAATAGGTAGCCTTGACGTCTTTCCAGGGATTTTGCCAGTTGCTTGACGTAGTTTCTGTATAGCAAGTATCTGCGTATGAAATACAATAGAAGAACTGCCAACGTGAGGATAAAGCTCATTCCCTATACTTCCGCTACTTTGTAGCCTGCTCCAAGTATGGGTTTGATGATTTCGGCTTGCTGCCCAGTTTTTCGCGTAATCTTCTGATATGAGTGTCGACAGTTCGGATTTCCGTATCGCTTTCATAGTGCCATACATTCATCAGAAGGTTTTCTCGATGTTACACGCGGCCTTTTTCAATAAGGGGTTTCACTAGCTTGAATTCTGTGGCTGTCAGCTCTGACGGTATTCCTGAGGCCTGTAATTGATACTGATCCTCATCCAATAATACATTACGCGCTTTGAAAGTATTATTTTCGTGTCGCGCTAAACTTCGGTTTGCTCGTTTTAAAACGGCCTTCACGCGAAAACTTAATTCCTTAATGTTGAAAGGGTTACAGATGTAGTCATCGCCGCCTGTCTCCAATCCAAGGATTCTGTCCTCCTATTCTGTTTTTGCGGCGAGAAAGACAACGAGGGTGTTTTTCAACTTACTGTCGGCCCGGATCATCCGGCAAATTTGGATGCCGCTTTTAGTTGGCATCATCAAATCCAACAGGAATAGGTCCGGTTGAGAATCGCGTCCTACTCCCAAGATGTGATTGGAATCATTGACCATATCTACTGCAAACAACTCGTTTTCAATATGATAGAGAACGAAATTTGTGACGTCTTCTTCATCATTTACCGCCAGGGTTTTGCTTCTGCTGTCGTCCATGGCCTGTTCCCAGTTTCGGGCTGAAAGCAAAATTAAGCGTGGCAGCGTTTAACAATATTAATTGCGGACTGTTGATAATTTTCCTGACTCCAGAAGAACCATCAAAATACTTATGTCGGATGGGTTCACGCCACTGATGCGTTTAGCCTGACCAAGGTTCAGCGGCTGAATGGAGGTTAATTTTGCTGCACTTTCATTTCGAAGCCCTCGGACATTTGAATAGTTGAAGTTTTTGGGCAGTTTGATGCGGTCAACCGTTGCCATTCTTTCAACCAGTCTTAACTCTCTGTTCAGGTATCCTTTGTACCGTATTCGGTAAAGGACCTCTTTTTGAATCTCCTTGGTTTCAGATAAGAAATCGTGCGGAAATTCGATATCTGTTTCCCCGCGGCGGACAGCCTCAGCAAAAGTGCCTCCTTTAGATTTTGATTTTTCGAGCTCAGGCTCCCATTTATCAATGGCATTAACTTTGTGAGTTATTCTACCCCAACGATAAAAAGATATATTTCCAGAGTCCTTTACATATTTTGAAAGTCTAATTTCGGCACTACTGTGGTTAAGAAGCAATCGATGTTCGGCCCTGCTCGTAAACATTCGGTAGGGTTCATGAGTGCCTTTGGTGACTAAATCGTCAACCAATACCCCAATGTAAGATTCGTGCCGCTGTAAAATCAAGGGGTCCTCTCCCCTACTCTTTTTGACTGCATTTATTCCGGCAAGTAGTCCTTGCCCTCCAGCTTCTTCGTAGCCGGAGGTTCCATTTATTTGGCCGGCAAAAAAGAGATTCTCAACCAATTTGGATTCAAGTGATGCAAACAATTGGGTCGGAGGCGCAAAATCGTATTCCACCGCGTATGCAGGCCGCATGAGTTGTGCGTTTTCCAGCCCCGGAATCGTTTCAAGGATTTGCTCCTGGACGTCAAATGGCAGACTCGTTGAAAGCCCGTTTATGTAGTATTCGTTGGTATTTCGACCTTCTGGCTCCAGAAACAGCCTATGCCTGGCCTTGTCTGAAAATCTCACAATTTTATCTTCAATACTCGGGCAATATCTGGGTCCTGCGCCTTCAATCGCGCCGGAATACATGGCAGATTTACTGAGGTTTTCCTGAATTACGCCATGACTTTTTTCGGAGGTATATGTGATCCAGCATGAAACCTGATTTTCCCCGGGGAGCCAACCAGGTTTTCTTTCTTCCGAATGTTCCACGTGGAACAAATCAGTTTGTTCGCGGGTATCATAAAAGGCAAACAGCGTCGGTATTTCATCTCCGGGTTGCTCCTCAAGATTGACAAAATCTATGCTTCGGCCCAGTATTCGCGGTGGAGTGCCTGTCTTAAGTCGCTCAAGTTCGATTCCGGCTTCCAAAAAACTGTCTGATAAGCTTTCGGAGCTAAAATCTCCCATGCGTCCGCCCTTATTTTGATTTTGGCCCACGTGCATTAGCCCGCGCAGAAAAGTTCCTGTGGTAACAACTACCGTTTCCCCGAAAAAGTCGAGACCCAGATTGGTTTTACAGCCAACAACACAGCCATGCTGAAAAATTAATCCTGTAACGGTTGCCTGGAAGAGAACGAGGTTATTTTGGTGTTCAATGGTATGTTTGAGTCTAAACTGGTAGGCTTTCTTATCAGATTGAATGCGAGGCGCTTGAACTGATTCGCCCTTTGAAGAATTAAGTAAGCGATATTGTATCCCCGTTGTATCTGCATTTATGGCCATCTCGCCTCCGAGTGCATCAATTTCCCGCACAATATGGCCTTTTGCCTGACCTCCAATGGCTGGATTACAGCTCATAGCGCCAATGGTATCTATGTTGCCTGAGAGGAGTAGGGTGCGACTACCCATTCTGGCAGCAGCTAACGCAGCTTCTACGCCCGCATGGCCAGCTCCGCATACAATAACATTAAAAGGCTCTTTATTACTGATCCTCATTTACTTACCGATGCAAAATTGAGCAAAAAGTTTGTCCAACATTCTTTCATTGTCAATTTTGCCTACGATTGTTTCTAGATTTGCGATTCCTTCTCTTAAATGACTCGCAACCAACTCCGCAGGTTTATCTGATTCAAGAAGAGAAAGCGCATTTTTGAGGTCATCTTCGGTTTTCAAAAGTGCAGTATGATGACGTGCGCTCACCGCAATTACATCTCCCTTTTCAGAAGCCGTTGGACCGCCTAAAAGCTTTCTGATTTCATTTTTTAGTTGATCAAATCCAGTTGTCTTAAGTGCAGACAAAATGACCTGTGGAAAGCCTTTCATAAAACCGGTTAGTTTTGGGCAGGGTTCAAGGTCGGATTTGTTTTTGATAACCAGTGTCTTTTCTGGTAACAATAATTTGGATACATTAGGAATGAATTTGGGCGGCGGCTCAGAGGAGTCAATGGTCAATATAATTATGTCACTTAAAGCCATTTGTTCCAACGTTTTACGAATTCCTTCCTTCCCGATTAGGTCTTCTGTTTCATAAATTCCAGCAGTATCAATAATATTGATACGATATGGATTTACGAAAAAAGATGCCTCAATATAATCCCTGGTAGTTCCGGGCTCCTCACTAACAATGGCCCGGGGTTCTCCCAGTAGGCGATTGAGTATGCTGCTTTTCCCGGCATTGGGTTTTCCAACTATAATTGCCTGGACGCCCTCTCGTAAAAATATTCCTGTTTGTGCCGTATCAGAGAGCTTGGAAATTTCATTTAAGAGGTGGCTCAGTTTCGGGCAGGGTGCGGAATCACCCTCACTTGGCAGGTCTTCCTCTGGAAAATCAATATATGCTTCGATTTCAGCAACGATTTGAAGCAATGCTTCGACTAGAGAATTAACCCTTCGGCTCAAACTGCCTTTTAATTGGTGGGCTGCGGCCTTAAATGACAGATCAGTTCGTGCTTTAATGAGGTCCACGACAGCCTCCGCTTGGCTTAGGTCGAGTTTGCCATTCAAAAATGCTGTTTGAGTGAATTCCCCCGGTTGGGCCAGCCGACAGCCTCTTTCTACGAGGTCCTCAAGAATATTTTGTAGAACAAAGGGGTTCCCATGGCATGAAATTTCAAGCATAGGATCTCCGGTGTATGATTTTTCGGCTTCTAAATAGGTATAAACTACCTGGTCGAGGAATTTTCCTTTTTGATTCTTATAGTTTGAAACCGTAGCTAGGCGAGGGGTAGGGGAATGATCTCCGAAGATATTGGAGGCCAAGCTTTTACATAGTTGCCCGCTACAGCGAACGATACCGATGGCTGATTCGCCGTGAGGTGTAGAAAGCGCTGTAAATGTTTCCGAATTATCCATAGAATGAAGGAAAGCTATCCTTCATCCTTTTCCTCCTCTTCGGAGGCAACAACATTTCCTACCCCGATATTAACTTTCTCAAGAATACCTTTGTTAAGTTCATCTTGGAGTTCTGGGTGTTCCATAAGGTGTTGTTTGGCGGCTTCGCGTCCTTGTCCTATAAGGTCTCCTTTGTAAGAGATCCAGGCGCCTTTCTTTTCCAGGATTTTGTGTTCCACCCCTAAATCGAGTAGTGATCCTGTCTTGGAAATTCCTTCATTGTACATGATATCGAACTCACATTCGGTGAAGGGTGGGGCGACCTTGTTTTTCACCACTTTCAGACGTGTTCGGTTACCCACGACCTTTCCGGAAGGATCTTTAATTTGACCGATCCGCCGAATATCCATGCGAACCGATGAGAAAAACTTCAATGCCCTGCCTCCTGGAGTTGTTTCTGGGCTACCGAACATAACTCCAATTTTTTCACGTATCTGGTTGGTAAACAGGCAGATACATTGGCTTTTGTTTATGGCGCCTGTCAGCCTGCGCATGGCCTGACTCATCATTCTAGCCTGCAACCCGACAGTTGCGTCCCCCATCTGGCCGTCCAGCTCGTGTCTAGATACTAAGGCTGCGACAGAATCAAGCACTACCACGTCCACTGCACCAGAACGGATCAGTGTTTCGGTAATATTAAGGGCATCTTCACCGCTTTCTGGCTGGGAAATCATCAATTCGCTTAAATCCACACCGAGGACACGGGCGTATTTGGGGTCTAAGGCATGCTCAACGTCAATGAAAGCAGCGGTTCCGCCGTTTTTCTGTGCTTCTGCAATGAGACTGAGGCACATGGTGGTCTTTCCTGAGGACTCCGGTCCATAAATTTCGCAGATTCTACCTTTGGGGAGTCCGCCAATGCCCAGGGCAAGGTCGATAGCTACTGAACCCGTGGAGAAACAGGCTACATTGAGTTTGGGCGATTCACCCAACCGCATAATCGCGTTCTCACCAAATTGTCTGTTGATCGCTGAAATTGCTAGGTCGAGGTTCTTTTTGCGGTCGTTTCCGTATTCAGTTTTTGGTTTTGCTGCTTTTGCCATAATCATAGTCGAAAAAGGATTGTAATTGTTGAAAATTCAACCGTCAGTCGAGGTCGAAGATCAATTTTAATATTAGTGAACATAGTTTCACGTAATTTTCAACACAATTTTCACCCTGCCGCAAATTTACGATGAATAGCGACCTCGATTCCCATACTAAAATTCAGCAAATTAAAGACCAAATCATCAATTTTGCCACCGAACGAGATTGGCAGCAGTTTCACACTCCCAAAAATTTATCTATGGCTATCGCCTGTGAAGCTGCCGAGCTGATGGAGCATTTTCTTTGGCAGGATAGCAAAGAATCGATGGCAACGATGGAGAATTCAAAGAAACGGGCAGAAATAACAGTAGAATTGGCTGATATACTCATATTTTCCCTGGCATTTGCCAACGCCTGTGAGTTGGATGTTTCCAGTATCATCCAGGAAAAAATGAGGACCAATGCCAAAAAATATCCCGTCGAAAAAGCCAGAGGACGATCAGAAAAATATACGGAATTATAGTCTGAATTCTTTAGGGAAGGCGTTAGTTGATTCACATATACCTGTTTCTTGGTTTTTTAAAGGACCTCTGAAGAAACTCCCACAATTGTTCGGATAGTTTAGAGCCAAATCCAGGAACGGTCCGCAGCTCCTCGACACTGGCTTTTCGCAACCGATCTATGGAACCGAAGTGGCCCATCAATTCCTCTCTACGAACAGGCCCCAACCCTGAAAATTCGTCTAGGATCGATTCGCGTATTTTTTTGGTCCGCAGTTGCGCGTTGAAGGTATTGGCAAAACGGTGAGCTTCATCGCGAATCCTTTGCAAAAGTTTAAGTGCAGGGGATTGCGGCATGAGGTTCATTGGCTTGCGTTCATCGGGAAAGATGATCGTTTCCTTTTTCTTGGCCAATCCGATCAAGGGAGGTGGCTCGAGGTCGAGGATCATGAATGCTTTAATGGCTGCGCTGACTTGTCCGGCCCCACCGTCGATGACAATCAAGTCGGGAAATACTTTCCTTTCCTCGTGCAGTCTTCGGTAGCGCCGTCCCACTACTTCCTCCATGGCCCGGAAATCGTCATTGCCCACAAAACTTTTGATCTTGAAGCGCCGGTATTGATTGGTGGCCGGCCTTCCGCTTTGAAAGCGTACCATCGATGCCACTACAAAAGTTCCGGATATGTGGGAGATGTCAAAACTCTCGATATGGCGGGGTAGGGCGCCAAGTTCGAGCACCTTCCGTAATTGTG
>CEUS01043821.1_pt1 | contig 10210 bp, 8 predicted proteins | sample 427031 | NCBI WGS metagenome assembly CEUS01 (sample SAMEA2622837, study PRJEB7988) | marine metagenome | biome: marine biome (ENVO:00000447); feature: marine epipelagic mixed layer (ENVO:xxxxxxxxx); material: "saline water (ENVO:00002010), including plankton (ENVO:xxxxxxxx)" | depth 140 m | reverse complement strand
ATTCTAATAGGTAACAAAGCTCCTAATGGTATTTGGAACGGCAAGGTCTCCAAATCATGAATACCATTATCTCCGCCTGTTGAGGGATGTAGGTCAGTATGGTATAGCCCAACTCCTACACTGTCAAAGAAACTTTGAGCTAGTGTATCTTCACTCGACCTAGGACTCAAATGTGTTTCAGTGATGGTGAATTCCGCCTTTATCCTTCTAGATTCTCTTATATATGGGTATTTCGCAAGCCCATCAGGGGTACCAACAATGTCAGGTCTTAAATACAATCCTGGCCAGCCTACACCTCCATCTGGACGAGGGGATTCTGTTTGAAGCCAATACAACCAACTCAAAGAAAGCTGACGAGCTTCCTCTAAATAAATGGATATTTCATCATCGGTTTTATCTATAATACTATTTGCAAAATAGTCGTGCTGCCAAGCATTCACCATAGTAACATCATGTGGAACCGTACCGGGTTGGAATCTATCCTTAGAAACTATCCTTCGATGCGTCCATAAGCTGTCATCTGGATTATCCGCCCCGTCAGGGAAAAGGGTTCGGTGTTGAACCCACGATTTCCCGTGCTCATGTCTGAGTATGTCCCAGGTAAATAATTTACCCTGCCAAGACGGAGTAAGATTCGGGTAATAATTATTCCAATAATCGTACTGGGATGGTTTATCAATAACATGAGTACCTTTAGGATCATAACCAACTGCCATACACCATGTTATGGACTGAACATTGTCAGGTTGAGGCTTACCCGATAAAGCATGCTCTTCTCCAGTATCACTCTGAGATTCGAAACCAGTAACGTATTCAACTCCCGCAAGGGGTAAAAGGTCTCCTAGTTCCGTAGCATCTAGAATATATTTTGCTTCGAATGTCCTTTCGAAACCTTGATCCATATCGATAAATGTTACAGAACGTAAAACATCTCCTACAACATCCACTGAAATGGGCTTATATTTTGTTCTAATATCTAATAACCCAGCCATAAAATATTTTGCCATCATTTGATTCAATACTGCCAGACTTACCCTAGGCTCGTGACACAATCTAGAAACAAAACCATTACCGGGGTTTAAATACATGTCTTGGTATGATTCTGCATTAAGTGGATAATGTTGTCTGTAGTATTGCCGAACCAAATTTCTGAACGCTCGATAACGTCCCGTACAACCAAAGGACTCTATCCATCTATGTTCATCAGGAGGAACAGCCTGAGACGTTAATTGTCCACCTATCCAATCTGTCTCTTCCGTAAGAATAACCCTTTTCCCGAGACTAGCAGCCGCCATTGCCGCTGCACAACCACCTGTTCCTCCTCCTACTATCAAAATATCTGCACTACCATCTCCTCCAGATCTGCCATCTATACTCATTTATGTCTATCCCTATATTGATTCGAAATTTAGAATTACCTGCCAGGAACTCTAATCGTAAACAATATTCAAGTCAATATGATCCTCAGTAATAGCAAACGCACTTAAATAACAACGCTTTCTCAAAGGGCAAAAAAAGAGGGGCATTCTGTGGAATGCCCCTCTTTGGAAACTAATCTAACTAACAGCGATTTATAAGTTATAACTCTCCTAATAATCCATTGGAGGACCAGGAGGCATCGCAGGAGCAGGAGTATCCTCCTTAACATCGGCTATCAATGACTCCGTAGTTAACACCATGGCCGCCACACTAGACGCGTTCTCGACAGCAGATCTGGTCACCTTAGCGGGATCCATAATCCCAGCCTTTAAGAGGTTGGTAAATTCACCTGACTCCGCATCGTATCCCCAATCTCCCTCACCTTTTTTACTATCAGTAAGGATTACATCCCCTGAAACACCTGTGTTCTCTGCTATGAGTTTCAAGGGATGCTCTAGTGCTGCCTTTAAGATGTTGACTCCCGTGAGTTCGTCCCCTGTTACATCAACGGAATCCAGTGAAGATGCTGCTCTAATCAATGTGAGTCCGCCACCAGGCACAATACCTTCCTCAGCAGCAGCTCTCGTAGCTGATAAAGCATCCTCGACTCGCTGTTTCTTCTCTTTCAACTCCACTTCAGTAGCCGCACCGACCTTGATTATAGCTACACCGCCAGAGAGCTTAGCCAAACGCTCTTCCAGCTTTTCTCTGTCATAATCAGAAGTTGTTTCCTCAATCTGAGCCCTAATTTGCTTGATACGACCCTGAATATCATCATCTGACCCAGTACCATCTACAAATGTAGTGTCATCTTTTGTAGAAACGACTCTGCGAGCACGACCAAGATCTTCAACCGTGACTGAATCCAGTTTACGTCCGACTTCCTCACTAATCACTTGAGCTCCAGTCAGAATTGCCATGTCTTCGAGCATGGCCTTGCGCCTATCGCCGAACCCGGGAGCTTTGATACCAAGAACATTTAGGGTACCTCGCAACTTGTTTACCACTAACGTAGCAAGCGCCTCACCTTCCACGTCCTCAGCTACAATAACTACGTTCTTGCCTATCTGAAGGATTTTCTCCAAAGTTGGAAGGAAATCTGCAACCGCGGATATCTTTTTATCAGTTATAAGGATATAAGGATCCTCTATAGCTGATTCCATTCGATCCTGGTTTGTAACGAAATACGGGGATATATAACCCCTGTCTACCTGCATACCTTCCACAAACTCTTGTTCGTAATCAATACCCTTAGACTCTTCTACCGTTATAACCCCATCTTTGCCAACCTTCTCCATAACTTCTGCTATAAGATCGCCCATCTCATCATCATGTGCAGAAAGTGAGGCTACTTGAGCTATTTGAGTCCTGCCTTCTACAATCTCTGACATATCTCCTATAGCACTTCTAACGGCTGCAACACCTTTCTCAATACCACGTTTCAAAGCCATGGGATTTGCGCCGGCCGCTATATTCTTAAATCCTTCCTGTATTATCGCCTGTGTCAACACGGTTGCAGTGGTAGTACCATCTCCAGCTACATCGTTCGTCTTACTGGCGGCTTCCTTAAGCAACTGTGCTCCCATATTTTCGTATGGATCTTCTAGTTCTATTTCCTTGGCAATAGTAACGCCATCACTACAAACCTGTGGGGGACCGAATTTTTTATCGAGTACCACATTACGACCCCTTGGGCCAAGCGTGACCCCTACAGTGTCAGCCATAATATCTATTCCACGTTTCATCGCCGTCCTGGCTTCGTCACCGAATGTTAACTGCTTAGGCATCTGAATAGCTCCTCCTTGATAGGAAAATTCTTAATATTCTTAAATCGATTTTAGTATCTACTTGGTGAGCAGGATATCGTCTTCTCTAAGTACTAAGTACTCAACGTCTCCCTGCCTGTATTCCGTACCTGCATACTTGGAGTAAACAACGGTATCACCGACTTTAACTTCTAGAGGTACCCTATTCCCATCGTCCGTTAGCTTTCCCGGACCAACCGCAACCACCTCACCATCCTGAGGTTTCTCTTTGGCAGTATCTGGAATATAAATCCCGCCTGCACTTAACTGTTCATCCTCCTCTAGAGGCTTAATCACAACCCTATTACCTAATGGTTTAAGTGAAATCTTGGCCTTTGTTGCCATACTGGTCTCTCCTCCTATGATTGGAATTCTTTGGTAGTATAATGACTCACCGTGAGTGCAAAAAACGACGCGCGGACCCTCCTAATTAAGTTACCGAATCCTACACTACACCCGCGCAACCCTTTAGCAGTCTATGATTTATACTGCTAGAAATGATAATCCATCAATATATGGATGTCAACATGGATTTATTAAGTGCAATCTTATTCGAATTAATAGATGCAGAATCTTTGGAATTTTGAATTGACTACGCAAAATCTCCAGAGTATGATCCTGCACATGGCATCATATAGTCCCAAACAAAATGTTCTAAAAATCCCTGGTATCACAGCAGGTTTGATTAAGTCGTTACGCCCAAAACAATGGACAAAAAATCTAATTGTTTACTTTGCGCTATTTTTTACCATAAATGAAACTTGGAATGCTTCTGACATGTCTGATCTGATAGATATGTTTATTAAGGCAAGTGTTACTTTTCTGCTTTTCTGTGTTTTAAGTAGTGGGATATATATTATTAACGATCTATTCGATGCAGAAAGTGATAGGCATCATCCTATCAAAAAGATGCGACCTATCGCTTCTGGGAAACTACCGATCTTTATAGCATGGCCGGTTTCCATAATAATGATTTTTATTGGTATAAGTATGTCTTTTTATTTGAACCATTCTCTAATGTTCGTTTCAGTTATCTACGTATTGTCATCAATACTATATTCATCGATTTTCAGACACGTTTTTATTTTAGACGTAATGTTAATTAGCACTGGTTTCATTCTGCGAGCTGTAGCTGGAGCAGTGGTGTTGAGTGTTCCCATATCGCCATGGTTATATGCTTGCACTGGACTAGGAGCTCTACTTATCGCTCTGTGTAAGAGAAAAAGTGAGTTGTTGAACTCCGCAAATATCAACTTCGTCCAGAGAAAAACACTTTCTCAATATAAGACCTCTCTTCTGGATATGTTTATCTCAATAGTGGCACCGTCAACGTTAATTACGTATACCTTATACACTTTCACATCTCCTAATCTCCCCAGTAACCACGCTATGATACTAACGGTGCCGATCGTTATATATGGACTGTTTCGATACCTATATTTAGTACACGTGAGACATGAAGGAGAAAACCCGGAAGACATATTAGTATCAGATGTACCCCTAATGCTATCTATTCTATTCTGGCTAATAATATCTACATTAATTCTAATTATGTTCAGGTCCAACATACAAATTTAAACTCCATCCAATCAGCCTTGCGAGGAAAGTCTCTTATGTAAGAAACATAAGCGTCAAGAATGGAAAAATGGACTTCTTTGAGATAATTTTATATCCATAAGGAAATTATAGTGGTACCACCCGAAGATTTTTTTGGAATCATACCTACTTGGATAATGGTGTATTCAACCAGTGCTATAGCTTTTGCATTGTCCAGTATCATCCTTTATTTAAAAATTTTTCGACATATAGCAATCGGTAAACACGTAGATAGATTTGACAAACCACTTCTTCGACTTTTTGGCTCAATATCTACGGTATTCGGCCAATCTAAGGTACTTCAGAGTTTTTCATTTCGTAAAGATAGATCTAGCATCGCGCACGTAATCATATTCTGGGGGTTTTTATCATTTGCAATAAACTATGTCATATTTATATATGTGGATTCAGTACATAAAGAATTCTCAAGCATCTTACTAACGAAAACTGGGGTTACGATATATGCAAGTTACATAGATTTCCTAGCTATTCTTTTCCTAGCGGTAATATCATGGTCATCCTTCCGACGCTGGGTCATTAAACCCCCTAGGCTCAGCTTCGATCTTACTCAACGTGCCGAGTCTGGAGTTATCTTTGTCCTAATGACTCTTCTAATGATCCTTACTCTCCTTACTGAAGCGTCATACATAGCATCAGGAGGTATTGGACCAACCGTATCTGCACCGATTAGTTCTATTATTGCTAACTTACTGGACACACTAGGTGTTGGAGAAGGTAACTCTAGAATCATATACATGATTTCCTGGTGGACACACTTATTCGTAATTCTATCTTTTTCACTCTATATACCCCTCTCAAAACATATTCATATCATTGGGGCTCCAGCCAGTTTCATCATGCGAGACCTACAACCTATGGGATCTCTATCTACTCCTAAAGACTTGGAAAGTTCCGAGAGTTTCGGTGCCGCATCTGCTAAAGATTTTAACTGGAAAGAATTACTTGACGGATACGCATGTGCAGTCTGTGGAAGATGCACGGACAATTGTCCTGCATACATAAGTGGAAAAACATTATCACCGATGCATATCGTACAAAACATGAAAATTAACTCGACTGAAGAAGATAGCTCTAAATCTGTGATTGGAGATCTTATTAACGAAGAATCTCTGTGGGACTGTCTAACGTGTGGTGCATGTGAACAAGAATGTCCTGTAGGGGTTGAACATCTGGACTCGATAGTTGATATGAGAAGACACCTGACTATGGAAATGGGTGAATTGCCTGAAACCGCTAAAAATGCACTCCTCAGTATGGAACAACGAGGACATCCATGGAAAGGAACTAAATACAATAGAACTGATTGGACTGAAGGGCTAGATGTTCCATATATTTCTGATCACCCAGATGCAGAGATACTATTCTGGGTGGGTTGTACTTCTGCACTCGATAAACGCAGTCAAAATATTGCTAGAGCCATGGTCTCTGTTTTAAAACACGCCGGGATTGATTTTGCCATCTTGGGATCAGAAGAACGCTGCACAGGAGATCCTGCTAGACGTATGGGAAATGAATTTTTATACCAAACAATGGCAAAGCAAAATATAGATATACTGAACAGTTACGCTGTTAAACTTATAGTTGTTACATGTCCCCACTGTTTTAATAACATCAAAAATGAATACCCTCATTTAGGAGGTGCTTACGAAGTTAAGCATTACAGTGAAATGGTCGCTGAATTAATATCGGCAGGAAAAATAAAACCTGTTGGCAGAATAGATTCAGTTGTGACATATCATGACTCATGCTATCTAGGTAGACATAATCGTATATATGAACCACCCAGACAATTAGCAAATGCAATTCCTGGTCTTGAGCTAGTCGAAATGGAAAGGTGTAAAGAAAAAGGATTTTGCTGTGGAGCGGGTGGCGGTCATGCATGGATGGAAGAAAGTCGCGGGACACGTGTGAATCACATAAGAACGGATCAGTTTTTGGAATCAGGAGGAGGTACGATAGGGGTATCATGTCCATTTTGTTTACAAATGTTCGAGGAAGGAATAAGCGCTAAGGGACTCCAAGACAAACACGATGCCAAGGATATCATAGAGCTCCTCGCGGAAAGTTTAGACGCAGGGGCTACAACCTCAAAAAATTAAAGGTTTTTACACACCCTTAGAATCATTACGGTGTGTGTGCATAGCCATTCTATCCTCTAGACTGAGGTGAGCCTGAATCTTCTCTGCAAACTCTTCTACGACCCCTTGTACTGTATTAGTACTCGTATCTAACTGAATCCTAGTGAGTAGTGAGTTGAATACCTCCTCGTCAAAACGATGGAGGACATGTTCAACATCTTTTTCTTGTACAACTGGATACTTGTGTGGAGCCTCATTCATACGTCTCCGTATGACATCAGGTGAAGCCTTGACATGTACCATAACCGTATCTGGGGCAAATTTCATGAAGTTGAGTTCGATATGCTTACTAATAACCGTTCGGTCACCTGCTACTCCCGGATGGCCATAATTGTAATAGAGTGGTCCGTAAACAGCATCGTCTATATGTAAACCAATCATCATCTGGTTACCACCCTTTGATGATGACTCACGGGGACTATGATAATAAAGGTTGTGCCGCTGAATGACCTCTAGCATCCTCGGACTTAGAGCCTGCCAATTACGTATCTCTTCTTCTGTTAGTTCTGAGCCATGCGGCAAAGTCTCATTGGGTTGGTGACGGTATTGAGTATCTGGCAATTTGAAATGGTCATGTATTAAACGAAAACCTGTACCTAGCTCCTTCTGGGCCCAATCATCTATAGCAAGAGCGAGCGTTGTAGTTCCGGAATATTCGCACCCAACAAGTAGTAATTTCATGAGACCTTTCCCCTTCCAGCTATAATCAGGACATGGCGCATGTTCGAGAAATTAGGCAAGTGGACCGATTTGATTCCACTGATTGCGTAACAATATTCGACGTCTGTCTGCCTCATTCATATGGTGTTCAAACTTCTCAACGAATTCTGAGAAAGTTTCTTCAATCGTTTGATCGGAATTATCTATCACAAATTTGCGTCGCATAAGCGCGTTTGTATGCGCCTCTTCAAAACGTTCCAGCAATAATTCCACATCCTCATCTTTTATAACCTGATGTTTATGAGCGTTAGATTTCATTCGCTCGATAATTACATCTGGATTAGCTTTCAACAAGACAAGAACTGTGTCAGGTTGATACTTCATTATTTTGGATTCTATGTCGTCCGAAAGTATACGTCTATCAGCATACTCTCCTTCACCGCCATAACCAAAATACAGCGGACCATAGACAGCATCATCTATATGAAAACCTATCATCAAGAAATCTCCATCATTAGGCTCTGTAGGAGTATGGTATGCAATATTGTACCTCTGGTACACCTCTTTCATTCTGGGACTCAACGCCATTACCTGCTGAATCTCATCACCAGTCATATCATGGTGAGTTACATTAGGCATCTGGTAATGATCATGCCAGCCATAATGCGGGGGGCCCCAAGGTTCCGGACCAAACATCTCTACCATCCACCCTGAAATCCTGTCTGCCAATGTCGTCTTCCCTGCATATTCGCATCCAACCAATATTACTTTCATTAATCCTCCTAAACCTTGAACTAGATCTCTGCTAAGAAGCTAACATTTTCCCTCGTGTAAGTATCCTCAAACGATCTTCATCCGTAATATGAGGTTCAATCTTCTCAACAAATTCTTTAAGAGTTTCAGATACTGATGATTCGCTCGTATCCAAAATTATTTTCTTTCCCAAGGATCCCACTCTGGATCTCTTGAAATGGTATTCAAACTCACTTAGTAACGTCTCAATATCTTCGTCTTTAATTATTTGGTATTCCTGGGGACACTCCTTAATCCGCTTCCGAATCACATCTGGTGACGCCTTGACCAAAACCAACACGGTATCCGGCCCAGCCTCCAAAATATCTTTTTCAAAATGCCTGGATAAAAGCCTTAACGTCTTAACCTGATCTCCAGGATAACCTTTATACCTCGGTCCGTATATTTCATCATCTATATGCATTCCGGTCATTAAATGGTGAGGGTCATTAAAAAAGCCAGGCGCTGTGTGGTAGGCAAGCATGTAATGGTGGTAACCTTGCCTGTGACGCGGACTGAAATTTATGTGTTCTTGTGTTTCTTTTTCGTCCCGTTCCTTAAGCCCTTCAGGATTGACATGTCCTCCTTCTACAAGCTTCATGTGGTCGTGGAAAGAAATTGCGCCATGAATGTTGCCTCCCACAACTTTAGTGATCCACTTCGTTATCTCAATAGCCAATGTAGTAGTTCCTGAATACTCACAGCCGATCATCAAAATCTTCATAATATTTCCCTGTATTTAATTAGATTCTCTGGCAAATGACCTGAATAAACTGTCTCGATAGGCGCATACTAACGGAATGAATTCACTTGTCAAGCCTAACTTGTATGCAAAACATGTACAGAGTTTTAGAATACGGTAATGATCGAAATTATTCGAAACTCGAGTCACCCTAGGTGGTTATATTAATCTTGTCTGAGTGAGGCCGCATACTTCGATGCATTCAAAAGTCCAATTGGATTACCTGCATCAAAATGTTCACCTGAAAAACGGTACCCGTAGATCTTTTCCGTTGCGAGTGAAGAAGACAATGCATCAGTCAACTGTACTTCACCTCCAACACCCGCTGGAATTTTTTGAATATGGTCAAATATCTCGGGTGAAAGAATATATCTTCCTACTATAGAAAGGTTTGAAGGAGCATCTACTAATCTAGGCTTCTCAACCATCTCATGGATTTCATATAAATCATTGTCAACTAGGCGAGCATCTACAATACCTAGATTTGGGACCATGTCGTCTGAAACTTCACGCACAGCCATAACACTACACTTCAGAGTATTAAATAAATTCGCCATACTTCCAATTATAGGATGGTTGCTCCAAATCAGGTCATCTGGAAAAATTAGAGCAAAAGGATCATCACCTATGACATCCTTTGCACAGAGCAACGCATCACCTATACCATTCTGTTTATTCTGGTACACGTAACTGATATGATCCGGTGTCGGAATAGATTTTATCCGATCGAGCATCAGCGAATCTTTTCGGTTTTCTAATACCTCCTCAAGACCCTTAGAACTTTGAAAGTAATTAGCTATAGATTTCTGATTGTCTGATACCACCAATATGACATGCTCTATACCAGACGCAACTGCTTCCTCCACAGCGTAATGAATTAGAGGCGTATCTAATACAGGGAGCATCACCTTTGGAATAGACTTAGCCACTGGAAGAAAACGAGTGCCTAGTCCTGCAGCTAAAATCACAGCTTTACGTATATTCATATGCGGTCGTTAAGTCCAAGTTATACTGCCAGTAGTGTATACACGTCTCAT
>CEUS01273983.1_pt1 | contig 10211 bp, 10 predicted proteins | sample 427031 | NCBI WGS metagenome assembly CEUS01 (sample SAMEA2622837, study PRJEB7988) | marine metagenome | biome: marine biome (ENVO:00000447); feature: marine epipelagic mixed layer (ENVO:xxxxxxxxx); material: "saline water (ENVO:00002010), including plankton (ENVO:xxxxxxxx)" | depth 140 m | reverse complement strand
CAAACAACTTAACAAATAATGAATTTTATTAAACTTGGGAGCAAAGGTCTCCGTATCGAAAGTGTATCTGCTTTAAAACTTGCAAAAAAATATCAAACACCTTTTTATTGTTATTCACTTGCACAACTAAGGAACAATTTTTTAAAATTTAGAGATACATTTAAAAATATTAATCCAATAATATGTTTTGCAGTAAAATCAAACTCGAACCTAACTTTATTAAAAGAACTAAGAAGGATTGGGGCAGGAGCAGATGTTGTCTCTGCGGGAGAACTGCTGAAAGCTAAAAAGGCAGGCATTAATTCAAAAAAAATTGTTTTTTCTGGCATTGGAAAAACTGAGAATGAAATAACTGAGGCAATAAAAAAAAGAATACTTTTAATTAATATAGAATCTGAAAGTGAAGCTGTTTTAGTTAATAAAATTTCAAAAAAATTATCAAAAAAAACTTCTGTTGGAATTAGATTAAACCCTAATATAAATGTAAATACACATAAAAAAATTTTAACAGGCACCAAAAAAGAAAAATTTGGTTTACTATATAAAGATTGTCTAAGTCTTTGTAAAAAAATTAAAAAAATGAAAAATTTAAAATTGGAAGGTTTAAGTATACATATCGGTAGTCAAATAAAATACATTAAACCATTTAGAGATATGTTATCTATTTTGAATAAATTAATCCAAAAAACTAAAATAAATTTTAAATTTATAGATTTGGGTGGTGGAATAGGCATCTCATACTCAAAGAAAGAAAGAAAACTTGACCTGAAAAAATACGCAAGCTTAGTAAAAAAATTTACTAAAAATAAAAGTGCTAAAATAATCTTCGAGCCCGGCCGAGTAATAGTTGGTGATGTTGGTATATTGATTTCAAAAATTATTTATATTAAAAAAAGCGCAAATAAAAAATTTATTGTTTTAGATGTGGGGATGAATGATCTTATGAGACCAGCCTTATATGATGCAAAACACCAAATAATACCCCTTAAAAAAACAAATGGAAAACATACAGGTGTTGTTGAATTTGTAGGACCAATTTGTGAAAGTTCAGATAAATTTTTAAACTTGAACAAATTTGCCAAAGTTAAAGAAGGTGACTACTTGGCCCTAACTCATGTTGGTGCGTATGGGATGTCTTTATCTTCAAACTACAACTTAAGACCAACTATTGCTGAAGTTTTGGTAAAAGATTCAACCTATCAACTGATTAGGAAAAGACAAAGTTTAAATGATTTAGTTAAAAATTAATAAACAAATTAAATCAAATGCTATTAATAAGATCATTAATATTTAATTTTTTTTTCTACACGGGAGTAGTTTTTATATTTTTAGTAGCAATCCCAACATTATTAATGCCATCCAAATTTGCATCATTATTTGGAAAATTTTTGGGACACTATGTAATATTTATTGTAAAATTTATTTTAAATACGAAGGTAGAATTTAAAGGAACAGAAAATATTCCAAAAACTAAAAAATATTTTGTAGCTTCTGCACATCAATCAATGTTTGAAACTTTTGCACTTCAAAGTGTTATCAATTTTCCTGTATTTATTTTAAAAAAAGAACTTTTAAAAATACCATTGTTTGGACTGTATTTAAGAAAAATTAAGTCAATAGAAATTTCTAGAGATACAACCACAAAAGATAATCTTGGTTTTTTTCAAAAAATCAAAGATACGGTTAGTAGCGAAAACAGACCAATTTTAATATTTCCACAAGGAACGAGAACAAAATTTGAAGAACGAGTACCTTTCAAAAAGGGAGCGGGAAGAATATATGAGGCTCTAAATATTTCCTGTGTTCCAGCAGCATTAAACTCTGGCAAGGTCTGGCCAAAATCAGGATTGATTAAGTATCCTGGAAAAATAATAATATCTTTTTTAGAACCTATTGAACCTGGAATGGAAAAAGAAACTTTCTTAGAAATTTTAGAAAAAAAAATTTACAAAGAAATGGACATAATGAAATAACTCATTAAAATTATGCTTTCATGGGCATAATTACAAATATACTATCTTTATCTAAAGGATCTTTGATTAAAGCTGGGGAAGTCGTTTCATTTAAATAAAATATGATCTTTTCCCCATTAATTTGGGAGGCAACATCTATAAGATATTTCGAATTAAAACTAATATTCAATTCATCTTCAAATTTTACTTCCAGAGTTTCATTTCCATCTCCACTATTTGGATTATTAACTGATAGTTTTAATAAATTTTTTAACAATTCAAATTTTACACCTTCTTTTTTATCTGTTGAAACTGAAGCCACTCTATCGACAGAATTTAAAAAGCTGTTCAAATTTATTTCTAGTCTTTTTTTATTAGCCGACGGTATGACTTGATTATAATTTGGAAAGCGACCATCAATTAATTTAGAAATTAATACGCTATTATTAAATTGGAACTTTATTTTTGATTTTATATTACAAATTTTTATTAGTGTTTCTTGATCTTCTAATAATGTAACAAGCTGAAAAGCAGTTTTTTTTGGGAGAATTATAGGTTCAAAATTTACCTTTGATTCTAATTTCATTTTTGAAATTGACATTCTGTGACCATCGGTTGCTACCGCAGTTAGAAAATAATTTTTTTCATGTTCCGTTTGGTGTAAAAAAATACCATTAAGGTAATGCCTACTTTCATCATTTGATATTGAAAATTTAGATTTGTTGATTATTTTTAACATTGTTTTTGTTTCAATCGTAAATTCATTATCGTTAAAATTTTCATCAACAATTGGAAAATCACTAGAACTCAAACATAATAAATTAAATTTAGATTTTTCTGATTCTAGCTGAAGTTTATTTTCACTAACTAAATTAAAATTAATTTTACTTCCTGTAGGTAATTTTCTTACAATATCATATATAACAGAAGCTGAAGTTGTTGTGCTGCCCTCGATATCTATTTTTACATTTTTTGATAAATCGGTAAAAATTAAATCTAAATCAGTAGCTGTAATTTTAACGGATGAATTTTTAGCTTCGATTAATACATTTGAAAGTATTGGCAGTGTAGTTCTTTTTTCTACAACTCCTTGACAATAATTTAAAGATTTTAAAAGTTCATCTCTGTCAATACTAAACTTCATCGATATTTTTATATAAAATTTTATTTTTAATCTTTTCTATTGCTTTTTTTATATCTTCATCTTTATCTTTTAGTTTTTCAATAGTTTTAACTGAGTGAATAACGGTTGTGTGATCTCTGTTGGAAAATTCTCTTCCAATATCTGGCAATGATTTTGATGTTAAGTTTTTTGTCAAATACATAGCAATTTGCCTTGGCCTAACCAAATATCTTGATCTTCTTTGTGAAAGCATTTCAAGAAGATTTATTTTAAAATATTCACAAACTATTTTTTTGATGTTATCGACTGTAACATGATTTTCTGCAAAATTTATTAAGTCTCGCAGAATTATTTTACTTTCGGATATCGAAGGAAACTTGTTATATATTCTGCTAAAAGAAATTATTCTATTCAATGCACCTATAGTTTCTCTAATATTAATTCTCATTTCAGAGGCAATAAATTTTAACAAATTTTCGTCAGGTTCTATTGTATCAGAAAAAGTTTTTTTTATTTCACTAATTTTGTTTTTCAAAATATTCAATCTTAAATCAAAATCTGACTGCTGTATATCAACCACTAACCCTCCAGAAAATCTTGATTTTATTCTTTCTTGAATTTTAGTTAATTTTATTGGAGCTCTATCAGATGAAATAACAATTTGAGATCCCTTATCAATTAAAGCATTAAAGGTATGGAAAAATTCTTCTTGCATAGCCTCTTTACCTATTAGAAACTGTATATCATCTACTATAAATAAATCTGACGTTCTAAAGTCGTCTTTAAATTTTACCATTTCATTTTTTTTAATAGACTTAACAAAATGATACATAAATCTTTCAGCAGAAATAAACATAACTTTGAAGTTTTTTTTCATTTTTAAACCAATTGCATTTAGCAAATGAGTTTTTCCCATACCTATTCCTCCATAAATAAATAATGGATTATATGATGCAAGTTGTTCACAAACTTTTTGGGATGCCTGGTACGCAAGATTATTGCTTTTTCCTAAAACAAAATTATCAAAACTTTTATTTGGATCTAGACGTGTATAATAGACGGCTGAATCTTCAATAAAACTGACGTTATGTGCTTTATTTTTTTCTACAAATTTAAGATCACGTTCTAAAGCATTTTTATTATTAATTTTTGATTCAGTTTCAATAACAAAATCAATTCTGTATATATTTTTTTTATGTTGTCTAATAATTTCCAATATTTTATCAACATATCTTGAAACCACCCAATCTCTTATAAATCTTGTTGGAGATGAAAGAACCAAATAGTACTGAGATTCTTCTACTAGTTTAAGTTTTTTGATCCAACTTTCATAAATGTCTATTCCTAATTTAATCTCTATATCTTTAGAAACTAAAGCCCAATCCAAAGTTTCTTTGTCCGAAGAAATTGGTGCCTCTATTGTTGAAATAACTTTTTTCATGAATAAAAATATTTTGAGTTTGTTTTTCTTATTCCTCTTATATTATTAAAGCAAGATTTTTTTTTCTTTAACAAAAAAAAAATAAAATCTGTAATAGAAATTAAACTTTAAAGTGTTTAAAAAATTATTAAAAAAAACAAAAAAAAATTAAACCTCAAATTGATTTAAATCATGGATGGAATTTTTTATTTAAAAAAATTGATTATTTTTTTTAATCACTACATATAGATAATTTAAAATGATTTATCAATTTATGTAGAAGAAATAAAAATTCATTGGAAAGATAAAATATTACTAATCAACCTTTGATTGATGCCTTAAATTTTATTAATTTTTTGCGTAATTCTAGAAATTTTTCTTGAAATATTTTTTTTCTTTATGACGCCTGTCTTAGCTATTTTCATCAATTGGGAATTGAATTTGGGTAACAGCTCTAAGGCTTCTTTTTTTTTCTTTTTTTCGATCAACAAACTAATCTTTTTTACAATAAATTTATATTTGCTTTTTCTAATTCTATTTACCGTCGTTTGTTTATCAACTCTTCTTATTCTTCGAATAGCAGATTTTGTATTAGGCATAAAAGGAAAAGTTATATAACCCCTACATTAGTTTTGGTCAATGAATATTTATAATAATTAAATTTGACATTTTGGACAATAAAATGCTGATCTTCCAGACATTAAAATCTTTTTAATATAACCATCACACCCATATCTGGTGCATAGAGTATTATTTTTTCCATAAACCTTAAAATTTTGCTGAAAACTTCCGCTTAAACCATCTGTTCTTTTAAAATCCCTAATAGAGGAACCTCCAAATTTTATTGCCTTATCTAAAACTTTTTTAGTATGCATAATAATATCTAAAATATTTTTTTGCGATAAATTGTTAACTTTTTTTGTAGGTCTTAGTCTACAATAATACAGGATTTCATTTGCATAAATATTTCCGATTCCACTGACAAAGTTTTGATTCATTATTAGGTTTTTTATATTTATTTTTTTTTTATAAATATAATTTTTAAAATACGTAAAATTAAATTTATAGCTAAATGGGTCGGGACCAAGATAAATAATTGGCTTCTGTTTTAAATAGTTTGACTTCAATATTTTTATATAGCCAAACCTTCTAGGATCATTATAAACCATTTTAATATTGTTACTAAAAAGTATCTCCACATGGTTATGTTTTGAAGGCAAATTCGCCAAATGATAAAAACTTGCATTTGTATTTTTTTTATTGTTTTTTTCAATTAGATGAATTGTTCCTGACATTCCCAAATGTATTAATAATTTTTCTGAAGAATTAATATGAAAAAGTAAGTATTTAGATATTCTAGATATATTTTTAATAACCCTATTTTTAAGTTTTTTTATTATCGAAAAAGGAATTTTATATCTTAAATTTCTATTATAAATCCTAACCCTTATAATCCTGCAAAGCCTTACTTTTTTTTGCAAAGAACGCTTTAAAACCTCAACTTCTGGTAATTCTGGCATGGAAATATTATATAATATTTATAAAAAAAATTAATTAATAAAAAAAATATGACAATAAATTCAAACAGGGCTAAAAAAAAGAAGTTTGTTGATCAAGTTTTTAATAAAGTTTTTAACAAATATGATTTAATGAATGACATCATGTCACTTGGATCACATAGACTATGGAAAAAAAAGATGATCAGTTGGCTTTCACCATATAAAAATTCTCTTCTTCTGGATATGGCTTCTGGAACTGGTGATGTAGCAAAATTATTCCTTGAGTATACTAATAATAAAGGGATGGTATATGCGGTTGACCCAAATTTAAAAATGTTAGAAATTGCAAAAAAAAAACTAATTAAATATAAAAATATAAAATGGTATTCCGAATACGCTGAAAAACTCAGCTTTAGGGACAACTATTTTGATTATTATTCAATTAGTTTTGGATTAAGGAATACCAACAATATTGATCAAGCCTTGAAAGAAGCCCATAGAGTGTTAAAGCCAGGGGGAAGATTTATATGTCTAGAATTTTCAAAAATTAAAAATTATAATTTTAAAAAAATCTATGAACTTTATTCAAAAAGTATTCCAAAAATTGGAAATGTTATAGCTGGAGATGATCAACCATACGAATATTTGGTAAAAAGTATAGAAAATTTCTATAGTCAAAGAGAATTGGTTAGTTTAATGAAAAAGAATAATTTTTATAAATCAGAGTATAGAAATTTAATTGGCGGGATTGTTGCAATTCATTCTGGATGGAAAATATAAAAATGTACAAAAAGATTTTTTTATTGTTTAAAATAGGAAGAAAATTGGCTAAATCAGGTATAGTTAAATCAATTTCAGAGTCCTACAATATACCAACGTTAATTAAAATTTTTTTTTTTATTTTGGGTTTTAGTATAAAAAAAGAAACACATAATAAAAATGAAGGCCCGGGTGAAAAGATATGTTCTTCACTTCAAGAAATGGGTACAACCTTTATTAAGCTTGGTCAGTTTTTAGCTACAAGACCTGATATTATTGGAGAAAAATTAGCTAAAGATTTAGAAAAACTTCAAGATAAACTTCCGCCTTTTGAAAAAAAAGAGGCTATTTTAATTTTAAAAAAAGAATTCGATGAAAAAACATTTGAAAAAATATACGAACTTAGTGAACCTATTGCTGCAGCTTCCATTGCACAAGTACATTTTGCAAAAATAAAAAAAAATGGGATTGGAAAAGAAGTAGCAATAAAAATACTTAGACCTTCGATACAAAAGGTTTTTAATGAAGAGTTAGATGCTCTCATTTTGTTAGCATACATTATTGAAGGCTTGATAAAAAAAACAAAAAGACTCAAGTTAGTAGAAGTTGTTTATCTACTTAAAGAAATTACTAACATTGAAATGGATTTACGTTTTGAGGCAGCTGCCGCTAATGAATTATATGAAAATACAAAAAATGATTTGGGATTCAATGTGCCTAAAATTTATTGGAACTTTACTACTGAAAAAGTACTTACTTTGGAAAAAATTGAAGGTACTTCAATTAGAGAAACAGAAAAACTTAAAAAAGATGGAATTGATGTTAAAAAAATATCAGCAGATTTAATACAACATTTTTTAAGACAGGCCGTAAGAGATGGTTTTTTCCATGCGGACATGCACCAAGGTAATATTTTCATAGACAAAAATGGCAATATAATCCCTGTTGATTTTGGAATTATGGGAAGGTTAGATAAATTGAATCGAAGATATTTAGCTGAAATTTTGTTTGGCTTTATAAATAGAGATTACAAAAAAGTTGCTGAGGTACATTTTTTAGCTGGCTTAATATCAAAGAAATTTTCTATTGAAGAATTTGCTCAATCTTTAAGATCAATTGGTGAACCAATATTTGGACAAGCAGTTAAAGATATATCGGGTGGAAAACTTTTAAAACAATTGTTTGATAACACAGAAAAATTTGACATGCATACCCAACCTCAGCTTTTGCTTTTACAAAAAACTATGGTTGTTGTAGAAGGTGTAGCACGCAATTTAAATCCCAATACTAACATATGGGAAATTTCAAAACCAATACTTGAAAGTTGGTTAAAAGAGACAAAAGATCCAATAAACAAAATTAATGAAACAATAGACGATGGAATTGATGTGTTAAAAAGATTACCTGAATTACCAAAAATCATGGATAGAGCAAATGAAGCTTTAAAAATTATTGCTGAAGGCAAGATATCACCTAATTCAACTTCATATTATTCTCTTAATGAGGAAAAAATGAAAATTAAATTATTTAGAAACAAATTGCTATCTACTTTTTTAGTTCTTGTAATTTTTATTCTATTGGTATTCAAATAGGGGAAATGAACTATTTAGAAAATAAAAAAATACTACTAATAATAACGGGCGGAATTGCAGCCTATAAAAGTCTCGAATTGATTAGGATATTAAAGAACAATGGAGTTGAAATAAAAACAATTCTAACTAAAGGCGGAAAAGAATTTGTAACACCACTATCGGTTGCTTCTTTAACGCAAAATAAAGTATATGATGGGTTATTTGATCCTAATAATGAGGCAGAAATGGATCATATTTCTCTTTCTAGATGGTGTGATGTAATACTAGTGGCACCAACAACTGCAAATGCAATTTCAAAATTTTCTTATGGAAATGCTGACGATTTAGCTTCAACTTTGATTTTGGCATCTGATAAAAAAGTAGTTTTGGTACCCTCAATGAATGTAAGGATGTGGGAACATCAAGCCACCCAGGAAAATGTCTCTAAATTATTAAATTATGGATATCTATTTATTGGACCAGAAATTGGTGAAATGGCTTGTGGAGAATATGGTGAAGGAAGAATGTCAGAGCCTGCAAAAATAGTCAAATTTTTAAACAGTTTTTTTTCTGAACAAAAAAATTCTTCTAATAAAAAGCTAAAAGCAATTGTTACGGCCGGGCCCACTAGAGAATATATTGACCCGGTAAGATATATTTCAAACAATTCAAGTGGGAAACAAGGCTACGAGATAGCAAAATCTTTAACAGAAAAAGGGATAGAGACAACATTAATAACTGGACCAAATAATTTACCTGATCCAAAAAATTTAAAATTAATAAAAATAGAATCTGCAAATGAAATGTATGAAGAAACAAAAAAAAATCTACCTACGGATATAGCAATATGTACAGCAGCAGTAAGTGATTTTAAAATATTTAACTTCCAAGAAAATAAAATCAAAAAAAATGAACGGGTTAAAATTGAGTTAGAAAAAAATAAAGATATATTAAAATATTTATCCACACATAACTCTTTAAGGCCAAAGCTAGTCGTTGGTTTTGCCGCAGAAACAAAAAATATTATTGAAAATGCTGAAAAAAAAATTTCTCAGAAATACTGCGATTGGATAATTGCTAATAGAGTATCCAAAAATAATGTTGGTTTTAATTCAGACTATAATGAAGTTACGATAATTTATAAAAACAAAAAAAATGAATTAATTTCCAGAAGAAAAAAATCCGAGATTGCTAAAGAAATTACAAAAAGAGTACTTACTGAATTCAATACATAGCCATCTATGGTTAAACTGTTGATCAAAAAACTTCAAAAAAATATTATTTTACCAGAATATAAAACCGTCGGATCTTCAGGAATGGATCTTATGGCTAATGTAAAGCAGAAGATTAGAATACTACCTGGAGAGAAAAAAATTATCCCAACAGGAATAATGGTCGCTATTCCAAAACAGTACGAAATTCAGATAAGACCAAGGTCCGGGCTAGCTGCAAAGAAAGGCATAAGTATTTTAAATACACCTGGTACAATTGATTCCGATTACAGGGGTGAAATCAAAGTAATACTAATTAATTTTGGAAAAAATATTTTTGAAGTAAACAAAAATGATAGAATTGCTCAAATGATTGTATCTCCAATTATTAAAGTGAAACTTAAGGAAGTAAAAACTTTACCAAAGACGGTCAGAGGAGGTGGGGGTTTTGGTTCAACTGGGTAATTGATGAAATTAACAAGAGATCAAATTATTAGATATTCCAGACAAATGGTACTAAAAAAAATTGGTCCAGTTGGTCAAAAAAAACTATTAAACTCAAAAGTCCTGGTGGTAGGTGCAGGCGGACTTGGTTCTCCCATCTTGATATACCTTGCTGCATTGGGTATAGGCAATATTGGTATAATAGATCATGATAAAATCGATTTATCAAATC
>CEUS01027135.1_pt1 | contig 10213 bp, 6 predicted proteins | sample 427031 | NCBI WGS metagenome assembly CEUS01 (sample SAMEA2622837, study PRJEB7988) | marine metagenome | biome: marine biome (ENVO:00000447); feature: marine epipelagic mixed layer (ENVO:xxxxxxxxx); material: "saline water (ENVO:00002010), including plankton (ENVO:xxxxxxxx)" | depth 140 m | reverse complement strand
TTTGGAATGTATTCAGCTCTAAGTGGACTGGATAATGCCGGGTATGATCAGATATCGACATTAGGGTCCAATGTTACTGCTGCGCCCAAAGTGTTTGGGATGCAATATGAGACTGAACGTTATGAAAGGGTGATAGAGGCTGTTAATAGATTAAAGCCAGAGTTCGTTGTCACTTGTGGGGACATGTGTAATGACAAAGAAGAACCATCTGAAGAATATGCAGAATTGATGAGGATTACTAACAAGTTATCGAGTGATATAAAGATGCACTGGGTTCCGGGTAACCATGATGTGGGAAATATTCCTACAGCAAAATTAATTTCTCGCTTCCATAGACTTTATGGTAAAGATATGTATTCTTTCAATGTGCAAGATTCGCATTTTCTGGTTATGAACAGCAGTGTAAGTCAAGATCCATCAATGGTACCTCAGGAATGGGAGAGCCAATTAGAATTCTTGGATTCAGATCTTCAAGAAGCAAGCAAAAGAGGAAGTAAGCACATAGTTGTATTTGCTCATCATCCCTTATTCGTGTTGTTTTCTGAGGAATCTGACAGTTGGCTAGTGATTCCAAAAGAGAGAAGAAAAATAATTTTGGACATGTTTGTGAAATATGGAGTGTCTCATATGTTCGCGGGGCACTGGCATAGGAATCATTACAGTTATTTGCGAAATCTTCAAATAGTTGTTACCAGCTCGGTGGGCTATCCATTAGGTCCAGACCCTTCAGGCATAAGGATAGTCAGAGTGACTGATGATTACATTGGACATAAATTTTTCCCTCTGGATGATTTACCTACACAGCTTGAAATTTGATGTAACATTGAACATTGTAGGAAGGGAAGGTTTTGTACGTTACTGATGTAAAATAACCGGCGGGCAATCAATATTTACTTCGAGGACATTGAGAATTCAAAAGATATTTAAATCTAGATGACAGGTGAACAGCTAAATGAGAACGAATAAGATGTTGGATAGGATTCGAGCAGGCCAGAAAGCATATGGATGTGATATTTCATTCGTTTCTTCTACTTTAGTTGAGCTTATTGGGAGATCTGGATTCGATTATGTTCAGTTTGATGGAGAGCATGGACCATTTACCCCGGATACCATAGAGGATATGTGTAGAGTTGCTGATATGTCGGGGTTAACACCGATTGCAAGAGTGCCAGACATAGAAGACTCGACTATTTTGCGTTGTTTAGACAGAGGTGTAATGGGGATTATGGGACCTCATATAACTACCCCTGAGCGTGCTGAGCAACTTAGTAAAGCCTGTCGCTATGCTCCGTTGGGTAAAAGGAGTTTTGGGTCTGCACGGGGAGCTTATTTTGGAGATTTCGAATCGGGGACCGAATATATGGAGCATACCAATAATCAGATAGTGGTAATAGCTCAATTGGAGGACGCTTCTGTACTTGAAAACATTGATGATATTCTGGCAGTTGATGGTATAGACATTTATGCATCCGGTCGCCAAGATATAGCTCAATCTATGGGCATTCCAGGACAACCAGAACATCCAAAAGTCCTAGAATTTGAGCAACAAATTGCTCAGTCAGTTCGGGCTGCTGGAAAAAAGTCTTTCAAAGATGCTTATGTTTTAGCTCGTTCGACAGATCTTTTCCTGGATTCCGCCAGAGCTTTTATGCGGGAAAATTCAGCGTCTTAATGAATTTTTATTGGATTGAGCAATAATGACTGAACAATCAAATTCCGATCATAAAGATGATAACCAATTTTTACTGAATGCTTCAGGTATTGAAATCGAAAAGTCTTATGGTACAAGCCATCTAACAGAAGATAAAAACGGCACATCGGAAACTCCAGGTGACTATCCTTATACGCGTGGACTATACCACTCGGGGTATCGTTCTCGCTTGTGGACAATGAGGATGTTTGCTGGATTTGGTAACGCTGAAGATACAAACAAAAGGTTCAAATATTTGATTGACAAGGGTAATTCTGGCCTCAGTGTTGCATTTGATTTGCCCACTTTGTATGGCTATGATTCGGATCACCCTATGGCGTTAGGAGAAGTTGGTAAAGGTGGTGTAGCTATATCATCTTTGGCCGATATGGAAATCCTGTTTGCGGATATACCTTTAGATTCGGTAACTACATCGATGACAATCAATGCTCCTGCAGCAATCATTTGGGCTATGTATATAGTGACAGCAGAGAAACAAGGATTGTCAGAAAGTGCTATTGGCGGAACTATTCAGAACGATATTCTGAAAGAGTACACAGCGCAAAATGAGTTCGTATTCCCTCCAAAAGAATCCATGCGCCTTGTTGTCGACACTATTGAATATGCTACTCAGAATCTTCCCAAGTGGAATCCAATAAGTATCAGTGGCTACCATATTCGAGAAGCTGGTTCTACAGCAGTTCAAGAGTTAGCTTTCACCCTGGCTAACGGTTTTGAGTATGTGGAGGCATGCATAGATAGAGGAATACCGATAGATGATTTTGCCCCACGCTTGAGTTTCTTTTTCAACGTTCATCAAGATTTTTTCGAAGAGATTGCTAAATTCAGGGCAGCGCGCCGGATATGGGCTAAAGAGATCAGACAAACTTTTGGGGCTATGAACGACCGTTCTTGCTGGCTTCGAACTCATGCTCAAACGGCAGGGGTTACTCTCACTGCTCAGCAACCGACTAATAATGTTGCACGTGTTGCGCTTCAAGCACTGACTGCAGTTTTGAGTGGTGTTCAGTCACTCCATACAAATTCATTGGACGAGGCATTAGCGTTACCTACTGAAGAATCCGCTCGCGTAGCGTTAAGGACTCAGCAGATTATTGCTAACGAGACTGGTGTTACCAATACTACAGATCCTTTAGGGGGAAGTTATTATTTGGAATGGCTCACCGATCGTATGGAAGAAGAAACTAATCAGTATCTTGTACGGATTAAAAAAATGGGTGGGGTAATAGAAGCCATAAACAACGGTTTTTTTGTTCAAGAAATTTCAGATTCGGCAGAGAACTATCAAAATAGAATTGAAAATTTAGATGATTTAGTGGTTGGAGTGAATAACGAACTTAGTGATGAAGATATGAGCTTGTCTGTTTTATCAGTTGATTCTTCCGCAGAGTCTATTCATATGGAACGCTTAGAAAAAGTTCGTCGTGTGCGGGATAATGCTCTAGTATCAGACTGTTTGAAGCGACTTCGAGAAGACTCGCTGGGAGAGCAAAATATGATGCCCGCAATACTCAACGCAGTTCGAACTTATGCAACCATCGGTGAGATCATGCAGGTGCTGAGAGATTCTTGGGGTGAGCAACAACCATCACAGTATTCATAGACTAGTAATTACCAATATATATGATGGGAATATCAATGCTAAAACATGAAATCAACAGTGAACAGAACGGGTTTTCCGTGCCAATATATCTATTTTACTCAGAAATTTTGATATGGCTTTAGTGACCGCTTCTGAGTTGTCGTTTTCGCACGCCGATATAGACATATTTTCTGGTGTTTCTCTCGAAATTAACCAAGGGGATCGCATAGGTATGGTAGGACCTAATGGTGGCGGTAAAACATCCCTTATCAAAGTGCTAGTGGGCGAGGAGATTGCTGGACATGGTCAAATTCACACATCAAACGATTTGAAAATTGGCTATGTCCCTCAGATCATGACTTCAGAGATTCAAGGCACTATTAGAGATTATCTGATGCAGAGTTTTCAAAATATATTGCAGATAGAAAGAGATATAGAATCCTCCGCGACAGCAATGGCAGCATTATCAGGTAGTGAACGATCGAGCGTAGAGGATCGATATGCGTCGCTAATTTCTGAATATGAATCATTAGGAGGTAGCGACTACCTAAATAAACTGGATAAAGTGACTGGAGGATTAGGATTAGATAGTTCCATCCTTGGGAATTTAGCATCAATGGCAAGTGGGGGAGAGCGTACTCGGGCATCTTTGGCCCGCGCACTGCTATCAGAACCAGATTTATTGGTTCTGGACGAACCAACAAACTATCTTGATTTCAAGGGACTAGCGTGGTTGGAGATGTTTTTGCTCAAATTACCGAAGCCCTTCCTTGTTGTTTCTCATGACCGGTTCTTTTTGGACTCTACCGCTAATCGCATTTGGGAACTCGAAAATGGAACTTTAAAAAGTTTTCGAGGCAACTATTCTGCATACAGAGTTCAAAAATCGGAACTTGTAACTAGGCAATATAAGGAATATCACAAACAGCAGGAACAGATAGAGAAAGACAAGATTTTTATAGCTAGATATAAAGCTGGCCAAAGATCTCGAGAAGCTAAGGGGCGCGAGAAGAAATTACTTCGAATGAATCTTATTGATGCACCTGCAGAGTCATCAGAAGTAATGAAAATTAAAACCAAGGATGTTTCTAGGTCTCCACAAGTAGTAATGAGGACCTCGGACTTGAAGGTTGGCTATAGTGATGAAAGCGGTAGCTTGGAGTTGATATCAGTCAAAGATTTGAAATTGAACCGTGGTTCTAGAACCTGCGTGATTGGTGGAAATGGAAGTGGAAAGACCACCTTGCTCAAAACTCTATTAGGAGAAGTCAATTCCATACAAGGAGAGGTGTTTATTGGAGATAAAGTGAAAGTTGGCTACCATCGTCAAGGCAGTGATGACTTGCCTCCAGAATGTACTGTGATTGAAGTTATGCAGGATCTGCGTAATATCACAATACTTGAGGAGAGAGATTATCTTGCTAAGTTTTTGTTCAAAGGTGAAGACGTATTCAAAACCGTTAGCATGTTGAGTGGAGGTGAAAAAACTCGCCTGTCGATAGCTCGATTGTTAGCGACACAGCCAAATTTCTTGATACTTGATGAGCCCAATACCCATTTGGATATATGGAGTAGAGAGGCCTTGGAGAGTGCCCTTAATGATTTCTTGGGAACTATGCTAATAGTATCTCATGACAGACATTTGGTGACCTTCTTGGCTCAGCAGCTAGTGGTCGTCGAGAACAAATCTGCGGATATATTTGAAGGGACGTTGAAAGATTGGATGCTAGGCAATGGATTGATCAAGCCTGAGTTGAAAAATTCCGATAACGAAATCCCTGTACGTAGGAAATTTGGGACTCCAAGAAAAAAAATCAAGAATACCAAGCAGAAATATGAAAAAATTGACAATGAAAAGATGATTTATGATCTAGAAGCCCGGCTTTCAGATGTTGAATCTCAGTTACAATCAGCTTCAGAACGGCAAGACATTGACGCTGTCAACTCACTTGGCAAGCAGTATGACAAATTATCTTTAGACTTAGAGCGTGCTTGGGAATCCTGGGGTTATTAGGAATTTCAAATACCATTTTAATTATTAGCTCTGATTAGTTTCAGGCATACAGGTGCAGGTACACTGGCAGAGTGCCCTGTAGGTTTAAGTGTTCCATTACTCGGACTAGACCAGTATGAAACAATATTGTTGGTTAATTGGTTGGCGGCGATAAAAATTAACCCACCAGTGTCTATTGTGAAATTTCTTGGATAATGACCATTGGTAGATATGTGTTCAATATATTCAAGTTTCCCAGAGTCTTGTGAAATAGCATAGATTGCAATGCTGTCATTTCCCCTGTTAGATCCGTATAGAAATCTACCATTGGGTGATACGTGGATATCTGCACAGTAGTTGTCACCACCATATGTGTTCGGTAAGGTGGTAATGTTCTGAAATTCTTCAAGTGATCCGAGGTCAGGATCGTAATTAAACGCTGTAATTGTTGAGTCCAATTCGTTTATGACATAAACCCATTTGTAGTTTGTGTGGAACGCTAGGTGGCGTGGTCCAGCGCCTTGAGTTGATCCAGCCCTCGAAGTCGGTATTTCGGTTAGAGTCCCCATTTTTGTATTAATTGGATAAACGATTATTTTATCCAATCCTAAATCTGGTACTAGAAGGTTTTTGTTAAAAGGATCTATGTTGGCCGAATGTGGATGAGGGCCACTTTGCCGGTCTGGGTTGATGCTGGAGCCATGATGTTTGATGAATCCAGTTGGAGATCCTAGACTTCCGTCTGAATTAATCGGAATTGTTGTTATGGATCCCCCGGAGTAATTGGCTACTGCTACCACATCGCCAGAAGAGCTGATCGACAGGTGACAAGGTCCTTCATCGCCAGTGGATTGCTGATTAATATAATTTAGTGAACCAGTTGACGGTTCTATAGCATAAGCGCTTATTAATCCGCCCCCATCTGATAATTCAGATACAGCGTACAATAACTCTTGAGATGGATGGATTTCTATAAACGAGGGGTTTTTAATACCAGTGGTCACTGAAGTTGGGTGTAATTCCCCAGTCGTATGATCAAGTGAATATACATAGATGCCTTCACTATCTCCATCGGTGTATGTACCAATAAACAGGTGTGATTTATTAGTCATAAAAGGGCTCCTTTCCTAATCTCATAAAAGGTATTTTATACGAAAGATATGAATTGAGATAATTACAGAATGTTCTCAATCATCAGGCTATTAATGGAACGTTAAAGATGATAGAAAATAGATGTAGTTTGAAAAGTAGAGGATTAGATTGATCTTAGTTGTAGTTTTTGACGGTTTGCGCCCCGATCAAATTAACCCTAAAGATACTCCCGCTCTATGGGACTTCATAAAGGGGGGTGTTAGATTCTCGAATCACCATTCCATTTTCCCAACTTTGACACGAGTAAATGTTGCCAGCATGTTTACTGGTTGTTATCCAAGACTCCACGGTGTTGTAGGAAACAGTATATATCGCCCTGATTTGGATGTCGGATGGGAAATTTCTACAGGCAAAGAGCCTGACTTAGTGAAGTTAGAGGAAATTTCGGGAAAACCAATCATTACAACTCCTACTCTGGGTGAAAAACTTTTTAATTATGGACATACAATGACTGCGATTGGAGTTGGAAGCAGTGGCAACGTTTTCTTACATCATCCAAAAGCAGCAAGTTTGGATGGATCGGTAGTACACCCAGATTTCACTATCCCTCGTTCTGTCCAAGCAGACATATCAGAACGGTTTGGACAGTGGGAATCAGCGAGTGTCCCGAATAACGCTCGAATAGAGAGAGCGGTCACTATTTTGTTGGAATATTTGCTGCCATATTTTGAACCGACGGTTGCAACTTTGTGGATGTCCGATCCCGATTCACCACAGCACAAAACAGGAATTGGTTCGCCCATTTCTGTGGAATCTATACGCTTAGCTGACACTCAATTCAAAAGGATAATCAACCAGATTACAAATCTCGGAATTTACGAAGAAACAGATATTTTTGTTGTATCGGATCATGGACATTCCACTGTCAGAGAAGTTGTAGATTTAAATGGGTTTTTGATTGAAAAAGGCATGAAAGAGTCTCTATCATCTTCGGATGTTTTGATTGCGGAAAATGGCGGTAGCGCTCTGATATACGTCCCAGACAATGACCATGAATTAATGAAGCGAATAGCGGAACAGATGATGCTGGAGGAATGGGCCGGCCCAATATTTACAAAAGAAGGTGATGATTGTATCCCAGGAAGTATAAAATTTTCTTCAATTGGATATGACCATCCATCTTCACCAGAGATGCTGTTATCGTTTGGGTGGTCCGATGAACCGAATGAGTACGGGATACCTGGTATGGTTTTTTCATGTGGTGATGTCGCTCAAGGTTTAGGAAATCACGGATCTTTTAGTCCTTTTGAAATTCGCAACACAATGCTCGCGGCCGGACCTAGTTTCAAGAAAGGAGTTGACGTTGATTTACCAACTTCCAATGCGGACATCTATCCAACTATTCTTCAGATACTTGGACTAAGCTCGGGGGATGTATTAGAAGGGAGGATACTTGATGAATCTTTGTTGGGAAGAGTAGGTTTATCAAGCTCGGATGTGCGGCAAGAAATATTAGAAGCAGAATTTTTAATTAAGGATGTTTTGTACCGACAGGAGATCCAAATTTCACAATCACATAAACATTTGTATTTTGACAAAGGATCGGCTTTTCGAAAGCGTAAATAATAAATTGTCTGTGCATTGACGGAATTTTGATTTATATAGGTCGAGAGATTAAAAGAGCTGTTCGTTCAAGGTTGAAAAATAGATGCATGGAGACTGCGAACAGGTTTCAGATTGAGCGGGCATTAATAAACATGGCATTATAGTCATTATTTTCCTGTCAACACTCTGGATCGTGGTGTAAAATGAAATTGATTTTGTAAAGGATTTTCACTTGGGTACACGACAGATCAAATTACTGAAGGGAATGAAAGATTCCACTGGCACCAATTTGCTTCGTGCAATTGAAGTGCAGCAAGTGGCTATGAATTATTTAAAAGATGCCGGTTACTCTCCGGTGGACACCCCTTTGATTGAGGAATCTGAATTATTTGTTAGGAAATCTGGAGGTGAACTTGCGAGTCGCTTGTACACTTTTACAGATCCTGGTGGTCATGAGGTTGCACTAAGACCCGAATTCACTCCGTCAATCATCAGATATTTTGTAAACGAATCAACAAATTTAGACTTACCCGCAAGGATGCAATATGCTGGGCCAGTTTTCCGTTATGAGCCAGGTACTGAAAATCTGAACCGTCAACAAACTCAAATTGGAGCTGAATTGGTTGGAGGAAATGGCGTAGAATTTGATACGGAGATTGTCTTACTAGCATTCAAAGGTTTATCAAAACTGGGGCTAGACGTCCAGATAAGATTGGGCAATTTAGGTGTAGTTCAGTCGTTGCTTGCCAAATATCAGCTCTCAGAAGCTGTTAATTTGTTCATAATAAGTCATCTTCCAGAACTTAAACGCAACACTACCAACGTAAGTAGTCTCAAGGAACGTGCTGGAATGCTGGGCGTGCAAAAATCTGACGAAAATACGGATGAATTGACTGGTGATGCTACCGTGTCAGACGAGGACGCGCAGCGTTTTGTTAGAAGTGTATTACATGGTTCGATAGCAACTCCTGTTGGACGTAGAACTACAGAGCAGATTGTAGCTCGTCTTTTACGCAAATTTGAGGTGGCGGGTAGCAATAAATCATTTGAAGAAGCTCTTAGCTTAGCCAGTGAATTGTCAAGAATAGAGGGTTCGGTTTCGTCTGTTCTAGATCGCGCTAGTGTGGTTGTGTCGGCAAGATCCATGGCCATTGATGTTTTCCAACCGTTGAGCCAATTAACGGAATCTCTAATTGCTGAAGGTATTCCGGATTCAAAAATAATATTGGATTTAGGTATAGCAAGAGGATTCTCATATTACACTGGGACTGTTTTTGAATTGGTAGGTAGATCTGGTGACAAGTCAGTCTCATTCGGTGGAGGGGGGCGATATGACGAGCTCGTTAGAATACTTGGAGGGGATGCTAATATCCCTGCTCTAGGGTTTGCATATTCTTTGGATACAATCATAAATTCAATGATAGAAGCAGGCCTGTAAATGTCTACTCTTAGACTCGCGGTACCCAGTGACGGCGCTTTGCATGATTCTACGCTGTCTTTTCTATATGATTGCGGTGTTGGAGTTGTACGCGGTAATTCTCGACGATACACCGCTGAGATACGATCATTGCCCGGAGTGATGGTTCTCTTTCAACGGAGTTCTGATATTACCCTTAAAGTTGAAGAAGGTAGTGCAGACATGGGAATAGTTGGCAGAGACCGACTGCTTGAAATGAGAAGAGAAGATGGTGATACAACCGTAGTCATTGATAGTTTGGGATATGGCCACTGTGAATTGGTTCTAGGAGTGCCTGATTCTTGGGTAGATGTGGTTTCCTTGGCAGATCTGGCAGATTTGGCGATGGAATTTCGGCAATTAGAAGGGGATTTGAGGATAGCTACAAAATATCCGAGGTTAGTGGGAAGATTTTTGCTAAGCAATGGAGTTAATTATTTTTCTCTGGTTCAGTCCAGTGGTACTTTGGAAGCTGCTCCAGCTATGGGATATGCGGATATTATTGCAGATTTGTCTTCTAGCGGCGTGACTATGAGGGAAAATCGCCTAAAGCCAATTAATGGAGGGTCTATTCTGTCATCTCAGGCATGCTTAGTCAGTAACAAGGCAGCTCTTGCTGGTGACGCTGATAAATTAGAAAAAGCACGCATCATCATGGAGATGATAGAGTCACATCTGAACTCCCGTGAATTTTATAGCATTACTGCTAACATGAAAGGTGAATCTCCCGAGGATGTGGCTAAGTATGTTTTGGAGAAGGCGGATATAGCAGGA
>CEUS01241402.1_pt1 | contig 10215 bp, 6 predicted proteins | sample 427031 | NCBI WGS metagenome assembly CEUS01 (sample SAMEA2622837, study PRJEB7988) | marine metagenome | biome: marine biome (ENVO:00000447); feature: marine epipelagic mixed layer (ENVO:xxxxxxxxx); material: "saline water (ENVO:00002010), including plankton (ENVO:xxxxxxxx)" | depth 140 m | reverse complement strand
AATCCCGCGCAACTTACTTATGGCCGAGCCGCGGATTCAGCGCCGGCCATTAAACAAGAAATTCGATTTGACATACCAAAACTCCATTGCAAAAAAGAAAATAAGCTCAGCAAAAATGGCACATTCAGGTGGGTGGAGAAAGATATTAATGCGGTTGATATAACCGGCGCTAAAATTAAAACCTCCATGGCCTTTGCTGGTTTTTATTTTAGAACTCCGACGCTAGAAAAACTTAAAGATTATCAAACAAAAAATGATGATGAAAAAATACCGCCGCTTTTTTCTTTTGCAATGGATATGTTTTGGCCAAAAGGGAATAAAAAATATAAATTTAGTAATCCAAGCCTTAAAAAATTTAATTACGAAGTTCCAACAAAACAGTTTGTTGAGTGGCAAAACGCTAAAGATGAAGATGAAAAAGTTAATCACCCGGGCGATATATTTTCTGAAAATGAAAGAATTTTCTTTCACATAAAGAAAAAGCCACCACCGCCAATAAAGCCTCCAGAACCGAATAGCAAGATTGGCGAAGAAGAATTACAAGTAGATAAGGATATTGATGAAAAAGACATATTCAATACAACAGATCTTTTTGTGCCTGTGTGGCACCTTATCAATATAGATAAACAAGATTGGCCCCCATATGGTGAAACATATTTTATGACAGATCACTATTGTGGCCCAACAGAGGATGGCTTTATGATGGGGAGCATTGATGCCCTTACAATGGAGACCATGAGTGATAAGTTTAGAAAATATACAAATTCTATATGGCAGGTTGCAAAAATACAACCCGGCGCCACACCACGCATGGCCTTTGATGTTGATTATCAAATTAGAAAAGGCATTGTACCCGAAGGTACAAACGCGGAAGAGGTATACAACAAAATCAATAATCGCAATACAGCGAAAACAAGAAAAATTTTAAAAGATTGGATAAAAACAGTAACGGATGACAAAACTTTTTCAAAAGATGAAGTGCCATGGCTGGCTGGGAAAACATTCAAAAGCAAAAGATATCCACATTTAACTGATACCGGTGTAAAGAAATCACAACCCGGATATGTCGAGCCAGCTTCTGATTTCGAAATAGAAGATATATTGAAGGTTGAAGCTATAACGAGAAAAACATTTCCACACGGCTCGGATTATAAATCTTCGGACACTGATGAGAATCTATATTGCCAGCACCCATACAATACTGGAAAATATTCTCCAAGGAAAAAGTGTAGATCATATGGAGTTGTGACACCCGCAATAAAACAGCAGTTGACACAAGGGCAAAAAACTAAGTGCAAAAAGACTGGCTGCCCGCCCGGGTATAAATGTCAGTCTTCGGGGTGCATCTGGCAGCAGGACTCTAATATAGCAAAAATTATTAAATCTTCCGACTACATGGTACAAATATCTGGTATACAGCCCGGATATGATTTTGATGATTATAAAATTGATTTGCCCGGATATAGAACATACGATTATAAAGGGGCAACCGGCCTTACGAGCAATGAAAAAGAAACGTGGATTACAAGGGAGATCTTGCCCGGGCCCGGTAAATTGAATTTAAAAGTTGGTGATGAGATTGACAGAGTAATCTGGGGACAAAGCAATGAATATCAAAATTGGAAACCGTCTGTCGAAGTAGTCGAAGCAACGTTACCGTTTATCAAAGGGAGTGTCGATATATACAACGAAGAGGGGATAGATTATTTAATAAAGAACACAAAAGAAGCTCGCTACCCAATGCTTAAGAAAAATATTAAATGGAGCAATCCAAATCCCAAGTCAATTGGTTTTCCAGCACGCCCAACATTTAGGCTCTCAGAGCCCCCCATCATTAGCACGCTTATTGAAATTGTTGATTCTATGGAAAATAATGACAATTGGCATTATGACATGAATTTCACATATAAACCGTGGGATAGAAATAGAAAGCCAATTAACTCATATTTGCAAGAAATGGATGTTGAGCCACATCTCATTGCAGTAGATAAATGCCAAGAAAATATTCTTAAAATATCAGAGGCTTCGGAACATTTATTGCCATATGCTTATGAAAATGAAAAATATAAAGGAAACCCCAGTGATATGGGGAATATTAGTGATTGTAAACCAGTTAAACATGACACATCCGTGATTAGTGTTTCAAATAATATTATAGATAAAATTAATAAAACGGTTGATTTTAATAAAAATGCAACTTTATATAATGAAGTTACATTTGATATGAAAAATGATAAATATGATACGCCTGTGCGTTCATTTTTGTTTTCCAACTTAAGCGAAGCTGAGAGGAAGGCTATATTTTATCACGTCGCCTCCGCAGATCATTCGGAAGAAGAGGTTGCCACCAAGACCTCTCTTATTTCAGAGCACAAAGGAAGCTTGAATTACGGCAATAGACCATATTTCTATCTTTCCAGAAATTATTCAACCGAAAAGATAACGAACACCAATGTTAATAAGGGTATAGTAGAAGAAGATCTAATTTCTGCATGGCAATCGCCTACAAAAATTTCCGCTGCAACACTTTTAGACGACTCAATTAAAGAAACAAAAGACGGTTGGGAATTAAATAATATAAAACTTAAAAAAGAATGGTTCCGTGATTATGGGGAACTTTCCGCCGGCAAATTGGCGAATTATGAAGTAGTGGCTTATAAGCTTGTTAAATCAGGCACAAAAACAAAATCAAAAGTCAGTCAGGGCACCTTCGGCGCGTATGAACAAACCGGCGATCCAATTTATATTTACCCCAGCTTTGAAAAAGATGAAAAGAAGAGAATTATAAATTATATTGATACACAGGTAAAGTTGGGCAAAATGTATGAGTACGACTTGTATGCTGTAATGTTGGTATACGGCACCAAATATAAATATGTAAATCCCCAATTGGGCAGGGAATATAAGACTCACGAAGTTAATGGTGAAGAATTCAATGTCGATTTAAAAGATAATTGGCAAGCGTATGTTAACGATATAAATAAAACACCAAGTGAGATACATCCAATTTACAGCAAACAACAGGTACTGCTCGGTGCCGGCGCAACCGGCGCTGTCGTAACAACTAAAAACAAAAATGATGTAAAATTGCAACAAAGAATAAAGGAGGGTCAAGTCAAAGACTGGAATTCGGGCCCAACTGCACAAGGTGTGGCTCATAAGTTTGAGTATGTGCATAATTATGCAATATCATCTTATGTGCAATCTAGACCTCATTTGGCTATATATGAAGTGCCACTATTAAGGAGACCTTTTAAGAAATGACAACGAAGTACAAAGAGTGTGGTGCTTGTTATCCGGGTACAGATGGCTACGGCTACGGCGGCGGCCTCACGGCTATTAGCATCGAAGGTCCGCCCTTGTCGCCGCTTGTTGAAGTTATTCCCTATGCTTACGTAAATAATAAAATATTATTTTTATTTCAAAAGAAAGAGGGTTTACAAAAAATTAAAATAGCTAAAGAATTTAAAGAAGAGTACAAGGCGTCGTTTGAGGCACAACATTCGACGACGGCTGCTGAGACACTACAAAAAGACGAATTGTATTTTGGATGTACTACGATATCTGGCCTTAGTGCCGATAGGTGTCCCGTTAAAGAATATGTAATTTATAAAACTTCTGGTCAAAGACCCTTGTCGTTTTTTGACTTTGGCGCACAATATGATACTGTCGACCGCGACGACGGCGCTTATATTGATGAAATTCAGCCGAATAAAAAATATTTTTACATTTTCAGGGCAATAAGTGTTGGAAAAGAACAAAAGTCTTATCCAGATTTAGTTTATTCAGTTGAACTGATTGATGAGGGCGGCGTAATATTTCCGTCGATAGAGATATTAGATTTCAGCAAAGGGCGAGAACATAAAAAATCCATTATTTTTAATAAAAGATTAAAAGTAAAGCCGGCATTTTTGCAAGCGGCGCCAAACCCGCAGAAGACCATACAGAAATATGCGGGAGGTCAACCTGTTGCTTCTATGCCCGGTGACTTGGGATATGAAGACAAGAGTACATTTATCAATAAAGATGATCCAAGAAGTGAAAGATATCCCAAATTTAAATTTAGGATAATTTCTAACAGTTCACAGAAAAAAGTTGATATTAATATTTTTATGAGAAAGATGGTTGAATTTAAATCTGTAAGCGAGGCGTATGATTTTAAATATGTAAAAAATAAAGATGGCTCAAGTAAATTTACATCAAAAAAGCCGACAGAAGAAATGAAAGAGGAGCGCAGAAAAAAATTACAAGGACAATTGTTGACCGGCCTATGGGAAAAAATAATTTCTTGGGATGATGACGGTTTATAATAATACTTATAAAAAAGGGATTTTCTGTTAAAATACTATTTATAATAGCTTGGGAGAAAAAAGATGGCATTTTTAGACAATGAAGGAAGTGTTACTATTGACGCAGTGCTAACAGTCGCTGGCCGAAAAAGACTAGCTGCAGGCGACGGCACTTTTAATATTTCGGCGTTTGCATTAGGGGATGACGAGATTAACTACACATTATATAATTCTGATCATTCTCAAGGAAGTGCGTATTATGATTTAAATATTTTAAAAACTCCAGTAATGGAAGCGTTTTCAAACACTGGTGCGTCTTTAAAGCATAAGCTATTAACTATTCCCAGACAAGACATTTTATATTTGCCAACTCTAAGAATCAATACAAATGCTTCAAGCAAAGGCGCCGGCGATGCTGGCAAGCCGCTAGCGTCGACGCCCAACACAGACATGTACGTGGTTTTGTGCACAAAAAATGCATATGATGCGTATACTACTTTACCAGACGGATTTATTGACGGCCGCGATGCAAGCAAGGCGTCGGCAGCTACGCAATTGATTACGCTTGATCAGGGCATCGATAGTGCCACAATTGATCAGGGCTCTTGGGAAACTAGAGTAGAGGATGATTTAAATGAAAATCAGTTTATCATTCAAGCAGATGAGAGGTTCGCGAGGATTTTAACTCCCGGCGCCGGTGGCGCTGGTGGAAACGACGCCGCGTATAGTTTTATTGACGAGGATAATATTGCTACTTATTACGCGGTAGATCCATCTTATTATCAAAAGGGGTATCCAAGCTTAGATGAAAATGCCTCTGTTATTGCAGGCCCCAGAGGCACAAGGTTTTCATTTGGCTGCCGATGCTCTGCTTTATTAAGAAATAAGAATACGTTATTTACTAAGTTTGGTGGGACTATTGCTGGTTTCTGGTCAGATACTGGCGCAACAACTACAACCATACAGGGAAGTACTGCTGCCAAGTACTTAGATTCCACTATTCGTGTTATGGGCAACAAGACTGGGATTGCTTTAGACGTTCCAGTTAGATTTATTAGAGAAGATGATTAAGCGGAGATAAATAATGGCTACAACATTTAAAGTTTTAACAAAAGAAGATATTACAGCAACAAAAACTCTTTTACACGAGATGATTCCTTTAACCGGAAGTATTGTTTCTGGTACGTATAATAAGGGCGGCTTGTCTAGTGCGCTAGCGCTCGGCAGCGAATATAACATTAAGACCTACGGGCACGGAATGTTTCAATCGGTTTATGATTATCCACACCTGAGTTCTTCGGCAAATCATCTTTTTGATATGACAATTGGGCTTTGGTCTGGCGGCGATTTTGCAACAGGTAGTAGCGGCGGCTATGTTATTGGTAAAATGCAACCATTGACGGGCGCAGAAGATAAGCACAATATTTATTCACAAATGGCTCAGCTTTTAGTGGGTCACGATCATACTGGCAATATTAAACCATTTGATCATTCTGGTGCCATTACAAGCTCGCAGGGTGAGAAGATTCATTCCGCTGTTTTCTTAAACTTTTCACGACTTTTGACAAAAGATGAGATTAAGAAGGGAAGCTTTACAATGGTGGTGGGAACTTCATCATATTTTACTCCTGCAAAGGGCCCATGGGGCACCGCTGACGACGCGCTAATTTATATTTCCGATTATGGTGCAGCAACTAATTTTAAAACCAATTCACCAGCGGGCGAATATGGCATTCTTTATAGATCTGATTCTTCTAATACAGCCGTGAATGCTGATGATGCGATTCAGCACAATAGAGTTGGCTTGATTTACTATCAGGCCGGCGTCGTTGTTTTGGAAGGCTCTTCTTCTATGGCAACAGCAAGCATTCCTCTGTGGCAAGGTCGCTTGAATCCCACAACGGCCGTTGTATCTGAGATCAACGGCGCCGGCGCTCCCGTTTTTACAGGGTTTTTAACAGCTTCAATTTCTGGCGTTAGCTCTAGTGGTATAGGAAATTCTAGCGGCTACTGGGATTGGGAACAAACGATGGTTTCTGCTACGATTGATCAGGCTTGTAATGGAATAAGACACAGAATTAGAAATATTGAATTTCAAAATACGACAGAGTTAAATTCGACAATATATTTCTGTCGCGCCGGCCACAACGAATTTAACTATAGTAGCAATACAACTTACCTTTCCGCTAGTGAAATTAGGGTGAAAGATGGCAAAGCTAAGAATCCGCCCGTTACGTTTCCCACTACAGTTGGTTTATATTCCAACGACGGTGAGTTAATGGCCGTTAGTAAGCTGTCTGAGCCGCTGAGAAAAGATCCTTCTATTGATTTTACAATTAGAGTACGGCTAGACTACTAGAGGAAGGTGGCATGCCACAATTTAAATTTGGCGAAAATGACATTTTTCGTAATGTTGTTAAGGCACATCCGAAATATACAGTTTCGATGTATCTTAATCAAATATACATAAATCGAAAAATTGAACAAGGCTTACAAGTTTTATCTGGTACCGTTTCGTTGTACGAAATGAACGTTGATCGTGGTACTGGCTCTAGTGCCAGCGACCGCGCCGCTGGCCTCTTCAAGTCTTCAATTTCAGCTTCGATTATAAAAGGTGAGAATTATTTACCAGTTGTTTTTAAAGATGTTGTTAAAACAGTAAAGGAATACAATGAATATAGTGCTGGTGATTCCATTTTACTTAAATATCCGCGCACTGCCTCAATTGATAGATTTTTGTTGATTGGAAGTTCGGGCAGCAATGCTCATCGCACAACAACCGGCGGCGATGGCAAGGGTGGCATCAACTTTCCATTTGATGGTTTTGAGGGCCACAGGCGGCCGGCAGGCAGTACAATTGACCCCGCGGAATGTTTTTTTGCAACCGCCAGTTATGTTAAAAATTTAATAGCGCTGCGCAGTTCTTATAATCAATATAGGATTTTAAGCCCTTATTTTGATTTTGATAAATATATACTCGTCTCTGGTGGTATGCCCCCTGTGCGTGGCTATAAAAACCAACAAGGCGAGCCAAAGCTTGAACTTATATATGACCCACCCGGCTATAGCTTGGACGATGACTACGATGCAACTAAACCAAATTTTACATCATCAATCCCGAGGAACAAATATACAAATGTAATAGCTATACCGAAATTATTATACGGCGATGGTATTAAGAAAGGTTCCGTTGATTTAAAATTTTATTTTACTGGGACACTTGCCGCCAGAGCACAAGACGAACAAGAAAATGGAGTATTAATAGAGACTTATGCAGCAAATCCAAATCGAGATACTGGAAGTGTTGTAGGCACAGTCATGTATAGCGAGGGAATCATAATTCTTACATCTAGCGTACCTTTCCGGGGGACCAGTCAAGTTGATGGTTATCTGTGTCCTACTGGCTCAAGGGGCGATGACGACGGCGCACCCGGAGGCGGCTATGGCCACGCAGTTAGCGCAAGCTATATAACGGCTTCTTCGTGGGCCCACTTTGGCGCATATAAATCTTACGTAACGGCTTCAAACTCACATCACCTATCTTCAAGTTACGGCCCCTGTAGCTCTTCATACGAGATGTCTTTTAGGGGTACGACACATGTGCCAAATCTTACTATGTTGGCGCATGCTCCAAAAAATGAATTAAATTGGAGCAATAATCCGACTTATATAAGCAGCAGCAATAGAGTAGATGATAGTTGGACTAAAACAGTGGTTAAGCATACGGGGGCGTATGGGTATAAAGAGAGCGAAGAAATAGAAATTAAAAATACAGTATCAAGCTCACACCACTTTCATTCTGCTTCGAAGTTTAAGCCTCAAACCTTTATTTCTAAGATTGGTGTATACAATGAAGAGAAAAAACTTATTGCTGTAGTAAAAATGGCGAATCCGACACGAAAAACTAGTGAACAAGATTACACTTTTAAGTTAAAATTAGACTTATGATATTAGGATTAGATGTGTCCACCAGCATTACCGGTGCGACAGTAATAGATAAGAAAGGTAATGTTTTGATGTGCGAGGCGTGGGACACTCGCAAGTTTAAAAATTTTTTTGATAAAGCTTCTGTTATAAGAAGCCGTCTGATGGATATACGCGTAGAGTTTCCCATTACTCACGTAGTAATTGAGCAGTCCCTTCAAATGTTTCGTGCCGGCTTTTCATCAGCCAAGACGCTTACGCTTCTTTCAAAATTTAATGGAGTGGTTAGTTGGTTGTGTTACAATACCTTTGGACTAGAACCAGAATATGTTTCTGCGACAACAGCAAGAAAAAATGCTGGTATAAGTGTCAAACGAGGACAAAAAGCCAAAGAGATTGTTTTAGAACATGTTAAAAAGACAGTCCCCGGCTTTCGATATGAAGAGACGAAGGCTGGCAACCCTAGGCCCGGAACATATGATAGGGCAGACAGTATAATATTAGCTCTTTCTGTTTTACAAAACTAATTAGGGAAAAGGAAAATACACCTATGCATGAAAATTCTGATTTGTTAAAAAATATTATAAAAGAAGAAACACAACGAGAAGTGGGGCTTTTTTTAGTTGAAGAAAGATTTAAAGAATTAAAAGAGCAGGGCTTAACGAGAGAGCAGACTAATATAATTCTTATTAAAGAATTTGGCGTTGACGATGCATTAAATTGGCTTAAGAAGATGTGGGGCACCAAAGGCGGGCTCGCAGGCGCCGCCAAAGAGTCTGTAATCGAGGCCATCCTTGAATATCTTATAGGCGCCTTGGGCCTAAATCCACGAGGCTGGCTAGCTGGCGTTTTAACAAAGGCAATCGCAAATATGACAATGGACGACTGGGAAGCTGTTATGGACGGCGATTGCAATAAAGTTGTGACGGTTATAGAGGAGGCGCTAACAGAGGAAATATTAGATAGGTTAATAAGAAGGCTTTCTTCTCGCCTAACCAGAGCACTAACTAAGTCGCTCGGCATCAGACCAGATAAAATAGATGACCTCCTTGGCAGAAGTTTGCGAAGGGTTGTGCGTAATATGTTAGCAAGATACTTGGTCGAAACTAAGATGCTTTCGGGATTAATTGAACAAGCTGCTGATTATATTTGTTCAATAGATATAGGCGAAATCGTCAGTGCAGCCCGGGCTTGACACAGTTATTTTTTTCTAGTAAAATATATACGTGTCTAAAACAAAACTCTTACAAGATTTGCTGGGTAGTGGATATCGTTCTGGAGAAGAACATCTTTTTGCTTGTCCATTTTGCAAACACTACAAAAAGAAGTTATCAATAAATCTAAAAAAGAATAAATTTAAATGTTGGGTGTGTGACACATCTGGCAACTCGCTTCTATATCTTTTTAAGAGATATGGGAACGTGCAACAACTGACACAGTGGAAAAAGCTTAACAATATCACAGATTTTTCTGAGATTAATGACAAGTTAGAACATCTTTTTGATAAGCCGGAAAGTAAACCGCTTCCGAAATTAAATTTGCCAAAAGAATTTATTTCGTTAGCAAACAAGGATTTTTCATTAGCTCAAAAAGGCGCCAAATCATACTTGACTAAAAGAAGAATATCCAAATCAGACATTCTTTATTGGAAGATTGGGTATTGCCCCAAAGGCCAATATGGAGAGCGGTTGATTATCCCTTCTTTTGATTTGCGAGGAAATGTCAATTATTTTATTGCGAGAGCATATAACGGCAACTGGAAAAAATATCTAAATCCAGAAGTTTCCAAGAACGAAATTATTTTTAATGAGCTATATGTTGATTTCAAAAAGCCGATAATTTTGGTTGAGGGTGTTTTCGACGCAGTTGTTGTTGGTGAAAATTCTATTCCAATTTTAGGCTCGACACTAAAAGAAAGTACTAGGTTGTTTCAGAAGATTATAAAAAACAACTCGACTGTCTATATGGCACTAGATCCAGACGCAACACGCAAAACAAATGC
>CEUS01163910.1_pt1 | contig 10221 bp, 7 predicted proteins | sample 427031 | NCBI WGS metagenome assembly CEUS01 (sample SAMEA2622837, study PRJEB7988) | marine metagenome | biome: marine biome (ENVO:00000447); feature: marine epipelagic mixed layer (ENVO:xxxxxxxxx); material: "saline water (ENVO:00002010), including plankton (ENVO:xxxxxxxx)" | depth 140 m | reverse complement strand
ACCCGGAGCGGCCACGTACTCGGTCCGCACCAGCGGGCTACGATTCAAGAGGCGTTGCACGCGGTTACGCTCGGGGCGGCGTATCAGTACTTCGAGGAAGACACAAAAGGCTCGATCACCGTCGGGAAACAAGCGGATCTGGTGATTCTCGAGACAAACCCGCTGACGATCGATCCGGCCCAACTCGAGCACATCCAGATACTCGAGACGTTCTCTAGAGGGCGATCAGTCCACAGGCGGTGAGTCGCCTCGGTCGACTGTCCGTCGGTTCGGACAAGACTGGCGGAGCGGGGTGCTTGAACTAAGTAGAACCGGCCTTGAGTGGCGGTTCCACCCAATCGCAACAACCGGTGACCCACTGTCCGACTCTATCGCGCCCGATTGGGAGAAGGTTGGCACATGAGCGTACGCGCCGAGCTGAAGCGTAGTCTGGGTCCATGGCATAGTGGCGCCCTCGCCTTAGGCTGCATGATCGGGTGGGGTTGTTTCGTCCTCCCAGGTGACTTCTTGGTTACGGCTGGGCCGATCGGCGCGGCAGTTGGGATCGCGCTAGGTGGTCTGCTGATGCTTTTGATTAGCTTCAGCTACGGCGTAATGTTGGTGCGATTCCCGGTAGCGGGTGGAGAGTTCGTGTATGCATATTTCACGGCGGGGCCTCATCACGCGTATGTGTGTGGCTGGTTTCTAGCCCTAGGCTATCTCACCATTGTTCCGCTTAACGCTACGGCACTCGCTCTCCTCGGAAAATTCTTGTTCCCCGACCTTTTCGCGGTGGGGTATCTCTACTCGGTCGCCGGTTTTGACGTCTATCTAGGCGAGGTTCTGCTGGCGTCGGCAGCGATCGTCGTCTTTGGCTGGTTCAACTATAGGGGAATCAGGGTTGTCGGTCAGACGCAGCTTGTGCTGCTGTTCGTCATGGTTGTGGCTGTATTACTGGTCGGCACCGGCAGCGTCTTGGATCCGGGTGGCACACTGGCGAACTTGAGGCCGCCGTTTTCTCCAGACCGGTCGGCGGTGAGCGGCGTCCTAGCGATGGTGGCGATCGCGCCGTGGATGCTCAGCGGCTTCGATACGCTGCCGCAGGCTGCCGAAGAGTTCGCGTTCTCGCCGGCCCGTGCCCTTCGCTTGATGCGTTTCTCGATCGCCATAGGCGTGATTCTCTACCTCACTGTTCTCCTTGCCACCAGTTATCTCATGCCTTGGCCAGACCTTGTCGGTGAGCACCCCGCATGGGCGACAGGTGTAGCCACTTCGCTCAGTATGGGGCCGGTAGGTGTGGCGATCTTGAGTCTGGCGGTCTTGGCGGGAATTTTTACCGGGATGAATGGGTTCTTCATGGCTGCGAGCCGCCTGATGTTCAGTATGGGCCGTGCGAAGGTTCTGCCTGCTTGGTTTGGCTGGATTTCCCCAAGCCATGGCACGCCCTCCAATGCGATCTTGTTTGCCACCGCCTCCTCCCTGCTGGCGCCATGGTTTGGTCGCCAGGCGCTCCTCTGGGTCGTGGACATGTCCGCGGTTGGAATCGCTATGGGCTTTCTGTATACCTGCATTGCCGCTTCCTCGCTGCTCAGGGCGAAGCCGCAGGGGGGCGGACGGAGGCTTGCCACCATGGGAGCCTTCGTGTCGGCAGGCTTTATCGCGTTGCTCTGTGTGCCAGGAACTCCAGCTTTTATGGCAGGTCCGTCGTGGATTGCCTTGGCGGGGTGGTTGACACTTGGAGTCGTGTTTTATGTGATGCGGGTCGGTGCGATGGGCAAGATGAGCCGGATCGAGTTCGACCGCCTTATCCTCGGAGAAGGGAGTTCTGTTCCCCCGGCTGGTTCTTAGGGGTGTCAAAGAACGGTCGCAGCGGTCCGCGGGCTGAAGGTTGTCCAGACGCCCCACCACGGAGTGCATCCTCTGCCAGCGACGGGTAGGGTGCGGGATTGACACCGTCGCCGTCTTGATGAGATCTATTCGAGTCCTAAGCATCATGCTCACTATGACCGTCCGCATGTGCGTCGACCGAGGAGCCGAGACTCAGGGTGGCTCGTCATTCCTTGTTGCACCGGAGTCGACACTGACTCTCGACTACGCCGGACTGCAACGCGAATGTCGTCAGATAGAGTCCACACTGACCGCAATGGGGCTCAAGTCTGGCGATAAGGTCGCCTTCTTGCTGGACAACGGCCACTGGACCGTGTCCCTCTTGCTGGGGACCATGTATGCTGGCCTGGTAGCGGTGCCTTTGAATGTCCTAGCTGGACCTCAGTCGGTTCGCTATATCCTCGAGCACTGCGACGCCACCGTCTTGTTCTGTTCTAAGAAGCATCGAACCGAGTTCGGGGACGCTATCGACACCTGCTCTAGGGCGTTTACCGTCATCGAAACTGATGAAGAGACTGGTCCGCGCTGGGCCCGCTTGACTCCCCGAACGCATCTCGACGGTTCGGTCGAACCTAGTGACGACGCTCTACTTCTCTATACCTCAGGCACCACCGGTGTGCCCAAGGGCGTCCGCCTCAGTCATCGGGCTGTGGTGACGGGTGGACACAACACTGCCATGGCGCACGCGCTGACTCCAGGCGATCGAGCCTTGTGTGTCTTGCCCCTTTACCACATCAACGGAGAAATCGTGACCGTGATGGGCCCGCTCGTCAGCGGCGGGTCCGTAGTTATGCCTCACCGGTTTCGGGCGTCTGAGTTTTGGTCGCTAGTGATGCGTGAGCAATGTACCTGGCTTAGCGTGGTTCCGACCATCATCAACTATCTCTTGGACCGTGCCGCGAGGGAGGATGTTGATGGTCATATCGATTTTCTGCGGGCCCCTGGGCTTCGCCAACTGCGATTCGCTCGATCCGCATCGGCACCACTACCAGCATCGGTGCAGCAGCAATTTGAGCGGGTATTTGGGGTCCCGATGATCGAGACGATGGGACTCACTGAGACCAGTGCGCCGATTCTTTCAAATCCTCTACCTCCAGCAACTCGAAAACCTGGTTCGCCGGGAATCCCTTTTGGCAATGAGGTGCAAGTGGCCGATGAGCGCGGCCGACCAGTCGCAGATCTTGTCACTGGAGAGCTACTGGTACGTGGCGACAATGTGTTGACTGGTTACTACAAGAATGACGCAGCGAACCGATCGGCATTCTGGCCAGATGGTTGGTTCCGTACGGGTGATCTCGGCTACCGCGATGCCGAGGGGTATCTGTTTATTACGGGACGTCTGAAGGAACTTATCATCAAAGGGGGTGAGAATATCGCGCCCCGTGAAGTAGACGACGCCCTCTATCTGCATGAGTCCGTGCTCGAAGCTGCAGCGTTCGGTGCCCAGGATGACGTGTATGGCCAAGAGGTGCATGCCTGCGTCTGTCTCCGCCATCATTGTCATGTCGATGAACATGAACTCATCGACCACTGCCGGCGGCACCTTGGCACATTCAAGGCTCCGAGCCGAATCCACTTTTTGAAGGCGCTTCCCAAGGGCCCGTCTGGAAAGATTCAACGGCTGAAACTGATCGAACTTGTGGCCGCTAAGTCCTGACCCTCGATCGACTCTACGTGTTCAAGGGATCCATGTTTCTCAAATAATTAACGACGCTCCGGCCGCCTGGTAGACGGTTACTATCGGCTTCCACTGCGAAGAGTGCTGGTAGGCTGAGACAATCTGGTGAAGTGAGCACCACTAAGCACTCGCCGATGGCGCTGCTCCCGACCCCTCAGCCTGTAACGCGCAGACTTGAGCAACGATGGTGATGTCCTCCACGCTGCACCCTCGTGAAAGGTCGTGCATCGGTTTCGCCAGGCCCTGCAACAGAGGACCGATCGCCCGTGCGTCCGCGAGCCTCTCGACTAGTTTGTAGCCGATATTTCCGGCGTCCAAGTTTGGGAAAATGAACACGTTCGCTCGACCAGGCACCGGCGATCCTGGCGCCTTCGTCTGGCCGATGGCCTCCACATACGCAGCATCAAACTGGAGTTCGCCATCAATGATAAGACCTGGAGCCAGCTGTCTGGCTCGTTGTGTCGCTTCACGCACTAGGTTCACCCGTGCGTGCTCCGCGCTTCCTTTGGTGCTGAACGATAACATCGCGACCACGGGTATCTCACCAGTGAGCAAGCGGTGTGTCTCTGCAGAGGTCGTTGCGATGATGGCTAGCTCCTCCGCACTAGGGGCTGGCACCACTGCACAATCGGCAAACGTGAGAGTGGCCCCTGTCGGTAACACCATTAAGAACATACTACTGACGAGACCAGATGCTCCTGCGTGGCCAATCACACGAAGACCGGTCTGCACTACGCGTGTTGTCGAATGGACCGCGCCTGCTACACACCCGTCTGCCTGACCAGTAGTAACCAGCAAGGCGCCAAAGATAAGCGGATCCTGAACGGTCTGATTGGCCATCGTGTCGGTTTCGGCACCGGGACCGAGAGACGTCCGCAGCAACTGAGCAAACTTAAGCCTGTTGTCCGAGGTGGCCGGATTGACGATCTCAACAGATTCAGGCAAGCGGATCTGGGCACGGGCCGCAACGGCCTGAACATGATCGGGGGCGCCGAGCAGAATCGGCTGGATAATTTCCTCGCACGCGAGGGTTACCGCCGCGTGCAAGATTCGCGTATCGCTGCCTTCCGGAAAAACGACCGTGGCGTGACACCGTCGAGCCGCCAGTCGCAACCGATCCAGAACCTCCATGTGCTTGGCACACTCCTTTGCGGCTTCGTTTCAGCTGCCCGTGGCTTCAGTCCGATGAGGGTAGCGACGCAGATAATCTCCCCAGAGTTCTTCTTCGTTTGGCTCCACAGGAGCAATAGGTCTGGCCAGGCGGGTGACGTTGAGTAGATGGGTATAGGTAATGTTATCGCAGGTACTATTGCCACCCCAGGTGCCAGCTCCCATCGAAAGCGTGAAGTCTAGGCCGTTGGCAAAGTCACCACCGTTCCCAAAACAATGCGCCTGATTGACCAATACACGAGCTACCTGACTGGAGTGTGCGAGAGCGAGGATGTGTTGCTCGTTCTCAGAGTGAATGCCACAGGAATGCCCGTTTCCCTGGTACTGGAGAATTTCGGTAGCGGTTTTGAGGGCTTCATCGAATGTTCTATACCGGTAGAGAGTAAGCACTGGGGAGAGCTTTTCTCCAGAAAAGGGACACTCTGGTCCGATGCCATCTTCCTCCACCATCAAGAACTGAGCCCCGGAGTCCACGGCATTCTTGAGTCCGGCCAGGTGAGCGATTGTTTCCGCTGATTGGGCTACGACGGCCCGATTGAGTGAGCCGCCGTTCCACATCGTCTGCTGCAGTTGAGTCTTTTCCTCCGGAGACAACAAAAACCCACCGTGCGCCGTGAGTGCAGTGAGCATGTCGCCATAGACCGCATCTTCGATGAGCAGTGCGTTCTCCGAGGAACAGCTGGTCGCGTGGTCGAAACACTTACTCTGCGCGATCTTGTGCGCGGCAACGTGGAGATCCGCGGTGCCATCGATGATGACCGGCACATTGCCGAGACCAACGCCTATCGCCGGCGTTCCACTCCGATAGGCAGCCAGTACGTTTCCTGGCCCGGAAGTAACGAGTACGATGTCGGCCTTACGCATCAACGCAGCTGCACGGTCTTTGCTTGCTGCTTTGTTGTCCGCTTGGAGACTAAAATGCTGAACAAGGTTGCGTGGCACCCCTACCTTGTCGAATTCGCTATGGACATACTGCACCACGGCCGCGCACGTCCTATCGGCTCCTGGATGTGGTGCCAGGATGATTGCGTTCCGACCCTTCAACGCGATCATGATGTTGTTCACGGCAGTAGCGGCTGGATTGGTAACCGGGGTGAGTGCCGCAACGACACCCACCGGTTTGGCAATTTCAGTGATCCCACGACGTTCATCGACATGTATGACGCCGACCGAAGGTGCTCCTCGGAGGTCGCGTAATGTTCCGAGAGTCTTACGTCGAATCTTGCTTGCCTTGTCGGCCGCAGTCCCTAGGCCGGTTTCTTCAAATCCCAAGTGACCAAGTGCTTCCGCATGGTGATATCCGGCCCAAGAAGCGGCCGTGACGACCTCGTCGACCGCCATTTGGTCGTATGTCTCGAACTGAACCTGCGCCGCCTGGGCGCGGCGCCGGTAAGTCTCAGCGTGATCTGGATCGGCCGTGAGTGTCATTGTCGATCGTCAAGCGCCCCGATCGGGCGAGAGAGACGCACCCTGATTGACATAGCACCTCTCTAGGTGAAGACTAGGCGCGCAGGAGCCGATGGTAGCACAGGCTACGCCTCCGCCCGCGGCATCATGGGCTATGTTCCATCAGCGGCGGTGGGTGGAATCTGACTTAGTGAATTGACTGCTGAAATCAAGATCATGACGTGTTCTTGCACAGCCCGGGCTCAAAAGGAATCCAGTTAGTTTGGATTGGGATTGATCGGTGTCCTGAACTCGGCGCGCGCTGCTGGTTCTGCTACGAGCCGAGCAACCAACCGACTAGCCGTGCGAATGAGGAAAGCGATGAGCAGAAAACTACGGATGACACCAAGCGAAGCTTTCGTGGAAACACTGACCGCCCACGGCGTCAAAGACGTATTCGGTATCGTCGGTTCGGCCTATATGGACGCGATGGATCTGTTTCCGCTCGCTGGAATCCGATTCATCCCGGTCGCCCACGAGCAGAATGCGGCGCATATGGCCGATGGCTATTCACGAGTGACCGACCGTCATGGAGTCTGCATCGGACAGAATGGTCCTGGTATTACAAACTTTGTTACGGCCATCGCCGCTGCATATTGGGCCCATTCGCCGGTGGTTGCCATCACACCAGAGGCAGCCAGTCTCACGGCCGGGCTGGGGGGCTTTCAGGAGACCGACCAGATACCGATCTTCTCGAAGATCACTAAATACCAGGCCCATGTGAGCGGGCCGACTCGAATGGCGGAGCTCACGCATCGCGCCTTCACGATCGCGATGCAAGAGCGTGGTCCGACGCAGCTGAATATTCCTCGCGACCATTTCTACGGTGAAATCGACACAGTCATCCCCGAACCGACAACGATCGAACGGGCGGCTGGGGGGACTGAGGCCCTGAAGGCAGCAGCACAGGCGCTCGGCGAAGCGCGTTTTCCTGTGATCATCGCCGGAGGGGGTGTCGTCATGGCGGGTGGAGTCGGAGAAACTCAGGCGCTCGCGGAGTACCTCTCCTGTCCGGTCGTTACTAGCTACCTGCACAATGACGCGTTTCCGGCCAGTCACGAACTCGCCTGCGGCCCGCTGGGCTATCAGGGCTCCAAAGCCGCCATGCGCCTCATTGCGAAAGCTGACGTGGTTCTTGCGCTCGGGAGCCGTCTCGGTCCCTTTGGCACGCTGCCGCAATATGGCATCGATTATTGGCCTGCTGGCGCCAAGATCATCCAGATCGATACCGACAACCGAGCGCTGGGCTTGGTCAAGGAGATCTCGATTGGCATCTGTGGCGACTCGCGCTTGGCGGCGACGGCCCTGCTGACCCATCTTCGCGCGTCGAATGGAGCACAGGAGAAGAATATTGAACGGATAGCCGAGATCGCGGTGGCCAAAACAGCGTGGAGCGAAGAACTCCAGCAGTTGCCAACTGTGCCAACTGAAGGTCACATCAGTCCTCGCACCGCTCTCACCGAGCTCAGCAACGCCATGCCAGACCGTGCGATGGTCTCGACCGATATCGGTAACGTCTGCTCGGTCGCGAACAGTTATCTCCGCTTCGAAGAACCCCAGAGTTTCCTCGCCGCGATGAGTTGGGGCAACTGCGGCTACGCATTTCCGGCTGCGATCGGCGCTAAGGTTGGCAGACCAGACCGTCCGGCCATCGCCTATGTCGGGGAGGGCGCCTGGGGCATGAGTCTCGCCGAAACGATGACCTGTGTGCGTGAAGACATCCCGGTGGTCGCTGTGGTCTTCGACAACCAGCACTGGGGAGCTGAAAAACGGAACCAGATCGACTATTTCGACAACCGCTTCCTCGGCACGAACCTTGTCAACCCGGACTTTGCCGAAATTGCTAGGGCCATGGGAGCAGACGGGATTACCGTCGATCATGCCGATCAGGTTGGGGATGCGCTCCGCGCGGCCGTGGCCGCGAACCGACCGACGGTACTCAACCTTCGGCTAACGCAAGAATTGGCCGATCCGTTTCGTCGTGACGCCTTCAAACAACCGATACGCTTGCTCGATAAGTACAAGGCTTTCAGTGCCAAGCCAGTCTAGCGTTCGGTGTTGTCATGTTTTGGGTTTGCAGGAGATCACTCCTGACGATGTCTGGCCCTGAATCCATCGTTTCAGCCGTTCTGCAACAACGTCCAGCCGTTTCTGGGGCACCCCTCGTACTGCACACTCCCAGACGGTCATGGTTCTCCAGCCAAGTGCACGCAATTCTTTGAGTGTCCGGGTATCGACGGACCGATTACGGTTGATCTTGTTCCGCCAGAACATCCGATTGGATTTTGGCCATTTAAACAGATGGCACTCATGTCCATGCCAGAAACACCCATGGACAAAGACAACCGCTTTATAACGTCTGAAAACAAGATCGGGCTTCCCTGGTAACGACGAGGAATGCAGCGAATATCGCAGGCCGCGTGCGAACAGTCGTTTCCGTACCGCCAGTTCGGGTTTGGTGTTGCGGTCCTTGATGTTGGACATCATGCGGCTTCGTACTGCTGGCGTTACGATGTCAGTCATTGGGAGTTTACTGGCTAAATGTTCGGCAAGGGTGGTTGTTGGCTGTCCACAGTTTTACTGAGATACCGCAACATGTATTTGGCGATGGCTGTAACCACCGGCACTGCTACGGCATTCCCGAACTGTCTATAGGCTTGCGTGTCTGATACGGGAATACTGAAAGGGTCTTCGAAGCCCATCAGGCGTGCACATTCGCGCGGGGTTAATCGACGAGGATATTTGTTGCCTCCTCGGTCGATGAGGATCTCAGACCCGTCTTTGTAGTAGCGGGCAGAAAGGGTTCTAGCTTTTTGGTCTGGAGTGAATTTGCCGTATCCGAACCCGTTGCCGAGCGCCCGGTGTTTTTTGGCGTAGTCCTTGAGGTATGTCCAGAGGTGTCTGGTCAGGCGGTATTTCTCGAGGTTTACCGTTTTGAGCTCATCGTCATTGGTATAAGGTGGCTCACAAGATTCGGTGCCGTCTTCTGTATGAAGAATGCTGGCAAGCGTCGGTCCTTTGTCTGGGTGTTTGACGTGCATCCCCGTGAAATCGAAATCGTTCGCCTCGCGAAATCCGACCATGAATATGCGTTCACGGTTTTGAGGCAGCCACCCTTTTGCGTTAATTACCCGTGTCTGGAGCTGGTAACCAAGTTCTTTTTTCAAAACTCCTTCAATCACTTTAAAGGTGTTGCCGCGATCGTGTGACTGTAAATTCTTGACGTTCTCAAGGATGAAGGCCGCGGGCTTCTTTGCTATGAGAATGTCTCGAATCTTGAAAAACAGGTTGCCCTGTTCTTTGCAATTAAAGCCGTGAGGAAGGCCCAAGGCATTCTTCTTCGATACACCAGCGACGGAAAATGGTTGGCAGGGAAATCCAGCTGCTAGCAGATCGTGATCACGAATCTCGTTCGGGTCAACATCGTTGATGTCGTGATCAAAAGGATGTGCTCCACTTTCAAAGTTGCTCAGATAGGTTTCCCGGGCAAATTTGTCTCGTTCGCAGGAATAGACACATCGTCCGCCAACGGCTTCGAGACCAAGCCGCATCCCTCCGATACCGGCGAATAAGTCGATAAACGTAAAGCGCTGTTTAGAGCGCCTCGGTTTCCTTTGTTCGCTACGATTCAGTAATTCTTCCAGTCGATCGCGATGTACTCGACGGGGGATTCTGCTTTCTCGCCTCCATCGAAAGACTGTCGATCGACTAACACCAAGCTCCCTAGCGAGCTGCGCATCGGTGTAAAAAGGCAGACCGTGAAGTAAAAGCGATGATATTGTGGAGTTGGGCACCGTATGGGGAATGATTGTTGCATTTCGGATTCAAGCAGTCAATGAGTGTTTAGAGTCGCTCTACGGAGCATTTTGGATTGGACATCGACAACGACCTAAACGGTTATGTCTCTGCACTTGCTGCAAAAGCAAGCAAGTCCGTTGAGTCCGGTGAAATTTTTGCAAAGATACTGGCTCCCAACGACGATTCTGGGAGACATGGCGTCCTGATTCCGAGCAACGGTTACTCGTTTTTCCCAGAGCTGTCGATTCCAGACCAGAAACAAA
>CEUS01002458.1_pt1 | contig 10222 bp, 7 predicted proteins | sample 427031 | NCBI WGS metagenome assembly CEUS01 (sample SAMEA2622837, study PRJEB7988) | marine metagenome | biome: marine biome (ENVO:00000447); feature: marine epipelagic mixed layer (ENVO:xxxxxxxxx); material: "saline water (ENVO:00002010), including plankton (ENVO:xxxxxxxx)" | depth 140 m | reverse complement strand
AAATTTGGGTCACTAGAAGCTAACCTGCCAGTATTTGTAGCTGCTAAAAGAAAAGATGTATGAACTCTTTTTGTTTTTTTTCTTATATGATCTTGTAGCGCGTCTGAATAGGTATTTTTAAGCTTTGAAATTTGCCTCCACTCTAATACAAGATTAGGAAATTTGTGTCCCGCAAGAGCAAGGTTTTCGAGTACGTTAGCGCCTGTTGCTAAACTGCCTTTTTTTGTTTTCTTTAATTTTGTAATTTTCAGTTCGTTGTAAATTATTTCACCAAGCTGTTTTGGTGAACCAATATTAAATTCTTTGCCTGCTATTAAATATATTTCTTTTTCTGTCTTTTTTAATTTTTCTTCAAATTTTTTAGATAGTTTTTTAAGATAAATGTCATCAACCTTAATACCATTAAACTCTAGTTTAGATAGTAGTTTTACCATAGGCTTTTCAAAAGTTTCGTAAATCTTATTTAATTTTTCTTCTTCAAGTCTTGCTTTAAGATTATTATAAAGTCTTAAAGTTACATCAGCGTCTTCGCCTGCATATTCTGTGGCTTTATCCAAAACAATATCAGAAAAATTTAGTTTATTTTTTCCAGTACCAACTAATTCTTTATATGAAATAGTTTTGTGATTTAAATGAATTTCAGAAAGTGTATCAAGATTGTGTCTATTAGATCCAGCGTCTAACGTATATGAAATTAACATTGTATCTTCAATAGAATTAATTTCGATGTTATTTTGCTTGAGAATAATGAAATCAAACTTAATGTTTTGACCAACTTTTTTTATACTTGGATCTTCTAGTATTGGCTTAATTTTTTTTAATACTATTTCTTTTTCTAATCCCTTAACTTTTTTATGAGCTATGGGTATGTAGCAAGCTTTATTTGGTCCGTAACTAAATGAAACACCCACAAGATCTGCATCTAAGGGATTGAGTGAAGAAGTCTCTGTATCAATAGCAATAACTGATTGTTTGTTTAGAATCTTTATCCATTTATCTAAAACTTTTTCACTTGTAATACTTTCATAAGCCTTAACATCAATTGTGGAAGTTTTTATTTTAGTATTTTTTGGTTGATATTCTTTATTTTGCATTTCACCATAAAAACTTATTGCTCTACTTAACAATTTATTAAACTCCATTTCTCTTAAAAAATCATAAAGTTTCTCTTTATGAACTTCTTTTAAAATAAAACTATCAAGACTATCTTTAACTGGCACATCATCTTTAAGGGTAACGAGCTGTTTGCTTAAAAGAGCTTTATCTTTATTCGCCAACAATGTTTCCCTTCTTTTATTTTGAGGAATCTCTCCAGCTTTTTTTAACAATATATCTAACGTTTTATACTTATTAATAAGTTCAGAAGCTGTCTTTATGCCTATACCTGGAACGCCAGGAATGTTATCTGAAGAGTCTCCAGCTAAAGACTGTACATCAATAACTTGATTAGGTTTAACTCCAAATTTTTCAATAACTTCTCTTTCACCCAAGACTTTACTTTTCATGGGGTCGTATAATCTGATGTCATCTGAAACTAATTGCATTAAATCTTTGTCAGAAGAAATGACAGTTACTTTAGCTCCTGCTTGAATAACTTTTTTCGCATAAGTCGCTATTAAATCATCAGCCTCGTAATTGATTAACTCTACGGATGGTAAATTAAATGCTTTTACAGATTTTCTAATATATTCAAACTGGGGCGCTAGATCTTCCGGTGGATCAGATCGATTGGCTTTATATTCGCTATAAATATCATTTCTGAAATTTTTTCTGGCAGAGTCAAATATAACTGCAAAATGTGTCGGTTTGTAAGCGGAATCATCAGACCGTGATTCCTCCAATAATTTAAACAACATAGAACAAAATCCACTTACTGCCCCCGTTGGCATTCCGTCGCTTTTTCTAGAAAGTGGAGGCAATGCATAATATGCTCTAAAAATATATCCTGAACCATCAATGAGGTAAAAATGGTCAGTTTTTTTTATAGAGTTCATATACTAATATTAACCTATTGTAGTTAGTGTTATGGATATATAAAAGCTAAATCATGATGAATAAAAATAACGCATTAAAAGTAGAAAAATTAACCAAAATTTATTCAAAAAAATCAAAAAAAGACATTAAAGCATTAAATAATTTAAACTTAGAGGTGAAAGAAGGTGAAATATTTGGCTTATTAGGTCCTAACGGAGCAGGAAAAACTACTTTTTTAAATATTCTTGCAGGCACAGTAATAAAAAATTCAGGTAGTGCTAATGTTTGGGGTTATGATTTAGATAAGAATCCGCGGCAGGTTAGAGCTTCAATAGGAATTGTGCCTCAAGAAATTAACTTAGATGCATTTTTTAGTCCTAGAGATCTCTTAGAACTACAAGCAGGTCTATATGGAATACCAAAAAAAGATAGAATAACTAACACAATACTAAAATTAGTTTCTCTAGAAGAACAAGCTAATTCTTATGCAAGAAGCCTATCGGGTGGTATGAAAAGAAGATTATTAATCGCTAAAGCAATGGTTCATAGACCTCCTATTTTAGTTTTAGATGAGCCAACTGCTGGAGTTGATGTAGAGTTGCGCCAAACTTTATGGAATAATGTAAGAGCTCTTAATAAACAAGGGGTAACAATAATACTAACAACTCACTTAATGTATGAAGCTCAAGCAATGTGCAATAGAATAGCTATTTTAAATAAAGGAAATTTAGTTAAATTAGATACAACCCATAATCTGCTAAGTAGTATAAAAACAAAAAAGATTACTTTTAAAGTAAAAAAAATAATCAAAATTAAATCAGAAAATTTAAATGGTATAAATTTTTCTTATAGTACAGATAACGAAATAACAGCCATGTATGAAAGAAAAAAACATAAAATAGATGAAATTATAAACAAAGTTAAGGATGCGGGTATGGAAATTTACGATATTTCAACTGATGAAGGTAATTTAGAAGATGTATTTATTGATGTTACAAAAAGCTAGATTATATTTAAACAAAGTAGTATTGTGTTAATAATGGAAGCAATTAGTAAAACTTCAAAAACAGAAAAATTTATTAAATTAATATTAATATCTTTAATTGGAACTATCCTTATTACAATATCTGCTAAAGTAAAAATACCTTTTTATCCAGTGCCAATGACGATGCAAACGTTTGTAATTTTATTTATTGGTATAACTCTAGGTTACAAAATAGGTGTTGCGACAGTAACACTTTATTTGTTTGAAGGTATCTTTGGGTTGCCCGTATTTGCTAATTCTCCAGAAAAAGGAATTGGCTTAGCATATTTTATTGGTCCTACTATGGGATATTTGATTGGTTTTTTAGTTGCTGTTTATTTTGCTGGTCTATTTAGATATGACAAAGGAATAATTAATACTTTTTTAAAACTAATATTTTCTGTTAGTTTTATTTATATTCTGGGTATAATTTGGCTAGGAATTTTAATTGGTTGGGATAAACCATTATTTAAATTAGGAGCCCAACCTTTTTTATTAGCAGAATTGTTTAAAATATTATTATTAGTATTACTGACTCCAACTCTGATAAAGATAAGAAATTTAACTAAAATTATCTAGGAGATCTCTTAGAGAGAATCCGTTGTAAAGTTCTTCTATGCATTTTTAATCTTCTTGCGGTTTCTGAAACGTTTCTATTGCATAGTTCAAATACCCTATGAATATGTTCCCATTTTACTCTATCAGCTGACATTGGATTTTCGGGTGGACTAGCCTTTGATTCTGGTGATGCCAAAAGTGCATTTTCTACAGTATCTGCATCAGCTGGTTTGGGTATATAATCAATCGCTCCTGCTTTAACTGCTGCAACTGCAGTTGGTATATTTCCATACCCTGTAAGCATAATCACCTTACTTTCCTTTTTTAGCTTTCGAATCTCTTTAACTATCTCTAGTCCATTACCATCACCCAAACGAAGGTCGATAACAGCAAACGCTGGAGGTGCATTTCTAACCTGACTTATCCCCTGTTTCACACTATCAGCCTGGACCACTTTAAAACCTTTTTTTTCCATTGCTCGACCTAATCTATCCCTTAAAGCGTTGTCATCATCAGCAATAAGTAGCGATTTATCAGCAAAATCGCCGATTTTTAGAAGGTTTGTTTTTTCTTGTTCCGTTCTCATTTTTAAATTTTTTTAAACTACTCTACTGAGAGATATAAGTCCGAAAATTAAATTTTCAATAGCTTAAATTATCGCTTTACATTACTCATCATTTCTATAAAAAGCAAAATTAAGAGGTTTTTTTTATTTTTTTTGTTAATAAAAAAGAGGATAGATGAGATGCAAAAATTTAGTTCGGTTGATGAACTGGTTAACTCTATTCGACCAGTAGATCCGATATATTGCATAAGACCTAATTCGATTAAATCAGCATGTGGCTGGTTCAAAAGTAATTTCCCAGGAAAAATATTATATGCTGTAAAAACAAATCCTAATGAAAAAGTAATAAAACATGTAGGAGAAAATGGCATAGAACAATTTGATGTCGCTTCAATCAATGAAATTAAATTAATAAAAAAAATATTTCCTAAAGCACGAGCTTACTACATGAATACTATTAAAAGCCGTGAAAATATTAAAGAAGCTTACCACAATTATAAAATTAGAGATTTTGCATTGGACACAAAAGATGAACTTCAAAAAATTATTGAGGCTACAAATAACGCTAAAGATTTAAATCTGTATGTAAGAGTTTCTATTTCAAATGAACATGCTGAAATAGATTTATCACAAAAATTTGGTGCTCTTCCAAGTGAAGCTCTAGGTTTACTGAGACTTGCAAAAGCACATTCTTATAAAGTTGGTTTGAGTTTCCATGTAGGCTCTCAATGCATGCATCCTATTTCTTATGCAAAAGGAATTCAAGATTTGGGAAATATAATTAAAAAAACTAAAATAGTACCAGATATAATAAATGTTGGCGGAGGTTTTCCTTCTGTTTATCCTGATTTAAACCCACAGCCTCTTCAAAATTATATAAATCAAATAAAAAAAGCATTTAATGATTTAAAATTAGAAAATAAGCCTGAACTATTATGTGAGCCTGGTAGAGCGTTAGTTGCTGAAAGTGGATCCTCAATAGTAAGAGTTATACTTAGGAAAAAACAAAAACTTTATATTAATGATGGAACTTATGGCAGCTTATTTGATGCTGGTGTTCCAAATTTCATACTACCCACACGAATGATTCCAAATGGAAGGGTAACCTCTAAAAAATTAACTTCTTTCAGCTTATACGGACCTACCTGTGATAGCATAGATTATATGAAAGGTCCGTTTGTCTTACCAAATAATTTAAAGGAGGGGGATTATCTTGAAATAGGACAGTTGGGAGCATACTCGTTAACTTTTAGAACTAAATTTAATGGGTTTTACTCCGATCAAATTTTTGAAGTACAAGACAAGCCTATAATGTCTATGTACGAAAAGGATAGTTCTTCTAGTTATCTAGTTGCATAAATGAACAACCCAAAAAATCTGAAGTTAGGTCACAACAAAAAGACCTTTCTGGAAAAACCTGTAGAACATATTGATATCACATCGTTTGACTCGAGAAAAATTATTGATTCTATGGAAAAGATGTCATTCACTTCTAGAGATACTGCCAAAGCCTCTAGAATTTTAAATGAAATGTTATCAGATAAAGATTGTACAATTTTTTTAACTTTAGCAGGCTCAACATCAGCAGCAGGATGCATGCAAATTTATTCTGATATGATTAAATATAATATGGTTGACGTAATAGTAGCTACTGGTGCTTCAATAATAGATATGGATTTTTTTGAAGCCTTGGGTTTTAAACATTATCAAGGCTCGCAATTTCAAGATGACACTCAGTTAAGAGATAACTACATTGATCGTATATATGATACTTATATAGATGAAGAACAACTTCAAGCTTGTGATAAAACAATATGTGATATTGCAGACAATTTAGAACCAAAAACTTATACTTCTAGAGAATTTATTAAAGCAATTGGAAAATATCTAAAAACTAATGCTAAAAAGAAAGGTTCATTAATTGAGACCGCATATGATAATAATGTTCCCATATTTTGTCCGGCTTTTACTGACTCAAGCGCTGGATTCGGATTAGTATTACATCAGGAGAAAAATCCTAAAAAATGTATAACTATAGATTCAATTAGAGAATTTAGAGAATTAACAGAAATAAAAATAAAATCTAAAAATTCTGGAATTTTTATGATAGGAGGCGGAGTTCCAAAAAATTTTGTTCAAGATACTGTCGTATGTGCTGAGCTACTAGGAAAAAAGGCAGATATGCATAAGTATGCTGTTCAAATTACTGTAGCTGATGCTAGAGATGGCGCGTGCAGTAGTTCAACGCTTAAAGAAGCTAGTTCTTGGGGAAAAGTAGATACCTCAAAAGAACAAATGGTTTTTGCTGAAGCTACTAGTGTTTTGCCACTTATAGCTAGTGATGCTTTCCATCGTAATTTTTGGAAGGAAAGAAAACGCAAAAGCTTTTCAAACATATTTGGTTAAAAATTGAAATTTCTATCAGATAAAAAAGGTTTTTTAGGAATAGATAACAGAAATAACAAAAAAGAAAATGTTGTTGTAGTTCCTTTTGGACTTGAAAAAACAGTAAGTTATGGCGGTGGAACTAGTAAAGGCCCAAAAGAAATAATCAAAGCTTCCCACCAAGTTGAGCTATTTGATGAAGATTTAAATAAAGAACCTTACAAAAATATTGGAATAAAAACCTTGAGTCATTTTCCCATTAAAAAAAATATTGAACAAGCGCTTAAACAAATAGAAAGTATAAATAAAATTTTGTTAGAAAAAAATAAATTTCCATTGGTCTTGGGTGGAGAACATTCCTTAACTTGTGGCGCTATAAAACCTTTCGTTAAAAAATTTGGAAAAATATGTTTATTACATTTTGATGCACATGCTGACCTTAGAAATAGTTATAATGGAAATAAATACTCTCATGCTTCAGCAATAAGAAGGTGTTTAGATAACAAGAATGTAAGCGTAGTATCATTTGGTATAAGAAATATATCCGCTGAAGAAATTCCATTTATGAAAAAAAATAAAAAAAGAATAAAAATTTACTGGGCAAAAGATAAATTAAAATGGAATCTTGCTGAATTTAAAAAAATCATAAAAAATAAAAAAGTATATTTGACATTTGATGTAGATGGATTAGATTTAAGTATAATGCCAGCAACAGGAACACCTGAGCCTGGTGGTTTATTTTGGAATGAAACAATGAATATTATAAAAATTGCAGCTCAATCTTCTGATATACTTGGAGCGGATGTTAATGAACTTTCGCCTATAAAAGGTTTTGATTCATACAATTTCTTAGCAGCAAAACTAGCATACAAAATAATTTCTTACTCTTTTGAATTTAAAAAAACTAAATAGTCGACAAATCTTTTGTTTGCCATTTAATTATTACCATAGCTCCATTTGTTTTAGGACATTTTGCAAAATTAACTTTTGCTTTCATTCTTTCCAAAAGAGTTTTACCTATAAAGGTACCTAATCCCAATCCAGATTTAGAACTTATTATTTTATTTTTTGAACGTATATAAGGTTCACCTAAAACATCAATAATATCTTCTGAAAATCCTGGCCCATCATCACAAACTTTTACTTCGGTAATTTTTTTATCGCTCTCTAAACTTATATCCACTGATGAATTGCTATATTTGACGGCATTCCCAATAAAATTTCTTAATCCATAAGTAATTTCTAATGTTTTTTCAATTTGAGGATTAAGTTTATTTTTATCATCTAATAAGGATAATTTTTTTTCCGAAATTACAGAAAATGATCTTACAATTTCATCTAATAATTCTCCTATTTTTATATCTGATAAAAAGCTATCTTCTTTAAATTGATCTTTTGAAAGATTTTTTAAAATACTAGAACATCTTTCAGTTTGAGATAATAGTAATTCAATGTCTTTTGAGAATTTTGGATTATTTCCAATTTCTTTTTCTAATTCTTTAGTTATTACTGTAATAGTGGATAAAGGAGTCCCTAATGAATGGGCTGCTGCAGCAGCTTGTAGTCCAATAGATTCTAATTCATGTTCTTTAGCCAAAATTAATTCCAGTTTATTTAAAGCCTCTGTTCTTTTTCTAGACTCAATACCAAACCTAAAACCAAAATAAGTTAAAAAAATTAATGTTATTATTATGGCTATCGGTAAAGCAAACAAATACATATCTGGCACATGAAAATGTAACTCTCCATAATGTGGCAGAGGTAAATTATAAAGTGTTAAAAATATCAAAATTATTATTGTAGCAATGGACAAATTTATTGTACTTTTTAAATTTAGAAATGTTGATGATACTATTGCAGGAACAATTAATAAAATAGCAAAAGGATTAGTTATACCTCCTGTTAAATATAATAATAAAGATAGTTGAGTAAGATCATAAAATAAAAAAACAGTTGAAACAAAATTATTTAATTGATTTTTTTTAAATTGAAATTGTAAATAAAAATTAGTTAAAACACCAATAAGGATAACTAAAGAACAGTAAAAAAATGGGAGTTCAAATTTAAAAATAAAATAAACAATACTTATTGTTAAGTACTGACCAACTAAAGCAATCCATCTTAAAATAACTAAAGTCTTTTTATCTAAGTGAATATTATCTTTTGATGTAAAAAACTCCGAAAATTTCATTCGGAAATTATATATCTAAATTTGAAACTTCTAAAGCTCGATTAATTATAAAATCTTTTCTTGGGGCGACTTCATCACCCATGAGTACCTGAATTAAATCCTGGTCCTTTTTTGATTTAGCTTTTGTGGCATTTGTGTATTTTACCTGTAATAAAGTGCGTCGTTCAGGATTTAAAGTTGTTTGCCATAATTCATCGGGGTTCATTTCACCTAAACCTTTAAACCTTTGAATGCTTATTTTACTTTTTTCTTTTTCAATAAATTTATCGAAATCTTTAGTATTTTTTTTAATTGAATTTTTTGTTTTTTCAGAAGATTTTATTAGAAAATTTTCTAGCTCTTGATCATTTTTAATGTAATAAGCTTTAGATCCTTTTGTTATCTTATAAAGTGGTGGTTGGGCTAAATATATATGATTTTTTTCTATCAGTTCATTAAAAGGATAATTATTAAACAAAGTTAATAATAGTGTCCTAATATGAGAGCCGTCTACATCTGCATCTGTCATAATAATAATTTTTTCATATCTTAAGTTCTCTATATTAAAATCCTTCGATCCAGTTCCTAAAGCATTAATTAAAGTAACTATTTCATTTGAAGACATCATTTTTGAAAAAGCTTTAGTTTGTAAATCCTGACCATTGCCATTTTTAGCTTTGGATCCATTTGTATCAATGTATGTGTTAAGTATTTTCCCTCTTAAGGGAAGAACAGCTTGGAATTCTCTATTCCTTCCTTGTTTTGCCGATCCTCCTGCTGAATCACCCTCTACAATAAATAGTTCTGTTCCTTCTGCTTTACCAATCTGACAATCGGCAAGTTTTCCAGGTAAACCAGATAGCTCCAAAGATCCTTTTCTTCTCACGCCTTCTCGAGCTTTACGAGCAACATCTCTTGCTACAGCAGCCTGAACTATTTTTAATAATACTATCTTTTTAATCCCAGGATTTTGATCAAACCAGGTTGATAATTTTTCACTTATTATGGATTCAACAATAAATCTTACTTCTGAAGAAACTAGCTTATCTTTTGTTTGAGATGAAAATTTAGGATCAGGTATTTTTATTGATAAAACTCCTGTTAAACCCTCTCTAGTATCGTCTCCGGAGAGTGTGATCTTATTTTTTTTTAAAAGATTGCTATCTATAGCATACTTATTAACTACTCTCGTAAGAGCGCTTCTAAAACCTAATAGATGTGTTCCTCCATCCTTTTGGTGAATATTATTTGCAAATGGTAGCATTTCTTCAGAATATCCTGCGTTCCATTTTAAGGAACATTCAACTTCAATATTATCTTTTGATCCTGAAATATAAATTGGCTTTTTAAATAAACTAAGGTCATTTTTATTCACCAAAGTTGCCTTGTTTTTATCTAGAAACTCAACAAATTCTTGAATTCCTCCTTCATGTTTATTTTTATATTCTTTTTCTTTTTTCCCTGTTTTATCTAATAAAATAATACATAAACCTTTATTCAAAAAAGCAAGTTCTCTCATTCTTTTTTGCAAAATTGATGAAATAAA
>CEUS01232126.1_pt1 | contig 10223 bp, 8 predicted proteins | sample 427031 | NCBI WGS metagenome assembly CEUS01 (sample SAMEA2622837, study PRJEB7988) | marine metagenome | biome: marine biome (ENVO:00000447); feature: marine epipelagic mixed layer (ENVO:xxxxxxxxx); material: "saline water (ENVO:00002010), including plankton (ENVO:xxxxxxxx)" | depth 140 m | reverse complement strand
GCGACATTGGTGTGAGATTGGAGATCGTTGGCTCCCTGGGCCTCATTCGAGACCGTGCCGGGCTCAAGTTCCTCACAACTGCTATGAACGACCGCGACCTCACCGTCCGCATGAAAGCCACCCAGGTATACGGGCGCATTCTAGGTCTGCAATAGTCACACGCCAACTGTTTTTCCCGCCCTGAGTTTCCGCCTCCCGCCCTGGAGACCAATTCCAATGGCTGACAAACCTGATCAATGGTACCTTATGGTTGAAAAGATCCGGGAAGGGCCTCTCAGCAAACAGGACATCCAGTATCTTCTCTCCCAGAAACAAATAGATGGCACGACCTTGGCCTGGCACAAGGGCATGAGCACCTGGGACCGTCTCCGTGATATCGAAGACTTCCGCCCCGTGCGGTCACCCGAACCACCTGCAGAAAAGCCGCCCCCAGCAGGACCTACGACTCCCTCGGAGCCCGTTTCACAGGGATTTGCATTTCTCGGACTATGGCCAAAACTCGCTGCCGTTCTCGTCTCACTGGGTCTCACCACAGGAGGTGTGTACTGGACAATGCTTCGGGTGCCTTCTAAACCTGAACCAGCGCTTGTTGCTAACACCGAAGTAACAGACCTCTTGACACGCCTGGAGGCGGACGACCCTGCCGCCGAACAGGCGCTGGCGGATCTCGGCAGTCAGTCCGTTCGGCCTCTCGTGGAACTGCTGCAGGACCGGTCAGATCTTTCGAACAGCTCAATAAAGCAGATTCTTGTCGCAATCGGCCCATCTGGAATCTCAAACCTGAATAGCTTCCTGGACCCGGAGAGTACCGGGATACCGGTGCGTATCTACATCATCCAGGTGCTTGGAGAAATCGGCGGGCTGCAGGTCCTCCCTTCTTTGATTCAAGTCCTCGGCGATCCCAGCCAGGTAGTCCAGTCGGAAGTGCTCCAGGCCCCGACAAATCTTGGCCCACAGGCCACACCCAACCTGATCAACCAGCTGCAAAGCTCGCCCCGAAAGACCTCGGCGCTCGCCCGCAAGAACCTCGCATGAGCGATTTCCGCCAACGCCGAGCCGACTCACGCGCCTGCACTCGAAAGGGCTCACGTGCTTGAGAAAAATCCCGATATCAAGAACACACTGGGTGAAGTGTTGAATCATCTCACTGACATAAAGTCTCATCGGATGAACCCGACACGACACCCTACAGCGATGCCCCGGCATTCTGGGTTGGTCAGTTGTCGACCATCGCACCCATCGCCCGAGACGCCGGCCGCACGCAATACGTGGTCACTGGCACGACGGAGGGTCAAGACTTTGTCGTTTCCGTACCTTCGGGGTACCTGAAAGAGAATGAGATTGAGGTAGGAAACCGTGCAGAGTGGCAAGGCAGACTTCAGGGATTCAAGATCGTCAACAGAGGTGATGAGTCGAAGATCCGGCCCGTGCTCGTGGTTGATCGGATAGAGTGCATCCGGTCAGGGCCTCATCATTCGATTCCAAAAACAGTTCATTGATTTAGAACACCGATACCACCAGTATAGATTGGGGGAAACGTGCCCCAAACGGTCGTAATTGTCGGTGTGGGTCCTGGCCTTGGTGCTTCACTTGTGAGGAAATTCGCTACCGAAGGATGTAAGGTCGAATGGTCACACGGTCGAAAAACAGCCTTCAGACTGTGGCGGATCAGGTAGAAGGCGAGGTCTTGCCGGTGCGTGCCGACATCACAGACGCCACTCAGGTATGCGCGGCGTTTCCACAGGTCCGAGATAAATTTGGACCTGTGGACATTCTCATCAACCACGCCAGCTATGCGCGTGGAAGGGACTGCTCGATCTGTCTGCGGAGCAATTCGAAAAGTCCTGGCGGGTCACCGTCTTAGGGGCATTCCTATGTACCAAGAAAGCCGTGCCGGATATGCAGAATAGTGGCGGCGGGGCCCTACTCTTCACCGGGGCGACCTCGGGAATTTGAGGGAGGGCGGGGGCTCTGGCATTCAGCAGTGCCAAATTCGGCATTAGGGGAATGACCGACTCCCTGGCCAGAGAATACTGACCAAAGGGTATCCATGTCGCCCACATCATAATCGATGGAATAATAGACACACCGCAGGTCAGAGAACAATACAAACCGGATGAGAATGAGCTCCTTTTGGACCCGGACACAATCGCGGAATTCTATTGGAGCCTGACCAGACAACCCTGAAGTGCCTGGACCTTCGAGCTCGAGGTTCGGCCACACGACGAACAATTTTTCGCCTGATTCTCCGACATCGCCACCTCGTTCCTTCCGGAACGGGGCTTTTTTATGCCTGAAACAGATTGCCGATTGCTCCCGTCAGAGCGCTTGCGTATAATGTGAGTTGTCCAAAGTCCACCATCGAAATCGCTTTATTCCCCGCAAACTACCCAGACAACGTTTAGCGCCTGAAACACATTTTCCCGGAGTCTGCAATGTCTCGACTACTCGCTATCTGCCTATTTCTGTCCATATCCATGTCGTGCAACAACGTATATCCGGCAGAGGCTGTTCCAGATATTACGATTCAGGACTCGACCAGCACCAAGACTGCCGTGGCCGACAGCACTGCGGTGAAGGCAAAGAAGGAAAAAAAGGAGTTCGAAGAGGTCGTGAAAGACTTCGAAAGAATCGAAGGTCTCTTCACGTTCTACAGGAAGGATGATGAAGGCAAGGTCTACATCGAGGTCAAGCCCAATCAATTCGAGAGGATCTATCTCTGTGGCATCACCCGTGAGTCGGGAGACGGCTTCTATTTCGATTCTGCTGCAATGACACCGAATTTCATGACCTATGGGTTCCCATTCATATTGAAACGCGTGGGCCCAAGAGTTCAGTTCCTGCACAAGAACGTCTATATCCGTGCCAAGAAGGGAACACCGATATCCAGAGCGGTTGAAAAGGGTATTACGAACTCACTTCTCTCTGCGGCCAAGGTCATAGAAAGCAAACCCCATCCCACGAGAAACAGCATCCTGGTGGACGCAAGCGAACTGTTTGTACACGACATTACGATGGTGACGGCCTTCCTGGGCGGTCGCAAGATCAAGTACGGATTCGATGGCAAGAACAGCCACTTTGGTGCACTCAAATCCTTCCCACGCAACTCTGAAATCGATGTCGTTCTCTACTACAAAAGCGGCGACCCGAAACCTGCCTACACGCTTCCGGATCCTCGGAGCTTTCAGCACGTGTATCGGTACAGCCTCACCAAACTCCCGAAATCAGGCTACGTGCCGAGGCCGGCCGACGACAGAATTGGTCACAACTCCACCATTTACATGGATTACTCATCAAAATCGATCGACACACGATATACCAGGGTTATCGAAAGGTGGCATTTGGAGAAAGAAAAGCCAAGTGCCAGACTCTCCAAACCAGTCAACCCGATCGTCTTCTGGATTGAGGACACAGTTCCTCAAGAGTATAGAAAGAGCATTCGCAAGGGAATCCTTACGTGGAACGATGCGTTTGAGCGAATTGGGTTCAAGAATGCTATCGAGGTCAGGGATCGGCCAGACGATCCAATGTGGGACCCCACCGACACACGCTACAGCACGGTGCGATGGTTTATAAACCCGCGCCTGATTTACGCACAGGGGCCAAGTCTGTCCAACCCGCTTACAGGCGAGATCTTCTATGCGAGCGTTAGGGTAAACGCCAACTTTCCGGTGGCCATACTCAGCCGATACGAGAAATTCGCCGAGCCCCTGAAGCTTGCGCATACACCCGTGGACAGCACTTCTAGGAATTTCTGTGATTATGCGAATGGCGCGATTCAGCAGGCGGCTTTCGGTCTGAATCTGCTTGTCACCCGGGGATTGATGAAGCCCAACTCGAAGGAAGCGAAGGAATTCGTGGACACCTATCTGGCTCACATCATCGCGCACGAGGTGGGTCACACCCTGGGACTTCGTCACAATTTCAAGGCAAGTACCCTCCAGAGTGCTGAAAAACTTCACGACTGGGCTTACACTAAAGAACGGGCACTTGTCGCCTCAGTCATGGACTACATCCCCATAAACATCGCACCCGAAGGTGTCGAGCAGGGTCAATACATGCCCGCCGGCCTTGGACCCTATGACTACTGGGCAATTGAGTACGCCTACAAACCACTTGATGCTTCAAATTTGGACGCACAGAAGGAACAGCTGGAACGCATCGCCTCCAAAGCAGCAGACCCCAGAGTTGCGTACGGCACTGACGAGGACTCCCGGTCCGCACCTGTCGGCATTGACCCCACATCGAATATCTGGGACCTGGGAAACGACCCCATTCAGTTCTACAAGAACCGCGTGGCGCTCACCAAGGAACTCTGGAGCAAAATCGAAACGTCATTCGAAAAGGAAGGTGACAGATATCCGAAATTGAGGAACGTATTCGAGTACGGACTCGTAGAATACCGACTAGCCGCACAGACGATCACAAAATACCTGGGAGGTATCTACCTAAGGAGAGACCATGTTGGGGATCCGGGAGGACGTCGTCCATTTGAACCGGTTTCTGCAGCCAAGCAGAGGGAAGCGTTCGACTTCCTCGCGAATCAGGTTTTCGGGCAGAGTGCGTTCGAATTCTCCCCTTCTCTGCTAACAAAACTTGCTCCCGAGAGACTATTGGGTTTTTCCGGTGCTGTTTATGGTATGCGTCGGCTGGATTACCCTGTTCACGACCAGGTCTTGGCGATTCAGAGACGCCCCTTGAACACCCTCTATCATCCTTTGCTTCTCAACCGACTGCTCGATCTGGAATTGTGGGAAAGCGAGCACCCTTTTACCATACCCGAGCTGTTCGAAGGCATTCGGTCAGCAATCTGGTCGGAACTGGAGTCTGGAGACAGAATCAACAGCTTTCGCAGGAACCTGCAGCGCGTCCATCTCAATAAGATCATTTCGCTGGTTGTCAAGCCCCCGAAGGGAGTCCCGCCGGACGCCTCATCGCTTGCGCGCTCCGACCTGATTCAGCTCAGGGATGCCATCTCGAAAAACAACGCGAGCCCTGCGTTTGACAAATCGATGCGCGCTCACCTCGATGAAGCCGCCGCACGAATCAAAGCAGCTCTTGTTGCCGGAATCGAACGCCAAATGTAACAAGTCTGTCGCTCCGGTGGATTCACTCGCCCATACTCCGTATCTCTTCTTTAAGATGCGCAACCAGCAGAGCGATCCCGGCACTGCCTTCCCCTTCGCCCGGGTAAATCAGATCTGCGAACGCCTTACTGGGTTCAACGAAACGATCGTGCAAGGGCCGCACGGTCGCTTCGTACTGTCTGAGCACCGACTCGGTATCCCGACCACGTTCCTTCTGGTCGCGCACAAGTCTCCTGGAGAGGCGCGTATCGGGCTCCGCCTCGACAAAGATTTTCAAATCCAGACGATCCCTGAGGGCTTCATCCGCGAGCACCAGAACGCCTTCCACAACAATCACCGGCCTCGGATCGAGCGATTTCACCTCTCCCTCGATTCTGGAATGCGTCTCAAAGTCATATCGAGGCATCTCCACAGGCTGACCTGCGGCCAGGGCCTTCAGATGTGTGATCAGCAGTTCGGTTTCAAGGGCGTCCGGATGATCGAAATTATGCCCTGATCTATCGCTCGGCGAGAGGTGTGACAGATCCCTATAGTAGGCGTCGTGAGGGATCAGAACACCCTTGTCCTCACCCAGGCGATCCATCAGCCCCAGCGCTAGAGTCGTCTTCCCAGATCCGGTTCCTCCCGCAATCCCCACGACGTACACTTTCCCGCTCATGTGAGCTCCCTTCTTGCATCAGCAAAACCCGTCCCTTGTCGATCGACCTCGACAGACCGTCTCTCCTTGACTCTACACGGGACCCGTGCTATCATACTCATATTCAGCAATATATACAACCAAACCGGAGAAACACCTGATGCCCAAGAACACTGATATTGTCATTCGTGACGTCAAGCTCACCTTCGAAGAGTTTCCTTATCGGACCGCCCTGAAATTCGGCGGAGTCGTCACAACGCACTGCAAATTGATGAACATCACCGTCACCGTCGAAGACAGAAATGGCCAAACCGCCAAAGGTTTCGGTTCAATGCCCCTGGGGAACGCGTGGTCCTTCCCGTCAAAAAAAGTGTCCTTCGACGAATCCTTGGATGCGATGGTCAGGTTGGCAGGGGAAATCGCCAATAAGACCGCCCAGGACAATGTTCCGGCGCATCCAGTGGACATCATGGCCAGGCTCGAGCCGGAATTCCTTGAACTCGCCAATCAGGTCACCCAGGAGCTGTCACTGGCGGATCCTATCCCAAAGCTCTGCACACTGGTAACCGCCAGCCCTGTGGATGCCGCGCTTCACGACGCCTTTGGGAAGGCGGCGGGCATCAACAGCTATGACGGCTTGGGCCGGGATCATATGAACCACAGCCTCGAGATCTATCTCAACGAAGATTTTGAAGGCGAATACCTCGACAAGTATACGTCTCGGCAGCCCAAGAGTGAACTGCCCCTCTATCATCTCGTCGGCGCCCTGGATCCGCTCACCGATGCGGACATCGACCAGCGACTCGATGACGGACTCCCGGAGACCCTGCCTGAATGGATCGAGGCTGATGGCCTTACCCACCTTAAAATCAAGCTCAACGGAGACGACCTGGACTGGGACGTGAACAGAGTCTGCTCGATTCAGGAAGTCACAGCGGAGACCCAGGCGAAATGCAACGTCACCACCTGGAGCTACTCACTCGACTTCAACGAACAGTGTCAGAATGTTGAATACCTGCTCGACTTTCTCGCCCAGATCCAGGAGAAAAGCCCTGGAGCATTCGAGCGCACGGCCTACGTCGAACAACCCACAGCGCGCGACCTGAAAGCCAACCCGGACAACAAGATGCACAAGGCGGCTCAGATCCGACCAGTCGTAATTGACGAGTCTTTACAGGACTTCGAAAGTCTCTTGATGTCCAGAGATCTGGGTTATTCCGGGGTCGCACTTAAGGCCTGCAAGGGCCAGTCGCAGGCGCTGTTGATGGGTGCCGCTGCACAAAAATACGGAATGTTCCTGTGCGTCCAGGACCTCACGTGTCCGGGTGCCTCTTTCCTTCACTCCGCCGGGTTGGCAGCAAGAGTGCCTTCGGTAACCGCCATTGAAGGAAATGCGCGACAATTCTGCCCAAATGCGAATGCCGCGTGGCAGGATCAATTCCCCGGAATTTTCAACATCACTTCGGGCACTGTGGCCACGAGCAGCCTGACCGGTCCGGGACTCGGGCACTAGCCATCGCCTCAATCGGCAAGCAAATCCAGGGAGTCTGCGTTGAAAATCAAACAGATCGTATTCCCCTCCAAGATGAAGGCAGAAATCGTAGAAGCCCAAATTTCGGACACACCCGGCCCCGGGGAGATCCTGGTTGAAAACACCTATGGTCTGATCAGCCCCGGGACGGAACTGGCGATGTTCACCGAAAGTCACGCGGGCTTTCCTGTACCGGACTTCCAATATGCCAAGTTTCCCTTTTACCCTGGTTATGCATCGGTAGGCAAGGTCCTCGTAACGGGGAAAGACGTCGGAAATCTTCAGGAAGGCGACCTCGTCTATACGGCCGGCAAACACACTTCGCACACCATCGCGTCCACCAATCGAACTACGATCAAGATCCCCGATGAGGTCGCAATCGAACACGCACCTTTCGCAGTTCTCGCCCAGATCTCGCTCACCGCCGTCCGGCTCTCAAACGTGCGCCTTGGACAAACAGTAGCGGTGTTCGGCCAAGGGATGATCGGCAATTTTGCGGCCCAGTTGATGAAAGCTGCCGGGGCTCGCCAGGTGGTGTGCATCGATATAGAGGAGAAGCGTCTCTCTTTCTCGACAATGTGCGATCTCCACGACCACATCAACCCGACCATTCACGACATCGGACAGCGCCTTGAGGAGATTACAGGTCGAACCGGATGTCAAATCGTCGTTGAGGCCACCGGAGATCCCCAAGTTGCACAGGCTGCCGCCAAAATTTCGTCGCAAAATGGCAAAGTCATCCTCCTCGGCAGCCCAAGGGGTGGTACAGAAATGAGTCTGTACTTTGACATACATCGTACAGGTGTGTCAATTATTGGCGCACACGGAGGCAGGCAGCCTGAAGTCGCACTGTACGACGACCCTGAACCACACGAACTGATGCTCGACTTCATCGCTCAAGGTCGGCTGGAGATCGCGTCGCTGCACACCCACACCCTCCCGGCTTCGGATGCCCAACTGGCCTACGACGGTCTGCTGAATGAGAAAGGGAAATTCCTGGGTGTTTTACTGGATCTCTCACAGTGGGACTAGGAATTTGATCTGCCTCCCAAATTCTCCCTTTTCCCCGGCTTCGACCGCCTTCGCACACCTCTCTCATCCGACTTTCAGCCTATGCGCATAGTTCACGCTGACCTCCAGATTCATCGACAACCATTTGCCAGGCCTTTCGCCTTCAAGGGTGCTTCATATCGTGAAAAGTGGATCCTTGTAGCCAAGCTTCGGGACGCAAGCGGCATCGAAGCGATCGGCATCAGCGGCACTGCAGTACTCTGGTCGGATTCAACAGTCTTCTCAGCCCAAACCGAGGTAGGCGGCAACCTCCTCTCGGCGTCCGTCCTCGAGTTCGCTCTGCGGGAATTACTGAACCTGGACTTCACTGACCCGTTGCACCTCCAGAACGAGATCCTTGGCCCGGCGCATTCCTACGCTCGACAGATTACGCGCAATCCAGACCTGCGACTGTCCTTCACGTTAATCTCCCTGGTGGCGCTCGACAATGCAGCCTGGATGCTGCACGCCAAGCTCAAACAAATCGAATCCTTCGATAGCCTTATTCCTCACGCCTACCGTAAGTCATTGTCCGAAAAACAGACGCAGCTCGCCCTAGCGCCGGCAGTCGGCTACAATCTGCCAATCGCACAACTCCGTTCCATTCTGAACAACGGTGCCTACGTCCTGAAAATCAAGATCGGCCAACCCGGTATACAGAGCGAAATGGTCGACAAAGACCTTGCCAGGCTGCGCCAGATACACGAATTAGCCGAGAATTTCCAAACCACGGGCACGGATTCAGGCAACGTGCTCTATTACCTCGACGCAAACGCAAGGTATGAGAAGAAGGAAAGCATCGAAGCCCTGCTTGAAGGGTGCCTCAAAGCCAAGATACACGATCGCATCGTTCTCCTCGAAGAACCATTTGACGATCCACGCGACCAGGACGTCAGCGACCTTTCGGTCAGAGTTGCAGCAGACGAAAGCCTCGAGCGTATTGAAGATTTGAACACGCGGCGGGAGCAAGGTTACGGTGCGATGGTTATCAAGCCTGCGGGAAAAACACTCAGCCTGGCATTCCAAATGGCGAAGGCGTCAACCGAGTCCGGAATGCCCTGTTTCGTCGCCGACAACGCTTGCGTGCCCCTCCTGCTGGAATGGAACAAGAATGTAGGGGCTCGCCTGCCTGCATTCCCTGGCCTGCAGGGAGGGCTCATCGAATCCAACGGTCCTGAGAACTACGGTAACTGGACTGAGCTCCTAGGCGAATTTCCCATCCCCAACGCGCCCTGGCTGAAACCACAAGAGGGCTCCTTCGTCCTGGACGATGATTACTATCGGCGAAGTGGCGGAATATTCGAAGACCCGGTCGTCTACTCGCGTCTTTTTGATTGAAAGGAACAATCATGTCCATAGAAACTGAGGGATAGCTGAATGGTCTGCAGCGTGCCGGCAAGGTCGTAAGGAAAACCATCGAGGCCATGAAATCCCATCTCAAAACTGGGATCACCACGGCCGAACTCAACCATGTCGGTGCGAGCGTAAACGACGAAGTCGTCCACGGAATCCCGGGTGATCGTTTCATCCGCCCAGGCGATCTCATCACGATAGACGTCACTGCCGAACTGAATGGTTTCATCGCGGACGCGGCGGAATCGGTGGTCGTACCTCCGGCCGCCACGCTCAACCTGAAGCTCTGCGAGTGCGCCAGGACATCCTTCGAGAAAGCCATCAGATCCGCCAGGGCCGGTCGCCCCATAAACGCGATCGGCAAAGCTGTTCACAAAGAAGTCGACTATCGGGGATTCTCCGTCATCCCTGCCCTGAGTGGACACGGAATCGGTTGGGTGATTCACTAAGAGCCCTCATTGAATCAGCCCCTCACCGAGGTGCTTGTCATTACAATTGAACCCATTATCACCTCAGGCTCCGGCCACATCTACGACGACAGGGATGGGTGGACCGTAAAGATACG
>CEUS01082209.1_pt1 | contig 10224 bp, 15 predicted proteins | sample 427031 | NCBI WGS metagenome assembly CEUS01 (sample SAMEA2622837, study PRJEB7988) | marine metagenome | biome: marine biome (ENVO:00000447); feature: marine epipelagic mixed layer (ENVO:xxxxxxxxx); material: "saline water (ENVO:00002010), including plankton (ENVO:xxxxxxxx)" | depth 140 m | reverse complement strand
TGCAAATAGACTTATAGACTTAGGTTTACTTAAAGAAGCACCATTCCGAAGAAGATTTGCAACAAAAAGTAAAAATCCATTTAGCGGAACACAAAAAGCATTAAACACATTAGGGTCAATGTTTGGTTCAAGAAAAGCACAAGGTAGATTAAACACAGGCGTTGAAGCAAATAAAATTGCAAAAGATTGGGAAGATTATACTTCAGGAGATACAGCAAGACAAATAAATAAAAACTTTAATGGATTTTTAGGTAGCATTGGAGGTAGTGGCAATCCTGAAACATCAGCAAAATGGTTTCAAAAAAATCATAAAATAACAATTCCACCAGCTGACTATCAAAAAACTTTTAAACAAGATGGTACTCCACAAGAAAGAGATACAGTATTCAATATTATAAAAAAGAGTTCATTAGACTCAGATAGTATTCAGACTTGGTTTAAAAATAATCATGGTATGGTACTTACGCAACCTGATGTAAATCAATTATTAGCAAATCCAAAAACAGCAATTATAGATTTTGTAAAAAGAAAAGAAGCAGGACAAATGGGTCCAAAAGCTGATGCAACAAAGCCAGAAACTAAACCAGATGCACAAGGAGATTTATTTACAGGTGATGATCAAGCTGATCCAACATTAGCACAAATTAAAAAATTAAATCCAGATGCTTCACAAAAATCTGTGAAAGCATTAGATAAACTTAAACCAGATGCACAAGGAAAAATGGCACCGTTAAATCCAGAAGAAGAAAAAGAATTAGCACCAATATTACAAAAGATAGGTGCGGCATTAACTGATCCTGCTAAAAGAGCCAAGTTAGTAAATATGATGACGTCAGGTAAGTATAGTGATTTTAAAGATTTTACATCAATATTGAGTGAATCAATTAGTAGAGAAGAATTATCTAAATTGGATTATTTGGCTAGACAAGGACTAGTTCCAAGTTCTAAAGTATCAAGATTTAAGACAGCCATGCGTACACTTGCTAAAGGTAAAGACTTATCAATAACATATAAAAATGATGTAGTAGATGTAGTTGTTAAATTAGCTGGTATTATTACTAAACCTGGTGTAATGCAAATGGTTAGAAGGGGACTAAATAAAGATAAGGGTAAAGGTAAAAAGTAATGAAAGATCAAATTATAATGTTACTAATAGGTATTTTAATTGCGTTAGGCGGTTGGAACCTTACCCAAACTTTTAGTTTATCAACTACTCAAGCAGTTATTGATGATAAAGTTGATAAATTAGAAAGAAGCGTCGAGAAATTGCAAGATCAAATGGATGATATGCAAAAAATGGATGAAGAGATTGTTGAACAACATGAAGATTTGTTTAGACAATTACAAGAAGGCAATACAGCACCATCAACAGGATATAATTACTAATGAAAATACATGATATTATAAATGAAGACAATGTTATTGATCTTAAAGGCCCACAAGGTAATGCTTATTTCCTTTTAGGCACAGCTAAAAAATTAGCAAAAGATTTAAATCTTGATTACGACAAAATTCAAAAAGAAATGACTGCTTGTAATTACGATAATTTAGTAGATGTTTTTAAAAAATACTTTGGTGAATATGTTGATGTTAGAGAAAATGAACTTGGTGTGCCACGTATGAACAAGTATAACATTTATACAACAAAAAGCAAAGATGGTGATTTTCAGGCCTGGCAAGGTGAAAAACATCTTGGAACTTTTAAAACGATTCAAGATTTAAATAAATTTTGGGATCACGCAATAAACAGCGGAAAAATTAAACCTCAAGAGTAATTTTACAATTATAAGTTTAAAATATTTTGGATATTTTAGGCCTATAATTCATTATGACGTTATTATTCTATTGACAGGAAAGCATTTATAACGTATTATGTAATATGATCAAGAATAAGAAAGTTCTTAACCAAATATCAAGGAGGATAAATTATGCTTGATAAAATTAAATCGGTACTGTCAAGTCTTACAGAAGTGGCATTAACGTTTTTACTACTTGGCATCGTGTTGCAAGTGGTGTTCGGATCAGTTCCGTTCTTCCCTGCAGATGTCGTAGGTAATCTTGTTGCACTAGTTGGGTCACTTGGTGACGCAGGTGTAGTAGGACTTATTGCAATTGGTGTTATTTATTGGCTCGCTAACAGAGGCAAGAAGTAATCTCTCTTTACAAATAACAAGTATTGCACTTTATAGGGCGTCTCTAGGGTCGCCCTATAAATATATATAGGCCCTCTTAGCTCAGTTGGTAGAGCAACTGATTTGTAATCAGTAGGTCCGCAGTTCGAATCTGTGAGGGGGCACCATTCTAAAATATAAACATAAATAAAAGTACAATGGCAAAGTTAAGAATTTTCCCTCAAGAAGTAATGGAAGTCGTAGATGTTTCACAAATGGAACTACCTATTATTGCCGCTAAAATGTTTAGAATGAAATTACGTCCTACATTAGTAGATTGTTTAATTGCATTAAAAAATAAAGAAGTAGACCCAGCAACAATTATAGAAGCAATTAAAGAAGATGCTCGTCCTAAAAAAATTGAAAAAGATTTAGATCAATCACAAGATCAAGTAGAATAATTCAAATAATCCACATTATATATTGACAAAATACAACTTTTACGTTATACTAACTTTGAATATACAATAGTATATTCGAGTTCTTCCCTTTGGAGGAAATTTATAAAGAGGAGAAAAGAAGATGAGAATATTTCCAAGCAAGGCTTTAATAGGCTTTTTAGCAGTAATATTTGCGTTTGTATTAGTCAGTTGTAGTGAAGCTGAAGCTGTAGAGACAAAAATCTACGGTACGTTTAACTACAAATTGAGTAATGACGAGAATAGTTCTGGTACAAGTCATTTAAAGGCTGAAAACAACTCATCGTTGGTAGGCATTGACGCCGCTGAAGATATTGGCGAAGGCATAACTGGCTTTGCTAAATTAGAAGTAGGTGTTGATACTGATGATGGCAATAACAATCCTTTTGATTCACGTTTAGCTTATGTAGGCTTAAACTTTGGTCAACTAGGATCGATATCTGCAGGACGTCAGTCATCTCCATTTACTGATAATGTAAGTGGAATAACAAATGTATTTGAAGTTTATGGTTCAGGTGCAGATCAAAATTTGTTCACACGTGATGCAAATACGATCGCATACTCGAATCAAATGGCGGGAATTACATTTGATGGTCTAGCAAAGATAGACGGTTCTACAGGTAAGAATGGGATAGATGTTTCAGAAGCAACAGCTACCTATTCTACATTTGGAGTAACTGTAAGTGGTGGTGTATCAAATGATCATGTAAATGATATTGATTACTACGGCGCTGGAGTATCTTATGATGCTTCGTCAATGGGTGTACCTGTAAGTGTAGGTTATACTTACACATATAAGGATGCCGCAACTGATGTTACAGGCAATGAAATCATTGGATCTTATTCTGTTAGTAATGATTTAAAAGTTACTGGTGGATACGGTAAAATCGAAGATTCAACTGCATTTTATACAGCAGGAGCATCATATGGAATAACTGGTTCATTATCAACGTATGTTGAATATGAGCATCAAAACAAAACTGGATCAAATAACGATACAGACAGTTATTCTACCGGTCTTAAATTTACATTCTAATTTAAGGCTCTTTCAAGAACGTCTTGATCAAAGGGGAGGTTGGTATTTTACCAGCTTTCCTCTTGACAAATTGCATATCGGTAAATATAATATACATATGAAAACTATTGATCTTATTCTAGGTTCTGATCATAGAGGCCTAGAATTAAAACATGAATTGCTAGATTGGATATCACCGGACGATATCGAAAACGAAACAAAGTTTGATGTGGCGGTAATACAAAATTTAAAACCACATGATAATAAAAAACCTGTTGACTATCCAGATGTATTAAAAGAGTTTGGACATTATTTTGATATATACAATCATGGTATATTAATATGTGGATCTGGATTTGGTATGTGTATTGGTGCAAATAGATTTAAAAATGTTAGAGCAGTAGTTTGTAGAGATGTATTTGATGTTGAACAGGCTAGACAACATAACAATATGAATGTATTATGTATGGGTGCAGATTATACAGATTTTGATACAGCAAAATATATGGTTGAAGCTTTCTTTACAGAAAAGTTTGAAGGTGGTAGACATTTGCGTAGAGTTAAAAAGTTAGGTAAGTTATGAGTGATTTAGTAGTACTTCATATAATTGATCGTAAAGGTGAGAAACGCACAATAGAAGCAGAAGTTGGTAAAACTTTAAAAGATGTTATAGCAAAAGAAATTGAAATGGATCATTTTGGTGACTGTGGAGGTTGTTGTGCCTGTGCAACTTGTCATTTGTATATTGAATCAAGTATGGCATGGTCATTAAATGGTCATCATGAATTAGGTGAAGAAGAAAAAGATATGCTTGAAATGACAGACAACGTTACTACAGAATCTAGATTAGGTTGCCAAGTAGAAATAAATCCTCAAATGGATGGAATGACAATAACAGTAGCACAAGATATTTAATGACAAGAATTAATTTAATAGAGCCTAATAAATTAACTAATCAACATTTAGTTGCAGAATATAGAGAAATTTTTATGGTTGGATCATCTTTACAAAGATCATTAAAATCACCTAGTTGGGAAAAAACAAAAAATACACTTCCTACTGAATTTACATTAAATGGTGGTCATGTTAAATTTTTTTATAACAAAGGAAAATATTTAAGTAAAAGATATTTAAAACTTATTAAAGAAATGAAACGTAGAGGTATGAATCCTGATCCAAATCGCAAATTTAAAAAAGAACAATGGCCTAATGAATTATATAAAGATTGGCATCCAACAAGTAAAGATATAAAAATAATTAAAAAACGAATAGAAGAAAAAATAAATTTAAAACCTGATTGGTATAGATATGGTTGAAAAATCACAATACACAGAATCAAATACAGAGTTTAAGCGAAATGGAAACTCAATTTATAATGGTGAGTTTTTATCATACTTACTTGATAAAGATTTTTTTAATACAGCATTAAAAGAAGATGTAATGTGTCAACAGAAGTTTGTTGATTACTATCCAGACTGGGTGTGTAGTAGTACATTAAATTGTATTCGCGGTTTATCTACGTTCAACTATCGTTTTCCATCAGTTGGAGTTACACAATCATTAGACGAATTTCATTATACAATATTAGAAGAACATAGAACGTTAAGAATGTTTAGGGGTGAATATCCTTACAACAGAGATGTACATAAATTTTTTAATGATGTACAATCTAATTTTATAGATGATAGACCTTTACAAAAAAATGATGCAGTTATTATAAGTTGTCCATTTAGTGGTACAGGATCCACGCATGAAAAAATGAATGAAATGCTTGATCAAGCATTAGAACTTAAAGTTCCAGTTTTTGTTGATATGGCCTGGTTTGGAACGTGTGCTAATATTGATATAGATTTATCACATTTAGCAATACAAGAAGTTGCGTTCTCTACAACTAAAGGATTGTGTACCGGTGATTACAGGGCTGGTATAAGGTTTAGTAGGCATGGAAAAGTAGATTATACATCAGGAGAACGTAAAGATAGATTAGCCTTACAGGCTGATTGGACTCATGGCTGTCATCTTAATACTAGAATTAGTTTAGAATTAATGGCACATTTTGGTCCAGATCATCAATGGAATAAATATAGCAAAGCACAAAAGCAAGTTTGTGAAACATATAATTTAACACCAAGTAATTGTGTCCATATAGCATTAGGTGATGAAAATTGGTTGCAATTCAATAGAGATAAATTGTATAATAGAGTAAATATAGGTAAAGTTGTAAAAAGAACACATGGGCAAAGTAATTGATTTAATAAAGCATCCAAAATATATTAAAAAGATGATGCATGAAAAAGAGCTAAAGCAACGTATAATTAGTTTAGAAGAATTTTATAAGCATTTTGCTCATTTAGAAAAATTAAATAAAGAAGTACATAAGTTAAACAAAAGAGTTGAAAAGAAATTAGATAAGCTACTTTCTAAAAAAGATAAACCAGATGGCAAAAAATAAACCTAAAACTAAAAAACCATATTTAAAAGTTAGACTAGTACCAGAAGATTCTAAAATGAAAGACCATGCGTTTTATTATTACGCAATGAAGCCAACTAAAGGCGAAAAGAAAAATCAAAAATTAAGAGTAAGAAAATACGATCCAATAACAAGAGAGCACATTTGGTGGGTTGAAAAAAAATTACCTCCGCATAGTAAATAAAAATTCCACATATGAAAAAACTTTGGTATCAGAAACGATCATCTGTTGAAGGAAATGGACTTTTTGCTAATCGATATATTGGTAAAGGTAAAAGAGTTATTCAATATACCGGTGATAAAGTTAAAAAGAAAATTGGGTATAAACGAGCAGAAAAACATTTACCAAAAATTTTTATATTTGAATTGAATCATCATTATCTTATTGATGGTAAAGTTAGATGGAATCCTGCTAGATTTATAAATCATTCATGTAATCCAAATTGTGATATAGAAATAGAAAATAATGAAATTTGGGTAATATCTAAAAAAAATATCAGAAAGCATCAAGAGTTAAATTATAATTATGGTTATGCATTTGATACTGTTGACGTTAAAGATCATCCTTGTAAGTGTGGAGCCAAAAATTGTGTAGGATATATTTTAGATGAAGATGATTGGCCAAAGTTAAAGAAATTCAAGAAAAAATTGACAAAAGTATAGAAATGTATTATAGTAAATACATTAGCATAATCGGGCTATCGCTGGTAACAGAGGAAAGTCAGGACACAGGCAGATATGTGCAAGTCCAAATAGATTGTCAACGACTGCCAGGACAACGGGTAGGACGCAAAGATAAATGGTAGCAATGAACAGAATCCTGCTTATGAATTATGCTATGTGGGGGATTAGCTCAGCTGGGAGAGCGCCTGATTTGCATTCAGGAGGTCAGCGGTTCGATCCCGCTATCCTCCACCAATTTAAATATAAGTTATTCGAAAAATCAACAAGTTAAATATAATAGTAATGAAACATATTAGAAAACAATTTCCGATATTTAATAAAAAACTACCTAGTGGAAAGACGCTAGTGTACTTTGATAGTGCTAATTCTTCACAAAAACCACAAAGAGTAATTGATCGAATGAATACGTTTTTAACAGAAGAGTATTCTAGTGTTGGTAGAAGTATACATGAATTGTCTAATAGTGCAACAAAGGCGGTTGAAGATAGTAGACAAGCAGTTGCTAAATTTATTAATGCTAGAGAACCAGATGAAATTGTTTTTACAAAATCAGCCACAGAAGCAATTAATATGATATCAACGTCATATGGTAGAACAATGCAACCAGGTGATGAAATAATTACAACAGAAGTAGAACATCATTCAAATTATATTCCGTGGCATTTACAACGTAAGTTTAATGGAGCAGTTATTAAGTTTCTTAAATTAAATAATGAGCATCAAATTAATATTGATGAGCTAGAATCATTAATTACAGACCGTACTAAAATAATTGCAATTACACATTTATCAAATACTACAGGGCAAACAATAGACGTTAAACGTGTTTGTGAAATTGCTCATGCAAAAGGTATAGTTGTATCAGTTGATGGAACACAAGGTGCTCCACATATGAAAGTTAATGTACAAGATATTGATTGCGATTTTTATGTAATGAGTGGTCATAAAATGTATGCACCAAGTGGTATTGGAGTAATGTATGCTAAACGTAAATGGATTGATGAATTAGATCCAGCATTAGGTGGTGGTGGAATGATTACAAATGTTGATCATGATACTGTTGACTTTGCAGAAGGTTCTAAAAAATGGGAAGCTGGAACGTTAGCAGTAACTGAAATTGTTGGCTTACATGAAGCATTAAATTTTTATGTAGATACAGGTTTTGATGAAATGGTTAAGCATGAAGAAGAATTAATTAATTATGCTTATGAAAAAATGTCAGAAATAGATGGAATGCAGTTTATTGGAACAAAAAAACGTAGTGCTGTTATTTCGTTTAATATTGATGGAATACATCATCAAGATATGGCTATGTTTTTAGATGCTTATGGAATAGCAACTCGTCCAGGGCACCATTGTACACAAATGCTACATAGACAAATAGGATGGACAGGATCTTGTAGAATATCTACAGGAGTGTACAATACAAAAGAGGAAGTTGATTATTTTCTAACTTGTTTAAATGAAATTAAAGGCAGGTTTGGCAAATAAATATTAATATAGGCGGGTGTAGCTCAGTGGTAGAGCGTCTCGTTGCCAACGAGAAGGTCATGGGTTCGAACCCCATTACCCGCTCCATGTATAAATAAATAAAAAGAAAGAAAAAATGAAAACAGAAAAAATAGAACAGTTTTTAAAGAAGGTAGAATCAGAAGTTTATTCTGAACCAGATTCACCTATGCATACACAAATGATAGATATGGTTGTTAAAGATCTTTTAGAAAATCAATTAAAAGAAACAGATAAACAAATTCGTATTTTAGATATAGGTTGTGGCCAAGGATATGCATTAATAAAATTTAAAGAAGCTGGGTTTGAAAACTTGCAAGGAATAACAATGAGCAAAGAAGATGTTGATAAAACTATTGAAAGAGGATTTAAATGTGAAAACATGGATCAGTCTTTTATGACATTTGATGATAATAGTTTTGATTTTATGTTTTCAAGACATTGTTTAGAACATTCACCATTTCCATATTTAACATTAATAGAATATTTTAGAGTGTGCAAACCAAATGGTAGAATTTATATAGAAATGCCTGCCCCTAATAATCATCGTCCATTAGAAAGAATAGCAAATCATTATTCAATTATGGATACTAAAATGTGGGGTGCATTAATGATGAGAGTAGGTTGGCAAGTTTTAGTTGCTAACCATTTTACTATTAAATTAACTGACAACAACAATCCTGATAAACCGTTTGACGAAAAGAATTTAGTTTTCGTTTTACAAAAACCAACCAATGAACAATCAACCAAATAATAATTGGAGATAATAATGATCAAAATAGATACAATTTCTCAAGAAGGATATGAGAAAGTAATACGTATAACTGAACCAGAAAGTGGATTAAATTGTGTTATTGCATTATGTGATTATTTAAAAACAAAACACATTGCTTTATGTAGTATTAAAGTAGAAGAATATACATCAGATAATTTGCATTTAGATAGAACATTAAGATATGCTAATAGTGTAGCTAAAAAACTATCGTATGCAGGATTACCTTACACTGGTGGTTCAATAACAATCAATAAAAGTTCAATTAAAAGTGAAAGAGAAGCATTAAACCAATTGTCTACTTTTTTAACAACAAATTTAAAAGATGAGTTAGTAGCCTTTGTAGAATATGGTCTTGAAGAATTAGCATTAGATCATTTATGTAAAAATTGTGATAGTGTTATACAAATTGATAGTGATTTGTATTTTAAAGCACAGGCAAAAGGTGCATACTATTCTATACGAGCTTTACAACAATTTCAAAGTGGAAATAAAAATTTAAAATATAAACATATTGTAATAGACGGAGTCGGACCATTAGGTTCAGAGTTAGCACAATTACTTGATCGTGCAGGAGCAAATATTACTGTTTGTGATAATGACGAACAAAATATAAACGATTTATATGCTCATATGCATTTTGGTAAATGTACAGTTGAAGAAGCTCCTTCAGTTCCAGGTGATGTATATGTTTTATGTAGTAGTCCAGAAAAATTAGATAAGAAGTCTACATATGAAATTAAGTCGTCAAGAATTGTAGGTGTAACTGATGCACAATTATCTAGTAACAAAGCAGGATATAATTTACATAGTAAAGATATTATATATGTTCCTGAGTTTGTTGCAGGAGTTGGTGGGTTAGTTGCTATTGCAAAACAACAATCAAAAGTTAAAAAAACTTTAGACAAAGAGTTAGATACTATTTTTACTAGAACATTGTCGTTATTAAACCATAGTTCAAAAAATAGAAAGCCACCATTTATTGTAGCTGAACAACAAATGACAGATAAATCACCAACTAAACAGGCCAAACAACCAGAAACAATAACAATATGACAGATTTAGTATTAACCAATATTCTTTACTCATTGCGAGTATTGTTAGTTGGTGGAATATTAGTTAGAGTGTTTATGTATTTTGGCCAGAAATATAAATTAAAATATGAGCATAATTATTGGATTTCT
>CEUS01031764.1_pt1 | contig 10224 bp, 8 predicted proteins | sample 427031 | NCBI WGS metagenome assembly CEUS01 (sample SAMEA2622837, study PRJEB7988) | marine metagenome | biome: marine biome (ENVO:00000447); feature: marine epipelagic mixed layer (ENVO:xxxxxxxxx); material: "saline water (ENVO:00002010), including plankton (ENVO:xxxxxxxx)" | depth 140 m | reverse complement strand
TCCTTTTCTTTAACAAATTCATTTGGGTCAACTGTAAATTGTTGAACTATTGAAGGCCAGCCACTTCCGAGAGCAAAAATTAGAATAATCCAAAGACCAAGAACTCCAAAAACCAAACGCAATCTACCTGTAAGTGATCCAAACATCATCACCGCAGCAGTAACAACACCTAATATAGCCAGTATAAGCAGAGCAGGCTGCTTAGCATGAATATCTGCATAAGTTGCACCAAACACAACTCCACCATCTGAATGAACAAGTTCTAACCTGTCTATCCAGAGTCCAGCGGAAGAAACCAAAACCAGCAATGAACCAATAATGACGAATTGATTTCTTAGAGCCGGGGTAAGCGTGAAGCTAACACCCCTCATAGTGTAGGTGGCAAACGCAATTATTGCCGAACCTATAAGACATACAACTCCTACTCCAAAAATCCAACTTTGCACAAATGAGTACATCGGCAAGGCAAATATGAAAAAGGACAAATCTCGCTCATACAGGGGATCAGAGACCCCAAAAGAAGCACCATTTGTAAACCTGAGGAATAATTCCCACTGACTGGAAAATAATGATCCGAAAATGATTCCAAGAATTATTGCCGCTAGCACTCCCCCAATGAAAATCACCTTGGTTATTAGTGAAACTACAGAATCCGGGATAGGAGCGTCTATAGAACCGGAAGAGAATCTTTTAGCTGCGAATAAGGCAGCCCCTACGGAAATTATCACTATCACAAAACCTGTGACAAATAAGATAACTTTCGTCAAAATTACCTTAACAAAAATCCCTTTAAAGCCCAATTCTCCAAACCACAACCAGTCAGCAAAAACACCTCTGCCAAATGAAATGAGGAATATTGACGCTATCAAAATAGCGGCCAATATAATCCACTTCAAACGTCCAGCCAGGCCTCCTGGCAATGATAAATTATTAAGATCAATTGGTGGTAACGGTCCGTTAGTCATAAATTTCTACTTATCAACCTATCCTTGTTCCGATATTCTTACCGGATAATATGTCCTTTAAAGCCCCAGGAACACGGCCATCTATAATTTGAGAAACAGCTCCTCCATCAAGGGCCTCCAAACAAGCCTCCATTTTGGGTAACATGCCCCCTGCGACAACATTGGAGCGTACGAGCATGTCCGCTTGTCTTTTTGTTACTCTCGGAATTAAACGATGAGAGGCATCGAGTACGCCCTCAACATCAGTTAGGAAAACCATCCGACTCGCTCTCAGAGCAGATGCAATGTATCCGGCCACAGTGTCTGCATTGATGTTAAGCAAGGCCCCTTGTTCATCTGGTTCCCGGCTTACGTCGAAACCAACTGGTGCTATCACGGGTATAAACCCAGACTCCAATGAAGCTAGTATAGGAGCAGTGTTCACCCCATTAATTTTGCCGACAAACCCAAGATCAGGATTTGCTATAGAGGCATCAATCATGCCTCCATCGGCCCCCGACAGACCAATAGCATTCCCTCCCCTCAAGTTTATTGAAGAAACAAGTGTCTTATTAACGAGTCCAGTTAATACAGCAACAACTATTTCTAAGCTCGCTGAGTCAGTGACCCGCAGACCATCCACAAATCGCGGCCTAACGCCCTGCTTCTCCATCCATTCCGAGATAACCTTCCCACCTCCATGCACAACAACAAATTTGATCCCTTCTTTCTGCAGATGGACCAGATCATCAAGAGAAGTGTCATGACTCCCTAGCGTACTGCCTCCAATTTTCACCACCGCAATATCTGATTCAGACGTCATACCGCTATCGCTAACATCAATTTTCTCTTCAGATATACAATTATTAGAATCCAGATCTCGCTCTTGATCCACTGGACCGTTATAACTTTCATCAAAACTGGGATGCTGTGGATTCACTTGCTGGTTAATACCTCAGGAAAATTCTTATTTACTAATAACTTCCGAATAATTCTTTATGATTTAGGTGCTGTAGGCAGAATTAAAAATCACATATTCCTCGGTTAAATCACATCCCCAGGCAGTGGCGGAATGTTCTCCAACGTTTAAGGATATCCTGAAAGGAATCTCATTCCCACTCATAGCACTGACAACAGCCTCTTTATAGTAGGGAATGGCGACCCCTTCATGTACGATGTGAATTTCATTGATGAAAACATCAACCTTCTTTTCTATCAGAGATATCCCACTTTTGCCTAACGCCATTACCAATCTCCCCCAGTTGGGGTCTCTACCATGCACCATGGCCTTCACCAAAAGAGATGATGCTATTTCTCTCGCAGACACTCTGGCTTCAGCCAAGGTTTCTGCACCCTCTACAGTGACTTCTATGAGCCGCTGAGCCCCTTCCCCATCTCTCACAAGTTCCTTTGCAAGTTCTATACTTATATAGCCAACCGCCTCCCTCAAAAGATCAGCCCCTGTAGAGGAGTCGGAAATCTGGGAAGTACCCGAGGCCCCGTTCGCCAAGATAACCACCGTATCGTTAGTACTTTGGTCACCATCAACGTCAATCATGTTAAACGAAGCGTTGACGGCATCTGAAAGCACCTCTTGTAGAAAGCTCCCATCCACGTTTGCATCTGTGGTTATGAAACAAAGCATTGTGGCCATGTTCGGGTGAATCATACCAACGCCTTTAGCGGCACCACCCACGGTAACTGTTTCTCCGTCATGTACGAAAGAGACCGCCCGCTCTTTATGCTTGCTATCTGTCGTCATGAGAGAACGAGCAAAGTCAGTTCCCCCATCTGAAGTCAAAGCAACATTAGTCACGTTTTGACGAATCAGCGCCATAGGAAGTTCTACACCAATCATCCCTGTGCTAGCTACAAACAGTTCTTCTCCATCAACACCTACGTGTGATCCGGCAAGATTAGTCATCTCTTCCGCATCGGTAAAACCCTGATCCCCTACACTACAGTTTGCACATCCACTATTCGCCACTACACCACGGGCCACCCCTCGCTCTAACCGTTTCCTACTAGCCGTAACCGAAGGAGATTCAATACTGTTGGAAGTGAATGTAGCAGCAGCATTTGCTTGACGATCAGACAGCAATATCCCTAAATCCAAGCTATCCGTCTCTGTCTTAAGACCGGCATATGTTCCTCCAGCAATAAAACCCTTTGCGGATGTAACTCCGCCGCCTTTAACTATTTCAATCATTTGACCAAGTCCCCCGTATCAAACATTACTTCCGATATCCAAAGTATTAATTGCATAAATCTGGCAAGCAAAAATGCGAATGGAAATTCCAGCCTAAGAAGCCGGCGAAGTATATCACACAGGCACAAATTACGAACAAGTAATCTCTACATATATGCTACAATCCCGCCATAGAGCATGTTGGTAAAGCAATCCATAATGGCCACAAGTCAACTGCGGCACTTATTACCTAGTTTCGGCTTGGTTCAAAACCATTGTTTAACATCATAGATGTATTAATTAACTGGATTCTGAGGAGAAGGTAAATTTATGGCTTCACAACCCGGATCAAAAACAGCGGTAGGGAAAAGACCTATAAGACATGACGGTTACGACAAAGTTACTGGTAAAGCTTTGTACGGAGCTGATACTAATCTTCCAGGCATGTTGCACGGCAGAATTCTGCGAAGCCCACACGCACATGCCCGGATTGTCTCTATAGATACAACAAAGGCAGAATCACATCCTGACGTACACTCAGTCATTACTAATTCTGACTTTCCGTCACAGAAAAACGAGTCAGTTGCAGCTGTACCAGGTCCCCCAATAAATTTAAAACAGCAAACCGACAATATTTTGGCAGGATCAAAAGTTTTATATAAAGGACATCCAGTCGTAGCCATTGCGGCAACTAGCAGCCACGCTGCAGAAGAAGCACTGGACCTCATTAACGTTGACTACGAAGTTCTGAGCTCGGTAAGTACAGTTGAGGACGCAATTTCGAATGATGCTCCTCTATTGCACGAAGAATACAAAAACAATATTTCCAGCCACACACAATTGCAAATTGGAGATATTACAAAGGGTTTCCAAAATGCGACACACGTAGCAGAACGCGAGTTTAGAACTTCAACAGTACACCAAGGCTATATCGAACCACATTCGGCTACAGGATGGTGGACTCCAAACAACAGAGTCACTGTATGGGGTAGTTCCCAAGGGCATTTCCAAATAAGAGACAAAACTTCACTCGTGCTTGGAATCCCTTACTCGTCCATTAAAGTAATACCAATGGAAATCGGTGGGGGATTCGGAGGGAAAACAACAATCTATCTGGAGCCAATCGCGGCTCTCCTGTCTCAAAAATCCGGTTCCCCAGTTAAAGTGACAATGACCAGGGCAGAGGTACTCGAGTCTACCGGGCCAACATCAGGATCTTATATGAATGTGAAAATAGGAACCGATGACGACGGGAAAATACTGGCGGCCTACGCTGATTTGAAATTTGAGGCTGGAGCATTCCCAGGATCACCAGTTGGCGCTGCTGCCAACTGCATATTTACCCCTTACGACATTGAGAACGTTCTAATCGACGCATATGACATAGTGGATAATAAACCAAAAACTACGGCCTACAGAGCTCCTGGCGCACCAATTGGGTCATTTGCAGCAGAAACCCTTTTGGATGAACTGGCTGAGGAACTTGGTATAGATCCCATTGAATTCAGGTTGATGAATGGGGCTAAAGAGGGGACCCTGAGACCCTCCGGCATCACGAATCCAAAAATCGGTTGTTTAGAAACGGCCCAGGCTGCTAAGGAGCATTCGCACTACTCGACTCCTATCGGAAAAGCAGAAAACGGAAACTTAAGGGGACGTGGAGTTGCTTCAGGATTTTGGATTAACGGTAGTGGTGCTGCCTGCGCTATAGCCAACGTGAATTTTGACGGCACGATTAACTTAACCATAGGTTCCATGGATATTGGAGGACTAAGACCTGTCGCTGCCCAACATGTCGCGGAGGTACTAGGAATTCCTATCGAGGATATAAACCCACAAGTTGGCGATACTGAGACTATTGGATACACATCAATGACAGGTGGAAGTGGAGGAGCCTTCAAAACAGGCTGGGCTAGCTATGAAGCAGCCCAGGACGTCAAAAGACAACTTTTGCAAAGAGCGGCAGAAGTCTGGGAAGCATCCTTAGACGATATAGAACTGGTTGACGGAAAATTCAGACATTCTGCTGATCCCGTACTCCAGATGTCCTTCGCTGAACTCGCATCAAAACTTCCCGATACTGGTGGTCCCGTCGTGGGCAGAGCAAACCTGGACCCACGGGGGCCCGGGAGTGCCTTCGCAACCCATATAGTTGATGTGGAGGTAGATCCAGAGACCGGCAAAGTTGAGATTCTTCGATATACGGCCGCCCAGGATGCAGGAACAGCAATTCACCCGGATTATGTTGAGGGCCAAATCCAAGGAGGAGTAGTCCAAGGAATAGGCTGGGCACTTAACGAAGAGTATTTTATGAATGATGAAGGGGCAATGGTAAATTCCAGTCTATTGGATTACAGAATGCCTACCTCTCTAGATTTGCCAATGATAGAACCGGTGATAGTGGAAGTATCTAATCCACTTCATCCATATGGTGTACGTGGAGTTGGAGAGGTCCCTATCGTTCCTCCACTAGCAGCTATCGCCAACGCAATATACGATGCGATAGGAGTCAGGATGGTTGAACTTCCAATGAATCCTGCTGCAGTTACAGCCGCTATTCAAAACAAGTAACACTTTAAGAAAGCTGAGCCTAACTTTGTTAATTCGAAGGTAATTTGAATGCGATTTGCCTTTGAATTAACAAGTTTATGGAACGTCCGGTTTTCCGTAGAAGAGGTATTTTAGTGTCGTTGGTCATAGGAATTACAGGCTCTATAGCATCTGGTAAAAGCACTGCCTGCCAATACCTACAATCGAAAGGAGCCACACACTGCGATGCTGACAAACTGGTACATCGAATGTACGATCCAGAAAAACCCGCTTTTCATCGAATCGTCAAGGCTTTTGGCAAAACAGTAGTTGGAGACGATGGATTCATAGACAGAAAGATCCTAGGGGGCAAAGTCTTTGGTAATCCAGAAGAAATGGCACGATTGACTGAGGCTATTGGCGACATATTTGCTGAAGTAAGCGGGGTAATGAAGGATTGGAGACAGTCCTTGGACCCCAATGAGATTGGGCTTATGGAAGCAGTAAATTTTATCGAAGCAGGTTACGGCCAGTTCAGTGACGTAACATGGCTATTCGCTGCTGATAACGAATTGGCCATGTCCCGACTTATGGCAAGAAATAACCTTGACCAAGAGGCTGCCAAACAGAGATTAGCAAGTCAACAGAAGTGGGAGGATAGAGCGCCCGCTGCCGACGTCGTAACCCATAACGACGGAACGATCGAGCAATTGGAACAAAAAGTGGAATTAGAAATCAGCCAAATACTTTCCAAACACAAAACCGGAACCCTGCCAACATCAAAATATATGTCGTGGTACGACAAAAAAATATAGAAAAATAAAATTCGTTGATGTAGTAGGAGAGTCTAGCCGCGTATTTTCAATCTTTTAAATGGCTCAGCTAGGCTCGCATTTACTTTTGGCCCATATTCAGAAAACCTTTGACGCCACCTTTCAGAACCCAACTCTCTACTTTGACTCATCTGACTCTCGTGGCAATACAGAGCGTCCATCTTAGTCTCAAAACTTTCATCAATATCGATGTAGGTATCAGGGTCATCGGATCCCCATAGTAGAACATCTAGTACCTTATGCGGCTCCAAACCCTCATCAATCATCTCAGGATAAGCAAGATAATCACGAGCATATGGGAAAATCGCATCCAAACTTACTCGTCCTGTAACGAAATGATCTCGGTGTCTTATCCACTTACGTTCTGGGTCTATAGTTAATACCACGTCCGGCTTATGAATTCGAATTTCCCTGACCAGCTGAGCCCTAAACTCTTCGCTATCCTCTAGCCCTTGATCGGGATGATTCAAAAATACAACCTTAGACAGTCCCAAAACTTCCCCTGCTGCCGATTGTTCAGCTTTTCGTAAAGCGGCTATTTTTACAGAATCTATACTTCTATCCGACGTGCCTTTATTACCATTCGTGCAAACGACCAGAGCAATATTTGCTCCTTGCTTGCACCATTTCGCTATCGTGCCACCCGCGCCGCTTTCAGCATCGTCAGGGTGCGGAGTAATAACTAAAACTTTCTTCGATTCATCCATTTGGATCATGCTTAAACTAACCCCTTTCTATAAGACTGGGAAGAAGTTTGAACTCTTCCCAGACAAAGTTAACTGAAATGTGGAATTACTTCCTCTCCAAATCTTTGTAATTGCTCCTCAATAACCTCCTGCGGAGTGCCAATTACCTGTCCCACATTAACCATATCAAGTCCAGGATACCTGTCCTGCAACTTCATTAGTTTCTCCGTAATGGATTCTGGAGTCCCTACCAACCAGTTGCCCGCTTCAACAGATTGTTTAAGGGTAGGTAGTCCGGCTGTTTTTGCCGCAGATCCGCTACCCAAAGCATCTATCTGCGCATCTGAAAGGCCTCGAACAAATCCCAGAGGGGCAAACATTTTCATATTTTCTTCAAAAAAGGGCCTTGCCTCCTCAAGTGCTTTCTCTTCAGACTCAGCTATGTGAAGAGAGAAACCGACACACAAATTGCCTCCTAGTTCGGTTTCGGTACCATACTTCTCCTGCATTTTCTGCCAAGAATGAATCACTTCATCATTTGCTCCACCCGTGGCAGCGCCTCCACCGATAATGCCTTTCATATGATGTCGGGCCATAAAATCTAGACCCCTTTCGCTAGCACTTACGATCGGTTGCCAGCATTCGACAGGTCTGTTTACAGGTCTTGGTACAACAGTTATGTTCTCAAGGTTGTAACCTCTATAAGGCACTTCCGGAGGAATATTATAATTTTCACCATGATGACTGAAAGATTCCTCATTGAAAGCTTTATTAATTATTTCGACTTGCTCTTCATATAGATTCCTATTGGCATCTGCATCAATCATGGGATTTCCAAAAACTTCTACCTCCCTAGTGTGGTAACCCCTACCAACACCAAAAACAACACGACCCTTGGTCAGGATGTCTGCAGTCGCATAATCTTCAGCAAGCCTAAGAGGGTGCCACATAGGTGAAATATTAAATCCACAGCCGATTCTGATTTGGGAGGTAATGTGAGCGAGATGGACAGCCAATAGCATTAAATTAGGTATTACTTCATACCCCTCACGTTGAAAATGATGTTCAGCCATCCAAAAAATATCAAACCCATTTGAGTCCATAGTTTTGGCTATTGCCTCAGCCTTGCTATAAACAGTGTTGAGCTGCTCCTCAGACAGCCATCTATCATTAACTGGTGTGGCATCAAAGCCGAGATCAGGAAAATCCACATGCCCCGCATATAAGCTACCGAAACTTTTAATCATCTAAAATCACTCCTAACTGTTTTAAGCAATCGCATCTCCTTCAGAAATACACTGCAAAATTACTTCAAGCATCCCTGCGAGTCAAAACTGCCTTTCAATATATTTATAGGATCTCGCCTGAAACAAGATGCGTATTTACTGAAAAAATATTCATAAAATATATTGACGGAATCACATAGCAAGTATTATAACTTTCGTAGTTCCTGCGGAGAGAGCGTTTATCAGACAACAGGCGGGTCTCCTCTAGATCCCGTCCTGTGGGTCCCTGCCCGGGCCCAAACATAACTATAGACGCTGCCCCTCTCTCCGCAGGGACTATCAAGAGTAATCCCAGATACTCATAAAGGATGAACCACGGGCACCTATAAAGTTCTCCGAATTCTTCTGTAAACTCTTGCCATTTTCTCCGCCTCTTCGCTATCCCATCCAGGGAAAAAAGCTATCAAGTCTTTTTCCCCCCCGGGCATTACGAAAAGCGCCGTGGTATGTGGTGGCCGAGTTAAATAACTTCCTAGTGCAAAATAAACGCCCACAGTGAGACAAAACATAGAAACCAAAAAATAGATAACCTCAAAAAAACGGCCCAGTAGTCCAACCAAATTTTGATCAATTATGTAAAACGGCAATATTTGCAGTAAAACCAACGCCAGCCCGATAACAGTAAGCCTGGTACCGAATTGTTTTTTACTTTGTTTTCCACCATTTTTTAACTGCGGCGGCAGTGATTCATCTATAGGAGCTTCCTGCCAGTCTGATAATCCCAGGGAGAACCTTCTATTTCCAATATTAGGGACCAGAATTCTGCGATTTGTGAGAATCGTAAAATCCGATGAATACAATAAATCTTCATCGGAACGTAATTCCAAACCTTGCGAAACAACGCCTTGTGATAAATCTGTATTGTTCATAATACGTACTCTTATGGTGACTCGCCGATTATACTTTTGTCCACACAAGGATACTCCAAGATGGATTGTGACTAATAAAATTTCTCTCTGATTTCATCCAAATTGACTATTGACTGGAGTACTGGCCGGATATACCATTGATACTTACATTAATTAAAGAGATGAGTAACGTAATCTGAACATAAAAAGATACGGAACCTGACTTCAGTCGGGGGTTCTTCCCCGGCTTTTTTTTTGCACCTTAACAACTGAATTTCTGTCGAAAAGTAACGAGTCCTGGTTTCCATTAGGAGACTAGGAGACCAAGGTCTGGGCTCCGCAATTGTCCAGACCAATATTATTGAGAGCAATAGAAATGCCTTAATGAGGGTCAAGTTATTAAGGGTTTACGGTGGATGCCTTGGGGCCAAGAGCCGAAGAAGGGCGTAGCAAGACTGCGAAAATCCTCGGTCAGCTGTCTAGCAAGCTTAGCCGAGGGTACCCGAATGGGGAAACCCGTCCTGGGTTATGCCAGGACATTCCGTTAAGGAAAGGTAAGTATGTGAACTGAAACATCTAAGTAACATGAGGAACAGAAATCTAAAGAGATTCCCTTAGTAGTGGCGAACGAACGGGGAATAGCCCAAACCGCGCGGGCTCAGTGGAGTGAGGTCCTATGTCCGAGCGGGGTTGTAACACGTTGCCCCCCTAACCTTGCATGAGGGGAGGAAGTTACAAAATCTTTTTCTAGCCAAACGCACCTGGAAAGGACGACCATAGAAGGTGATAGTCCTGTAGGCGAAAGAGAAAGAACTTCCGCAGCGTTGTTGAGTACCACGGAACACGTGAAATTTTGTGGGAAACTGGGGAGACCACTCTCCAAGGCTAAATACTCTTGGCCACCGATAGT
>CEUS01140176.1_pt1 | contig 10226 bp, 9 predicted proteins | sample 427031 | NCBI WGS metagenome assembly CEUS01 (sample SAMEA2622837, study PRJEB7988) | marine metagenome | biome: marine biome (ENVO:00000447); feature: marine epipelagic mixed layer (ENVO:xxxxxxxxx); material: "saline water (ENVO:00002010), including plankton (ENVO:xxxxxxxx)" | depth 140 m | reverse complement strand
AACGCCTCTTCAAATTCCAGGCATACCGGCCCATGGGCCAAGATTGGACCTGATAAAACTTTGGTTGCAGCGTCAATTTCCTTTTGATCTAGAAGCGGGCAGCCAAAAGGAATAGTCAAAGGGGGCATATTGATCCTCGATTTGCTCAAACCTATATGAGATAGGCCACGGGCATTGTTTTTTTTGCTTCTAATGATTCAAAGCAGGCAAAACAGACATCCATGACACGAAAAATGTCTACAGCAGATACATCAGGCTCTTTGTTTTCTCTGATGGCGGAAATGAAATTAGGTAGTAGATCAAACTTTTCGATGCCGGGATATGGGGTTTTTACTATCTCAAGGTCGTTTTCCGTTTCTCCATGAAAAAATTTAGCGTGCGGCAGATCATTTATGTATGTCTTTTTTGTTCCATAAACCGCCAAGCCATGTAATTGGGAACGACGGGCTCCAAGATTGGATGTGGTGCGCCCGATAGTTCCATTTTCGAATTTCAGCAAATTTGTTATAGTGTCGTCAAACTTGAAAGGCGTATCCCGGGTTAGTATTTTATTACTCATTCCATTTACCTCGGTTACCTCATGTTGAATCAACCAGCGCATTAAGTCTATCATATGAATGCCTCCACCGTAAGTTACACAATAGAAGTCCATTCGACCCCTCCAACCCTTGATTATTTTCCAAAGGATTTGATGAAGGTAATCGCCTTCGATAGTAACGATGTCACCGAAGTCTCCATTGTCTATCCAATTCTTCAGTTGTCGAAATCTAGGAGATTGACGCAGAATAAGGTTAGAACTTATTAGTTTCCCGCTGTCCTGCTGAGCTCTCAAAATGGCCTCGGAATCTTTTCTATTGAGTGCGATAGGCTTTTCTATCATCACATGTTTTCCATGCTGAAAAGCATTTATAGCTTGCTTGGCATGCCAGTCGTCGTAGCTTGCTATGCTCACAATATCGATGTCTGGGTTCTCTGTAATTTTGGCAAAATTACAATGTCTATTGGGTATGTTGTAACGATCCCCGACTGTCTTAAGTTTTATGGGGTCGATGTCACAAATATCTGTTACGCGAACTCCATCTAAGGCTTGATAACCCACGATATGCTGTTCGCCAACCCCTAGGCCGATTACACCTACATTGAATACTGAAGTCATTTGCGATTATCCCATTGATTGAGGGTCCAATGGTAGGTCACGTATTCTTGTACTTTATGGAAACCAGTCTTCTCGTATATTGCTAACGACGAGTGATTATCTCGTTGAGTGCCTACTTGGATCACTTTACACTCTCGCGCATAGTGTTGAAGAGCTGCACAAACAAGAGCCTGGCCGTAGCCTTTCCCCTGAATTTGTGGATCGACAGCGATCAAATCTATGAGAGCTTTATCATTTTCGCGTCTACATAAATTAAAGCCAACAACCCTGTTTTCTATGTCAATTACAAATCCACAATCTCCTCTACTAACAACATTGTTGAAAGCCCACTGTCCTTTTGTGGCATTCGCGATATTGTTGTCTATGAACGGATCTTTATGGTACCTATCATGTTTAAAGCATCTTTTAGCTAGGGCTTCGCACGCATGGGCATCTGCGATAGAGCAGATACGAACGTTATTTCGAAGTTCCCGATGTTCATCAGGTCGAAGTTGTCGCTCCAGAACTACTAGACGCTCAATTTCACGAAAAACAGTTGAAGTTGTGGCGTATGACCATTCTATTGGCACACGCATCGACACCAAACCTGCATCCGCGGGGATGAATCTTGTTAGTCCCTGGATTTCTGAAATTGATTTAGGTTCGAATTTGTAGACCGGAAATCCAAAGAATCTAGTATCGAAGGTTTGCAGAATAAATTCCTTTTTATCCATCTTTTGTATCGCTTTAGGCTACTTCAACGAATGCACGTAATGTGAATTTGCCACTAGGTTCGCGAATATTACTAATAGAAATAGGCTGAAACCCAGAAGATTTAATTAACGTTTCGAGAGATGTTTTCGAATAGGCATCATAGTGTTCGATGAAAAATTCCTCTCTATCGGGGCCACATACCGATAGCGCTGTCTTTCCGTCGGGTACCTCTAAATATAAGAATCCGCCAGGTTTCAAAAAATCAGCCGACCTTTCCAACATGGTCCATGGCGTCGATACATGTTCCAAAACTTTATTAAAACTTATTAAATCGAAGCTACCAAGGTTTTCTGTATTCATTAAATCGCCCGTAATTGCTCTTACTTTCGCCAATTTTTCTATCGAGGCACAGGCTGTGGGGTCGGGGTCTAGAGCCACGCAGTGCCAACCAATTTCCTTCAAAGCAGCCGGAAAGACACCCAAACCACTTCCAACATCCAGGCATGTTGACTGTTCCTTCCAACCTGCATTTGTCGTAAAATTGGTGACGTAAGCCACCCGCTGGCGATTGTCGGAGCGACTAGGAGGTAATGACATTATCTTCGCAAAATTATGCTCTACCTGGGCCTGGTAAGTTGCATGAGAGTACTGTCCTTCATAGAAATTTGAGGAAAAGTCATAGCAATGTTCGTTGATTATATGGTCACATTTAATACACTGTTTTAAGTAACGGGAATATGGGGCTATTCCAAAATCTGTCTCTCCCTTAGGTGGGCTTGTATAATGAGCAATGAGACTTAACTCACCCTGGCAAAAGGTACAGGTTGTTCTCGTATTATTCATTTTTCCGACCAGTTCCAGTTTTTAGCAATAAAGCCAGGTATTTTCCATTCCCCAGCCTGTAATTTCCAGATTGTTTTATTTCTAAATCTTTCTGCTACATCCCAGAACCAATGAACGTTTTTATTGGCGAAATGACAGAAACGTTTGACATCTTCCACTGGCTGTTGAAACCCAATGGTTTCAAGTTTTTCAATAGCCTCGGATCGATTTATAAGGCCGTATCTAATTTCTATTGATAGGTGGTCAAAGCTCCGCAGGAAACCGAATTTATACCACTTTAGAAAATGGTGAAGTGATATGAAATGACAATCGATGTCGGCGAAGTGCCACGAGCCTGTTTTTAGATCAGCTTGCTCGCTTTTGAATCCATAGTCTTTTGCTATTTTTGCGTTTTCGAACGAATTCCATCTAAAGTAGGAACCCAAGAATATAGATTTAGGTTGGAATAAATTTAAATCCCCCGCTGATGGCAGCGAGTACCCCGTCAAATCCTGATTCGTGAGCCCGTTTACGCCAACCCAATCTTCTATTTTAGTCCCGTTTGTTACGCCATACTTATTGATCCACTCCTGGTTTAAATCAGTAACTAATCGGTCTTTCTTTGGGCCACCGTACTCTAATTGCGGGTTCTCTCCCCAAATTATGAGCGGAATACGAGATTGAACGGCTAAGCGCATAGGAATTGAAAATAAAGCCATATGCATCGGAATAGCCGTGGCCCCTTTTTTTTCGAAGGCAGCTACCATAAACTTTCGCTCGATATCAGGGTTAATGGTAAAATCAATGTGGTCTACTCCTAGCTTTGCAATCATTCCGTCTAGGTTTTGTTGTCCAATATCAGTTCGACCTGGAGTTTTCCAGGTAACACAAAGTATTTTTAGACCATATTTTTGGGCCTTTTCTACCTGATACCAGCTATCTTTTCCTCCGCTAACAGGAACGATACAGTCATAAGTATTTGCTTTTCTTTTTGCCCATGCGATTAGTTTATCGAACTGACGACCCCGACTATTCCAATCTATATTATTTATTTTGTCTAAGTGTCCGCGGCAGGCGGAACAAATCCCGTCCTTATCCAGACTTATCCCAGGACGCGTATGTGGAAGGATACATTTTGCACAGTATCTCAAGGTTTCCAATCCCGATAATGGTCAAGAAATAATTTTACAGATATAAAGCTGAATAAGTTTTTCGATAAACTATTTGCGGTTAAATCCTGGTCCAGGAAAGCTTCGATAGCATCTCTTCGTACTAAATCGAAGACAGGTCCATCTGATAAAAGGCGCTCTCTAGTGTCACTATCTTTTCTGTCAATTAGGCTATCCATTGGAGCATTAAATCCCCTTTTTCTTTTATCCCATAGCACTGATTTACACACGTAACCTTCGCTAGCAGACCGAAGCAGGTATTTAGCATAACCATTATATATTAGGTATTTGGATGGGACCGTGAACAAAAATTCCGCTAAGTTTTTATCTAAATATGGAGAACGGTTCTCAACCGAATAAAACATCGAGTTTCGATCATCTTCATGTTGGATAACAGGGATAGTTTCGTGTTTTATTTCATTTAACATGCGATTACGTAATACATCTACGCAATACTTCTTTTCAGTGAAAGGTTCGTTGAATGGTTCGATTAGCCAATTGCAAAATTGCTCTGCATTGAGATAGATGTGACCGCGTTCAAATGGGTTTTTTGAAAAAACCATAGGGTCTTGCAGCTTTGGATTTTGGATAAAAGCGCCATAGCTGGCAGCCCAATCGGATTTAAGTTTTGGGAAATTGGTTTCATTTCGCATTTCGGCAAGCCAAAATGAATAATGATCATAATATCCAGCAAATAATTCGTCGGCACCGTTTCCAGAAATTGCTACTCGGCATCCTGACTTTGCGATTTCCTCTGACATGAATGAGTGCATATAATAAGATAGGGTGGCTACAGGTTTGTCGTGATAACCGACGAGCTTGGACAACCGATCAAAAAACCCCTTCTTACTTGTTCTGATTTTGTGATTAGAACATCCAAGATATTTTACTTGGGCATCTATATTTTTCTTTTCATTGTAGCGCTCATCGCCATCTAGAATTGAAAAAGTTTTAAAATCCCGATTGGCTTCTTTTGCTGCTATTCCACATAAGGTTGTAGAATCAATTCCACCCGACAGACAAAAAGCTACTGGAACATCAGCTCGCATCCGGAGGTGAACCGAATTTTTGAGGTGGTATCGGGCTCCTTCAATGGCAGTTTCTTGGCTCATATTTTGGGGTTCATAGGATAATGACCAGTACGAGACAGGACGACTTTTCCTTTGACTCGAGAGAGAGAGATAATGAGCGGCTGGAAGTTCTTGAACATCATTTAAAAATGTCTGTGAGTTTTTGTACAGAGACTTGTATCCGTTTACTAGAAAACGCCTTATTTGCTCCTGATTAACGTCGGGTTTTTTACCGGCCAACGCAGCAATATATTTTGGTTCAGAACCAAAATATAGAACTCCCTTGTATGTCCACATATAAAGCGGCTTTTCCCCGAACCTGTCGCGGCAGAGAGTCAATAGACCTTTGCCTTCATCAAAAAGTGCGAAAGCCCACATCCCCTCCATTTTATCAAGAGATCTCGCTCCCCATTGTTGCCAGGCTGCAAGCATGACTTCGGTGTCTGATTGGGTTTGGAAGCTGTGACCGAGATTTGATAATTCGGCTTTTAATTCAATATGATTATATAATTCCCCGTTCGTAACGATTGTTAGTTTTCCGCGGGTAAATGGCTGCATTGCGCGGGGTTCTAGATCGATAATTGAAAGTCGTGAAAAAAGCAATGTAACTCTAACATTGCCCATCGATATTATTCGAGCATTTGTCCCGTCAGGACCTCGTTGCTTCATCAACTGAAGTGTGCGTTTAATTCTTTCCGGAAGGATATCTAATCGCCCAATAGCACCGGCAATACCACACATTTTTTTTCCTCAGCATTGTTGTGGATGTAATCAGCTTACTCTTGAAAGTGCTCTTTGGAGAACAGTTCACCCATTTGGATAGAGGTTTTTAATTTTTTTCCTACGACTTTCTTTTCTTGTCCTGGTGCATATCCGTGGCCTGGTCTTATCCACATTATATCATCTTTTGTTACTTTGTGACCTTCAACCAGATTGTTCGACGCCGCAATCGATCGTCGAACAGGCAATTCTGTATCAATTTCTATCTGGCGTGGTCCAATGATTCCGCTGCCGAGGTAAGTTTCACTTTCCCTTATATTTTTAACGAGTTCTTTCATCATTTTTGGATCAGCGGAGAGTTGGTGATCTCTAAAGTGAGAATGATGTCTGTCGATCGTAAAGTGTTTCTCAATGATTCGTGCTCCGCCTGCAACAGCAAGTGTTGCCGCTGTTATTCCCAGCGTATGATCGGAATATCCTATGGTACTGTTGCAGCCGTATTTTCTGGAAAGTGCGGCTATGGCACCCAAGTTCGCATCAGCTATTTCAACTGGATAAGCCGACACGCAATGTAATAGTGCAAAGTCATTGGTTGGTTTACTGGACTTTCGAGTCATCCTAAATAGGGATACGGTAGCATCTATCTTAGCTTGATCCGAAAATCCAGTAGAAATTATTACAGGTTTTTTGGTTCCTGCGACAAATTTTATTAGCGGATAAAATGTATTGTCACCCGAAGCGATTTTAATTGCGTCTGCTATGTGTGACAAAAAAGCAGCGCTGGGCAAATCCAAAGGGCTAGATATGAATTTAAGTCCGTTACTTTGAGCTCGTTCTGCGAGTTCGGCAAATTGCTCTTGAGCAAGTTCAAAACCTAACATGCGCTGATAACGGTCTGCTTGGCTGGGTGCTACAAATGTTTTGGTCTGGAACGTTTGAAATTTTACCGCATCCACTCCGGTTTCAGCAGCTTTGTCGACAAGCTTTTTCGCTAGTTGAAAGCATCCTTCGTGATTATTTCCAATCTCTGCGACGATAATTACTTTTTTTGAGCTATCCAAATTTCCTATTTTCACTAACGTTTCCAGTTCTTTTGAAGGCTGATTTTCAGCTAAATAAAATCCTTATGATTGTGGTTAGCACTAGGACATGCCAAAATCAAAACTGTTCTTTAGATTGACTTTTCCCCGTCAAATGGGGACAAGGCAAAAATAACGATGCGATAATCTACCATTAGGTACATGTTGTGCAAGAAAATGCGATAGCTATTGTAGGTGTGGGCTATGTAGGGTTACCTCTGGCCATGACCTTGGCAAAGCACCATGCCAAGGTCATAGCATACGACATCGATGAAGTTAGAATTGATGAGCTTAATACGGGTATAGATAGAAATAATTCAGAACAGCCTGAATACCATGTACCAGTTTCCCTAACTTTTACCGCGAAACTCGAGGATATAAGGGTAGCTAGCACTTATATAATAACGGTCCCTACGCCAATAGACGAAAATAGATTACCCGATCTTACCGTTATTAGGGAAGTTTGTTGTGATATTGCTACCCTATTATCTCCAAATGATCTCATCATAATAGAATCAACTGTTTATCCTGGAGTTACCGAGGAAATTTGCGGACCGCTAATCGAGGAAAAATCTGGGCTTGCCCGGGGAATTGAGTTCTCGCTTGGATATTCACCTGAAAGAATAAATCCTGGAGATAATGAAAATAAATTAGAATCGGTTGTTAAAGTTGTAGCTGCGCAAGATGAAGTGACTCTGGAGAGGGTCAAAAAAATTTATGCACCGGCTATCAAAGCAGGACTTTTTGTGGCTCCTTCTATTCAAATTGCAGAGGCTGCCAAGATTGTGGAAAATGTGCAGCGAGATCTGAATGTAGCTCTTATGAATGAGTTGGCACTGATTTTTGATCGAATGGGTATTAGGACAGCTGATGTGCTGGAAGCAGCAAACACTAAGTGGAATTTTCAGAAATTCACACCAGGTTTGGTTGGCGGGCATTGTATAGGAGTTGATCCATACTACCTGATTTCGAAGGCGGAGTCTCTTGGTTACTATCCGGAATTAATCAGGGCAGCTAGAAGATTGAATAGTAGTCTGGCTGAATATGTAAGCCAAAAGACAATGGATTTATTGGCAGTGTCCAGAAAAGCAATTAATCAATCACGAATTGGTGTTTTGGGGCTCACTTTCAAGGAAGATGTTTCGGACTTTCGAAACAGTCAGTCACCTATTGTTGTTAATGAATTTTTAAAATATGGAGGAACGGTGTTTTCCCATGACCCGTATGCGTGCAAGGACGGGTTTTTACAAACATACGGAATTAATCTATCGCAGTGGTGTGAACTAAAAGAATTGGATGCGGTGGTGGTCATTGTGCCGCATAAATTTTATACGAAAGATCAAGGGCGAAAAATTTTACGTGCGCTGAAAGAAGACGCCATTTTTATAGATGTTAAATCTGCATTCGATAGTAGAGCATTGCCCGAATCGATCCGTTACTGGAGCTTATAATGCTAAAAGGTTGAATATCTGTGGATAGAATGTTGTTGTTTCTCCGAGAATAACACAGGAAATGCTTAGTGTAAGTGTCACCGAATCAGCAAGGGTAAAGTCCGATGTCCCATGTTAAGTCTTTTTTCAAGAATGTTTCTGAGATAGCAGTAACTATAGATTGCGAAAAAATTGAAAAAATTGCAGACGTATTAGCGGATGTTAGGGCACGCGGTGGCAGGCTATTTTTTTTAGGAGTAGGTGGTAGCGCCGCTAATTGTAGTCACGCTGTTAACGATTTTAGAAAACTCTGCGATATAGAAGCCTATTCTCCAGTCGATAATGTAGCAGAGCTTACTGCTAGAACTAACGATGATGGATGGGACACGGTTTTTTCTGCTTGGTTACGTGGGAGTAGGGCCTGTGCAAAGGATGCTGTTTGGGTGTTTTCGGTTGGTGGAGGAGACGAAAAGAGAAATATCAGTGCAAATATAGTTTTAGCATTGGATGAGGCAAGGTCTAGGGGGTTGACAATAATAGGGGTTGTGGGGCGCGATGGTGGATACACGGAGAAAGTCGGCGATGTTGTCCTTCGTATACCTACGGTGGACGAAAAGAGCGTTACGCCTCACGCTGAATCTTTTCAATCAGTAGTGTGGCATGCTCTTTCATGCCACCCAAAACTGATGCGCGTCGAGAACAAATGGGAAGGTCTCAAGTAAGATCAAGGCGCAAAGTCTCGATGTTTTTTGTGGAATAATCCCGAGGTGGAAAGCAGTTAATATATGGAGCCTTCTTCGACGCAAAATTGGAAAACTTTCTTGTGCAAACTGGCCATCAGTATTGCCATCATATCTGCCATATTATTTACAATAGATTCTTCAAAAATGGCCCGAGGCTTTGCGTCAATAACTCCCTGGATTTTAATTTTAGCGGTTGCATTGTGTTTTTTACAAATGGTAATGGCTGGCCTTCGGTGGTTTCTTATAGGAAAAATGACTGGTCCATTTGTTTGTTTCCGTGTGGCTTTTCGAATTAATTTTGCAGCGATGTTCAGCAATCAACTCCTCCCAACATCGATTGGTGGCGACATAGTCAGAATAGGGTTATCTCGCCACAACGGCTTGTTGGTTGGCAGGGCTATACGGACTGTAGTCTTTGACCGCACTACTGGTCTAGTTTCGTTGATGATGCTTTTGCTGGTTACAAGTCTGGTTATTGAAGACTTTCTTTCTGAGGATTGGCCTAGTTGGTTGATAAAGGTGGGCTCGATTTTATTCATATTCTCAGCGGTAGCTACAATCTTTTTTGGAGTTAAATTAGCAGCCCGCCTGCCGGAGGCAATCTATTTTGATTGGATAAAAAAGTTTTTAAGAGAAGCCAGTCTATTGGGCCGGGAAGGTTTGACGACATTTTACGCCATAGTGATTAGTTTAAGTATTCATGGAACTGGGGCGTTTTGCTTATGGTGCCTGACGCTTGCCGTCGGTGCAGAAGCTAGTTACTTATCTATTCTTGGGGTTCTTCCAATCATTAGTCTAGTTCAATTGGTTCCAATTTCACTAGCTGGCTGGGGGGTTAGGGAAGGAACGGTCGTAGCAATGTTTTCAATTCTGGGAATTGATTCGTCGCTGGCACTCCTTGTGTCCCTAGTGTGGGGAGGTTCAATAGCTGTTTCTGCCCTGTTATCCGGAGTAATTTGGTTGTTAGGAAAATCAAAAGACGAAGTCCTTTTAGTGTCGAATTTGGATTAGGACGAAAGCTCGTAGAAGTCGTTGATAGATTTTGCAACAAAAGTTATTTGGTCTACTGAAAGATTCTGATGATGTGGAAGTGCTAGGACGCTGTCAGCTTGTTTTTCGGCGTTGGGAAAATCTCCAAGGCCGTAATTGTAGCGTTTCGTGGCTGGATGGAGATGGAGGGGCTTGGCATAATAGACAAGCGTTTGGATTTTTCTCTTTGCAAGAAATTCTTTAAGGGAATCGCGTCTTTTTGCTTGTATTAAGAACATTACAAATGGGTTTTCTTCATGGGATTTGCATTGGGGAATATAGATTTCTGGACGAGTTATTAGCTCTCTATATAGA
>CEUS01191755.1_pt1 | contig 10229 bp, 10 predicted proteins | sample 427031 | NCBI WGS metagenome assembly CEUS01 (sample SAMEA2622837, study PRJEB7988) | marine metagenome | biome: marine biome (ENVO:00000447); feature: marine epipelagic mixed layer (ENVO:xxxxxxxxx); material: "saline water (ENVO:00002010), including plankton (ENVO:xxxxxxxx)" | depth 140 m | reverse complement strand
TAAATCAAATTTTCATTGGCATAACAACATGAAAACTATTTTTATCTGATAGATCTCTAATTAATACTGGCGAACCAGCTTCTTTTAAATAAATTGTTATAAATTCATTTTCAATTTGGGAAGAGATATCTATTAAATATCTACTATTAAAACTTATATTAAGGTTATCTGAATTAAATTTTGCATTAATACTTTCTGCACCTTCGCCACTATTGGGGTTGTTAACAGAAAATTGCACTGAATCTTTTGTTATTTGCATTTTTAATCCTTCTTTACGGTCCGCAGATACAGTTGTTACTCTCTCTATAGAATTTTTAAATTCATCAAGTTTAATTTCAAGAATTTTATCATTATTTTTTGGTATTACTTTATTGTAATCAGGAAATCTTCCATCAATAACTTTGGAAATTAATACACCCACGTCCATTTCAAATTTAATTTTTGATTTACTGATTGATATTTTTATTGGTTTACTACTTTGCTCTAGAAGAAATATTAATTGAAATATAGTTTTTTTGGGTAAAATAATTGACTCTACATTAATATTTGCATCAATTTCTATGCTACTAGAAGATAACCTATGACTATCAGTTGCCACGCCACACAAAAAAAATTTATTTTCTAGTTTTGTTTTATGAATAAAAATTCCATTAAGATAATGTCTAGTTTCATCACTAGAAATTGAAATTTTTGTTTTATTTAATAATTTAAGTAATTTCCCAGGTAAAATTTCAAAGCTATTTTGATTACTTTCTTCCTTTAATAAAGGAAAATTGTCTGAGGACAGACATAACAAATTAAATTTTGATTTACCAGAAACTAACTTTAATTTATTTGTGCTTTGAAGAGTTAATTCTACTTTAGCATTAGTTTGGAGTTTTCTAAGTATATCATAAAGAATACTTGCTGATGTTGTGGTTGAACCTTCTTTTTTAACATCCAATGGAATTATTTCTTCAAAATAAATTATATCTAAATCTGTTGCAGTAATTTTAACTTTTGATTCTTTTGCCTCTATTAATATGTTTGATAAAATTGGTAGTGTAGTCTTTTTTTCTATTATTCCGTTCGCATGACCTAACGATTTGAGGAAAACATCTCTATCAATTGTAAATTCCATTTAAATTTTAAAGTAATTTTTTTTTCAATTCAATTACACTTTGCTTTATATCGTTGTCTTTTTTTATTAAATCATCGATTTTCTTTACTGCATGAATAACAGTGGTATGATCTCGATTAGAAAACTTCCTCCCTATATCAGGTAAAGAATTTGTTGTGTGTTGCTTTGCTAAGTACATAGCTATCTGTCTAGGTCTTGCTAATGATCTTGATCTTCTAGGAGATAAAAGTTCTTGAATATTGAGATTAAAATGTGAAGCAACAAGATTTTGAATATGTTCGACATTTATAGTCTTGTTATTAGAATTTATAAAATCCTTTAAAATTTTTTTGCACTCATGAATATTAGGAGATTTTGTATTAATCTTGCTAAAAGCTAAAATTCTATTTAATGCTCCTACCATTTCTCGGATACTTGAAGTAATTTCGGATGCTAGAAATTTAATAACATCTTCATTTAAATCATACTCTTCTTTGAAATTAGCTTTTATTTCTTCAAATTTACTTTTTAAAATCCTTATTCTTAAATCTAAGTCAGGTGGTTGTATATCGATAACTAATCCTCCTGACATACGGGATCTTATTCTTTCTTGTATCCTATCAAGATTTGCTGGTGGTCTATCAGAAGAAATAACTACTTGCGATCCTCTTTCAATTAGAGCATTAAAAGTATGAAAGAATTCTTCTTGCATAGCTTCTTTACCATTTACAAACTGGATATCATCTATAATAAAAATATTAGATCCTCTAAAAAAATCTTTAAATTTTACCATTTCATTGCTCTTTATAGATTTAATAAAATGATACATAAATCTTTCAGCAGAAATAAACATAACCTTTTTTGTATGAGCAACTTCTAACCCAATTGCATTTAGTAAATGAGTTTTTCCCATCCCTACGGGGCTGTATATAAATAATGGGTTATAATGTGCAGACTGAATGCACACCTTTTTAGCAGCTGTGTAAGCAAGCTCATTACTTTCTCCTACTACAAAATTATCAAATCTATTATTTGGACTAAATCTATTATAATTTAGTAATGAATTTTCTATTGATGATATTTTATTCTTTTTATTTGAAATAGAATTATCTAATTTTTCGTCTGTTTCATCTATAGAAAACTCGATTCGCTGAATACTTTTTTTAAATGTTCTAATTAAGTCTAGTATTTTATCTGCATATCTAGATACTATCCAATCTCTCACAAATCTAGTTGGAACAGATAATACAACATAGTGATTAAATTCCTTTTTAAGATTGACATTTTTTATCCAACTTTCATAAATATCACTTCCAAAAGTTTTTTTCGATTTTTCAAGTATCTCATTCCAGTTTAAAAAATTTTCTTCTTTAGCTAAAAGAATACCTGAAGCTTTGTTTGATAAAATATCTGTCATAAAAAATTTATAAGAATAAAAAGTTTTAGTTTTTTTTTATATTACTTGCAATACTAATAGGTTGTATTGTAATAATTTTTTTTCTAACAAGTTGTATTTAAAAAAAATTAAAGTTGCATTTAAATTTAGGTTGCACTTACAGTTGTATTAAAATTTAAATTTTAAAAAAAATTTTATTAAAAAATGCAACTTTTAATACATTAACTAGATATTGTTTTTTTTTTAAAAATTATTCTTTATCTAGTTATTATTGAAAAAAAAATTTAAAAATTTAACAACTCTTAATTGTTTAAATTATTTTTTTTTAGAGTTATTAATTTTTTTCGTTACCCTGGAAATTTTTCTCGAAGCAGTTTTTTTGCTTACTATTCCACTTTTAGCTACTTTCATCAATTGAGAGTGGAATTTTGGGAGAAAACTTTTAGCTTCATTAATTTTTCCCGAATTAAGATACATAGTCATCTGTTTAATTACAGATTTATATTTACTTTTTCGTATTTTATTTACCGAAGCTTGTCTTTGAGCTCTTTTTGTTCGTCTTATTGCAGACTTAGTATTTGGCATAGAAGGGTGAATTTATATCTTTTTGACCCATAGCGGTCAATACAATCTAGCTTTGGCATTTGTCGCAGTAAAAAGACGATCTATTTGATATGAAAATTTTTTTTATTTTACCTTTACACGAAATACGGGAACATTTTTTATTTTCTTTTCCATATACAAAGAAAAATTGTTGGAAATTTCCACTTTTTCCTAAAGCATTTTTGTAATCTCTTATGGAAGACCCTCCTTTAGAAATTGATAACACCAAAACTTTTTTGATATTTTTAATTAAATTTTTAATTTCATTATTATGTATTTTATTACACTTTCTCATTGGTAGAATTTTTGACATAAAAAGAGCTTCATTTACATATATGTTTCCTAGTCCACTTACAAAAGTTTGGTCCATCAACAAACTTTTAATATTTTTTTTGCGTTTATGAATAAATTTTTTGAAATATTTTAAATTAAATTTTTTACTTAAAGGTTCTAAACCAAGTTTTCTTAAAAATTTAATTTTTTCTAACTTTTTTGTATTATATAACTTGAAAAAACCAAATCTTCTAACATCATTATAAACTAACGTGAATCCATTATTTAATTTAAGATAAATATGATTGTGTTTTTGTAAAATGTCTAAATTATAATAAAAACTTGTTTTAAACATTTTTTTATTACTACTTTTCATAATAATTAATTTCCCACTCATGCCTAAGTGAACCAAAAGTATTTTTTTTTCTAAATTAAAAATAAGATATTTAGATCTTCTCGATACACTTAAAATAGTATTATTAATTAATTTGTCAGAAAAAGAGCTGGGCAACTTATACCGTAAATTTTTATTATTTATTATAACTTTAATAATTTTTGCTTTATTTACTATTTTAAATAGAGACCTTTTAACAATTTCTATTTCTGGAAGTTCTGGCATTAGCTAATTATATATATTGTGAAAAAACTTAACATGTGATCTATTAATTTAAATGAAAACTCATCATAAAAATAGTGAAAGAATAGTAAAAAAAGTTTTTCAAGACGTATTTTATCAGTACGATCTAATGAATGATTTAATGTCTTTTGGTATTCACAGATTATGGAAGAAAAGTTTTATTGATTGGCTCAACCCGCAAAAAAAAACTAAGTTGATTGATGTGGCTTCAGGAACGGGAGATATAGCTAAATTATACTTAAAAAAAATTAATTATGATGGTGATGTATATTGTGTTGATGAAAATAAAGGAATGCTAGAATTAAATAAAAAGAAATTTATTAATAAAAATAGTATTCAATGGTTTTTTGGTAATGCAGAAAAACTTTCATTCGAGGATAATATTTTTGATTACTATACAATTAGTTTTGGAATAAGAAATATTGAAAATATAAATAATGCACTGAAAGAAGCATACCGTGTACTAAAACCGGGTGGAAGATTTATGTGTTTAGAATTTTCAAAAGTTAATAATGAAATTTTAAATAAAATTTATAAAACTTATTCAAAATCAATACCTATTATGGGTAAATTAATAGTTGGAAAATCGGAACCTTATGAATACTTAATTCAAAGCATTGATAAATTTTATAGTCAAGATGAATTTTCAAATATTATAAGAAAACAAAATTTTTCAAATGTATCTTATAAAAATTTAAGTGGTGGAATATCTGCAATTCACTCAGCGTGGAAAATTTAAAATGATAAAAAAATTATTAATGTTATTTAAAATTGGAAGAAAATTATCATCTTCGGGTGCAATATCATCAGTCTATGAAATTTACAATCCTCCTATTGTAATAAAATTACTTTTTTTTATAGTTGGTTTTAATTTAGGTAATAAGAAAAAATATGAAGATTTATCTCCAGAAACAAAACTATGTAACGCCCTTCAAGAAATGGGGACAACTTTTATTAAACTTGGTCAATTTTTAGCCACTAGACCAGATATTATTGGTGATAAAATTGCTAAAGAATTAGAAAGACTTCAAGATAAACTGCCTGCTTTTGATTTAATCCAAGCCAAAACAATACTAAAAAAAGAGCTTGGAGAAAGAAATTTTGAAAAAATAAAAAATATTTCAAATCCTATTGCAGCTGCTTCTATAGCCCAAGTACATTTTGCAACAATTGAAACATCTGATAATAAAAAAAATGTAGCTATTAAAATATTAAGACCAAATATAGAAAAAATATTTAATGAAGAGTTAGATGCATTAATGTTATTGGCATACATTGTACAAAACCTTGTTAAAAAAACTAAAAGATTAAAATTAATTGAAATTGTTCAGCTGCTACGTGAAATAACGAATGTTGAAATGGACTTAAGATTTGAGGCGGCGGCTGCAAATGAACTTTATGAAAATACAAAAAATGATGTTGGCTTTAAAGTTCCAAAAATTTATTGGGACCAAACAAGCAAAAAAGTACTTTGTCTAGAAAGAGTTGATGGAATTTCAATAAGGGAAGCTGAAAAACTAAAATCATTAAATGTAGACATAAAAAAAACAGCAAAAGATATAATCCAGCACTTTTTGAGACATGCAGTTAGAGATGGTTTTTTTCATGCAGATATGCATCAAGGAAATTTATTTGTTACCACAGATGGAAATATAGTTCCTGTAGACTTCGGTATAATGGGTCGACTCGATAAAAATAATAGAAAGTATTTGGCTGAAATACTTTATGGATTTATTAAACGTGATTATAAAAAAGTTGCTGAAGTTCACTTTTTGGCAGGCCTAGTTTCAAAAAAAGTTTCAAAAGATGAATTTGCTCAAGCTTTACGATCCATTGGAGAGCCAATTTTTGGACAATCAGTACAAAACATATCAGGAAGTAAATTGTTAAGTCAACTTTTTGAAATTACTGAGAAATTTAATATGCAAACTCAAATTCAATTACTACTTTTGCAAAAAACTATGGTTGTTGTTGAAGGAGTAGCTAGAAAACTTGATCCTGAAACAAACATATGGAATATATCGAAACCGATATTAGAAGACTGGTTAAAAGAATTAAAGGATCCTATCAACCAAGCAAGTAATTTAGTAAATGAAGCTTCCGAGGTAATTAGAAGATTACCGGATTTACCTAATATAATGGACAAGGCTAATGATGTAATGACTTTAATAGCAGAAGGTAAATTTAACCCTAACACTCTAGCTTATCACAGTTTAAGAGAAGAAGAGCTAAAGCTAGAATTAGTACGTAATAAGATTTTAGGAGGAGTTTTAGTACTTGTAATTTTTATTATCTTAGTATTCAAATAAGGAGCTTATGAATAAATTCCTTAAAAATAAAAAAATTATTTTGATTATTGGGGGTGGGATTTCTGCTTATAAATCCCTTGATTTAATTCGATCACTTAAAAAACAAAAATGTGAAGTTAAAACGGTTTTAACTAAGTCTGGAGAAAAATTTGTTACTCCTTTGTCGATTACATCGTTATCACAAAGTAAAGTTTATACAGATATTTTTAATAGTGAAAATGAAGCTGAAATGGACCATATTTCATTGTCTAGATGGTGTGATATAATTTTGTTTGCACCAGTTACAGCAAACTCAATTGCGAAATTAGCTTCTGGGCAGGCTGATGATTTGGCCTCAACACTTATATTAGCTTCAAATAAACAAGTTATATTAGCTCCTGCAATGAATGTTAGAATGTGGTTGCACAAATCAACTCAAAACAATATCAACAAACTTCTTGATTATGGCTATTTGTCAATTGGGCCATCAACTGGTGAGATGGCATGTGGAGAATATGGAGAAGGAAAAATGGCTGCACCAGATGAAATATTTAAATTTATAGAAAACTACTTCTCTGAAAGAGATATAATAAAAAATAAAAAATTAAAGGCTATTGTTACTGCGGGGCCTACAAAAGAGTACTTGGACCCTGTGAGATTTATTACAAATAATTCAAGTGGAAAGCAAGGTTATGAAATTGCTAAATCCTTAGCAAAACTTGGTATAGAGACAACACTCATATCGGGCCCATCTATATTAAAAAAACCAGAAAATGTAAAAATTATAAAAGTTGAATCTGCGGATGAAATGTATGAAGAAACAAAAAAATCTCTTCCGGTAGATATAGCTGTATGTACTGCAGCAGTCACTGATTTTAAGCCCGAAAAATTTGAAGTTAAAAAAATTAAGCAAAAAAATTTAAGTTTAAATTTAAAAAAAAATGTGGATATTTTAGAGTTTTTATCGAAAAATAATTTACAAAGACCTAAGCTTGTAATCGGGTTTGCTGCAGAAACAAATGATTTATTAGAGCTAGCCAAAGAGAAAAAAAATAGAAAATATTGCGACTGGATTATAGCGAACGATATATCAGACAGCGAAATTGGATTTAATTCAGATTATAATGCTGTTTCAATCATATATGAAAATAAAGTTGAAAAAATTGAGAAAAATTTAAAATCCTACATAGCAAACACTATTGCTAAAAAAATAGTTAATAATTTTATCTAACAGTACATGGCAAAAATATTAGTTAAAAAGTTTGATAAAAGTATCAAGCTTCCTGCCTACAAAACTTCTGGTTCATCTGGAATGGATCTTTCTGCATATGTAAAAAATAAAATAATAATAAAGTCAAACAAAATTGCAATAGTTCCTACGGGTATTGCGGTAGCTATTCCTAAAAATTACGAAATACAGATAAGACCACGTTCTGGCCTCGCAGCAAAAAAAGGAATTTCTGTTTTAAATACCCCTGGTACAATTGATTCAGATTATAGAGGTGAGATAAAAATTATTTTAATAAATTTGGGTAAAAAACCATTTATAATAAAATCAGGAGATAGAATAGCTCAAATGATTTTGTGCCCAATAGTGAAAGGTAAGTTTAAAGAAGTTAAAATTTTACCTAAAACTATAAGAGGTAAGGGTGGTTTTGGATCTACAGGTAAAAAATAAATTTTAATGAAATTTACAAAAAAACAAATAGACAGATATTCTAGACAAATAATCTTAAAAAAAATCGGTATAGCAGGCCAAAAAAAACTTTTAAAATCTAGCGTTTTAATAGTCGGAGCCGGAGGCCTAGGATCTCCAATTGCAATTTATTTAGCAGCATTAGGTATAGGCAAAATTGGGATTATTGATAAAGACAGTGTTGAAATTTCAAATCTTACTAGACAAATTATTTTTTCTACCAGTGATTTGAATAAAAAAAAATCATCTACAGCTATTAGTAAACTTAAAAAAATTAATCCTGATCTAAATTTAAAATCTTTTGATAGAAAAATTACATCAAAAAATATTAATAAAATAGCCAAAAATTATAATGTTATTGTTGATGGAAGTGATAACTTTCGTACTCGTTTTTTAATAAATGATTATTGTTTAAAAAAAAGGAAAATTTTAATTTCAGGAGCTATTAGCAAATTTGATGGACAAGTTTATACTTTCAATTTTTCCAAAAAAACATCTCCCTGTTTAAGATGTTTTATTCCCAAAATACCAAATGATCCCGACGTTGATAACTGTGAATATGATGGTATTTTAGGCACATTAGGGGGCATAATTGGTAGCATTCAAGCAAATGAAGTTGTGAAAGAGGTTTTGGGTATCGGAGATACACTTTGCGGATATATATTAATAATAGAAGCTTTAAAACTAAATTTTAGAAAAGTAAAATTAAATAAACGTTCAGATTGCTATTGCAATGAAAAAAATAAATAAAAAATATTTTGAAACTTTAATTTTATTTTTTGTATTTTCATTATTTTCTTTAAAAACATTTGCTAATGAAAACGCAATCTTTTTAACTTTAAAAAACAGTGAAGTTAATTTAAGACAGGGACCTTCTTTTGAATATCCTATAAAATTAACATATAAAAAAAAATATTTACCAGTGATAATCTTAGATAAATCTGAAACTTGGAGAAAAATTACCGACTTGGAAAATAATTCTGGCTGGATACATATTTCTCAGTTATCAAAAAAAAAATCTGCAATAAATGTAAAAAATGATTCTATCTTATATAAAAAATCTACAATTTTTTCAAAACCAATAGCAAAAGTTGAAAAGGGGAAATTATTAATTATCAAAAAATGTAAAGAAAAATGGTGTAAAATTACTGCAGGTAAATATAAAGGATGGATTTTTAAGAGTAATCTTTGGGGAAAAATTAGATAATTAGCTTATTTAGATATTAATTTAGATCAAAACGATCAAGATTCATAACTTTTGTCCAAGCAGACACAAAATCGTTAATAAACTTTCCTTTTGAGTCTTCGCTTGCATACACTTCTGCTAATGCTCTAAGCTGGGAATTAGATCCAAATATAAGATCAAAACGTGTACCAATCCATTTAACTTTTTTAGTTTTGCGATCTCTTCCTTTAAATAAATTTTCTTCTTTTGAAACTTCTTTCCATGCTGTACCCATATCTAGTAAATTTACGAAAAAATCATTTGTAAGAGTTTCTGTTTTTTTTGTGAATACACCGTGTTTTGAATTATCAAAATTTGTTTTAAGAACACGCATACCCCCAACAAGAACTGTCATTTCCGGTGCAGTAAGTTTTAATAACTGTGCTTTATCTACAAGTGTTTCCTCTGCAGATACTGTAGGTTTTTTCGAAGACCCATTTGTCTTTGTTATAATATAGTTTCTAAATCCATCAGCTTTTGGTTCAAGTAAGCTAAATGAATGAATATCTGTTTGATCTTGTGATGCATCTCCGCGACCTGATGTAAATGGAACTTTTACATTATAACCAGCTTTCTTTGCAGCTTTTTCAATTGCAGCACATCCACCTAAAACAATTAAATCAGCAATAGATACACTTTTATTTTTACCATCAAAGCTTTTTTTAATTTTTTGCAAAATTTTAATAACTTTAGCCACCTGAGATGGATTATTAACTTTCCAATCTTTTTGTGGTGCAAGTCTAATTCTTGCTCCATTAGCTCCACCTCTTTTATCTGAACCTCTAAAAGTTGAAGCTGAGGCCCAAGCAGTAGAAACTAACTGGGAAATGGTAAGTCCTGATTTTAATATTTTTGATTTAAGAGTTTTAATTTCATTATTCTTCAGTTTGTATTTTGCTTTTGGTACAGGATCTTGCCAAATTAATTGTTCTTTTGGTACTTCTGGTCCTAAATAACAAGCACGTGGGCCCATATCACGATGTGTAAGCTTAAACCAAGCTCTTGCAAACGC
>CEUS01098995.1_pt1 | contig 10229 bp, 4 predicted proteins | sample 427031 | NCBI WGS metagenome assembly CEUS01 (sample SAMEA2622837, study PRJEB7988) | marine metagenome | biome: marine biome (ENVO:00000447); feature: marine epipelagic mixed layer (ENVO:xxxxxxxxx); material: "saline water (ENVO:00002010), including plankton (ENVO:xxxxxxxx)" | depth 140 m | reverse complement strand
GATCGGCACTACGTCACCGACATTCATGCGACTGTTATGAAGCAACTTGGCCTCGATCCCCGCCGTCTCGAAGTCCCCGGCCGCAAGCGGTTGGAAGTCGACTATGGGCACGCGATTGAAGAGATCATCGCGTAGAGAGACCGTCCGCGGATTGGTCACATCCGGCAAAATGACAATCCAGGCGGTGGGGAATGAGGGAGTCCCAATGGAGGGTCTCGATATGATGCTCCGGTTTCTCGCGGGACAAATCCGGCCGGGTGGAGGATAGGGGTTCCGCACCTGGGACGTTTCCTTGCGGGAACAGACCGGTTACAGGGCAGGGAGGGTCAGAATCGGGGTCAGTTGGGGACGAAAATGCCCCAACCAACTCCACTCTGGCCAGCCTGATCGAGGCCTGGCCGACGCTGCCACCCGACACCCAAAGGGCGATTCTGGCCATCGTCGGGGCTGCTCACCGGCGATGAGTTCTACGAATCTCTGCTCCGTTGCGTCTGGATCTTCAGTTCATCCCCAGTGCTTTGAACGCGGCAGACTTCGGGTCGCCGTAAAAGACCGGGTCCACGTGTTCCATGATGTCGCCACTGACTTCCAGGAACTGGCGTTTGTTTTCGATCGGGATCAGCGTCTTTTTCACACCGTTGTCCATGGCCAACTGCAAGGGCTCGGTGAGTGAACGAACTTCTTTGATGTTCCCCTGGATACTCATGTCTCCAAGTACCAGCGTCGCGGCGGTGATCGGCGAGCTTCGCAGCGCGGAAAAGGCGGCGACGAAAAACGCGACACCCACTTCCGCCTCCACTCCATTCCCCAACAGGTCGATGGCTTCCACGTGGAAGTCAGACGAGTCAACTTCGCGACCGACGCCGTAATCGATCTTCTTGGACAAGAGATAACTGAACGCACGCGATATCGACTCTTTCATCGCGCCCTTTACGCCACCAGCCGTCTTCACCTTGCTGGTTCCGCTGGTGATCGTCACCTCCAGGCGGTAGAGGCCCACCGTGCCATCAGCACTGACAGACCCTGTGTAAACCGATCCCGGTGCAAGCGGATCGGCGGCTACCAAATCGCGTCCTCCCTGTTCGGGAACACCGACGAACTTCTCTTCTCCTGATTCTCTGTCGCTGTAGCTGAACGAGGTCTGGTGGTATTCGAATGAACCCATCTTCTTGAGTTGTTCTTTGACTCGGCGCCGACCTTCCAGAGCCAACTCCACCAACTCAGCCAGCTCTTCCTGTGATATTTCACCATGTGGATAGATGATCTTCATCAGGCCAGAGACGGTCTTTCGGACAGCCTTCTGGTCACGTGTGTTCAGGTGACTACCCAGACCGAAGTGTGTGTCGATCGTCTCAGTGAAGTTGTGTTTCCGTAATGCCCGGAGAGCTTCGGCGAAGTAGTCGACCACGAACCCGTAATGGCTCGTGAACAAATCCGGCCGCATCTTTGGCACTTCCCAGCCAGGCAGGTAGAAGTGCAGTCGATCGATGAACGCCATGTCGTCACGGATCACGTCCGGCATCGGTGCGAACAGGTGACCGGTTTGGACCATCACATCCACCGGCTGATTCGTGTTTCCGAACATCGCGATGCTGGCATCGCCCGTGTCGGCCTCTTTGCCACGCTGGAACTGGCCTGACTCGCAGTAGGTCTTCATCGTGGTGATCACTTCCTTGGGCATCTTCTGCAGATCAGCCACTTCGTCGAATGCCACCACATCCCAGATCGATACCATTCCCTTGTGCTTGCCGGACATGTGTCCAAACATGTTGGCGACGGTTGTTGGCCCCGTAAGCAGGGAACCGTAAGGCGAAATCTCCTGCACCGCGTAGCTCTTGCCCGTCCCGCGCGGCCCCAGTTCCACCAGGTTGAAATTGCGTTCGGTCAACGGGATCAGGCGGACCAGGAACAACAGTTTCAATCGACGGTCCATCACATCGGGCTCGTAGCCCATGGTCCGCAATACGACATCGACCCATTCATCCGAGGAAAACTCGGCCCGCTTGCTCCTGTACTCGTCCAAATCGAACGAGGCGATCTGGATGGGGCTGAGCTTGTCGATCCAGAAGGGGTGTTTCCCTTTGCCCTCTTCGTCGTACTCGAACCGCATGTCGAGTTGTGCCCAGACACCACCGGTCAGAAGCCGATCGTAGTCACGCACGTACTGGTCGGAGATGTGGACGAACTTGTCGTTGAAGTTGACGCACTCGGCCCAATACTCCGAATCCACGATCCTCACCTTGACCTTGTCGATGAACGAGTGCTTCGACTGGTCTTTCACCAGGTGCTGGGCCTTCATGAACTCATCGGGCCGAATGTAGTTGTTGGCCAACGTGTCGTTGACCACTTTCAACCCCATGTTGATCGCCATCTCGTCGGATGACGCACAGTATTTCCCCAACAGGAACTCCAGCACGAAGACCGGCACATTGGCGCCGACTTTCACCTTGCGAACGAGGTCTTTACGGACGACCTTGCCATCAAATGCGACAGTCAGCTTCTGGTCGAGAGTGTCCTGTGGGACCGTGGTTTCGTCTGTCATCTATTCGGTTTCCTGTTCACATTCCCAGTCGGACAGGGATCTTCTTTGACTTCGTCAGAACACTCTGCGAGTCGGGGTCAAGCACTAGAATCTGGACCGATTCCACGTCGTCATCAAGCAATCGGATCCCCACTTTGCAGGAACTGCCTGGAGCGATGGTTATGCAATGCGTCAAATTGTCTAACTCAGCTTCCAGTGCCATTTCAGCATGTCCAACATGGTGGCCGTCGCTGAGTAACACAGGCTGGATCGAAATGGCGTCCGTGTCGAAAAGCCCCTTTTCCAGGGTGATCCCGAAAGTGACGATGCGATTCGCCACCTGCTCGGGGACCTCGGTCAACTTGATGTCGATATCCGAGGATGTGTCGTCGGGTTGATCGGTTGGCATTCGCACGGTCAAAACGGGAACCAGTAGTTCCTGCAGGCTCAGCCCGCCGTGATGAAAGGCCAGGTCTCCGCCGGCTTTGAAGACAGATGTATTTTCGGGAAACACGAAGTCCAAATCGCTGTCGTAGCCAAGCTGCGACGCCTGAACACGGACTGTCGCCCCAGGATTGGCGCCACCACGTCCGGCCCAGCAGCGACGATGCAGTGAGACTTCGTCACCACCCGGCGATTCAATCCGTTGGGACTCATCACGTTCCTGAATGAAGAGGTGTCCGTGATCGGCTGCGATGACGAAGCGAGACACACCGAGACTTGCCAGTCGCTTCACTGCCCTGGCGATATCTTTGATGGCCGTGTCCATCACGCGCCGGGCAATCGAAGCATTGCCTCCTTCGCCCACGGCATCGATTTCCAGGGACCGAACAACAAGCAACGGTGCGTCACCGATCCTGTTCTTCAGCTTGGCATTGGATTGCGAAAGCACCTTGTCCAATTCGATGTCGACGACACCTGGGACACGTCCACTCCAAAAACTGCGTCGATCGTTCAGGTTCGCGGCCACCGAGTTGCCGATCTTGGCACCCAGGTCGTCGTTGTGTTGGACAACCGAGAAGGACTGGTCGGCCTCCGGCATCAGTGCTGCCATCCCGATCGGTGTGATTGTTGGAATGGCGGCGACCGCTGGTTCGAGATGAAGTTCCTCGGCACTCTCCAACAGCCCACGCAATTCAACGCCCATCTCGAATCGAAGTGCATCGACTAGCAGGTAGCACACTGTTTCGCTGGGGTTCTCGACATGTTGCCCGTAGACCTGAGACTGATGCAGGACTCCTGGGATCGACCAGTCAGAAGCGGCGAACGATTTGATGAAGCCGCTGGTCATCTGGTCAAGCGTGGCCTCGTAGTCCTGCCGAACCCGATGAATGACCGTTTCCGATTCGATCGGATCGGTCATTCCAGACAGCGTTGATTCCATCCGTCGATGCAAGAGATCGGCCTCGTACCAGCCGTGCTCTCCTGTGTAGCCTTCGATCCATTTCACGGCAGTCTGCTCCGAATCCGGAAGCTCTGCCTGGATCTTGCCTAGAGCAATGGCCAGGTCGCACGCATATTGGTAGGCCCGCCATTGTTCCTGGCGATGAATCGGATTCCGGGCCCAAAAACTGCCTTTGCGAAGTCCGATCACGCTGTGAGCTTCCTCGCAGTTGCCGTCGATGATCAGTTGGCCGCAGTACTCAAGCAACGACCGTTCTTCAAACCGAAACGTGTCGATGCCGCCAAGTCGGACCGGTTCGATAGCCTGGTTGCCCAGCTGAAACTCCTGCTCCACCTGGTCGGCCAAGAGGATGTATTGCTCGGGGTGCCGGTTGCGGAGTGTCTCGACAACCTTGAGAACCGTTTCCAGCGGGCTCCTGGTTTGCGGGTGCGAGACCATTTCCAGATTGTCCGGGGGTGCTCCTTCCAGATCGTCTCGGAATTCGGCCAGCAGTACGTACCGCAATGTCATTTTGCGGGCATCTTCCATCGGCACGGAATCATCCAGCTCCAGTCCCAGCCGAGACTGGATCAGTTGGATTAACTCCTGGTCAGCACCCTTTTCGACGACCTCGTCATCCTTGCTGCTGTCCGCGAGCCATTCGGCAACAATCGCTGCGTTGTCGCCTTGAGGGGCATTCTTGAAAATCACGTTCAGCAGAGCCCCATTTCCGTCTCCACCGCCGCCGCTCTCCAATAACGCGACAATGTCGTTGTAGCTGACGTTGTCAGATTCCAGGATCTGATCGATTCGTCCGTCTCCGTAGTGTTCCTGGAGGACGCGTCGGGCCTCTCTCTTCAGCTGTGGTTCCCAGCGATCGCCTGCCGCTTCCAGCTCCATCAGCACGGACGTCTGGTCGTCATATTTGCGGCCACCGATGTAGATCACCAGGGGGTCGGGCAGGCTGCCCGCTGTGTGCGTTTCAACAGCGAACTTGACCTCGAAGAACGATTCCTGCAGGACACACAAGCTGGCCTTCTGTGTTCCCAGGGTGATGTCGTCAATCGAACAACTGCTGGGCACGTCTCCACCGGTCAACTCGCCCACGAAAGAAACGAACTCACGTCGCGGGTCATACCACGTGACCACGCGCCGGCTTTCCAGGCGTGTGGTCAGCGTTCGCGTCAGGTGTTGATGTAGTTTGTGTGTGGCCGTCATCGGAAAAGTGAGTCCTATTCGATGCTTGTTCCTTCGAAGCCCAGTGGGCCGAGTCCGACCGCCGCACTGCTACAGCGCCAGAGTCCGATCTCCTTCACCCATCGCCAGACCTCGTTTGCTTGGCGCCAATTGCTTTCCCATCCAGATTCGAATTCAGCTCTGATCGTCTCGGTAAGGTCGACCAGGTAAAGCTGCTGTTCTCCGAGTTGTCGCAGTGCCCCCAGTTGCCCAAGTGTGGCTTGCTCCTTGGCTCGCGACAGGCGTTCCCCACGCTCACGTCGCACAGGAGAACGTTTTTTGTCAGAGAATTCGTGCGCCCTGTCTCGAATCGCCGCTTTCATATCCGCGACAAGTTCTTGAGGCGCGGCATTCAGGACGACGTCATCGATGTCCTGATCCACCATGCCAAGCAGTTCGTCCCAAAACCCCATCACCTGTTGTTTGGACAACTTCCCTTCCGTTCCGGCAAGCAGGCTGTCGTCCCCGCGGGCGATTGCCGAAGACAAAACACGCTCTGTCAGCCCGCGCACTATGGCTTCTGGGATTACACGTTTCACGACCTGTTCTCGGCGTTCATCCGGAGCATTCAATTCCAAGAAGAGCACTGACAGATGCAAGGGGGATAGTTCCAAGATCTCAGTGAAACCCAGCCAGACTGTAACAAAGGGGTCAGCGTTGAGTTGCTGCACGGCATCTGTAAGGCAGTCATGCAGTACCCTTCGGGGGATACGTGCCAGGCCCTGGCCGTCGGTTTTGGGATCGCCAACAAACGCTTTTGATTCGACAAAAGCGTATCGCCCGCCGGCCGTGTAATAGATGAAGTCAGGCCATTTCCGAATGGGACGGACCAGCACCCATGGAGCGACGTAGGATTGGCCGAACAGGCCGGTGAGTATCTCGCCTACCACACCCACGGCGGTTGAGCTCGACACTTTGCCCGGCTGTTCGGTGATTCCCAAGCGACTGTATCGCCCGGGGTAAGGAAATTGTCGTTCCTGGTTGCGCCATTCGTCCCAAATCTCAAGATCAGCCAAAGGATCGGCGGTGGCTGATTCAGCGAACACTTCATTGGCACAGAGAATCTGGGAACGCTGAAACGCCAATTCGGTGCTGTATACAGGCGACACGCCAGGCCGTAGAAGGCGTTTACGCAGTTCTTCTCCCGCCTCTTTGCGCGAGAGGTGCGGGCTGCCGAAACGACGCAGATCGGCGTCAGAGATTTCGCTCTGAAAGTGTTGGAATTCGACACGCATGGATTTCAGCGATTCAACTGGCCGTCGCCCTCCGTTGCCTTGTTCGACGCGCACCACCCGCTGGCGCCGGGGCTTCCAGCAGGCTGGTCAGAGCGGCGTTCACACCCGGTCTGCTGCGTTCGTCGATCAGTTTTTTGATCACCGGTTCCCAGCTGCCTTCGGGTGGCTGACGTTTCTGCCACTTCTCGTCGTCGTCCTCGTGCCAGAAGTCGTCTTCGAGCCCGTGGGCAATGGCCAGGCTGCGGTCGTCCAGGCACTTGGGCACCACCCGCTCGGGCCACAGGTGCATGGCCAGGTGTGCCCAGTCGTAATCACCAGCGACCAGCTTGTCCCAACACTTCTTGCATTCCTTTTGCCAGGACTTGTTCTGCGGGACCAATCGCCAGAGCGGAGCGAAGTTGATGATCACGCCGTCGTTGAGGTTGGGGTTCCACAGAGGTGCGATCCGCTCAACCTCTTCGGACATCACGGTCAGTTCGGTGACGAACTTCTCCTGGTCTTCGATGTCCTTTTGTTGCGATCTCGTTGGTTCGATCCCCGCTTCACCCCGCAAGCGATCCAGCTTGGATCGTTCGTGGTCCAGCTTGGGCCGGACGTAATCGTTCAGGATCTGGAAGAAGGTGTCGCGCGTGAAGCGGTGGTAGTAGCACCAGACGGAGTAGGAGGCCGACGGGGTGGCGAGCTGCCAGTAGATAGGGGCTTTGCGGCGGGACTTGCTGTATTGCTTGATGTGGTAGGTGAAGAAGTCCTTGGCGAACCACAGGCGGAGGTCCTGATTGCGTGCGCCCACAAGTTCGGCTGCTTCGTGCCAACAGGCTTCGGGTTCGTCGAAAACCTGTTCGAATACCGTTTGTGATCGCGTCACTAAGTCCCACTCGTGCCCGGCGTCATCTACTAAAACACCTTCTACCGAGAATGAAATCGGGTACCCAGAGGGTGCGGAGTCAATCGGTAGACCATTACTCCCTGTGAGCACACCGGGCGAACAGGCCGGCAGCGAGTCAAAGGGACTTAGTTCCGTTGGCACAGGCATATGACCGGTTGCCAATCTCAGTTCGAAGCGGCCAAAGGCAACGCCCAGGCTCCACGAAAGCTGCGACCGAACCAACTGCCCTTCGGTGATCCGCAATTGAGTGTGGTCGTGTTCAATTTCACCTTCACCATTCTCGTGTGTGTCTAAGGTGGATTTGCTGAATCCGCGCTCGATCTGTACGCGTTCTTCAGCTGAAATGCAGTACAGCTCAAAGCAGTACTCATCGACCATCGCCTGAATGGAAGCCAAGTGGCTTACTGCGTCCGCCGTGTACTGAGTGTATAGCCGCGCTCGTTCCGCTAAGCTTGAACCCCGGTCCGCGAGAAGAGGCGGAATTACGAAGGCATGAGAGGTCTCTTCAAAAGAGTCCAGAGTGTACTTTATCGACCGAGCAGTGTCGGCCAACCTTGCAAGTTCCTGTATGCCATCTCGGGATAATTCGGGGACTGGGGTCTGCTGGATTAGTCCAACTTCAAATGATTGCGCAAGTTCAGTTCCTGCGACCTGAAGTGCAACCAAAGCACCAAAAACCCTACTATTTGCTATTGCGAGTATCGCGAGTAGTAACTGGGGATTATCGGCGTCCACCAATAAAGCTGGTCCCTTATGTGTGAATACGCAGTCGGACGGCATTACTCGGAATGACAGTTGATTCGTACGTGACGACCAAGTGATTCCTGGCCGAAAATAGTGATTCGCGCTTCGGATGTTCCGAGACCAGTGTTTCGTTCCCGGTGTCATCTCGGCAAACGCTTTGACTTCGCGGCCGTCTTCACCCCAATTGACGACCAAATATACGTCTAAATAGTAGGGGCTATAGCGGCCGCCCTTTGCAAAAGGAACATAGCCACCATCAGACTCTTTCTCCCACCAACAGGCAACGAAGCGGAAATCATCGCTGGACTGGAGGCCTACCGTGGCAACAGCGACATCAGACAGCGGCACGAAATCCCTAAACGTTGCCATCAGACCTTCAGTCACCCAATAGGCAAATGGGGACCGTGGAATGTCTGCAAAACTAGAGGTGTCGATGTCGAAGCGCAGATGCTCGGAGCCCGCGCGAATGGTTCGACGAAGAACTTCCGCTTTGTCGCTTGCTTCAATGACCCGGAAAAATGTAGCGCTCATCAAATCGCCTCCAAACAGTACGCCGCGGCCTCAACCATTGCGTCATCCATTACGCCGTGGCCTAGGTCCGCCACCACAACAGGCGGCGCGTCTTTCAGGAGGATCTCCTCTCGCCACTTCTGGAATGACTTGAGGAAGAATCCGGTGCGGGAGGTGATGGCGCCCAGCCCACCACGTTTGTGGAGGAGTGCAATGCCTCGCTCGACAAAGGCCGCGTAAACATCGTTTTTTGTCCGTGGGTAATCTGCTTCAAACACCCTCTTCGCTCGCTTACTTCCTGCACCAAACGGCGGATTCATCAACACCGCATCAAACCGCTTCCGCATCAGCTCGATGAATGCCACGCCCTGCGCCGCATCACCCGCAAAGAGCTGTCGCCGAACGCCGCCCGCACCCGCCGCAAAGCCCCCCAAAGCCGCGACGATCTTCTCGTCCGCCGTATCCCAGAAGTCCTGACTCTCGATCTTCTCGGCAAACAGGCCCTCTTTGCGGTGCGCCTCTTCCGCTTCCTTCACCGCCTTGGCAATGGACTCCTCAATCTTGAGCAGCGAGCCCAGCTCACCGGCGAGCTTCATCTCCTCGACCATCTTCTTGAAGAGGTCACCCAACACGGCCGGCTGCAAGCTGGCGGCAAACTCGTCGACCAGCTCGGCATCGCCCGGCATGGGCTCGGCCACTACGATGTGGGTCTGGGTGATGGGCGGCCGCTGGGCGCGGTCCACCTCGAACTGGTTGTAGGCCCGCTGGGCCCGCATCCAGAGGGCCAGGGCCGCGATTTGGGCCGCACGCGGGTCAATGTCCACGCCGTGCAGGTTGTGCCGCAAGATGAGCTCGGGCATAGCACAGCGCAGGTCTTCGAGGCTTTCGTAGTCGGCGCGAAGCTGGGCGCCCGTTTCGGTGAAGGCCGCAGCCCCCGCATCGGCCCACGCTTCTTCGTAAATCGTGATGAGCAGGTCGAAGGTGTAGAGCAGGAAGTGCCCCGAGCCGCAGGCCGGATCGAGGATGCGCAGGTCCCGCGGGTCCTTCTTGTTGCGGAACGGCACATGCACCGTCTTGTTGAGCAGTTCTTCCTGGCTGAGCTCGCTGTCGTCGGTGTCCGATTCTGGGGCCGACTCGCCCTCGGCCAGAAAAACCTCACTGGGCCGTCGCACCAGGTAGTCGAGGTGGGCGAGCAGGGTGTCGCCCTGCATCATCTCGTACCATGTGCGGCCCAGGGTGTTGTCGGTCAGGAACTGGACCACGTAACGGGGCGTGAAGAACTGGTTTCGGACGGCGAGCTCACGGCTGTTGCGCGGTGCCTGGCTCTCGGCCCGCATCTGGGTGCGCTCTTCATCGCCATTGAAGTACTGGTAGACCCAGCCGATGGTCTCGTCTTCGGCCCAGACGCTGGCGAGTTCGGGCTGCGCCAGGACATCGAGCATGGCCGTTAGGGCGCTTCTGCGTGGCCACAACAGTGTAGTCGGATCACGACGGTCAAACAGGACCTTGATCTCGACCGACAGTTCGTCACACAGGCACTCCAGATACAATCGGTACCCGTCATCAGGTAAGGCTGACAGTCCCGGAGCGAGCCCACAGAATTCTTTGAAGCCACTGGAGTCGTCACCCTTGGAGACACACTGTTGCAGCAGATCGCGTGCCTCCAGCATGCGCAGCGCGACAAACCGGTTGAGGATGGTGAACGCAGCCTGC
>CEUS01028125.1_pt1 | contig 10229 bp, 9 predicted proteins | sample 427031 | NCBI WGS metagenome assembly CEUS01 (sample SAMEA2622837, study PRJEB7988) | marine metagenome | biome: marine biome (ENVO:00000447); feature: marine epipelagic mixed layer (ENVO:xxxxxxxxx); material: "saline water (ENVO:00002010), including plankton (ENVO:xxxxxxxx)" | depth 140 m | reverse complement strand
CTGTACATGGCTCTGGGTACTTTGTTTGACCATTTACGTTGGGCAACGGCAACGGAAGCCAACTGTTCGTGGGTAGTACCCGTTTCCTTCATATATCTCAGGACTCCCAAACCAAATTGGGTTGTAGGCCCGTATACGCCATAAATTGATTCAAATTGTCCAGGGAAGCTACTGTCCTTCAAACCTTCTAAACTTGAGTCAGAAAAATTTGAAATAGAACTTTGTCCTACTCTGCTTCTTCCACTCTCTGCCATGGACACTAATACCGTGTCACAGAGGCCACTTGCGATTGCAGCTGCCGCATGCCTCACATGTATTAGAAAAGAGGTTCCTCCTACCTGAGTATTATCTATCCATTTGGGGGTGATCCCGAGATAATGGGCGAGAGCGACTGGGTTCATTGTTGTAGCTATACCGTCTATTTCATCCTTATCGATCCCACAATCCTTGATTGCGTTTACCGAGGCATCGACATGAAGTTGGAAGGGAGTTTTATCCGGAATAGTTCCAAGTTCAGTGGTTTCTGAAGCTCCCACTATGGCAGTTTTGTATCTAAGTGACTCCATTTTAATGACTGGCTTCTAGTACTTTATTATTGGTTTTATCTGTGCTTCTAGTTTTCATAGGGACACCATTTTGGGATAGTTATACTTGGCGCAACATCTTCAAAAATGATTCTCAACGGCATATCTAGAATCAGATTCTCTGGAGTATTTTTGATTCCGACTATGTTGGACATCATTCTTGGCCCCTCTTCCAGCTCAACAATGGCTATAGCGTAAGGAGAATCTTCCTCAAAACCTGGCGCTGGTCGGTGGTTAATCATGTAAGAGTATAGGGAGCCTCGCCCACTCACCTCGAACCATTCAATGTTGTGAGATAGGCAGAGCGGACATACCATTCGCGGATAAAAAAAAGGTTTTATGCAATCGAGGCAGCGTTGTATCCATAGTTCATGTACGCTAACTTTCGACCAAAAAAAATCAGATTCTGGGGTCGGGATGGGGATAGGCTTTCTGTATATTTTGTCAGTCATGCATTTCTGGTGGGAATCTGTGATTTTGAATGTGTTCTTATTGTGGTCACCTGCATTGTATGGACCATTTATTATTTGGGTCAATTGGTATGAGGTTGCCCATTGAAAAATTTGGAATCTATTGATCTGATTTTTATTTGATACCAGATTAAATAAATTACCAAGTCAACTTGGATTGTTATTAGGAATTGAATCTTTAGATAGAGGAACTTTTCGTTAAGTAATTTAGCTGGTCCCTAATTGAAGATTTCCAAGATCTGGATTTAAAGTTAAGGTCTTTTTCAGCCAGTCTTGATGATATGTCTGAGTTGCTCCACAGGGTTCTAAGTGAGCTTGCAGTGAACCAGGTATCCCGACCGATGATTCTATTTATGTAGCCGTTTGTTTGCCCCGCCAGTAGAGCCATTGAATTTGGGATGCGAATTGTTGGCATTCTTTTGTTGGTCAAAAGGCATACATGCTTAAGAAAGTCTTTAACTGACACTTTACTTCCTGATAAAAGATAGTGCTGTCCGTTGTCTCCAGCGTTGATGCTGTTTAATATGGCACTCGACACGTCGCGTACGTCTACAAAATCATATCCCCCAGACACGAAGGCGTGAGTTCCGGACTTAATGTGTACTTTCAAGAATTTACCAATATGTGATGATCCAGGATCGTAGGGCCCTATTATTCCGGATGGACACAGGATGGTAGCTTTAAGGTTTCCGGACTTGGCTATTCGTAAAACTTCTAGGGTAGCTTTTGCTTTGCTGAAGCCGTAATCGTCATGGGTCAAATAAGGGTTAATTTCGGAATTCTCGTTAATCTGTTTTTTCCCAGATCCAGGAGTTATGGCTTGTATGGAGCTGACATATATCAGTTTTTCCACCCCAGCTTTCTCACATGCCTCTATTACGTTTTTTGTTCCTTGGACATTAATCCGGGTTAACTCTTTTCGCACTAGTGGCATAACTGAGATTTTGCTCGCGAGATGAATTACGTATTCGGAATCAGATAAGGCATTTTTCAGGCTTTCTACATCCTCCAACCCTGCTCTCACTACATCTAGTCCGATGCTCTCAAAATATGCCACGTTTGAGGTATTCCGACATATTATGCGTACAGGTAATTTTAATTTTTCTATTTGTCTTGTTAAGGCGTGTCCCAGATGTCCAGTGGCGCCTATGATGGAAATTCTCATTATTATTAATTAATTTCTGTGTCGGGTTGATTTAATCTGCTTTACCTATTCTCACTTCACTTTTTAAGTTTTAATGCTAATACGCTCAGAGCCACGGCTCCAATAACTACTAATAGTATTGATAACGGTAAGAAGGACTTGTGATTCCATAGTTTCGCTTTTCCATTTTGATCATTGCCATGGAATTTTCGTACTTCCAATATTGTTGAAGGCAACCTAGCTATGTCAGCCACTCCAAATCGTTCTTCCTTACCTATTGCTACCCACAATTTTCCGGTGTTGCTTTCTATGTCCAGACTGACCAGATGATGCACGCCTGTTTCAACTATAGGGATTTGTTTTTTAGTTAAAATCCAAGAATTTGTATCAGTAAATGGCTCGTGAAAGGGTGTTAGTTTTGATCCGCTAGTCCTGATATGTGAGTTTATCAACTCTAACGGTAATTTATTCCTTTCGCTGGGTTTAATTAGAACTATTGTCGGTCGGAAATTCTTAACCTCTTCCAGAGCGGGGAGTCCAACTTCCAAATGCAGAATTTGTCCGGATTCACCTTCAAATGTAATCCACGACTGCTCAGCTTTCTCATGTAATACCTGGTAGATGACTTTCGAGACTTGTATGTCAGTTAGCTTCAAAGCTTTGTTGATTGTTTTGTTTTTATCAAGTGCTAGATATGGGACGTGTGATTCAACAATGTTTAGTTCAACTAGTGGAATAACAACCAGAAAAAATAGAGAAACAATTTTTATTAGAGACATATTTTTAAACTTGGTCAGAGCTATCATACAAATGGGAATTTTATCTTCGATATAAATCCTTTAGCGGGCGCTACATGACTACCTTTCACTGGAACGGGCTTTTTATAGAAATCTATTTTTAGTTTGAAGAAAAGTATGCGTGCAATCTTCAGTATTCTTAGCTCAGTTAATAGCACAGTCGTAACTAATTTTGGCAGCATCTTAAGAAGCGATGACTTTTGTATTGGTGTTAAATTGCTGGAGAATTCAGTTGTTATTAGTGGAGAGCCATGTTGATGTAATGTGATGTGAATTTGGACACTCTTTTTTGAAATTGAAAACTTAAATGTATATTCACCTTCTCTGGAAATGAAAGGTGATACATGAAATTGTTTCGATGAAAAATATTCGTTATTTTCATGTCTGAATGTTCGGTCATCGAGGTAATAGATATGTGATTCTCCGAAAGTGTTATGGACTTCCACTACGGTGTCACGAATACCTTTGTTGGAGTTAAATCGGAAGTAAAAGGTTGCAGGGTTAAAGGAGTATCGAAAAACACTCGGAGTAGTAAGAATGTAAATATCATCTTTTTCGTTCATATCTGCAAAAAACTTTGATAATTTAGTTCTAATGCTTTTGCAGGTATGATCGATATAGTCAGAGGTTTGAATTCGTATAAGACCATTACCGTTGTAGGACATTGGCCAGATGTTAAGCTCACGCTTTTCCAAATGACTCAGATTGAGAAATAGCATAGTGTGTTTAAATCGGAAAGAGTGTGGTGCAGGAACCACTCTGTTGTGTACGAGGTATCCTGAAGCAATAAATGACTTATTCAGACGATCCTCGACTTGTCTCAAATCTTATTAAGTCTGAAACTTCCTTTCCAGATTTATAACCATCTTCATGGAATCCGTACCCTGTGTATGCTCCACAGAATTTTATTCTTCCTGCTTTGTTGAGTATTGGGATGATTTTTGATTTTGATTGCTCCGTATGTGACAGAATCGGATGCGTAAACCTTGTTTCATAAAGAGTGTTAGATGCATTCGGGGGTTCTTCAGGATTTACAGTAACCAGAAATCTTGTTTTTGAATCTATGGATTGAAGTAAATTCATGTTGTAGGTGGTGTATGTGTGGCCAGTGGAGTTGCTGCTTTCTTCCCTTATTACATTCCATGAAGCCCATATCTTTTTTTCAATTGGCATGAGTGCCAAGTCGGTGTGGAGATAGATTTTATTGATCGAATATCTAATCGATTTTAATATACGGGCTTTTTCTTTTGGTACGTCATTTGCAATCTTTAAAGCTTGGTCTGCGTGTGTTGCTATGATGGCGTAGTCATAATTTTCTGAAACACCCTTCATAGTGGTGACACATACTCTATTTTTCGTTTCTGTAACTTTTCTGACCTCTTCTCCTGTTCTTATTAAGCCTGGAAAGTAATTTTTAAAGGCATTTAAATATGTGACACTGCCACCTCTAACGGAGTACCACTTCGGTCGATTAGTAAGTTGAAGAAGGCCGTGATTTTCAAAAAAAGTCGCATATGTACTAACAGGTATTTTTTCTACCTCAGTTTGGTTACAGGACCATATGGCAGAAGCAATTGGCTTAAAATAATTTGCGATGACTCCTTCAGGGCACCCTGATTTTTCTAGAAAGTCAATTACGGAACAGTCTTCACGTAAAGATGACATGGGTATTTGCCTGAGCTTTTTGGAATATTTATATATATTGATTAGAGTTTTTATATTATTCAGATTCCGGCTGGTCAAAGTAGAACTCACGCCCTTTAATGTTCCTGCGTAGCCCATATTTTTTGAATAGTCAGAGAAAGAAAATGACATAGAAGTTTTCTGAGTCGCGACTCCTAGTTCTGTTAGAAACTTAGAAAAACCAGGATAATTCCTGTCATTAAACACAATAAATCCTGTATCCACATTCCACTTGTAACCTAGTTCATCATCAACGGATACCGTGTTAGTGTGCCCCCCTATCTGGGAGTTTGCCTCATATATAACAATTTCATGTTCTGCACCCAGGTTGTATGCCGCAGAGATTCCTGAAATGCCGGAACCTATTATTGCGATTTTCAAGGCAGGTTAGCCTTTTTTGAGAATAGATGTTGAGCAACATGCCATTCTTTTCCTTCGTTGAATCTGAAAAGTTCTGAGCAAAAAATCAGAAATAGTCTGTACCTGTTCAGATGAGATTTGTCATTGTAGGCTGATAGTATTTTTTTCTTGTTTTTGTGTAGGTTTGAAAGCCAAACTTCCAAGCTTTTATGGTAATGAATTCCCGGTATGGTCCATGTTTCATCTAGTTGAAGAGGTATTTCTAGTTCTTGATAGAAATTCCTATAGGGCATCATTCCATTGGTGAAAAAATGTCTGGACATCCATGAGGTCTGCGTATTATCAAAAAACTGTGGGAAGTACCTATGGGAAAAAACTTGGATAAAAAGTTTGCCTTTGTCGTTCAACCATTTATCAACTTTGCTGATAACCATTTCGGGGTTTCGTAAGTGTTCAAACATTTCAATCGATGTGATTCGATCGAAACGTTCAAATGTCTCAAAATCATTTATATCTGACTTGACTACCGTGATATTACTGAGACCCAAGCCTCTTGCACGCTTATCAATGAAACTTTTTTGAATACTCGAATTAGTTAGGGCTCTAATTTCAGAGTTTTTGAATTGGTTAGCCATTTTGATCGCAAGTGAGCCCCAACCTGCTCCCAAATCTAGGATCCTATGACCGTTTTCTATCGATGCCTTATCAATGTACTCGTCAAGTGTTTTGTTATCCGCATCATCTATTTTGTGGCAACCCGTTGGCCAATATGAGCCGCTGTATTTCATTGTTTCACCAAGGACATGTTCAAAGAAAACTACGGGTATTTCATAATGTTGGTCGTTAGCTTTTGACACACTTAATGCTATAGAACCTGAAAGCGATTCCTGTTTGAAGGACGTTTGTACCTGCAAAATTTCGTCACAAGTTAACTTTGTTATACGCTGCTGGTATCTATTTAAGCCCTGTTGCACCACATATCTGAGTACGGAATCGGGAAGAATTCCACTTTCAACAATTTTATCTATCAGCATTGAACTATCGTTTCTTGTACGAAATTTGCAAAGTATCTATATGCTCTGACCGGAAAGCTCCTTCACAGTAACAGAAGTAATAAAAGAATTTCCGAAAGTCGCGTTCTTCAAATCCTAGGTTTTCAATTTTTGACCGGTTGGATTCAAGATTGGTCCTCCACATTGCAAGGGTCTTTGAATAATGGTGGCCAATTCTTTCACTGCGGTACATTTGAAAACCATGCTTATCAGCTGACTCATTAAGTATTTTTTGTGAAAGTAATAGCCCTCCAGGAAAAATATACTTTTGTATGTAGTCACAATTTTTTCTATAGCTATCGTATCGATCGTCTGGTACAACTATTACCTGTATCTGCAGAGAGCCATTTGAATCTAGAAGAGTGGAACATTTTTCAAAAAATGTATCGACACCATTGTGTCCAACAGCTTCAAGCATTTCCACTGAAAATATGTGATCGAACTTTCCTTCGAAAATTCTGTAGTCCATATGTTTTAAGTCAATAACACTCGTTAAGTCGTTGGCTTTAATGCGTTCATCGAATGATTCAAATTGATTCTGAGATAAAGTGACTGCGGATACATTTAAAGAGTGATTAGTGGCGGCATTAAGGGCCAAGCTACCCCACCCGCATCCAATGTCAAGGATTGATTGCCCCGGCTTCGTTCCGGCAGCACTGATTAGCTGGTTGATTTTTGTTTGTTGGGCCACATCTAAAGAATTTATATTGTCTTCAAAAACCGCACAGGAATAGGTCATAGACCTGTCCAAAAAGCTCTCGAAAAAGTCGTTACTCAAGTCATAGTGGTCACTAATGTTTTTTTTCGCCGTTGTTAAGGAGTTTTTTGATTTTATATATTGGGTTATTCGTGCGGCGATCTTGGCGGGGGCGTATATTCCAATTGAGTTGGCTAAACCTTGGGAAGGTAGGCTGGAAAGATGCTCAAATAATTTCGGTAGATTGTCGTGCTGCCAAGTGCCATTCAGATACCCTTCAGCGAATCCGAGGTCGTATCCTGCAATCAAGTCCCAGAAGAATCTCCAATCTCTGATGATAATTGGACCGATGTTATTTTCGAAACTGTTATTTAAATGATGTGTTTTCCCGTCAGGAGTAATTATGCTTACGCCCGACTTTGAAAAGCTTTTGATCATTGGCTTTGACATGGCATGACCCGCCATACTCATTAAGGAAAACATGGATCAAGATAAACCCAAAGGGCCTGTAGGGGACTCTGGTTTTTTAAGGAATCCCTCAATATCAAGTTTTTCGTACATATATCGTTTCAATGATTTACGTAAATTGAAGTGTATTTTTTCCAACAAATTCATCGGAACGTCTTTTTCATTGGCTGTTAAACCGAGCTGCTCCAACATAGCCTCGCCAACGATTCCGTGACTAACAGGGAAAGTGTTTAATGCTTTTTTGACTAGTGAGTTGGGTACGTGACTTATAAACTTGCGTTCACTAGTTGTTGCATATTCAATAAGTAATTTTCCGAGTTTCCCGTTGTCATCCAGAGTCACGTTTAAATTCAAGATGATTCTTTTAAGAAGTTCTACAACGGATCCATTCATTTTAGGTATCCAATCTTGGGTTTTTCTTTCTATGTCAAATACGTTTGGAATGTGATTCGAGGGCATTTGGAAAGAAGCTGAGGCATTTATTATCTCAGCTAAGAGTGCCGGATCTTCTTCTAGCTGTAACGCAGTCAGGTTGCGAAATTGCACTGTGTGAAGAGCTTCTCTACCTTTAACTTTACTGATGACTTTTGCTGTGTTACTACTGGCTGGGAAAAATCCCCTTTGTAGCTCGTACCAATAATCCGTTATGCATTCCTGGATCATCCCGTATGTCGTGAGAGCTATTGGATGAAATCCGGAGGTGTGTTTTGTCTGATAGTCAACCGTGTGTTTCGCTTCGTCAATCTCTAACTGCAACTTTGTTTCGTTTATGCCGAAGTCGACCAAAACATTTTTAAACGGATCTGCATGACCATATTCGTCAGGTTCCCAAAAACCTACTACGTAGTCTTGGAGCCATTGCGCACCATACATGTGTGCCCCGATCTGAAAGGTTTTTGAGTATTGATCTGTTAGTGATTCGGTTATTAGTGATAGTCGGAAACTATCAATTAAATCATCCGCCGTCATACCACTTTCCACGATCAAATCTTCAGGAGAAAATGACTCAAACATTGATTCGAGATCTCTTGAATTGATAGTTTTAAGTTTCGGTATCTGCTCTTGAACGTAGGAATTGATAATGGGGTTTGTTTTAGATTTCATTTCTCAGTTGCTTAGGAACTAGCCTTATCTTTTGCCACCGGCCCGACATATGGAAAATTCTTGGGTATATTCCACTCGCCTATTACCTATGCCCTCGGCCGTCTTATTGAATTGTTTGTAATGATGGAATGTCTGCATCTTAGGTTCCTTTATTACTATGAAATAAAACCACCCAAATAATTGCGTCGAAAACTAGACAATGGAATGTTATTGATGTTAAACCAGATATCGCGAGGTATTTTGTTCCTATTCCGATGGAATTGCTATCAGTGGAGACGGAGATATAAATTAGAGTTAAAAGAGCTAATGCAGTAATCCAAAGAGAGCCAATTGAAACGATCCACAGCAGGGAGTTTTGAGTTTTCAAATAGAAAATGGTGGATGGCATCCACAGAGCTGCTGATGCTAAAAATATGATCACTACTATTCCAACGGTATTGGTTCCGAATATGTTGGTTTCATTAAAATTTACTAGACCATCTCTGAACAGGCTAATGTAGCAAAATACGAGATAACCTAATGCTGCCAGAACCATTGATATCGTGAGAATCGTGCGAAGGTTACCTTGTACCCCACCCCAAAGTGCTTCACGATATTCGGGAAACGACGCTATTCCCCAGTAATACCCCCCTAATACGGCTACTCCTCCCACTATGTTTGACACTATAAATAAGGCCTGTGCACTCATGATTATTATCAACACCTACCAATTGATTAGCCTATGCACTATAATACATATAAATGCGTCTAAAGACAATTATTATCTAAAGAGGTACTTCATGTCCGTTGATTTTGTATGGGATGTCGGCGCTAGAAGGGTCGTAGTTCCAGCTGGAGCCCAGAGAGCTATGGGTCGATGAAAGTATTGGTTGTCGGGGCGACAGGATTTATCGGCAAAACAACTGTAGCTTTTTTGCGGGGTAAAGGTCATGAGGTTACGGCATGGGTGAGAAATGCGGAAAAAGCCACTGATATGCTCGGTGACGGAGTCAGGATAGAGTCATCTATTGTATCTGCTGAAGACTTGAAACTTCTCTTGGAAGAAGCGGATGCAGTAATCAATTTGGCAGGACGGCCGTTGGCTGGAGTACGTTGGACAAGTAAAAAAAAGATTGAATTTTATGAAAGTCGGGTTTCCCTCACAAATCTAATTTCAGAGGCTATATCCAAGTGCGAGAACCCACCTAAGGTTCTGATTTCGGCTAGCGCGGTTGGAATTTATGGTAACAGTGGGTCGACAGCTGTGGATGAAGAAAGTGATGTTGGGAAGGACTATTTGTCAGATCTGTGTTCACAGTGGGAAGAGGCCGCAAACAAGTCTATAGATTCAAGGGTCAGAGTCTGCAACATTAGGATTGGGGTTGTTTTAGGCAGAGAGGGAGGTATGTTGCAGCAGTTGACCCAAAGTTTTGATCTCGGTGTAGGTAGCTATCTTGGAGACGGTAAACAAAGTGTGCCTTGGATACATATCATTGATGTTGTAAGAGCCATAGGTTTCTGTATAGAGCAGAAAGAATTAAATGGTCCTATTAATTTTACCGCTCCTTACTCTGCTAGCGGTAAGGAATTCGCAAAAATTTTGGCGTCGCTAACCAATGCGTTCATCACTATACCCATGCCTAAATTCATCTTAAAATTGATATTTGGGGAAGGTGAAATAGTTTTAACGAACAGCCAAAATCCGTTGCCGTCGAAACTTTTAAGATTTGGTTTCAGATTTGAATATGAACACCTTAAGTCGGCTTTGAAAGCTGAAATACAACCGGAAAAGGTTATAGTGAGCAAACCTGAAATATCCGCTAATGGTCTTTCGTATGCCAGCAAAGCCCAGTATGAATTGAAAACGTGTCTCACTTTAAACTGTGATCAA
>CEUS01022498.1_pt1 | contig 10229 bp, 9 predicted proteins | sample 427031 | NCBI WGS metagenome assembly CEUS01 (sample SAMEA2622837, study PRJEB7988) | marine metagenome | biome: marine biome (ENVO:00000447); feature: marine epipelagic mixed layer (ENVO:xxxxxxxxx); material: "saline water (ENVO:00002010), including plankton (ENVO:xxxxxxxx)" | depth 140 m | reverse complement strand
AAAAAAGATCCAGTTTATTCAAAAAATATAAATACCGATAAATCAAATCTTAGAAAAATCCAATCAACAATGGATGAACAAAATGAAGCAATCCCCTTAAGATATGTTAACCCTCTGACTAATGAAATAATATTAATAGGATTTTTACACTATGGTGATTCAAGTCAGATAGAGAAGCTAAAATGGCTTCCTTTTATAGAAATTGGTGCAATTACATTATTTATATTATTGGGATTTATAAGTTTTTCTATTATCAGAAATAGTGAAAAAAGAAATATTTGGGTTGGTATGGCAAGAGAAACGGCTCATCAATTAGGAACACCTATATCATCTTTAATGGGTTGGTTAGAGTGGATGAAAAACAAACCGAATGATCAGGAAAAAATCATTGATGATATTTCATTAGACTTGGAAAGACTCCAACAAGTTAGTGATAGGTTTAGTAAAATGGGATCAGAAACAAAGATAGAAGAAGTTCATTTATCAAATATTGTTGATAACATAGTTTTATATTTTAATCGACGAATTCCATCAATGGGGAAAAGTATTATTATTGAAAATCAATTAGAATCAGATTTAAAAATAAGAGCAAATGGAATATTAATTTCATGGGCAATTGAAAATGTTGTTAAAAACGCAATTGATGCATTAGATAATGAAGGCATTATATCTTTAAAATCTAAATTTGAGAAAAAAAGTATAATTATTGTAATTGAAGATTCTGGTAAAGGTATATCAAGGAAAAATTGGAAAAATATATTTAGGCCTGGATTTAGCACTAAAGAACAAGGTTGGGGATTGGGGCTATCTCTCACTTCCCGAATTATAAATGAAATACATGGTGGTTCTATTTATGTATCACAATCAAAACCAGGTCAAGGATCTACAATTGAAATATCACTACCAAAATTATGAGTTGTTAAGTGAAGCAAATCTTGTCATTGCTTGTAATAGTCAGTAATTTTTTCTTCTAAAATTAAAGGAGTTTTTTGTGGATATTCTTTACGGTTTTGCTACAAATCCAGATGCACCTCAAAGTGGAGGCGGAATTGCAGCTTTTTTACCTTTTTTCTTAATAATGTTAATTATCTATTTTTTAATGATACGTCCACAAGCTAAACGTCAAAAAGAAAAGCAAAATATGTTGCTTGCTCTAAAAAAAGGTGATAAGGTAATTACTGTTGGAGGTATACACGGCACTGTAGCTGGTATAAAAAATCAAGGTAAAGTAATTGTGTTAAAAGTAGATAAAAGCTTAAATATTAATATAAATAGATCTGCTATTTCAGGATTAGCAGATGGTAAAGTACCGGAAGATTCAAACCTAGGAGATATTAACTAATGGCTGTTTTAAAAGTTGTTCACTATGGAGATCCTATTTTACGAAAAGAATGTAAACAGGTAACGGACTATAAAGTTCTTCCAGAAATAATAGAAAATATGTTTGATACTATGTATGAGGAAGAGGGCATAGGTCTTGCAGCAAATCAAGTTGGAATTGATATGAACCTTATGATAATTGATGTTTCGCATACGGATGAAGCTGAAGATGCTAATATTTTTGTTAATGGTGAAATAATAGAAAGTTTTGGTTCTTCTGAAATGGAAGAAGGTTGCTTATCTATTCCAGATGTTAGACTGCCTGTTAAAAGACCTGAAAAAATTAGATTTAAATATGAATTACCTGATGGATCAGAACACATTGGTGATTTTGATGGTTTACTTGGAAGAGCTATTCAGCATGAGATGGATCATCTTAAAGGAATTTTTATTATTGACCGAGTTAATCCTCTATTAGCTATACAGTATAAGAAAAAGTTAAAAGAAATTGAAAATAGCTCAATTATCCTCAAAAAATCTGAAAACAAAAAAAGAGACTTCGTACTTTAAAAATATTAAACTTCCAGAGTTATTAGATTCTAACATAGTGGAGTCTCAATATTCTTTATCTATAACAAATTTTTTCAATCAATTATGAAAATTATCTTTATGACAAATTCAGAATTTTCTTTCCCTAGTCTTAATTTATTAGTGAAATCTAATTATGATATTTTAAGTGTAGTTACAAATCCTCCAAAAGCAATAGGTCGTAAAAAAAAGAATATCAGTAATAATATTATATTAAAATGTGAAGAATTTGGAATTGATATTATAAAGCAAAAAGACTTAAGTGATTTAAATTTTGAAAATGAGCTAAAAAAGTCTAAACCTGATCTATTTGTTGTTGTAGCTTATCGCATTTTACCAAAGTCTTTATTAAGTATTCCAAAGTTAGGGAGTATCAATCTACACGGATCATTATTACCAGCTTATAGAGGCGCTGCGCCGATCCAATGGTCTTTAATTAATGGAGATACTCAGACAGGGTTAAGTACCTTTTTTATTGAATCTAGAGTTGATACTGGTAAAATAATTAGTCAAAAGAAAATAAAAATATTAGATAATGATAATTATGGTTCTCTAAGTGCAAAAATGGCTCTAAAGGGTTCAAAATTATTACTTGATTCAATTCAATTAATTAGTAATGGAAAAACTTTACTTATTAAACAGGATGAGGGCTCTGTTTCTTATGCGCCCAAAATTACCAGTGATATTACTGATATAGATTGGAATTCTAGTGCATTAAGTATTCATAATCTTATAAGAGGTCTTACTCCTAATCCAGGAGCAAAGTCAAAGATTAATGGTAAGCAGATCAAAATTCAAGACACTATTTTAAATTATAATAACTTAAATATATCTTCTTTTAAACCTGGACAAGTTGTTGATATTTCAAAGAATAATTTATCTATTCTGACTGGCAATGGAGTATTATCTATTAACCGACTTCAATTAGAAGGGAAAAAATCTTTAGATATAAAATCTTTTCTGAATGGTTATATAATAAATATTGGTGATTTTTTCGGTAATTGATTTTGGATGCGCGTTTATTATCTTTCAAGGTTTTATGTGAATATGAAGGGACAGATCTTTGGCTGAAAAATATTAGAAACGATCATTTTGTTAAGTTAAAACCAACAAAAAATATTGCACAGAGAACTATTGTTTTAACTAATGAAGTAATGAAATGGAAACGATTATTAGATAGTATAATTGATGAAAATTTAAATAAAAAAAATACAAATATAAAATTTCGTGTAAGGAATATTCTTCGTCTAGCTATCTATGAGCTATTGATGGATAATAAATCTCCCAATTATGCAGTTGTAAATAGTTATGTAAAACTTAGTAGAAAAATAATCGGCGTATATATAACTGGTTTTGTTAATGCTATACTTAGGAAAATCTCACTATCTGATCAATACATTTTTAATAAAAAATCCCCATATGAAATTAATGATATTGGAGTGGGCTTATCTTATCCAGATTGGATTATAAAAAAATGGATAGATAAATATGGAGAAGAGAAAGCTGTAGAATTATGTAAATATTTTAATATGGCTTATCCTATAATGGTTCGAAGAAATGAATTAAAAATTGGACATAATACTTTTGTAAGAGAACTAGTTAAAGACAAAATCTTTGTTCAACAATATAATAATTCTAATAATTTCTATTATTTAGTTAAGGGGACAGGATTATTATTTAAAAATAAACTATTTAATAATGGTTCATTATCTATACAAGATCGCGCAGCTGGTGCTGTTGTTGAACTTTTGAGCCCAAAGCCTGGTGAAGTTATTTTAGATGCTTGTTCAGCTCCTGGGACTAAAGCATTCTATATTGCTGAATTAATGAAATATAAGGGGAAATTGATTGCCTCAGATATAAGTACAAGTCGTCTTAAAATGTGCTATGAAGATAGCGAGCGCCATAAAATTAATTGGATAAAATGGTGTGTAAAAGATGCTGAAAGAGAACAATTTCCTTTATTAGATCGAGCGCTTATTGATGCTCCTTGTTCAGGGACAGGAACAATAGGAAAAAATCCAGAAATTAGATGGCAGTGCAATAAAGAACAGATAGAAAATTTTAAGAGAAAACAACTAAAAATATTGCTTAATATTTCTAATTATATAAAACCAGGTGGAGTAATTTGTTATTCTACTTGCTCACTAGAGCATGAAGAGAATTGGGATGTCATTAATGCTTTCCTTAAATTGAATAAGAAATATAAAATAGATAATGCAAAAAATTCTTTACCTAAAAATTGGTTCCAGAAACAAAATATTATGGAGATTTTTCCTCCTCAAGATAAATTAATTGGAATGTTTGCAGCTCGTCTGATCAAAGATAGATAATGAATTTAGTTAGATTAATACTATCTATTATTGTAATGATATTTATTTTTTCTATTGTTGCTGAGTATTTAGTAATGCCAGTATATACAAGACAAAACCAAAATAAAGTTATGATGGATGTAATAAATAGAAATTTAAATGATGCAATTAAATTATTGAAATCTGAAAATTACAGGTATGAAGTTTCAGATACTTTATATACTAATAAATTCTCTTTGGGTACAATTATTGATCAATATCCAAAGCCTAATACGAGAGTTAAATCTGGTAGAACAGTAAGGTTAAAAATTGCTCATCCAGAAAAATCTGTTGCTATACCTAATCTTATTGGGCAATCAAGAAGAAGCGCAGAACTTGAGTTGAACCAGATGGGATTACTTATTGATACTGTATATACTGAGTATAATCCGGAATACCCTAATGGTACAATAGCTTGGCAGTATCCTAAGGCTGGAGATAGAAGAAAGAAGGGTATGGGGATACAAATTACAGTAAGTAAAGGTATGCCTCCGAATTTCTTTCAAGTTCCTAATCTTATTGGGCTATCAATTAATCAAGCTAAAGATCTTATATTTAAGTCTAGATTAAAAGTTGGAAAAATTTCTTATCATCAAGATCAAGATTTAGTTCCGTATACTGTTCTTGATCAATCAATTAAAGATGGAACTGTGCTCGATGTGTCTGCTACAATTAATTTAGTAGTAAGTGTGCTTGATATGCAGGATATTTTCAATAGTTTAAATAATGAGCCATAATTGATCTACAAAAGCGAATTACTTAGAAAATTAATTCATCTTTGTAACCTGATTATCCCATTTACATATTTATTTTATTTTCATTCAAAGATTGAGGCTCTTATAGTTTTGGGACCAATAACTTTGTTTGCATTAATAATTGAATATTTAAGGACAAATTCTTATAGGGTAAAAAATATATTCAATAAGTATTTGTTTGCGATGCTTCGAAAACATGAAAAAAATGGTAAATACACAGGAGCAACCTGGGTATTTATAGCTTCAACAATTTCAATTGCGGTTTTTCCAAAAGAAATTGCAGTGATAAGTTTGGTTTTCATGGCAATTGGTGACACTACTGCAGGTTTAATTGGTAGAAAAATAGGCAAAATAAAATTTTATAATAAAACGCTTGAGGGAGCCTTTGCCGGTTTTGTTATTTGCTTAATCATAGGGCTCTTAATGGATTTAGGCCTACCAAATATAGTTATAATATTTGGTGCTTTATCTGCAATGATAATTGAACTAATCCCAGTTTCAATTGATGATAATTTAACGATACCTTTATTCTCTGGAACAATTATGTATACTATGAGTTTCTTCTTGGTATGACGTTTTTATCACCATCTATTCTATGGGCATTGTTTGCAGTTTCAATACCTATAATAATACACTTAATTAGTCTAAGACAGACAAGGTATGAAGAGTTCAGTTCGTTAAGATTTATAAAGTTTTTAGAGCATAAAACCATTAGAAGCTTAAAAATAAATCAATGGTTACTTATATTTTTGAGAACTATTGCTATTTTATGTTTAATACTAATTTTTTCAAGACCATTAATAAAAGGTGATTCTTTTAATTATTTTGTAGGAGATATTGAATCTAGAGCAATTGTGATAATTGATAACTCTGCAAGTATGAATGTAAATATAAATGATTATTCCTTACTCGATAGGGTGAAATCATCTATACCAGAGCTACTAAATGTTTTAGAGGGTCAGAGTACATTAGAAATTTATCAGACTAATCCACCGCAAAAGTTATACGATGGTTCTTATTTAAACACTTCAAAGATTATTTCAAAAATAGAAGGTATATCCCAAACAAACTTATCTGATAATCTTTGGGAGTTTACTGATTCATTAATTTCCAATATTAAGGCTTCAGAACCAAATTTAGAATGCTATATATTCAGTGATTTCCAAACAACTCCTAAAATTCATAATGATAGTCTTCTTAATTTCAAAAACTGGAAGTTTTATTGTATTGATCAGCCAAACGTGAACAATAATATATCTATTACTAGTGTAGATATATTAAGTGAAATTAAGCTACCAAATCATCTAATTAAATTAAATACTAATCTTGGAAATAATGGTGTATTAGAAGTTAAAAATATTCCTATCGAGCTATTCTTAAATAATGACCGTGTTGGCCAAGTAGTAAGTAAGTTTAACCCGGATAAGTATAAAGACTTTATGTTTCAAGTTTTTCCAGGTCAGACCGGAATTATAAATGGTAAAATAGTTATTCCAGATGATGATTTTTCATTAGATAATTATCGAAATTTTGATTTAGTTATTCCGAGTCAAATAACAATTAAAATTATAGGCAATTCAGAAGAAGAATTATTACTTCTTGATCTAGCTTTAAATGCCATAACAGGAAATACAGGATTACTTAAAGTTGATAAACAATTATCTTCAAAAATTGATAGAATATTTTTAAATGATATCGATATAATATTAATTCATGATGCTCCAATGCTGAGTTCTAAGGCTATAGAGGATTTACAAAGATTTCTTATGAGAGGAGGAGGGCTAATATGGTTTACAGGAAATGAATTAGAACAAGCTGAATCATTATTATGGCCTTCTCTACTACGACTTCCAGAATTAATTCAAAATGTTACATTAGAAGGGGAATCTTTCTTTTCAACTACAATTGTAGAAAAAACTAATTCAATATTTAATGATTTTGATATGAAAAAAATTGAAGACGAATTGCCGCAAGTATATTCTTATAATGAGGTTCGAATAAAATCTAATCATGTACCTCTTTTAAAATTAAATAATGGTCATCCGCTCTTAATACAATCTAATTCATTTGGTAGCACTACATTTACTTTCACTTCTAAATTAAATCTTAGATGGAATGATTTTACTGTTAAGGGGTTGTTAGTACCTATTTTGCATCGAATGCTCATTTTACTTGCAACGAAAGAATTCAATTCAAAATCTATTATAGTTGGTAGTAAAAAAATTATTGATATAAGAGGACAAAATATAAATGATGATTGGACTGTAATTACTCCTAATGATAATGAAATTAAAATAATCCCAGATTACACCAATGAAAAATTATATATTCATAATACGAACCAATTGGGTTCATATAAAGTTTACATTAATAGAGAGCATTTTTCATCTTTTTCAACAATTCTTTCCTCAGATGAATTACCAACAAAAAAGAATGAAGTAATTTCTGTATTAAATAATAAATCTTTAAAAAATGTCAAAATTATTGAATCAAATAACAATTTTAGTAACGTATTAAAAGATATTAGATATGGAAAGTCGATTTGGAGGGTTTTATTAATAATTGCTCTAATTTGTTTAATATTAGAATCAATACTAGGAATTCCAAATAAAGATAGACTCAAAACTGATTTAGAGTAATTATTGAATAATAATATTCTTAATAATGAAAGGGCATTACTTATTGGTGTCCAAAGGGATGGCCAAGATTCAAACATATTAAAAGAACATCTTGCTGAGCTAAAACTTTTAGCTGAAACTGCGGGTGCAGAAGTAGTTGATGAAATTTATCAATCCATAAAAAGAATTAACTCTCAGTTTTTCGTAGGAAAAGGAAAAGCTTCACAAATTATTGAACAAGCTAAAGAACTTGAAGTGAAATTAGTAATCTTTGATGATGAACTAACACCAAGTCAGGTTAAAAATTTCTTAAAATTATCAAAAAAAATAAAAGTAATAGATCGTAGTGGATTAATATTAGATATTTTCAGTAAACATGCAAAAACAAGAGAAGCAAAAACACAAGTTGAATTAGCTCATTTAGAGTATATGTTACCGCGGTTATCAAAGCAGTGGTCTCATTTGGAAAGACAGATGGGTGGTATTGGAACCCGTGCCGGTATGGGTGAATCACAAATTGAGGTTGATAGAAGATTGATTCGTCAACGAATTTCTAAATTAAAAAAAGATCTGATTCAGATTGAAAAAGAGCGAAGAATTCAGAGTAAAAAAAGAATAAGTAAATATAGAGTATCATTGGTTGGATATACAAATGCTGGAAAATCAAGTTTGATGAAATGTTTATCAGGTGAAAATGTTTATATACAAAACCAATTATTTGCGACATTAGATACAACTATAAGAAAAGTTGATCTTGATAGGTATCATTCAATTTTATTAAGTGACACTGTTGGATTTATTAGGAAATTACCACATGATTTAATTGCCAGTTTTCAAAGCACATTATTTGAAGTAGTTGAATCTGATTTAGTTTTAATTGTATTAGATGCTTCCTCAAATCAAATCAAGGAACATATGAATACAATAAATAATGTATTGAATGAATTAGGTGCAGAAGATATACAAACTTTAGTTGTTTTAAATAAAATAGATTTAGTTGCTAGTTCAAATAGAATTAAATATTTAAGTAGTAATTATCCTGATGCAGTAATGATTTCTGCAACAAATCATCTGCGAATTAATAAGTTAATTAATAAAATAATAAATATTATGAATGATGATTATGAGATAATAGAAATTAGCTTTCCTTACACTGAAGCTAGACAAATCTCTATGGCGCAAAGAAATGTTGAAGTCTTGGATCGCAATTATAAAGATGATAGGGTTAATCTTAAAATAAAAGGTTCAAAAGAGCGAATAAAACAAATATTAAACGATTCTTAAAAGAGAAGACCTCATAAAACTTATGAGGTCTTCTTCATTAAATTACCTGCTGTGAATGTCTTTTCAGGATCGCTCTATGAACGGTGGTGGCCTCCCACAAATAGCAAACTTCCTTGATTCTTAATTAAGAAAAGGCCTGTTTTTTAAGTGTGGAGCTTAGCCTCCAAGGATTAAATTTGTAGATCCTGAAATAGACGATTCAAAAGCAGGTATGTCAAAAAACATAATAGAATTTATTTAACTAATTTCATGAAGGCAATAATGATGGAATTAATTTTAAAAGTGGACAGATTATAATTAAATTTAATTAAATGAAAAAATTACAAAAGAAAATTGCCCTACTCACAGGTGCATCATCAGGAATAGGTGTTGTTTTGGCAAATTCACTATCGAATGAAGGTGTTGAAATTATAGGAGTTGCTCGCTCTGAGGATGGTTTAAATAAGACTAAAATGGATATTGAAGCAAAAGGCGGAAAATTTCATAGTCTTTCATTTGATGTTTCGGATATTTCTAATTTATCAAAATTAAAGTCTAAGATTGAAAATCTCGTTGGAGAGATAGATATATTAATAAATAATGCAGGTATTGAAGAGTATAATTATTTTCAAAATTACTCTCTTGAATATATTCAAAAGATAACATCAGTTAACCTCCTTGCTCCAATGGAAATCACACGACAATTTTTACCAGAATTACTTAACAAAAAAGGGCATATAGTAAATATATGTTCCTTAGCTGCAAAGAAAGGTGAAAGCTTTAATGCTACTTATTCTGCAACAAAAGGTGGTTTGTCTTTATTCACAGATGCATTAAGACAAGAATTACATGGTTCAGGGGTTGGTGTATCTGCACTATACCCAGGATTAGTTAAAGATGTTGGAATGTATTCAGATAGTCAAGTTAAGGCTCCTTTAGTTTTAGGTACTATACCTTCAAAAAAAGTTGCTAAAGCTCTAATAAAGGCAATTAAAAAAAATAAACCTGATGTTATAATTAATTCAGGACCATTAAGACCCTTGTTGGCAATAGATGCTTTATTTCCAAATTTTGGTAATTGGTTTGCTAGAATTACAGGTATTACTTCTTTTTGCAGAAACCGCGCTGAATTAAAGGAATAGATCCAACTATTCTTTTATGAATACAATGTATCGTATTCTATCAGTATTAAAAACAGTTTATGGATTGAGTAATTATGAAAATTCAATACCAAAATCTGTTCAAGAAAAAGACGACTTTTATTTAGGTGTAAATAATGAACAAACTCCCTTAAAGATATTTCAACCAAATAATCCAAATGGATCTATATTAAT